>Ga0315288_10007439_pt1 | contig 13870 bp, 15 predicted proteins | sample YL17G11_20_MG_FD_203454 | JGI IMG/M metagenome (GOLD analysis project Ga0315288, IMG submission 203454) | Sediment microbial communities from Yellowstone Lake, YNP, Wyoming, USA - YL17G11_20 | ecosystem: Environmental > Aquatic > Freshwater > Lake > Sediment | place: USA: Wyoming | collected...
ACCAAACCTCACCCGTCTCCAGGGCGCCATGTTCATGGACCGTCCCGACCTCTGGCCAATCAACGGCCGGAGGCGCTCCAAGCCAGTACCACCCGAGCAACAGCCCCTACTCGACAGCGAGGACTAGGCGGGGTGAGAGGCCCGCCGCAACGAATGGAGGTCACCCACCATGCAAGTCACAATCCCACAGCTCACCATCGGCATAATGAGATGCAACCCCCGCAACAGGCTGTACCTGAAGGTCTGGCGAAACGGCGGCTTCATGCTTCGCATCTGCAACGCGATCATATTCCTCACCGTCTGGCCCAAGTCGCTAAACGACCCAGGAGACGACCGTGTATAAAAAGAAAACCCTACGTCACATGCAACCCGTCACACGGCGTTACGCCCGGATCCTGAACGACCTCGATGGCGTCCTCCGGAGACTTCATAACCTCACCGAGGAGGTCGCACGCCTCGAGCTCGACAGCCGAGCCCTGTACAACCGCCAGAAGCACGAGGAGGCCCTCGAGCACAGCACCTCCCTCGACAACCACATGGAGAAGTGCCGCGCTGAGTACCTCACCTGGCAGGAAAAGGTCCAACGAGACATCGACCGAGCCGACGCCAAGCACGCCAACCCGGACGAGTTCATGGAAGACCCCCTCGACCAGGAGGAGGACAACACATGACCACGTACCGACTCATGAACCGAATCACTCACCAGTGGTGGGAGGGAGACGCCGACTCAGCCCAGGAGGCCTGCCACAAGGCCGGCTGGCCGATCGGCAACTGCTGGGTACGGGAGCGGACACCGGTCCGCCCCGACCCTTCCACCGACTCCGGACACGCCGGCGGCGGCTGGCGCAACATCACAAAAAAGGAGGCAAACCATGAACTATAAACAAGCCCTCGAGTACCTGCAGGAGCTCGACACCACCCTATTCCGAGACCCTCAACTCACCGCCGTCATCCACAAGGCGCAAGACGCTTTAGTCGACTGCCTCGAGCTGGGTCTCACTGGGGATGACGAGGAGACCACCGCATTCGTGCCCTCGTCCACCCTCATTCGCTGGGAGAAGGTGTCAACCACCCACGTCGTCCTCGACCCCAAGACCGGCGAATGCGAAACCACCAAGGAGGTACACCATGAGCAAGTTCATTGATCAGCTCGTCGACAACCAAGCCCACCTTGTAGAGTTCATATGGCCGTGCCAGGGTGGCCAAACACTGGTGCGGTGGTTCCCAGACGAGAACTCCCTCAAGGCCCAGCAGCTCCTACCGAAAGACAGCGCCGACTGGGTCAAGGCCGACCTGCTCAAAAACGGATACCACCAGACCTGAGCACCAGGGCGGGGCCCCGCGGCCTCGCCTTTTTTTAGAGGACAACCCCGAACCCGTTTTCCTCTAAGACTTCTTTCCCCTAGCCCCAACAAGAACACTTCTTATTGACACGTTCCCTCAAGGAGAGCTAAAGTAGATCCGGTAGCAGTCGCCATGAAGAAGAAGCGTTTGCTCGTGATTATAGTGGCTGTGTTGGTTGGAGCTGGAGTCTATGCTGGAGTCTATCTTGCTACTAGACCATCAGGCCCTGCTGTAGAACTTGCACTCAAAACAAGCGACATAGGCCCCGGTTGGGAAGGAGCCAAATTGTATGCTCACTACGAAGGCAGAGGAATCACCCAGGACTTCTTCAAAACAATCGACTGGGACCAGGATACAAAACTGCAAATGCAAGTATATCAAAGAATACTTGTCTACCCCAATGCAGAGGCTGCACTTGAAGACGAAGATTTCGGACGCGTGAGGGAGCGCGCTGACCCATTGGGCCTGTCGTTTTGGGACGAATCTTACGCAGGAGGGGCGGCAGGAGGAATTTGGGGGCTTGCTTTAAGAAAATCCAATACAGTTGTGATACTCCAATATGTTGAACATTACCTCGAAAAAGACCCAATGACGGGAGAATTTACTAGATGGGAGGAAACAGGGCTTACCACAGATGAAATATTGCAGGAACGGGGGGTCCAGGGTCTCTTCTATGACCTAGCCGAGATAATTCAGGGCAAAATAGTCAAGACACGTGGAGGATAAAGGTAAATCAAAGCAACAGATAAGAGACTCGCTCCAAGAAAGTCACCCTGCTTGACTACCGATTGCATTATCGCTAGATTCAAATAACGCAGGCCAAGGAAGCCACCCCCGCTGCGCCTACTACCCCACTCATCGTCACCCCGGTCCTGTACTCATATTGCCCGAAAGGTCCCCAGGGTCACCGGCCATACCTGTCATGGTGATCATAATCGTGCCGGAGCTTGAGTTCGACGAGGTCGAATCAGCGGAAGCCGTCGACTCGATCCTCGGCGGGGCCTCACTCCCCGTCGGCTCGGTAGACCCCTGCGAGAAAGCGCCCGCCAAAAACAGGAACACCGTCACAACGCAACCGAAGCACAGAAATCTAACCAGTCGTCTCAATGTCCCCTCCAGTCACCCAGGTCAGGGCGCCCTTAACTGCCGTGATTTGTTTTCCCAAAAAATTCTTCTTCACAAAACACCCACGTCCTTAACCTAACCACTCGTCTCAATGTCCCCTCCAGTCATCCAGGTCAGGATGCCTCCAGCCATAGACTGCCACGGCTATCACTATCAGCAGCGCCACCATCAAGTCCGGCCGCGCCCAATACAGGCCTACCACCGCTGCCACCGCCACGCCCAGCAGTATCTTGCCACCCATGCCCTCCAGTATACGCTCCCACACTCAGAGTCGCAACGGCTACGTTACCTGGGTAGATCGCCTTCCCCGCCTTGCACAATCGTCAGTATTGTATAACTCAAGTAGCACCGGTCTTCGGAGCCTGAGACTAGGCTGGTGTTTGCATCGTGCCGAGATGAGATTCGACGTCCTAACACCACGAGTGGTTACACCTGACCACAACTGCCAACAATCACGGTAAGCGAGTAATTAAGCGTTAAACTCCGAGGGGGAAGCGTCGAGCCTCCCGTCTCTTGTTCTAAGCCAGACTATCGAGCTCTTGACAGTGCCGATTATGGTGTTGTATAATACAACACTAGGAGGCCGTATGGATACTGATGTCGCTGAGCTGACCGCACCGGAAGCCGCTAGGTTTCTCGGAGTCAACGAAGAGACAGTACGCCGTAATATCAGGTCCAAGAGATTGAAGGCGTACAGACGAGGTACTCAGTGGTTTATCAGCAAGGAGGATTTGTCTGTTTTCGCTGGCAAGTACGACGCAAAGACTGGGAAAATACGTAGTCTATTCGAGTAGATGCGCAACGTCGTTGGGGACTGTGGTTTATCTCAGCTTGGCGACTTCAGTCATGAAAGGGCAAAGGCCGATCTATGGATACTAGGCTTGACAATGCAGGTGGGTCGACTCACGTTCAGTCCACTCCGGCGGCTGGACGCACACTTAATAGTTCAATAAACCAATGGGCAGAGCCGCTGGCGTCAGTGTTTTCTCTTCTGCTTCGAGCGGCCTACGATTCTAGACGCCAAGAAGAACTCATTGAGCGTTATCAGAACACTTATAGTCCTGTTTTACCGGTTACAGATCTCGTGGCGGTCACACCTGATCTACAGTTGAAGCTCGCCATCTCTGCTCTTCTCTGTCAGTGGTTAACGGCACGGCTAGCCGATCCGCATTCAGAGAGTCTCTCTCTAGCAGAAGCACAGTCATGGTTCATGGGAAATGCTACAAGTCGCATCTCCGGAGTTATGTCAGATAGCATGAACTGGATCCCCAAAGATTGCATGACTTTCTTTCGGCACTGTCCTTTCAATTCGGACTTTAGAGAACTCCTACCATATGTGCTGCAAGTTTTCGAATTAACCGACACTCATGCCGGGCGGATGGATCAGGCAAGGAGGAGAACTCGTCAAAGGCAAACGGGTTCTGTTTACACGCCATCTGATGTATCAGACTTCATTGTCCGTGAGAGCCTCCGCTCCTTCGAAGGTGACGAACGCAACCTACATCAATTTACTTGCCTCGACCCAGCGTGCGGAACAGGGCTTTTCCTGAGGTCAACGATGACCGCCCTCACTCACACGAACGGTATGACCGTTCCTGTGGAACGCGTCCTACAATGCCTATATGGGCTGGATGTGAGCCCGCAGGCTATTCAATCGTGTGCATTCGTATTGATGGCGGAGGCACAATGTCTTTCCTCGAATTTGCCCAGCCCGTGGTACCTATGGCACCTGATACGCGGGAACCTCAGTGTGAGTGATTCCACGTTGGTCTCCTACGGAGAAAGGCCATCGGGGGACCCGGCTAGCCGTCTGGTTGTTCGCTCCGATGTGAGGCTTGCCTTATGTGCGGGAGACGACCTTGGAGCACCGCCGCACGATCGAGGCGGTAATACCAACGAGATGCGGGCGACTGCTGCTCCTTTGTCTGAGATCTTCCCAGAGGCGGGGTATGGTTTTTCTATGATTATAGGGAACCCACCATATTCCCATTTCAGCGAAGATGAATGCAATGGTTTGCGTGCAGCGAATTTTGCTAGCGCACCTTCTTCAAGATCGCGGCGGTCAGCTTCGCTATATCCTCTCTTTGTAGAGATGATGTGGAAGTTCGGATCGCGCAAAAAGGTGTCCGGAGGTATGGTGCTACCCATGTCGATAGCGTACAGCACCTCTCCGGAGATCGAGAGCCTTCGCGGTGAAATCGAGAGGATCTCAGGGGGATGGTGGTTCTCCTTCTTTGACCGAACACCCGATTCTCTTTTTGGAGACGAAGTCAAGACGAGGAACGCGATCGTTTTGTGGCGCCACAATTCGGAAAGCGCATCATTCAAACTCCAAACTGGCCCGCTATTAAGATGGAATAGCCGCAATAGAGCGGGGCTTTTCAAGGACATCATCAAGACTGATCTCGTTGATTGCCCCATAAGACACCTCATACCTAAACTGGGCAGCTCTCAAGAGCGAGATGTGTATCTCGCGTTGAAATCGCGCCCGCGCTTATCGTCACTCGTCAGTCTGCCCAAAGTTGCTGGGCTGAGAATCGGGGAGAGGTATCCTGAACTAACCTTCTTTGGGTCAACAGCCTATAACTGGATTCGCGTATTTCGAACCGTGCCAGAGCAAGATGCAGGAGGAGAGGTGAATATTCCCACCTCTATGATCGCAGTCCAATGCCCCACCGCGGACGATGCAGACTTCGTCTTCGCCTGTCTCAACAGCAGATTAACGTACTGGCTATGGCGAGTAGAGGGTGACGGCTTTCACGTCACCCGTGACTTCGTTAAGAGACTGCCTATGCATCCATCGAATTTCTCAAAGGTTGATCTGGCAACGCTTCAAGGTCAATCTCGAGATTTGTGGTGCGAGATGCAGCGAAATCCCGTTTACAGCGTAAACGCGGGACGAGCTCGGACGAGCTACTATCCTTACGCGGCCTGCCGAAATCTGGATGTCATAGACTCCATCATACTAAAGAGCCTATCAATCCCTGTCGAATTCACAACGTTTCTTAGTCAATTCGTCACGAGCAATATTATCGCAGGTAGATTCAACGAACTGAGCGTCAACCGGGCTTTGCGGAGACTCAGGACAACGGAGGGTATTTTATGACAAGCTCTGACAATGTCGCAGCGATCAAAGAGGCGAGCAAGCTTACAGTCGATGAGTGGCGCGAATACACCAAAACGGTTTGGCATATCGCAAATGTGACTGATCGTGAGCACCCTGCTGTCTTCCCCATCGAGATCCCTCATCGTCTGATAAAGCTGTTTACTTTTGTCGGCGAGACCGTGTTAGATCCGTTTGCCGGAGTGGGTACGACAGCCGCCGCAGCGATTCAATTAGGTCGACGTGCCATTTGCGTTGAACAGAACGACGATTATGTGAGGGTGATGAGCGAGCGCCTATCAGCAAGAGGGAATGGCTCTCTTTCGCTGGTTCATGGTGATAGTAGGAGAATGGGTTTTATCCGCGACAATTCTATCTCGCTCATAGTGACTAGTCCGCCTTATTGGAATAAAGCCAATTATGGGGGCAACCCCGAGAATGTTGGTAACGTCGAGGGATACCAAACCTTCTTCGAACAGATCCGCCCTGTCCTTGATGAGTCGTATAGGGTAGTGGCACCAGGGCGTAAGATGTGTATCATCACAGCAAATGTCAATCAATACACCAACTACGGTCTGCTCACATTCCCTCTAGCCGCTGACTTCATTATGGCTATGAGAAGTGTAGGATTTCTGCTAGTGGGAGAGGTGATCTGGTCAAAGGATGGTACAGGCGGCAAATGGGGTTCTTGGGGGATGCAGAGACCGATATTCGGTAGCTATCCATTCCCGCCCAACTTCTATTTTAAGAACGTTCACGAGCACATCTTAATTTTTGGCAAACCTTTTAAGCGGCAGAAGAATGGCAAGAAAGCTAAGAATCTGGCCGAATTGATGGGATCGGCTTGGGTTGAACCCACAGCCGACTGTGTAGCTGATAACAACAACGGCGGTCGCTAGATTAGATCGGATACGAAGGCCAGATCTCGAGCAATCTGTCGACCGTCATGACGTCTTCCGGGAAGGATGCCCCTCGCCGCGGGACGTGCTCAAGATGTTCTCGAAGTTCTGCATACCCTTCGTCCCCTAGGACTAGTGCCATGTAACGATATCTCCGGGGTTCGACTCGCTGGACAACAAGAACGGCATACCAGCCTTTGGGATAGTCGCTGGGCAGCCGCTTCTTGAGACCCTCCATCTCTATCCTCGAGTTACGGTTTCTCGTGCTAAACACGAGTGGGCGGTTGGTTTCAAGCCGACCGGGTGGTTCTCCGGGTTGCATCTCTTGTACATTTATGGTGTTCGCATCTTCAGGACGAAGTCCAAAGAACTTTTCGGCAATTCTTCTTGAGAAGTGCACTTGTGACGTCCGCCCACCGGCACCTGCTATGTATCTGACAAGGACAGGTGCGTCGGCTTGCACGCCTGCGGTAGGCCGCGACGGTTTGTCTTCTTCTCTTAGCTCTTTGGGTAGCGGGGGAGCAGACGGAACCGGAATGGCGGAGAAAGGATTGGCAGGGACCGTAGCAGTATCGGCTGTTTGGCCTCGATTTCGCTTGCCGGTACTGCTTCGAGCCTCTATTTCTGACGGAAGCTCACCGCGAGCAGCCAATATTTGAATCAAGCGGTTGTCTAGTGGGAGAACAGCTTGTCCGCTTGGATTCAGGAATTGGCCAAGTGGCTTGAGCAAATTATCATAGTCGACCGTATCCATGGGAAAGGAAAAGTCGAACCTAGTCGCAACCTCGTAATTGCTATATAATCCACCATCGGTAAGGTTGTTCGATCCCACGAACAGCGTTGCCCGAGTCGAGCGTTCGAAAAGATAAATCTTGGGATGAAAGGTCGCTCGGGCTAGTGCATTGTGAAACACAAAAACGCGGCAATTCCAACGCAGCAACTCCTCTAAGACTTCGCGGCTGGTTCCCCCAAGATCAATACCCACAGTCATGAGCAGATCAGTCGGCTGACCGACATGCATTAGCAGGCGTTCGCGCAGCCGCAAGATAGTACGTAGAGCGACGAATGCTGACACTAATGCGATACGAGAATAAGCTTCTCCTGGGCCGAGTAATTCGTCGATCTCTTTTCCGAGTTGCCTCTCCGGCTGAGTTACGTATGTTATAATCATATTCTCTGGTCGTAAAGCCAATGATGCCTAGCGGCTTGTCTACTTACGTAGCACCGATTATACTCCTGCGTAAGCCTCCATACAAGAAACGCCTGGAGCATCGGACTAACGCGCAGAATCACGAAGGGGAGCAGAAGCTCCCCTCCCTTTACTCATCTCGCTCTAGCCTTAGGCGTGTTCTTTTAGCGGCACTAGTGCCTTGTTTGATGGTCTGATCGGGTATCCTCCTACTCCATCGGTTATGCGTTGTAAATGACGCCTGAACACATGTAGCACGTCAATTTGACACAAATGCTATACTAAGGGTAGTATCGATAGAGGAGGGTAGAATGAAAGGGGTACCAACGCAGAAACAAGGGAACATCGCTAGACCAGTTAAGGATAAAGGCGGACTACGGCCAGATAAGTCTGGCGATGGGGCTGATCTACCTAAGTTCACACCGCCCAAGAAGCGCTGATTATCCCGTCAATACCACTACCTGGGCACAGACAGCGGTCTCCCAGACCGGTGTCTACCACGACGACGACATACACACAGGCTTGCTTGACTGCAGAAAAACACTCCGCCACCACACAGGGGACCGCAGCGCCCGGTTCAGGGCGCAATCTACGGTTTCCGCGTTGCACATTCCGTCATTTTGTTACTCACTAAGCGACGTATCATCCCATGATAAGCGAAAGGTTACGCCCTGAGGACCTCACACTCGTAGGCAAAACAGCTAGGGATGAACGTTTCAAAGCCTTGAAAGCCAATGGGTTAGATCTGAAGGAGCCGTTCAAGCGCCAGAACTTCCGACAATGGCAACGGTGTCACACCTAGAAAAAGGGGATGCCCCATTCTAAGACAGTGAGTGCGCGGCACGCAGGATTTTGCCCGCGATGGCCTTCAATGATGCAAGGAAGAAGACGGAGCAGCTACTGGAAGAAGCCAAGAAGAGGATTGGGCAGATGATAGGGACTACAGGTAGCTAGAAATATTTCAACCTTGAAGGTACAATATGGAAGCAATGAATTACCGATGTTGGAGATAGAGGGGCCGTCAGTATCCATGCGTAACTGCAACCGATGTTCTTAGAGAGTTCAATGGAATTCCCATCTGATTTATTACGTGCTATCTCTGAGCCAGAAGGTGGACGCGTAGTGCTAGTGGTGGGTGCAGGATGTTCGGCAGAATCCCCTACAAGCCTGCCACTGTCCAGAGAATTGGCGCTGAATGCACATCGGAAACTCGTGGAGGACGGCGTGCTGGATGACGGCGATTGTCCCGAGCCTCACAACCTATCAAGCCTTGCTGACGCCGTGTGGGCGAAAACTAACTCTCAACGTGAGTTAGTCCTTAGGTTTCCACGCGAAGGTTTCCGCCAGGCAGAACCTAACAGTGGTCATTTGGTAACTGCGGCAATGCTGTATGAGCAAGCATTGAGTTGTGTAATGACATTGAATTTCGACCTAGCGCTTTCTCATGCATTGTCACAGATCGGGACACGTGGCGCTGTAACGATAATCAACAAGCCAGAGGACTATACTAACCTCGGCCTTTCTAACTTGATATATTTGCATCGTAACGTTGAGGCTGATCCTGACCTTTGGGTGCTTCGTTCAATATCATTGGAGGACAGTTGGCGCGATGGTTGGGAAAGGGTTGTTACGGAAAGAGTGCTCAGCGCACCAGTTACCGTCTTTGTTGGCCTGGGATCTCCCATCGGTGTCTTAGAAGAAAGTGCACTGCGAATATTGGACAAGTTGCAAGGAGCCGTAAGAGTGTATCAAGTTGATACAAGTGCAATAAGCGAATCGCCATTATTTAAGAAACTTGGTTTGCCTACCGAGGCTTACCTGCAAATGAGCTGGTGTCAGTTCATGGATAAACTTGCAGACAGACTAGTACATGAACATCGTGCCAGTTTGGAGCAAGCATGCAAAGATCAAATCCGAGAACACGGTTGGGATAGCGAAGACGTTGATGCTCTCTGTCAGCGTATTACGGCGGATGGACTTATTAAGCTAGGAACGATCAGAGCGCGATGGACGCTAGATACAGCCTTATACCTACCCCAGAGACGCGTCTTAACCAAATGCATAGCTGATCTATTAATAATAGCGGGTTTTATTGAGCGTAAGAGCCTCAGTCGCGCTGTTTTTCGCGCGGACGGGATTATTGAATTCCGACGTGGTAATTCAATTGTTGGCATGGTAATTGCAGCACACGGGCAGGGATACTTGCGCTGGGCAACTCTGGAAACGAGAATCAAGCAAAGTCGGCAATATAGTGATTATGGCGATTACGAAGTCGTCAGAGCTATAGTCTCTGGTGTGCAAGGCATCGAACCAACAAATGTGACAGCTCCCGAAAATATCCTATGGCAAGGGAAGCCAGATAGCTTGATTCCAGTCCCCAAAAGACTCAAGATGTATAATATTGATCGGATACGTGAGATACCGGATTTAGTAGTGGAGCTTCTGTCATAATGGAAAAGCAGTTTGCACTCACAGTAACGGAATTACTAGCTAACGCTACAAAGATACTTGAGACTCACGGATATAAGCGCGCAAATCTAGATATTACCGAAAACTGGCAAACTTCAAACGTCAGATTGTTCGAGGATGACTACAGCATAGTAGCGGTAGTCGTTCACGATACCTGGCGAGATCTATCATCCAAATGGCCAGATGCTCAAGCATCTTTAGTAGAGCTAGTGTCAAAATACACCACTAACTATGACCCCAAGTCATGGGAAGGTTATCTTGTCCTTCTGACTCCCAGCCCGGTTACTAAGCAGGGTCGTTTAGAATTAACACGCATTCGTTATGATGTCTCGCGTGTCAGGAAACTTGTAGCTACCGGGGATGACATTAAGACATTAGACGATGTTAGACAAGTTCTGTTGCCTTTGCTACCTCTTCAGGTTGAAACAATCAGAGAAGTTGGGGAGTCTGTGCTTGATATGTTGCCCAAGCTATTGTCGACCCGAGGATTAGCCACGGAAGCAGTTGAGGTAGTAATTAGTGCGTTTCTTGAACAAAAACCAATTGTTGAAAATCTACACAAATATCTATCGGTGGGAAATGAAGATACAGTCGATTGAACTCACAGGATTTAGAGGTTTTGCCCAACGCCAGTTTTTCGACCTGGATGCGGATGCAGTAATCGTAGTTGGTGCGAATGGTCGAGGCAAGACCTCCCTATTCGACGGGATACTATGGGCTTTGACTGGTAAGATCCCGCGCATCGGCAAAGAAGATGCGATTCTATCCAAATACTCAGAGTCTGGCGAAGCTCATGTTTCTGTCACCATGCGCGCACCCAACAATAAACTATACACGGTGTCTCGCAGTTTTGACGGCAAAAACCAGCAACTACGGTTGGATTTTGATGGAGAGGTAATAAACGAGCCCGTGGCGACTATAAAGCTTTTCCAAACAATATGGCCTGAGGCTCTTCTAACGATGGACGGAACTCTCTCACTTTCTACAGCTATTACCCGCAGCGTTTACCTCCAACAAGATGTAGTTCGTCAGTTCATTGAAGCAGACACTGACAAGGACCGCTTCGAATCTGTTAGCGAATTAGTTGGGAGCGGCAGAGTCAATGAGCTTCAAGCAGCACTCGAACGAGCCAGGAATGCATGGAGCCGGTCTACAAATTCCATGCGTAACGATTTAGAACAAGCGCGCGCTCGATCGTTTGGGTTGCAGGATCAGTTGAACAAGTTGGCTAGCAGCACGGGAGAGACCGAGACTAATGTTGATGCCATTTGGACTGGTTGGTGGCGCGAGTCCCTTAGTTTAGGCATTAGCACGGAGCAAATTCCAGGTCCCAGCTCCTCCGAGGCTCCGTTTAAGATTAATGAAGCTATAAAACAGTTGGACGCGATACGGCGTTCTACGGAGCGCAGAAGAGATATTGCAAAAGACTTGCTGTCAGAGATTGAGAATAGGTCGTCAATGGTTATACCGGACGAAACAGTATTTCAAGAGGCTTTTGACAAAGCCGATAAGGAATTAGGTGCTGTCCGCCAACACCTTGGTGAAGCTGAATCGCAGGCTGCCGAAGAACGTCGGCGCCAAGTAGAATTGCGTGAGTCTCACGAAGAGTTACGAACAATTGCAGAGCTTGCACTACGACACTTGGAACGTAAATGTCCGGTGTGCGACCAAGAATACGATAGGGACAGCACTCGTCAACGACTTGAGAAGCTGGCTGGTACCCGTGCCGAGGACAAAACGACAGAACTCCCCGGGCATCACCGTGTCGTGGCACTGGCTTCCGTCGTGAAGAATTGTGAGAAAGCACGATCAGATGCTGATCTCAAATTACAAAAGGTTAAGGATACAGCCAAAGAAAACCGTCGTTGGTTAGAAACTAGAGACCGTCGGCTCCAGGAACTAGATATAGAGCTAGGACCCAATGCAAACATAACCAAAATTTTGAATGATTCGGCACAGAGCCTCGCAAAGAAAATCGATGACATATCCTTACACCAGGAAGAAGCGGAGGAAATTGCGTTAATGCTAGCTCGGGCCTCCGAAATAGCCCGCAGATCAGAGATCGATAGTGAAGTCAGAACTGCTAAGAAGGATGTTGACAATCTTGAACAGAAATTGAAAAACCGAGATATAACGGGTGATTTGGTAACACGAATTATAGACGGACTTCGTGATGCATCCTACTTCGTAGTTGATGAGCAGCTTGGACACATGGGAGAGCTTTTACAGTGGATATATTCAACGATTGATCCTCATCCGTCGTTCCGCACAGTGCGTTTTCTATCGGATTTCTATAGGGGACGCGGTGTCCTTGACACGGAAATCAGAGATTCCTCTCGCAATATATCTTCTAGTTCGCCCAAAGCGATTTTGTCAAGCTCGCAAATGAATGCGCTTGCCGTTTCGGTTTTCCTCGCTTTCAACCTCAGTGTTAAATCTCTACCAGTCCAAGCCGCAATACTGGATGATCCGCTGCAAAGCTTAGATGACGTTAATCTGCTAGGTATTACTGACTTGCTCAGAAGAGTAAGAGAAAAACGGCAGCTTTTTGTGTCGACTCATGATCCCCGATTTGGTCAACTCTTGGAGCGGAAGCTCAGACCAGTACGTGATCAAAGAACATTGATTATTGAATTTACAGGGTGGGACCGAGAGGGTCCCACTGTGGATACCAGGGAAAAGGAGCCAGACCGTGAGCCCATGCGAATACCGGCATAAGATATCAATAATCATTGGTAACCTTCATAACTGTCAGGTTTTGTGGATAGCAGCGGGAAAAGTATGTCAGCAAAAATGTTAGCAAGATTCTGTGATACTATGAGGGCGAGTGCCTCTTGGCGGGTATCCTAACGCATCGCAGCATTAGAGCAATTTAGGCATCCCACCACACACAACCTGATGTCATGGAAGAACATCGTTGTAGGTGGTTCTCCTTCCAAACAGAACCTCCGGGATTGTCCAGACCGGTCTGGTTAGCCAAACGACAAGCCAGATTGTTACCGCAGCAGGCAATCAACCTCGCGCTTCCCAGCATCTTGCTAACAATTTGCTAACGGACGCAACACCACCCCCGCCCACCAAACAACACCCCACGAACACAACGCCTTCCTGTGAACTGGCACAAACGTTCTACTCGAATGCCTGCCCCATAAATGGGGTTCAGGTGGTCAGTGGTTCAAATCCACTCACCCCGATTTTGAACGTAAGAGTCAGTGGTCTGACCACCTGAGTCGCCGGAAAAGACAAAGGTGGCTAAATAGGGGCTAGACCACCTTAATCGGTAGAAAACGTGGCGGGTCCGCAAAATGAGTAATGGCCGTATCAACAACAATGGAGGCTTCGCCAGGGCTGTCCCTCAGGTCTCTGGTGAAAGGATTCGTGCTCACGAAGCGCACAGAGGGAAAGAGTCAGAGGACAGTAGAGGACTACGACGAGAATCTCAGGCGTTTTCTCTGGTATGCTGACAGGCAGGGCTGGTCTGATGACATTAGGTTCCTGACTGAATGGCAGATTAGGCAATTCCTAGGCTATGTAGGTACCGAAACGAACCGGTGGGGCCTCGAAGGCAACGGTTCTGAGACCTCGCGGTGTCGCGCTTCTCATACGACTCTTCACCATTACTGGGTTACTCTTTCGAATTTCTTCAATTGGGTGGTGAAGGAGGGTTTTGCCGCAGAAAGCCCTCTCGCCAGAATCAGAGTCGCCAAGCCGAAACCCAAAGTCGTGGTCCCATACGGCAGC
>Ga0315288_10007441_pt1 | contig 13868 bp, 28 predicted proteins | sample YL17G11_20_MG_FD_203454 | JGI IMG/M metagenome (GOLD analysis project Ga0315288, IMG submission 203454) | Sediment microbial communities from Yellowstone Lake, YNP, Wyoming, USA - YL17G11_20 | ecosystem: Environmental > Aquatic > Freshwater > Lake > Sediment | place: USA: Wyoming | collected...
AAGTCTAAAGCATATATGTAAATCTGCTGAGTAAGTTCTACAAATGTAGTTCCCATTACATCTTTTACCTTAACTGGTTCTTTCGATTTTGCTTTTTTTGCAGCACTCTTTGCATGCATATCACAACCAAATTCAATAAGTGTAGAGTAAATATACTTTGCATTATCATACTTTTTCAAAACCATAGTATCAATTCTGATGTCCTCTAGCAGGTTTGTAAGAAATGAATAATGCTTTTTCATATGCCAAGAATTTCCATTAAACCACTTTTTATTTAAATCATAAAACTTCTGATAACAATTTTCTAGCTTGCCAGTATTTCTTATATGATAAGATTCGTGGATAAGAGCGCCAAGAGTAGGTAATGTTAAATCACCCATATCTGTAGGCAATATAATTCTTGACTCACCATCAGTTTGAGGACATATCTTATCTTTGAAGTGTAGTTTTACTTTGAGTTTTCCAGCAAAATGTCTCGCAATAGTTTCAAATGAGCTTATCATATTTTTGCTCCAAGTCCAGGTATATGTGTGATAGCCATATTGAATACTGTTTTCCTATCCTCTACAGTATTGTTTACTAATATGCTATCCAATATTGACCACTCGAATGCATCATTAATATTCATTCCTTGATTGTAGAGATGAATGAATGATTGTAGATTTCTAAGGCTTATAATAAACTTCTTGTTTTGTTTCTTTATCAGATCCTTAATTTCTCTATAGAACTGTATAAGTCTGGTTTTCATTTTAACATCAGTCTTAAGTATTTTATTAAGCTCCTCATCAGTGAAGTCCTCAACGACTTTAACATTAAATCTACTGATAAGAGCTTCATTCAATTTATTATTTCCTATATATAATGCATTCTTGAAGTTTCCAGAAGCGAAGATGAAGCACTTAGGATGTTGTTTGTATACTTTGCCAATTTCCTTTACGAATACTTGCTTCTGTTGCAGCAATTCATGGAATTTGAAGAACATATCTGCAGAAGCTCCAGGTAATTCATCGATAATGATGATTGATGGACTCTCAAAGAATTTAATGAATAGTCCAGGCTCATAAGTTGCAGTTGCATTTTCGAATTTTACCTTGAACAGAAGGTCATTAAAATTTAACTGACTGTCTGCTGATACGAGGAGGAAAGGATATTTGTATTTTGCGGCTAGATATTCTGGAAAAGATGTTTTGCCAGTTGAAGTATCACCAAGAAAGAATATAGGCTTGCGATCTTTTAGAGGAAGATTCATGATGCAGAGTGCAGGATCTATAAGAGTTTTTCTTTCAAGATAATCAACAAAGTTATCAATGTTAGGAACGAATCCATTAAGCTCAGTATTCAATTCAATTTCTGGTAGTGCGAGAGTTTTAACTGAAGTTTGATGTGCCGTCTGAGGAATATCACCAGTAATTATATGAGCATTATCTTTTACAAATTCTTTTATCGGTGGAAGTTTAGCTGCTTTTACAACTCCCATTAATGCACTTACTTTACGATAGTTTCCATATGTCTTTTCGCAATGTTCCTGTATCTGCTTAGAAGAATAACCCTTTTTGAACATTTCTACTATGTCAATCTTCTCAGCATCTGAATACATTTTACCCATATATTTACCTCCTATTCGGTTTCGTTTTATTCGGTCATATTTTCTTATATTGCTATTATATCACATTTGTATACATTTGTAAACGATTATTATGAAGCATTTTTATCTGTAACTTTATCCATTGCCTGTTCTACCTCTGCAATTCCTTTAGTTGCTATTATGTATTTCCTGTGAATCTCTTCTTCTCTGCCATCTGCAAACTTACATGTCATCCAACTTGAATTCTTAACTGCGACTATCTCCACTGGAACTTCCTGACCTGTTAATGTACAATATATCATAATTCCTCCTTTAGAATTCTTTACCGTTTACTATAGTGCTACCTCTAATTACTGATTTAGTATCCATTTGAAACTCTCCATTACTCTTTAACCAAAACATTCCGAAACCATGCAGCCATTTATTAGGTACATTTTTCATCCACTTTGGGTTTAAATCACAAAGACATCCAAGTGAAGCTGCAATTCTTATTTGACCTTCTCCTGCTGGGTTTACAGCAGAGGTGGATTGTATGTCATGCACATGACCATAGAATACTGATGAGGTGTAAGTCCTGCTCATTTTAGCAGAGTGGCCAGCTGAAGCATCAAATCCATGTATAAATATTGCTTTGCCAAGTTTCTTATAATCGTTATATTTAACTACTTCATAGCCTCTCTTTTCAATGCCTGCATCTTCAACAAAATTCATTTGTCCATCAGCTTCAGAGTGATTTTCAACATATTGTCTAACTCTGTCCTCATGATTTCCAATCATATAAATGCGTTTACTTTTAGGAGATAGACTTTCATGTCTATCTAACATGTGCTTTAGACTATCTATATCTTTCTTATATCTTCTGCCTTCCATTAACTTACGCTTATCTTGGTCAAAATAACATAAGCTTTCCATATCTGTAGCATCGCCTAGATACATTATACCTGCTGGCTTATATGCTTCTATTACTCTCTCTGCACATTGTAAGGCTGGGTGATATACTTTTCTGGCTAACCTTTCTGGGTGTTTGTCGTGAATGTCTGGCAATATGATCCATAGTTCCATTCAATTTATCTCCTTTCTTTTGAGATATATTATTAATAGATATTCACTCTAATTTTTACAACAAAAAGGGGAGCATTTTCTGCTCCCCAATTGTTTACCCGCCCACTGGACAATAAAGCAATGTTAATGTTTCGTTCACTTTATATCTGTCATAAGAGCCTCCTTGTTCACTGCTCAAACTCTTCTATTTGTTCTTCGCATGAAGTTTGGAAATCTTTTATTACTGCGATAGCCTTAATTACTTCTTCTGCGTCTTTCTTGTTAGCACATATCTCTAACGGGTCAAGATAACCACCATCCGTAAGGTCATACCAAAAATCTCCGCTGTGAACATCTAATCCCGACTTAATCTTCATACTCCTACCCCCTTATATTCCGTAATTTTTCAGCTATTATTAGCCATTTTGATTTGCTGAAATTTTCAATTAGCGGTTTATTCATTACCTGGATATCTGTTCCTTCCAACAACTTCAATTTATCTATCACTTCTACTTCCATTTCTTCAACATTTTCCATTTTTATCTCCTTTCTTTTTTATTATATTGTATCCATCTTCGACTTAGGCTTCTCAGCTTTCTCTTCGATCTTCGGAGCTTTCGTCGTGTAAATCATCTTCGACTGATCGAAGAACTTTACTCTCTGACGCGTAATCTTCATTGTGAGAGTGAAGCTTGTTCCTTCCTTCGGATCCTCGGAGAATGTCGGCTTTATCAATCCATAATACTCTTTGAATGAATTGCCGACTGATATCTTTACAACTGCCATAATATCTTTCTCATAAAGATACTTGGCGAATTTTCCTATACCGTAGCAATCAGCAGGCTTTTCTCCCCAGAGAGAATATAGCGACTCTTCCAGCCATTCATCGTATTCTGTTACCGGCTTCTGGGCGATCACTATAAAGTCTTCTGATTTCTTTAACTTCTGAACTTCCTCTTCTTTACCTTCAACAACCTGGAATGTTCTTATACCTTCAAGAACTTCCTGACCGTCAGCTGTAAGATACTTCTTGTTCTGACTTACTATATTTGTTACTGAGCTCAGATCAAGAAAGTCTGAACCTTCACCTTTTGGCTGGATAATTTCGCCACTAGATGTTACTGAGAACGATCTTACCGGCTTTCCTTCTGCATCCCTATAAACTATAGGATATGCATTATCAAGCTCTTTAGTATCCATACGCTTCCAACGGATCGGAACGTCTATGGATAATCCACCCTCATTAAAATGAAGGCGTGCTTTATAACTGCTAAATCTCTTTTCAGTTGCATCTGCTGCTTTTTCCACTGCTACTGCTTCTTTTACTTTTCCTTTTGCCATTTTTCCTCCTTATTCGTTGTGTTTCTTAATTTGTTATAATCATATTATATCACATTTGTATACATTTGTAAACGATTAATTTAACATTCAGATAGCCATTCTAATAACTTTAATTCATAGCACTCTTTACAAATATGAAGTTTAATCACCTCATGACGATCTTCAGATGGAGGACTGAATATTAATGCGCCTTGTTCCTTTAAAAATTTCTCACATTTATCACATTTTATTTTCATTTTTTCTTCTTCCCAATCATTCAGTTCCTTCCAGAAACTCTGAGAACTTGTCCATAATTAAACTTGTCGCTAATCGTGTTTCGCTTAAACTTACCCACTCTATCGTTTGTAATGCAGCAAGGGCAGTCTTTAGTGACCCAAGTCTCGCAGGAAAAATACCTGTCTGCGACATTCCCAAATCCTTTATCGCATCATCTATCTCCATCATATCATCTATCTCCTTATTTTAGTAGGGTGGCTTTAGGTTTTATTGCCTCTTAGCTGTTATTTTTCTGTTTTTCCTTGCTTCTAAGTTCTACATATTTCTGATAATCTTTATCTTTGAGTTCAACAGCCATATCTTTCTTTATCAAAGCTTCTAATTCTTTCTGTTCTTTCTTCATTTTGATTCTCCTTCTTTCTTACAGTTTTTCATACCATATATATAGTCTTCTATGCCAAGTTTTTTGCCATTATAATCACTGTCTTGTATCTTAATCCATGTTTCAAATTCTTTTATATCATGTGATAAAAACCATTTAAAGTCTTTTTCAGACATTACGCATGGGACTCCTACTCCACAACCCCAAGGTTTTCCTTTAGACTCTGGATAATCGTCTAATACATATGATACACAACCGTCGTGTGAGCGATATCCAGGAACTACTATCCCTCTGTTCCACTTCTTATTATGAAATACATATACCACATCATTATCATTAAAATCCTCTGATCGAGCATCCACTGTTGCTGGCCGATCAGATAGCTTGTTCTTTATCTTGTTAAGTACTGCCATTTCTTTCTTAGCAGACTTAATACCTTCAAGACAATTTTTTATATCATATTTCTTATTTCTAATAAGATCAGGTATGTCATTTTTACTCATCTTCATAATCAAACATTCAGTATTCCAAAGATTCTCATCATCATAATCTTTTAATAAAGAACAATCTGAGTTCAGATGACAACCATATCGAACAGTACCGCAGCCAGTATGTTCGCACCATCCGCATGTTTTGAAGGTTGTATCGCCTTCTTTCCTGTTCATATTTTCTGCTGTCCACTCTGGTTCTCTTATCATTTTATACCCCTTTCAAGTTCAGCTATTTCGCTCTTTAGATCTGTTATCTTCCTCAGAACACTTATCTTTATTTTCTTCATATTTTTATCACCATGACACAATCCACACATAGGATTTCCACAATCAAGTGGATGTTTCTTTGCCATCCGGTGAGGCTGCTCAATTACTTCTTTATAATCTGGGCTTATTCTTTTTATAATCTTCAATCTTTTCTTTATTACTCTTTTTACCTGTTCTCTTCTTTCAGCTCTGTCTTTCATAATGGCCTTCCTCCTTCTGGTTTGCCGAATAATATTTCATCACTACCTCTCCAAGCCGAGGGCTTTAGTTATGCCTAACACCTTAAGACAACGCCCTATTATTATATCCACATCAGAATAATCCATACTACCCCCCTTGTCGTCATATCCACTTAATATAAGTTCCTTTCTTAACTCAAACTCTATCTTCCGCTTCTCGTAGGACTTAATTTTATCTACCAAGTCCCTTGTCATATTGTCTATTATGTAGTGCGATGTTTGATTACATTTTTTCCAAAAGTCGCTATCTCGTATAATATCCTCCAGTTTATCCCCCACAGGCGAGGGTTCGGGATTCTTTTCAATATCCTTCTTACATTTTAGACAGAAGTATGGGTTTGATATAGCAACTGCTGGATGTGGGCATTGACACTTCGGTTCAGGCTTGGGGGATGGTTTCTTACCATATAATAACCATTCGGACATCAATCCCTTACTCTCAATAAACTCTAAAGCTTCTGTAAAATTCTTCGGTGTTCTGTCGTATTTTGTAGAACATTGATAGCTCGCACTCGGAGAATTAAGTAGTTCCCATTCCACTTTCGTCATTAACTTATGCTCCAAGACCTCCTGTGCTGTGGTATCATCTATAGTTTTCAGTACTCTTAAACCATCTGAATCAGATGCTTGATACTCACGGCCAGTAAAAAATCTTTCTGCCCATTCTTGTGCATAACCTGTAACACATTGAATATATTCTTGCTTACCCCATCTAGTTTTCATGTATTTTATATATTTCTCTAACCTTAGGCCTACAAGGCCTACCTTATTGCCGACTTGTTCATATGTTTCTAAAATATTATCTGGAACTTTTTCTGACATATTTATCTCCTAATTTATCTATCATTTTATCCATTTCTTCATTTCTTTCGATAGCCATACTTAGGTCTTTCATAATATCCGGATCTATATTAAGTTTCCATAAAGCTCCAAACACTTTTCTTAATTTAATTGTAACAAATCCATCGGCCATTTTTTCCTCTCCTTTTGATGTATTCATAATTTTATTTGAACATAAAGGCACATACGACATAGGCTATTCCGTTAATAATTAATGTAATTCCTATAACTAGCATTGTCGGGTTCTTTATCATCTGTATTTCCCAAAACAGAAAATTTCAGTGGCTATAGCAATCTGATCTTCTGTCATCCTTTTCTTACGGCTTTTCTTACGGCTATATATCTTCTTTGAAGGCTTAATCTTAGTTACTGGGCTTATCGGACCCCAGTTTTTCCTTATTTTACTTATTTTAATAGGCATAGACATTTCTCCAAGATTTTATCTTTATCAGTTTCTCCACTCTCTAATTGATATTCATAGCATACATTCTTTAAAGCACCAACATCTTTACCAATAAATCCTGTTTTTTCCATGATAAAATTTCCATCAACAATAGGTTTAATTGGTTCTTTTTCAGTTAAAATCTTATTATATAAGTCTTCAACATGGTCTACCTCATGAAGTGTAGGTGAGGCGAATGCATCTATTCTAGTGAAATCAATAAGATCTTTAAATAATTCATTTCCATCAGAATTAAGAATTTTCTTAATTGTTTTCTTACTAATATTCTCATCAATCTTCATATGATGTCTCATGATATATTTGCAGAAATCAATAAGTTCATTAGATACTTTAAGATTAGAAAAGAATTCTTCAATAAGTTCTTCATGATTTTCATGATTGTGAAATGAATGATGATTCTTTCCATCAAGCTTTTCAAAGTAAATCTTACCAAGATCGTGTGTCAGAACTGCCCACCTGAGTTTTTTATTCTTAGGAGAATGGTCCAAACAATTAGCGATATGATTCCAGACAGTAAGTTCTGGATGATAATGAGGATTTTGAATTACATTCTTCATATTTCTAATCTTATATAAAAGAGGAAAATAGATATGAAGTAAGTGAAGATTTTCAAGAATATCAAAAAAACCACTAGGATGTTCTGCTTTTTCAAAAAGCTTATCAATTTCACTTACTACTCTTTCAATAGAAACTGGTTGCATATTAGCTGCAAGTTCTCTCATTGCATCGTAAGTTTTTTCTTCAATAACAAAATTAAATGTTACTGCAAAACGAGCAGCTCTAATAATCCTAAGGTAGTCTTCTTTAAATCTTTGAGTAGGGTCTCCAACAGTTCTTAGAATAGCATTGTTGATGTCTAGAATACCATTGAAAGGATCGATATACGAACTAGATTCTTCATCGTAAGCAATTGCATTAATTGTAAAGTCACGCCTTGCTAAATCCTCTTTGATATCAGGTGTATACTGTTGGTCTGTTTGTCTGCCATCTGGATTAATGTCTTTACGAAACGTAGTGATTTCTTTCCAAACATTATCTTCATTCACAGCAACTGTATTATACTTATCATTTACTATAAAGTGCTTAAAACTATTGAATTTTGCATATTGAATGATTTCTTCCTTAGTGCACGGCGTTGTATAATCATAATCAGAAATTGGCTGATCCATGAGTTTATCCCGAACTGCTCCACCGACTAAATATTTTTTGATTGTTTTCATATTGTTATTATAACACATTTGTATATATTTGTAAACGATTATTAATCCCTCTTTATAACACCCAGAGCTAAGAATGTGTCTACTGTATCTGTCATGTCTTTTGGTACATATGCCATATTAAAATGGTGTACATAATCACACATAATATGAACATATGCAGCATTGAATTCTGGAGTGAAGTCTCCATATTTTTCGCGTATAGCTTCCATGTGATGATAGTTAAGCCAATGCATGTACGGTACTGGATGATTAGCATATTTCGGAAATGTGGAGTCTAGCCACTTATGGACATGTTCAAATTCTTTTCCAAATATAACTTTATCTATTTTAAGATGATCTTTATGATCCATTGACTTTTATCTTCCTTATTTCGTATTCTTCCTTTGCAATACTGTTACTGCCCCACTCCTTTTCAATTTCATATTTCTGTTCCATTGCTAATTGTCTTGTTGTAAAATAGCCACAATTCATTTCTCCTGAATCAGAATCAAAAACAACTAATTGAAAAATGTAAAAGTTTTTCATTTCTTCTCCCTTATCCAATTATCTATTGTTTCTTTACCATATCTTATTGTTCCTGTCTTGCCAAGACGCATATGTGGTATCTGTCCATTCTTAGTAAGACGATAAATTGTCTGTCTATCTAACTTTAACCACTTAGCTACTTCTTTTGCTTTTAACAGTTCCATTTCCATTTTTCATTCCTTTCTTTATCGGCATCGGTGGTGAAATGTGGCCTCGTAATTCAGAACAGTATCCGCAGTATTGGTCGCTACCTTTTCTGTCTTTAGGCATTTTCTCGCCGCAGTTTCTACATTTGCTACTCATCTCTCCCTCCTATTAAGTATGGCGTCTGCGAGGTTTTAGGTTGCATAGTTTGAGTAAAGGTCAATAATCACAAATTAGACATTCCGTTAGGTTTCAACAGTTATTTTAATTTTTATTTCGGTATTTGCATCTGCAACGCATTTTGCTTTATACCTAAAAATTCCATCCCCACTTGTTCGCAATTCGCTATCATTATCATCATCAGTCCAATTGAACGGAGTTTTTATACACTCTTTTTCAATCCATCCAAAATATACTCTCTTCATCATTCCTCCTTGATTTTAGATGCTATTTCTTTTGCCATATTTCTGACTATCTTTTCCTCATTGCCTTCGCCATTGGCTATTGCTCCTGCCGCCCGAAGAGGTTTCTGTATGCGTATTTTATTGAATAAAATATCAAAGATTTTATCCTCAGTATACTTCATATCAACCTTACCGACACGATTGGCGAGGGCGTGGGCTAATCGTTTCTTAATAACTTCTTTGTCTGTATTGTTTAATGTGCTACCGATATGACCGAGATAGAATAGTGCCTCGTTTAAGGGAGTATCTAATATACAAAATATCTCCTCCTCACTCGCATATATCGAGCCGTCGAGGACGGATTTAAATACTTTAATTGCCGTTTTAATATGGGGTTCTTCATTTTCATGGAAAAGTTTTATGCCACTATACCAATCCAATGCCTTCTCCACCGCCATACGCAAGTCTGTCATCTTATTTCCCGTATCTTCTTCTTTTGTCATAGTATCCACCATCCTTCTGCAGTTTTACAATCTTCCTGTATTGATTTGTCACTTGTTCCTATAAACTGTTCTTTAATTATTTTATTGAGTAAAGTATCTCTTTCTTTTTTATCATCAATTGCTAGCACCATGCCTAACTGAACTCCCGTGACTAGATATCTACCGGCCATTTTTCACCATCTTTCTTTTTACATCTTCTATGATCTGTTCTATTGTCATATTCATTTTATCACATTCTTGTACTTTTGTAAACGTTTTTTTCTTTCCAATTTTATTCTTCATTTTGTTCCTTTCATATTGAACTATCTTCCGCTTTAGTTCTTTTATCTACTGGCAAAAAATTCCAGTTATCAGGTCTAGCACTCATTAGATTAAAAACTTCATCAATATGCAATGGAGCAAATTTCCATGAGTCTACACATACATCTAATTGTTTACCTACACCTTGTAAATGGCCATGAGAATGACCATATAGCTGATATGAGTTATAATGAGACGAATCCCATACCCTCATGGCATAATGGCATAATACTATTTTTTGATGATTTACTTTTATAGTTTTCATCTGGTCTACTTCAGTAAATATATTAGGAATATTATGTATCTTATTTTTATAATCATGATTTCCTAGTATAAGATGTATTTTTCCTTTAAGCCTGCCTCTATAACCTTTTACTTTTTCATGATTACCATATGCAAAATCGCCAAGATGATATACCATATCACCACCCTTAACAACTGCATTCCAATTAGCTATCATAGTTTCATCCATCTCATTTACAGTTGCAAATGGACGCTTGCAGTATTCTATAATTGAGAAGTGCCCGAAGTGTGTATCGGCCACGAACCAGATGTTCATTGCCAGTCCAAATTTTTGTTTATATCATTCATATTTTTTCTAACTATCTATAATTGTAACATATGGCATTCCGCCTGGAAGCATTTTCCACATATCTTTTGGCATTGGATATACAACAACTTTTAATGCTTCTCCCATTGCAAATAATTGTTCGATACTGCTATGTTCGCCCCATTGAATGTCATCTTTCGTCATACATGCGTTTAAGAAAGACATTCCGCCACCTTTTGATTTCATAAAATTATCTGGAAGTTGTTTCAACATATTCAGTATTTCTTTTTTATAAGATATTAATCTCTTTGGATGAAAACCGAAATCGTTTATTACTCCTTTACCAATTAATGGTGTTACTATTGGTTTTCCATGAATTATTTCTTTATCTTTAAACAAACATTTTTCAAAGATTTCTGAAACTTTTCCACTAGTCAATTGCATAGTCTTTTTCTCCTTAAATTTTAGCAAACAAAAAGAACAAAATTGCCCATATACCAAACGAATCAGATCTTATAAAGTAAAATAATATTATGTTTTCTGCACACGCGACTGCACAACAAATTTTGAATGCCAGCCTAAATGCACCGACAGTAGATATTGCTTCTGGCAAAGTCTTATCTGTCATTCTTTTTAGCATGTTCGGGTTCTGTCCTGCGAGTGAGGCATTAGTGCTCTCCATACATCCAAGAATATCTTTAGTCGTAATATGTCGAGGGCTGTCTTCTAATAATGCCTTCCTCGCTTGACGCGTTCTTAGATGGTGGAGGATTTCCCAATATTTAACTGGGGCGGGATGAAATAGAGCTTTTTCCTCGATATCCTTTTCTGTGGTAAAAAGTATCTGTTCTCGTATTAATTCGGCTAATTTTCCCCGTGCTTCATCAGCCGTTTCGCCTTGTGCGACGATATCAAACTCTAAGCAATGGGCAATATAGTATTCTCCGTCTTTGTATTGGAGACAGTTCAGTAGAGCTTCGGTTTCAGAGGCACATTTTTTGCCACCCCGAAAATATTTCTTTATTCTTCCTATTTTTCTTAACATAATTACCCCCGCTTATCAGGATGATTGTTTACGGTTGATGTTACAATTTTACCATATAAAATGAGGTTGTCAATAGCTATAAGCTTTATCGTTCCACATAAAAATCATATTCCAAATGCCTTCTTTATTTTAACGTCTGTTATGGCATAAAGCTTTTTAGCACATTCCTTGCATGTTCCTTCTCCAAGCCACCAGTCTATCATTTCAAATAGAAACTTATATCTATTACACTCTCTACAAATTACTATCATATCTCTCCTTTGTTTATAGTGAATACATTATATCATATCTTTATATATTTGTAAACGATTATTTTAACTATGATATTTAACTAAATAACTATTAGAGAGGTGTATTTAATGACAGATCAAGAAAGAATAGCCGCAATGGCTAGAATACAATCTGAGCCTATACCAAATACAGAATGGAAAGCTAATCCAATTAGCCAACCACAAAGTAACATCTTAGGGCAACAGGCATCTGCTGTTCCACAGCAATTTTTCATGCAGCAGCAAGAAGAAATAAAGCGCTTTATTCTTAATATGTTAGGTGCACCTACTGTTAAAGTAGAGCTTCAAGATGAACAACTCAATACTGCAATTCAATTAGCTAAAGATGTATTTATAAGGTATCTTGGCAGGGACATGTATGCGTATACGATCGCGTACGCGTACCAGACAGAATACGACTGGCCAACAGATGCTTTAAGCATATCACAAGTTTATTATAGACCTGCTACCCTCTCTGCTTTAGGCAATATAGCTCAAAACATGTTTTCTGATTTCTATCTATTAGCAACTGATCTTGCCGTAGATATATACGAAAGCCCGGTCACGTACTGGTGTTACATGGCATCGAGGGAGATGTTAGAAAAAACCTACGGTGTATGGGGATCTTGGGAGAATATAGATTACAGAAGACTTAGAATATATCCTTCACCATTTAAGGATCAGCCAATCGGTATATGGTACAAATCTAACAAGTTTGATTTGACAGAAGACAAGATGAATCTTTATAAGAAGTTAGCACTTGCTTATGCTAAGACGATGCTAGGAAGAATAAGAAGCAAATATGCTAATATACCAGGGAGCAATAACAATTTACTCCAACTTGACGGTTCTACTCTTTTGACGGAGGGCCAGACCGAAGAGAAAGAATGTATAAATCAAATGCTTTTACTTACCCCATTACGTTTTGAAATTTTCTAGGAGATTAAAATGGCTTTTTGTAAAGAATGTGGAAAAGAAGTTATTCAAACAAACAAATACAGAATAAAAGTATTTTGTTCACATTCTTGCAGAGCAACTCATTTAAATAGAAATAGAAAATTATCTGAAGAAACAAGAGATAAAATTAGGATAAAACAATTATCTCCAGAAAGAAGAGAACTATATTTAAAATTTGGCAGATTCATAGATAAAAGTTGTAAGAAATGTGGAAATATATTCAAACAAGATATTACTGATTTTAATAAGGAATTCTGTTCAGCTAGTTGCAGACAATCATGGATAAATTCTAATCGTAATATTAATAAAAGTGAAGAAGCAAAAAAACAAAGAAGTAATAGAGCTAAAAAATGTGCTGTTAAAAGAGCACAACATCCTGATAGAATAGCTAAAAAATTATTATTACCATTAATAGAATTGATTAGATGTTTAGATCAATATAAAGAATGGCGTACAAGTGTATATCAAAGAGATGATTATACATGTACAGAATGTAATGATAATAAAGGAAATAATTTGCATGCGCATCATAAGAAACAATTTGGAGTATTATTTAAAGAATTTTTAGAATTATATAATCAATTTAGCCCAATTGATGATAAAGACATATTAATAAGATTGGCAATAGATTATGAGCCATTTTGGGATATAAATAATGGTGCAACATTATGTGTAAAATGTCACTGTTACACTAGAGGGAGACATAAATATGGCAACACCATACCCTGCCGAAACTAACCCAGAACATTGTTTGAGTAATTATCCGGGCAGTGAAAATCCGTTTAGAATGTATGATCCGGAAGGAAACAAGAATGATATTCAACTTGCTAAAGATTTACAACAAGAACTTAATCAGATTTCATCAGCTCCCGTGACAATTTTTTTATTGCTCGATACAACAATAGATCCTTTATATGGCGAAACTAAGAATCCGAGATATAGTAGTCAGATTCCAGGCGTAATAGGCAGTGCATCACCTATGTCACTCAGGTTCGAATTGGATAAATGGGGAATTGATTCTCAAACCGAGCTTCTCATATTCTTTACAAAAGTTGAATTAATGAATAAGTGTGGCAGAATACTTCA
>Ga0315288_10007442_pt1 | contig 13868 bp, 8 predicted proteins | sample YL17G11_20_MG_FD_203454 | JGI IMG/M metagenome (GOLD analysis project Ga0315288, IMG submission 203454) | Sediment microbial communities from Yellowstone Lake, YNP, Wyoming, USA - YL17G11_20 | ecosystem: Environmental > Aquatic > Freshwater > Lake > Sediment | place: USA: Wyoming | collected...
TGCTGGCGGATGCGCGCGATGGCGCCCGGCTCGAGGTTGACGAACTCGGGGATGTTGGCCGCCCGGTCCGGCGCGGTGAGGTGGGCCAGGACCACCGGCGGCGTGCTCTCGCCCGCCCCATCGAGATGCGTCAGAAAGAGCTGCGTGTAGGGCGTGTTGACCTTGGACGAGAACACCAGCCACTTGCCGTTCGGCGACCAACTGTGCCAGGAGTTCATCCGGCCCGTGTTGGCACGCAACCGCCGCGCGGTCCCTCCGGCCGCCGGGAGGATGAACAACTCGCTGTCCGGCTGGAGCAACATGTAGTTCTGCGCCTGGCAGAAGATGATCCACTTGCCGTCCGGCGAGTACTTCGGAAAGTAGTTGCTCCGACCGTTCCGCGACGCACCCTCGAGCGGTTCCGGGGTCCCGCCGCGGCCTTCGTTGAATGGGATGCGATAGAGATCGAACTGGAACGGCTTCCCGTCGCGGAGGAACTCGGCGCATTCCTCCGCGGAGAGCAGGACCTTGTCGCCCGCGCCGGCGTGCTTCAACTGGTAGGCCGGTGCGCGGGCAAACACCAGGGTTTGACCATCCGGGCTCCAGGCGGGATTGCTCTGGACGTAGCCCGGATCATCAGCGCCCGGCAGCGCCTCAAATGCCTTCGTTGCGCGTGAATACACCGCCAAGATGCCCTTGATGGGAAAAAAGAGCTGGGAGAACTCGAGCTCGGGCTTCGGCACAAACACCGATTTGTCCTTTACCGTGCTGATCACGTGCCGGCCATCCGGCGACACCTGGGAAAGAAAGCCATAGGTCAGTTCCTTGTCCTCACGCCGGAAACTGTCCCACGTGATGATGTCGCTGGTGGCCAGCACCATCTGCCGCGCCGTGGGCGTGATCACATACGAGCCTTTGTTGTTGGCGTAATCGACGTCCATGCCAAGGACCGCGCCGTCGCGGGAAAAGGAGTGGCAGTTGCCGCACACCGGCAAGCCCTCCAGCACTACCGGGGGCGGGTGAGACGAAGCGATCGAGCCAAACCGCCAGCGAATCCGGCTGGGATCTTTCACCGCCTCGAGGAACGGGAGATTGACCTCGCGGTAGAACAACGGCGCGCCCACCTCGTCCCGGGACGTGCTCACGGTGATCCGACCGCACGAGAGAACCGAGTCCGGCGCCGCGGCGCGAAAGCCCAGCACGGTCACGCGCGCCGCCTTCTCGCGGGAGCGCTCCTTGATTGCCTCCCACTCCCGCGCCGGAGGCGTCCATTGCTGGGCTATGGAAAGGAGATCCAGCCGGCTGCCTTCATCCCGGAACTGGAGCGAAACCAGCCAGGTGTCGGCCCCTGACTTCGCGTCCTGCCAGCGGAACGTGGGCGGCGGCAGTTCAGGGGGAAACAAAGTCCCGTCGAGCGGATAGAGAAAGGTGACCCGGCTGACCGGGCGATCCGCCGCTTGCTCCTGGTAACGGGCGAAGAGGCCTTCGGTGAGCGACTCGACCCGGCGCGACTGCGCACGCCGGACAAGCCCGGCAACAATGGCCGCCGCTACGGCAACCACCGCCAGCCGAAACCCGAACTTGCGCCAACCGTCCTTCACAACACTGCCCTGAGCGTATGGCCCCGCAAGCCGGACGCAAGCCAACTCGGGCCACCACTCAACCTTTTGTTGCACCTGCAACAAAAGGTTGCACTGGCAAGTCGGACGGTTAGGAGGCCCCTGGGTCGTCCGGAGAATTCGACGGGACGGACCGGCATCTGAATTCTTGAACTCCTGCGGCCGTCCTGTGACCCTTCGGCCATGAAACTGCGACGAGTCCTGCGCGTCGTGCTGCTCACGGTGGCAGCCATCCTGGCCGTTGCGGGCGTTCTCGTCGGCTCCCTCTGGGTTTACTTCCATCCGCGCATCGACCGGATCAGCGGCCTGGTGTATGGCCAACGCCACGGCGAGGATCTCACCGTGGACGTCGTGCGGCCCGCGCACCCGAACGGCCTGGGCATCGTGCTGATGGTCAGCGGCGGCTGGAAATCCGGCACGAACTCGTTCCACCCGTGGATGGCCGCCCCGCTGCTCCGACGCGGCTACACGATTTTCGCGGTGTGTCATGTGTCGCAGCCCAAGGCCACCGTCATGGAGATCACGCAAGACGTGAACCGGGCCGTGCGCTACGTCCGGCATCACGCCGGGGATTACGGCGTGGACCCCCAGCGATTGGGCGTCACGGGCGGCAGCGCCGGAGGCCACCTCAGCCTGTTGCTCGCCACCCGCGGCGGACCCGGCCCGGCCGATGCCCCGGACCCGGTCGATCGGGAAAGCAGCGCGGTGCAAGCGGTGGCCATTTTCTATCCCGTGACCGACCTGTTGAACCTGGGCAAATCCACCGAGAACCTGGGCGACGGCGGCCCGCCGAAGAGCTTCGTGAAGGCCTTCGGCCCCCAGTCCACCAACCTCGCCGTGTGGAAGGTGATCGGCCGCGACCTCTCGCCCATCTACCACCTCACGTCGAACCTCCCGCCCGTGTTGATCTTCCACGGCGACGCCGACACGCTGGTGCCACTGGACCAATCGGAGCGGTTTCAGGCCCAGGCGCGCGCTGCCGGGGGCACGGTCGAACTGGTCGTGCAACCCGGCGGCGAACACGGCTGGCTGACGATGGTGTGGGACGTCCGACGGTTCGCGAAATGGTTCGACCAGCACCTGCGGCCGAAGGCGGGACACTCCTGAAGCCGAGGATGGCCGCGACCCAATCGTCCTCGTCGTCGTCCCCGTCGTCGTAATCGAAACCTGCAGCATCGAGGGCAAGCGAGAGGAAGAACCAGCGCCAATCCTCTGCCTCCCCCCAAGTCAGGGTAACAAGATGATGCGGTAGAATCGGCTCGATTCGCTCGACGGCAGGCTCTCGGTCTTCGGTGGGCCGTTGTCAATCCACTGCACCCGGCTGCCCGTACCCATCACGGCCGGCAACGCGGTCTTCCAGTTCGTCATGTCACTGCTGTATTGAACGTAATACCGCCGGCCCAGAGTCGTGCTGAATTCGACGAGGAACAGGTCATCCGCCAGCGGCACCTGGCGCACGAAGCCCAATGCCGTTCCTCCCGGTTCGAACGGCGGCTCGGGCGCTACCACTTGGGTCCGGAAGACAGGGTTGGGGAGGGTCCGGCGGTCGGGGACATAATACTCAACCTGCAGGTCCACGCTCTGACCCGGTGCCAGCGACGCGTTGTAGGAGAGATACGGCACACCGTTGCTACGGTCGGTGGCATTCCAGACTTGTACCCCACGCGCGAGGCTGCTGGCGTCCAGCTCCACCCAGAGTCGCAAGGCCGCAAACGGCACGACCAGGGGATTGCTCACCTGGACGGTTTGATAGAACAAACCCGTCTGACGAACGAGGACACCGTCGGTGACCAGTGCCTGGGCTTCCGTCGGCGGTTGGCTCAGGACCGTCACCGTGGACACGGTCGAGGTCGAAGCCAACCCCAGGGTGTCCACCGCCACCGCGGTGTAGCCATACTCGCCGGCCGGCCGGTTCGTTTGCAGCACGAACCACGGGACATTCGTCACCGTGCCCAGGGAATTGGTGCCCGACCAGAGCTCCACCTGCGCGATGCCCGAGTCATCCGTCGCGTCGGCCAGGAGCGTGAAGCTGGCCGGCGCGAGCAGCACGCTGCCGTTGAGTGGACTTACGATCGAAACCGTGGGGGGCAGGTTCACCGTCAGCAGCGCGTTGGAGCTTACCGTCGAGCCGACGACATTGGCCACCGAGACACGGTAGTTCCCCGCGTTGGTGGACTGCACGTTGGTGAGAGTGAGCGAGGAGTCGGTTGCACCTGCAAGGTTCGTCCTATTCAGAATCCACTGATAGCTCAATGGGGCCGTGCCAGTCGCTTCTACGGTGAAGGTGGCGGTAGCGCCGGCGTTGTTCGTGCAACTGACCGGTTGCGCGGTGATGACCGGTGGGAAGAGGGGCACGCCTTTGGTGATGCGGTGGTTCAGCCCATCGGCCACGTAAACATTGCCAGCGCCATCCACGGTAACGCCGTGCGGGTCATGGAATCTGGCGGAACTACCGAGACCATCCGCCCAACCGCTGACGCGGGCCACTCCCCCGATGGTGGTCACCACGCCATCTGGCGTCACCTTCCGAATTGTGTGGTTGTAGGCGTCCGCCACAAAGACATCGCCCTTGCTGTCCACCGTCACGCCCCATGGAGCGCTGAACCGGGCCGCGCTACCGGTGCCATCGGCGTAGTCAGCCGTTCCTGCCAGACCTGCCAGGGTTGTCACCACACCCACCGGCGTCACCTTCCGGATCGTGTAGTTCAGTTCGTCCGTCACGTAGACGTTGCTCGCGCTGTCCACCGCCACGCCGGAGGGCAGGTGGAACCGGGCCACGCTGCCGGTGCCATCGACACTGCCAAAGCTTCCCGCCAGGCCGGCCAGAGTGGTCACCACGCCCGCCGGCGTCACCTTCCGAATCGTGTAGTTGGCTGTGTCCGCCACGTAGACGTTCCCTGCACTGTCCAGCGCCACGCCCCAGGGCCAGTAGAACCGTGCCGCGCTGCCGGTGCCATCGGTTCCGCCCCAGCTTCCCGCGCTGCCCGCCAGGGTCGTCACTACGCCCGCGGGCGACACCTTTCGGATCGTGTTGTTATCAGTGTCCGCCACATAGACGTTGCCTACGCCGTCCACCGCCACACCCTCGGGCTCGGAGAATTGCGCCCCACTGCCAGTACCATCGCTGCTGCCAGGAGTGCCCACGCTGCCCGCCAGGGTCGTCACCCCGCCCGCCGGCGTCGCCTTCCGGATCGTGAAGTTGCCGCTATCCGCCACATAGATGTTACCCGCGGCATCCACGGCCACGCTGTTGGGATAGTAGAACCGCGCGGTGCTGCCGGTGCCATCCACGTTGCCCGGGCCGCCGGATTGCCCCACAAAGTTTGTCCACCCATACACGGGATAGCTTTCGGCCTCGCCCATCGTCGCCACGCTCAGCCCGGCGGCGATGACTAGTGGCCGGATGCCACAAACCAGGTTCGCTTTTTTCATACGAAGTGCGCCAAGTTTAGCTGTTCCTCGAGTCTCTGCGAGAGGAAAAGTCGGCCGCTCCGTTTCGCGACGCTCAGCGGGTTGCCCGATGTCGATTCCCCGCCTCGAGTGCCCTTGCGTCACAGGCAAGTCGTCCTCGTCGTCGTACTCGATCCCCGACATTCCCGTTCGACGACGAGGACAACGACGAGGACGAGCTAACGCCAGGAAGAACTGATCTGTTACACGCCTTGGCCTTTTGCATTTGACACCGTGACGCTCGCCGACGAAAACCACCTCTCGTGTCGAACACACGTCGTTCCCAACCTTCCGATCCGCGTCCTTCCGTGATGATCTTTGGCGTGGGCGCCTTCACGCATTCGATGATGCGCGCCCTCCACGACAGCGGCGCCCGCGTTTCCGCCTATCTCACGCGCGACTACGGCCACTACGGGCCGTCGCTTGAAGGGCCCACCTACGACTGCGCCCGGTACCCGACGCCGTTCGCGGCGCTGGCGGCCGAACGCGCCGACTTCGTCGTGCCCATGTCCATCGAATGGGCGCTCAAGCCCTGGACCGACGAGTTCCTCGCGCGACGCGTGCCGATCCTTTGCCCGACCGGCGACGCCCTTCAACTCGAGCGCGACCGCGATTTCGGCCGGGCGCTTTGCCGCCGTTACGGCATTCCTTTCCCGAAGGCGCAGGTGGCGCGGGACAAGACCGAGGCGCTTGCTTTCGTGCGCCGGACGTGCCGGCCGTACGTGATCAAGAATCCGCTTTGCTCGCCGTTCAGCCCCGTTCACACGATCGTCTGCGAAACGCCGCAGGACACGGCGGCCTGGCTGGAGCGGGTCGATTTCTCAGAAGGCGTTTTCCTGCAGGAGTACCTGGGCCGGGCGGAGGCCGGCCACATCGCGTTGGTCGGCGGCGGTGAGCTCTACTCACTGGTCACGAACCAGGAATACAAGCGCGCGTTTGACGGGAACCTGGGGATCGTCGCCGGCGCGCCGCTCGGGGGATTGGTCGAGCGCGATCCCGAAGACAAGTATGGGCTTGCCCGCGAACTGATCCGGCCGCTCCTGCCGTGGTTCCGCGAGGTCAACTTCAGCGGGCCGGTCCAGGTCACGGCCATCCGGCACCAGGGACGGTGGCACGTGCTCGAATACAACGTGCGTTTGGGCGTGACCAGCGGGCCGATGATCGTCCGCATGTTGGCTAATCCGCTCGAGGTGTTGCAGGACGTGGCACACAATCGCCCCACGCGACTGCGCTTTCGGCCCGGGCGGCGGTTCGGCTGCTCGCTCACGCTGGCCGGCTACGGCTACCCCTACGTCCGGTTGGACGGCCCGAGCCTCCCGGTGGAGGTGACGGGGAAGTTCACCTGCGATGTCTGGTGGAACGAGGTGGGCCAGATGCCGGATGGCCAGTTGCGAATGACCGGCCACCGGGTGGCGGACGTGGCGGCGCTGGCGGACACATTGCCGGCGGCGATTGCCAAGGCCTACGCGAACATCCGCCGCATCCGTTGTCTCGGGAGTTATTACCGGCTCGACGTCGGCCAGTCGCTCTGGCCCCCTGGACGCACATGACGCCCGACGCTCAGCGAGATCAATCCGCTTCCGTGCCGGAACCGGAGGCTGCCCGCAGTCCCACGGCTGACCAGGAGCTTTCCTCCCAGATCCGTTCCGGGCACGCGCCCCGGCCGGCGTGGATTGAAATCGATCTCGGACAACTCCGTCGAAACTTCGCACTCATCAACCGGGACAAGCCGGCGAGCCTCGCGCTCTTGTCGGTGGTGAAGGACAACGCCTACGGCCACGGCGCCGAGATGGTGGCGCGCGAAGCCGTCGCGGCGGGAGCCATGATGCTCGGGGTGAACACGCTCGGGGAAGGAATCGCGCTCCGGAATGCGGGTCTCACGGTTCCAATTCTCGCCGTGGGCGAGCGCCACCCGGACGAACTGCCTTCCTGCATCCAGCACGGACTGACGGTCAGCGTGGGCGATCTGCGTATCGCGCGCCTCCTCGATCGGCTGGCGCACGAGGCGCAGTGCTGTGTGCCTGTTCATTTGAAGCTGGACACGGGCATGAGCCGCTTTGGATTCCGCTGGGACACCGCAGCCGACGCCGCCATGGAAATCCGCCGCTTGCCGGGCCTCGTACTGGAAGGGGTGATGAGCCACTTCGCCATGTCGGACGAGGCGGACAAGTCATTCGCGCTCCAGCAGCTCTCGCGTTTCGAACAGGTGCTCGCCGCACTGACAGCGCGCCAAGTCCGCGTGCGCTACCGACATCTCTGCAACACCGGCGGCTTTCTGGATTTGCCCCAGGCGCACTTCGATCTCGTGCGGCTTGGCATCCTGCCGCTGGGCGTCTATCCGTCCCAGGTCTGCCGCCGCATCCAGGGACTCCAGCCCGTCATGAGCCTCAAGGCGAAGCTCGTCACGGTTCGCACTCTCCAGCCCGGCGACACCTACGGCTACGGCATGCGTTACCAGGCCGCGTCGCCCCGGCGCATCGGCGTGCTGCCGGTGGGTTACGGCGACGGCTACCCGCGTTTGCGGAACGAGGGCTGCGTGCTGGTGCGAGGGAAGCGCGCGCCGATCGTCGGCGGCGTGGCCATGGACGCGATCGGCGTGGACCTCACGGACATTCCCGAGGCGCAGCTTTGGGATGAGGCGGTCCTGATGGGCTGGCAAGGCGCGGAGGAAATCTCGGCGCACGACATCGCCCAATGGGGACGCAGCGTTTCGTACGACGTGCTCGCGGGCTGGCGCGCCCGGCTGCCGCGAATCCCGGTTGAGGAGGGAACGCGGCCATGATCCTTCTCTTCTCGGAGACGAAGTCCGATTATTCGCAGTACCTTTATCCCTACGTGATCTGGGCGATGCCGGAGCCGGGCGAGAAACCCGGCGATTTGTTTCGGCAGGGGTTTCTGCCGGCGTCGCCACAGCTTGATCGCTGGTACTTGTGCCGGAACCTGCGCGTGGACCTTCGGCGGTTCAAGGCCTCCTCCGAGAACCGGCGCATCCTGCGCAAAGGCGACGGCATCGCGATGGAGTTGATCGCGCGCGATCGCTTCGACTACACCGAGGCCCGACGGATGGCATGGAAGGCCTACGCCGACGCGCGCTTCGGCCCCGACGTGATGCCGTTGGAGCGGCTGGGCCGCCTCATGCGCGGGCCGGTCATCTCGCACCTGCTGCAATTCACCGACCGCGCCAACGGCCGCGAGGTCGGCACGGTCCTGATGTTCCTCGAAGAACCGGCGATCGCCTATTATTACTACGCGTTCTACGATCTGGAATACTCCGCCCAGAGCGTCGGCATGTTCATGATGACGGCGGCGGTGGACTGGTTCGCGCGGCGCGGCTTCGCCCATTTTCATCATGGGACCTGCTATTCGCGGCGGGCGCTCTACAAGACCCAATTCGCCGGCATCCAGTTCTTCAACGGCTTCCGCTGGTCGGATGACCTCGAGGAACTGAAGTTTCTCCTCGCGCGCGAGGAGAAGCCGGTGAGCGGCCACTTGCTGGAGATGCCCGAGTTCCAGGAAGCGTTCTATGACGGTACCGTGGCGAAGATGGCGGCGGCAGGCCATCTGCGGGTTCGCACTTAGATCCACCGCTCCCTGACCCGTGGGCTGGCAGGATCCGCGGGCGAGGGACGGGGCTGGGCCTTGTAGCGCAGAGTCGCACTCTTGCAGACGGCTTCTCGTAATGCCTGACGGCCAGCGATTTATATTTAGGACCTCTCCCGTTATGCCACAGTTTATGCCACTGCTTACGTCGAGTGAAACCCCTTACCCAGGCCTGTGACCGAGAGCTACCTACGTGTCGCACCGACGGCCGGATATGCAAGCACGAAGTCGACGGGTCTCGGGTTTGCCTACGCCATCGAGGAATTATCTGATGCCCGCGGGGTTGGAGGAGATGGCTGGGGCTACGCGCTGAGGGATTTGGCGTGGGGCGAGGCGTGATGGGTGGCGGGGTGGGAAAGCGCTGAACTACGCGGTCAGTTCATACGCGGGTTCATCGTGTTTCTGCGCCAGGGAGGAATTATCTCATGTCTGCGGGGTTGGGAGGTGATGGAAGGAGGGGAGGGCTTGCTGGGTTGTGACGTTTTGGCCGGAGAGGAGTGTTTTCGGTGCTGAGGGGGAAATGGCGGCGCCGAAAAAGTCAGACCATCTCACTGACCAGCATGTGCAGGTCGATATGCCTACATTCTCAGCCTCTCCTGTCCTCTCGAGGGCCATGGCGACGGCGTCACCCGCGTGACATGAGGCCTTACGAGTTCAACCCATATCGGTTCGGGCCGCCGCTGCAACTGAGTCCGAACGGATTCCAGCTCACCGTCGGGGGTGAGCCGGAGTCCGAGACGGATCCAGGCTTCAGGCACGCGACCGGCCAAGGTGGGCCGGCTGGAAGTGTAAGGCGGGATTGACCAAAGGTTGATCGCTGATTTCCATCCGCCCGGGTAGCGGAGGAACTTTGAGCCAAGTTCCCGCAAGGCCTCACGCAGCGGACGCTGCGGAGCAAGCAGGGGATTTCGGTCATCGTCCATCAGGTAATCGACGTTGATGCCCAAGGGGCGGTGCCGGGTCGTGGTGAGGACGTTGCCGACATCGACGGTCAGTTCCTCAGTTGGGGCAGGGGGAGCGGACGGCTCCAGGATCGGCTGCGCGCAGCACGTCGCCCTGGATTGAAGGAGAGCCGCCAACAGGGATATCACGCAGGCCGCGAGGCGATCGGCTCTCGCATTCCGGGGCAGCGGAGGGAACATCGGGCCGTTCCGGCCGCTTGTGAGCGCTGCCGCAAGCACACGACGACTGTGAGGACATCCGTCCCGATGTGCAAGCCGGCCGGGAGCAGTCCTGGGAGTAGTAGTCTTACTTCCGCAGAAAGGATGGGGCCTTCGCTATCCCTTCGCCCGGCAGATCGCCCCGGAAGGCGGTCGCCAGGACGAGGGTGCCGGCGAGCATGATGCCCAGGGGGACCATCCAGATCTTCGTCCACTGGAACTTGCCTTCGACGCAGAACCGATCCATCACGATTCCCGCCAGATGGGATCCGAGGAAAAGCCCGACCCCGACCGTGGCGGCGAAGATCAGGGCCTGCATCGAGCTGCGGATGGCTTCCGGCGCTACCCGGTTGGCGAACACCTGGCCGACGATCATGAACAGGACGTAGGCCAGGCCGTGGAGGGCCTGGGCGCCGACGATCATGGACCGGGGCCGGCCGAGGACGTAGGCGATGTAGAGGAGGACCCAGCACGCCGCTCCCAGGGTGAGGGTCGCCTTGAATCCCAGGGCGTTGAGCACGGTGTTGAGGGCGAGGATCGTGGCAACCGCCTGGGCGGCCTGGGCGATCGCCATCGCCGCCGGGACCGCCTTGGCCGAGATCCCCAGGTCGGTCATAAAGCGGGCCGAGCCGAGGAAGTAGAACTGCATCAGGCCGGCGATGACCAGGGAGGCGACGATGAAGACCAGGAAATCCGGCTGCCGGAGCATCCCCAGGGCGTCGGCGATCGGGAAACCGCCCTTTCCCGAGGGGGGCGTCGCGGGCAGGAAGAAGCAGGCGACGGCCATCAGCACCGACAGGACTCCCGCGAAAACCAGGCAGTCGCTGCCGTCGCCCTCCCCCTTGCGGAGCAAGCGCCACCCGGTGAGGGCGTAGCCGACCAGGGCCCAGGCCACGGGCGCCCAGATGAAGACCCAGCTCTGGGTGCCGGGATCAACGACGTGGGCGAAGAGGACCGCGTTGACCAGGGGCAAGGTGGCGGCGTAGCAGAGCGAGTAGCCCAGCATGACGGCGAACATCCCCCGGAACGTGCGCTGCCGGACGGCGGCGAAGAGGAGGATGGCCCCCACGAGGTGGCAGGCCGCCAGGATCCATTCGGTGTGGAGCCACCGGTCGGCCAACTGGCCGGCCGCCAGCGGCGAGACGATGCAGGCCATGGGCAGCGTGGCGTAGACCCAACCGGTCTGCTTGCCGGTCATCTTCAGAGGGCCGAGGAGCCGCGCGGCCAGGATGGGGGCCCACGCTCCCCAGACGGCGAACTCCAGGAACATGACGCTGCTGAGGGACAGGTAATCGCCGAACGATACTTCCATGGGATTCTCCTCGAGGTCAACCCGGTGGGCCGTCCGGGCCCCGCGGCGTCGCCGCTCCCCCGGACATCGCGACGCCCCGCTCCGGCATCGGCACCAGGGAGGCTCTTTCCTTACAGATAAGAATTTGCTTCTTGACCGTGCGTCGGAGCGTAGCCTTCCTGGAGCCGTGGAACAAGGACAAAGGCCACCCCAGCACCGTGAATTCGGGGCTCACTCGGACAGATCCCTCGCCCCAGGTCCGTCGCCGGTTTTCAGCACGACCTGGTGTTATTCACCCACCGGTGCGCTGCAGGAGCAGCACCCAATCGCCGTTCGCAGGGCGCGCGAAGCGGTGAGCTCCCCTATTCTCGATGCGGCCGGCGACTGAGGTGTAGCGGCCGTTCACTGGATCGAACCAGCGAGCCGCGAGAGGCGACGGGAACACTGACACGTCCAGCTCGATGGCATCGTTGTCAGGGAGGTAGGCCACCGCCAGATCGCCCGTAGCGCTGCTGGCCAGCACCATGCGGCGGGTCACGTCGTCGGGTTGGTTGCGGATGAGACCGTGCGCCGGCTCCAGACGCCACCACTCGATGGCGGCGAGGAAGTCGTGCAGGTGCTGCATCTGGAGCGCGCTTTCCCATTGGAGCGCCTTCTTCCAGTAGTCGTACTTCTCCGGGTCAGTGACCCACTTCCAGATCGCGCCGCTGCCCGCCGAGACCTTGGGTGGCAGATCACCCGCGCCGTACGTATAGCCGCTCGCGCCCGACAGCCAGCTCCGCCAACCCAGTGAACGCGCGTCCACCGCCTGCCAACCCTTCTCGCCTTGGGCGTCGTACATGGCTTCCAGGTTGATCACCGGCTTGTGCGGCTCGTGACGGTACAAGTGCAGCGTCCACTCGATCGCGTGATGGGCGCACCACTCGCGATTGCCGGCGTTGTGGCCGCTCTGCAGGCCGGCGATGTCCAGATAGGGCCGGTCGTAGTACTGGTCCGAGATGGTCGGCGTGGGCTGGTTCCAAGGCGTGCCGGGGTGTTGGGTGATCAGATGTACCGCGGTTGTGTCGCGGGTGGCACGACCCACCTCATCCGCCAGAGACATGAACTCACTGTCGAAGCTGGGTGAAAACACGACGAAGTTGCCGAACAACCGCGCGACGATGTTCTGGGCAAAGCGGCAGGCTTGGGCGGCGTCAGGATAACGACGGACCGGCTCCATAAGCCCAACCAGCAGGACGGCCAGACCTTCCTGGTTGGCCCGTTGAATCTTGCGCTCGAACGACTGCCAGTAGGCCGGGTTCCATTGTACGCACGCCTTGCCTGTGAAAGGCCTCTGCCCATGGCGATCCATCTCCCCAGCCCACTCGGGTGCCGGCGCCACTTGGATGAGGGTGAGATGCTTCGTCGTGCGGTCGGCGAGGTAGGCCTCCCATTCATCGTCGTTGGCCCTCAGCGGCACGGCCCAGGCCGTGTCACCGATCCACAGAAACGGGGTTCCATCCCAATAGACCAGGTGGCGCCGGTTGTCGCTGACCTTCAGAAACCCGTGGCTGTAGAGCGGACTGGGACCACGATACCGGGAAACCTCCACAATGCCGCGCTGGCCATGCAGGCCGGTGTTGGTCGTGTCGGAGCACTCCGTCTCCCAACGCCAGGTCCCTGTTGTGGGGAATGCGCAGCGGATCCGGAACGTGACGCCGCCGTCCCAGAATCCGTAAGTGTGGAGCGTGCGGCCCCCCGGCCCGGCGTAAGTCACCCGCAAGGTCACGTCGGCGTACGGGTTGTCGTAGCTGCGGGCGCTGGTCAAGGCGTGCTCCCAGCGCTGCCAAGTGTGCGGGTCCGGTCCGGCAGCAGCCCTTGCCGGCACCCCACTGATCAGTGCGCAGATCAATGCGAGCAGAAGTATGGTCCGCGGCATCAGGGTCGCTTTCATTCGGTTTCCACCTGTAAGGTTCATGGCGCTCACGACTTTCGTGCGTGTCGATCGCGGGTCGGCAATGGATTCATGGTTTACGCGCCGGCCACTCAAACGGATCACGGGCCAGGATAATCTCCCGTTGGGCAACTCGCGGCGCCTGGGGATGCGCACCGTTGGTGCCGTTGAAGCCAGCAAGGAGGGTGACGATGCCGTTGCTCGAGATTCTAAAGACGCTGCCATGGCCACCATTGGTCCCGCCGTAATACGCAGTGCCGAAAAACTCTCCCGGGGCACCTTCCACTAAACCGTTGGCATGCTCAGCATCCGGCCACTGAAAGGAGGCGAAAGTCCAAAACTCCCCGCCGGGCGAGATTCTAAACGCAGCGCCCCAATCCCGTGGTCCGCCGTGGTGAGTTGTGCCATAGAAATCCCCATCTGTTCCCTGCACGAGACCCGCCTGGGGACTTGAAGCAGAGGTACGGTCAAGAAAAGCAAGTGTGCTGAACGCGCCATTCGTGGAGATCCGGAAGACGGTACCATCACGGCCATAGGGAACGCCGTTGGTGCCGCCGCCAATGGTCGTGCCGTACAGATTGCCATCCGCGCCCTGCACGAGGCTGGCTTCCGGGATGGCACCGTTGGTGCCATTGAAGGAGAAGAGGGTCGTCAGGGTGGCAGCGCCGTAGGCCCGAGGGATCATTGTTCCGATCGTCAAAAGGGCGAGTGAAAGCCTCCACCTAAATTGCACACTGATGGTGGCTCCTTGTGTTCGGCATCGGGATGATCGGCCTTCCTCGCAGGGTGACAAGCACTGTTGCATGGCGTTTTAGATAGGTCTGAGGACAGAAATT
>Ga0315288_10007443_pt1 | contig 13867 bp, 19 predicted proteins | sample YL17G11_20_MG_FD_203454 | JGI IMG/M metagenome (GOLD analysis project Ga0315288, IMG submission 203454) | Sediment microbial communities from Yellowstone Lake, YNP, Wyoming, USA - YL17G11_20 | ecosystem: Environmental > Aquatic > Freshwater > Lake > Sediment | place: USA: Wyoming | collected...
TTGGGCATATCCGAAAATAGAACTAGCCGAAACCAGCGGCGCTGGTAAGCCTGAAGCTGATTTGATAAAGAGATATTCATACATGCTTCACATCGATGAGACTTTACCAGTTCCAGATAAGGAAGCAATTATATTACCTGAATTTCCAGCCGCAGTTCACGGTCAGCGTGGGAATCCATTACAGCAAGCTGCAATTCAACAAATAATAAAAGAATGCAAGATAGACCCAAATAATAATCCAACACTTACTGACCTTTATTGGATTCAGCAATGGATTTTGTATTGGGGAATTTACGAAGGTAATGAAGGACTATGGCCCGGTCACGATAGAGTAAGAACCGCAGCTAAATTAGTGAGAGTACGAGATGGCGGAGAGTGGCAGAAAGATGGACACGCAGCATTTAAATTCGACTGCATACCTGCTGGAGAGAAAGTGCTTTGTGTAGATAGTAAAGGCAAATACGTTTCTATTCCAATTGAGTTAGTACATCCCGAAGGTAATTTGAAAGTAGTGTGTTATGATTTTGATAATAAGAAGTTTGAGAAAAAGAAACCAGAGCATTTGACCTATACGGGAGTAAATGATATTTACGAAGTTACTTTATATAACGGTAATAAATTCAGATGTACTAGGAATCACCGTATTTTTAGAAAGGAAAACGATGAATTTAATGTACAGAAAGTATCTGAATTGAAATTAAAAAGTGGGCCTAAGCCCCAGTTGGCTATTGCGTTCGCTCGTATGTCAGGTCGAATGAAAGTGGGAGCGAATTATGTAAAAAGTATTGCGAAGCGTGTTCCTTCTCATACATTTGACTTAACTATACCTAAATTCCACAACTTCGTATTAGCAGATAGTGGAGTGATAGCACATAATTGCGATTGCGGAGCCACTGTAACGAATCAGATTATGGACTATTTTGGTTTCACAACTAAGTACGCATTGATATCTCAGAAACCAGAATTAGTAGATGGAGTTCATTGTCTGCACCATATATTCCCAATTGTAAAAGCAAAAGGTCGATTGTGGATGGTAGAGACAATTAAGCAAGCTCCAATAGTCCCGTTAGAGTTCTGTTACGAGATATTCAATGGCTTGCAACGTGTTGTTGTAGTGAACGATGATGGCACATATTATGATTATACTCAATGGAAAATGTATAAGATTAAGTCGTTAACTGCGGGAATGAAACGGGGTAAGCACGTAGAGGAGGCATAACTATGGTGAAAAACAAATTATTGGAAAATATGGAGGCGGGGAAGGACGATGAAGATAAGGTAGTACAGTTATTAGTATTGCCTAAAGAAAAAGATATGGAGCTGTACAATACACGTCCGGGCTATCCAAACAATGAATACTCTAAGCCTCTTATACCTAATACTATTGATGTCGAAACTACAATTTATTCGTTTCAATTACCAACAGGCCATTACGCTATAACAAATCCAGATATAGACTTCGATGGAGTATTGGTTAGACCATTTGATAATAAGGGAAAGTTCATAGACGATGGTTTAGTATGTGTATATGCACAATCTGGTTTACAAGGACTTAGAGTAAGGGTTTATTCAGGTAATACTGAGTTTCACAACCCACTAACACCGGAGTCATTAATTAGAAGTAATAGGAAATGGTCTATGAAACACATACTGGTCCCCGGTGATAGCTTAGATGTGACGTTGTCTGCAAGTAAAGTAATGGATATTAAGAAGTCGTCAGTTATGCTTACGTTTAAAGTGGGGCGGTATAGAACTATAAAAGTTAAGTTATGTAAAGAATGCGTGGATAAAATAGAGAAAGTAAAAAGCGAGGATTGGTAATCATGACTACTAAGAATAGCAAAGACAAGCCTATACATACACGACCGGGATACCCAAGTGGATTACCAATTATGAGTGAAGAAGTAGAGGGAGAACTGGAAGTATTTGATATTTTTCCGGGCTATCCCGAAGAAAGAATATCTAGTAAGTTACGACCAAACATACCAAATATATGTGAGGACGAAGGTGGAACTACCGTACATGTTTTTACAGTTCCTGCCAATCACTCATTAGTTATTAACCCATCGGATATAACACAAGAAGCGTTATTTGAAGCATATGACGCAAACCATAAATTTATTAATGGATTAATAACTATAAATGCTGAATTTGCATTTGGTAATACTAAACGAGTATATTCCGCTACGTCTGCATTTCATAATCCAGAGAATGAAGTATCAAGTATGGGAATGCGGAGGCGATGGCAATTTGGTGTTACACTTAAACCGGGCGATAAACTTAGAACCAAATTTTTTGCTAAAGAAGCAATAGATATAAATCAAACTCATTTAGACCATAGAGTTAATATCATCAAGCACGATATGAGTAAATTAAAAATTAAAAAACAAGATACTGAATTATATATGATTTATCCAGAGAGCCCTAACGAAGAGTGCAGTAGCAAATTAAGTGTAAATAATGGTCAATACTTAAGTGCAGTTTACACATTCCATCCACCGACTGGTCATACGGTTTGTATTTATTCGGAAGACGAAAGATGTGGTGTGGATTTTGACGCAAAAAATAAAGCGGGTAAAATAATTCCCGGAGAAGTTGAAGTTTATGTCAGAAAAGGACTAGCTGGATTTCGAGAACGACTCTATATGGGAGTTTCTGGTGAAACAAATTCTAAAAACAAAAGATGGTTTAAGGATTTTAGAGTATACCCAAGCGATTGTATAGAAGTATCGTTCTTTTCTAAATATAAGTTAGACCCAAACTCAAGTAGGTTGGGTTTAAGAGTTAGAGTTTATAAAACAACTCCGTGAGGTTAAGGAATGACTGTCTACGATTGCTTTATGTTCTATGACGAATTGGATTTACTAGAGTTACGAATGAACATTCTAAACGATAGCGTAGACAAGTTTATGATAGTTCAATCAAATCGGACATTACAAGGAGATGAAAAAGCGTTTGCTGTATTGGATTCGAGGTTTGATAAATTTAAAAATAAAATAATTTATTATAATGTCGATGGTAGTGAGCATGATGGTGTGGGATTTGGTTACGAGTTTTGGGTTAGAAATTCTATTAAACAAAAGTTAATTCAACTGGGAGTATCAGATGATGATATAATAATATTAAGTGATGTTGATGAAATACCAGACCCAACTAAATTTGCAACTATAACTTCTTGGCAACAACCAACGATTATTTGTATGAGGTTTTATTATTATTACATTAATTGTCAAGTAATGAACGAAGTTTGGAAATCCTCGAAAATTTTTAGATATGGTAGTATCGAAGATACGAGTTTCAATGATATAAGGGCGACAAGTAATTACCCGACATTATATGATGCTGGTTGGCATTTTAGTTATGTTGGTGGTGCTGAAAGGATACAAAATAAGATAAAGACTTTTTCACATTCTGAGTATAATCACTCTCCATATATAGATTTAGATTATATCAGAGAATGTATGAATAAGCCTGTAGATTTATTCGGTAGAGATAATACATTGGCATTCGTTAAGATAGATGATACATACCCAAAATATATATTAGATAATATTAAGGATTTAGATTTCTTAATAAAGAAGGGGGTATAAATTTGGGGAACGGATATTGGGGATATTATCCAGCCGATAATGACGAGTCGTGGAATTTAAAGGATAAAATCGATGAGGCAATCAATTATCAGTTGGATTTAATATTTATGGAGCCATTAGCCGAGGAGAAGAACGTGCCCGAGTTTATGATGAAGACTGAATTAAGACGAAGACATAAAGAAGAGTCATTCAATATGTGGCATAGAATTGGTTTAGTTCAGTTACTATTACAAACAGGAGTGGCGGTCCACACTCCTCATATTGCTATATGTAACTTTTACTTTAAAGAATTAGAGAAAGATTATAAGAAGTTTGCAAGAGGGTGGCGGGACGGAACTGCGTTTGAACGAATCTTTAAGAAATCAAAAGATGCATTCGAGAAATTACTAAACAATAATAAAGGTAACGATAAAATACTTGCACCGAGAGGTTGGTTAAAGAGGCCTTGGGAAAAGTCCGGTGCGAGTTGGAGTGGATGTGTAGAAGCAGTAGAGAAGGATTTACAGGAGGAGGAGAAAAATGGCTGAGAAAACTATGGCAGCATATTTGGCAGAGCAGTTGAAGAAAAATCCCGCTGAATTATTTACAATAGAGGAGAATAGTCTTAAGACTATTGCAACTACTAAATACGAGGCTCCAGTTGGAGAACGTAAATCCGGTGATGAAGAAGTTGTCGTATACGTTTATACAATGGAAAAAGACCATTTCATAATTGTAAATCCAGAAAATGATAAATGCAAGATTAGTTTAGAACCATATGATGCGGATGGTAAATTTATAAATGGACTTACTCATGTATATATTCGTCATGGATTGACTGGATTTGTACAGCCTATATATTCAGGCGGTTCTGAGTTTAGTAATCCAGAGCATGTTATGGAATTTAGACAACGATTTCAATATGGTGCTGTTATCTCACCGGGTGATTCTTTGGAAGTTAGATTTTTGGGAGTGCAAAAAATAGACCCATCTAAATCAAAGCTGAAGATGACATTGTTAAAGAAAAAAATTGAGATGAACATTCCAGAAGTAAATGAGGAGGGAAAATAAATGAAAATAATTTGGTACGGAAACGCGCCTTGGGCAAATACGGGATATGGAATTGTGTGCAGGAACGTAGTGACTAGATTGCATAAAAAACACGATATTGCAATACAATGCAACTACGGATTGTATGGAAACGATATTGTTTGGAATGGAATCAAGTGCTTCCCTGCAAGAGCACCATCTAGTGACGTATTTAGCGCGCCAACAAAAGCGTGTTTTTCTTCATTAGAGAAGAATATGAAAATATCGAAAGCAGATATTGCAATATTGCATTATGACACTTGGGTTAATAGTGACCAGTTAATCACTACGGGTATTCCATATATGCCATACACACCAATTGACGGATATCCAGTAAGCCCATTGATTATAGATGGATTTAAAACTGCACAAAAGATAGTAGTATTTTGTGATTGGGCTAAGAAAATATTGAAAGAAGATTACGATTTAGATGCATTTGCAATTCCGCATGGAGTAGACCCAACTGTATTTCATCCAGTTGCTAATGATGATAACAAAAAGGCGTGCAGACGTAAATTTGGGCTGTCGGAATCCCAAATGATATTTACGTGTGTTGGTGGCAATGTTGGAACTAGAAAGGGATTTGCTGAAACAATGGAAGCGTATGGCAACTTTATAAATAAGCATCCGGAAGCCACCAAGGATACGCGATTGTATATGCATACTGATTACGTAGGCTCAGGCGGCTATAATTTATACAATCTATGCCAGCTATTTGGTATAGCACCAAATGTTAAATTCACTACGCCTAGCGCAATTGAAGGTATGACAAGTGATGATGTTGCGGATTTGTATCGTGCGTCGGATGTACTATTGAATTGCTCGCATGGTGAAGGATTTGGCATACCAATAATTGAAGCATCTGCATGTGGTATTCCAGTTGTAGCAACTGATTTCACATCTATGACTGAGTTGGTTAAAGGACATGGTATGTTAGTTAGACCGTCTGGTAGAATGTTACAGAATATGGACTATACATATCATGCTATACCGTTTGTGCCAGATATAGTTAAGGCAATGGAGACTTATTACGAAGATTGGAAGGGAAGTCGTGCATTGCTTAAAGAGCACGGAGAAGTTGGCGCAAAAATTGCTCGTGAGAAATACAATTGGGACATTGTAGTAGATAAGTGGGAAGAGCTATTAAAAGTAATAGAAGAAGAAAAGAAAAAGAAGGAGGTAGAGAAGAAGTGAAAGTGAGTTTTGACTTGGACGGCACTCTATTTGGAGTGAATTATAGGCGGCTAGTTCAGATATACAACTCATTGCACGATACAGGTGCAGAGATTGGCATCTTAACTGGCCGCACACCAGCTATGAGAGCGTCGTCCATGTCAATTTTAAATCAAATAGGTATTCAAGGCTGGAATTTCTGGTATGATGCTGAATATATGAATGCAGAAGAGGCTAAGTTGATTCCAGTAAGAACTTATTTAGAACCAGATGAGAGAGAAGGTATCCATAGATTTAAGGTTAGAATAATTAAAGAAAAAGAAATTAGTAGGCATTACGATGACGAAGTAAGATGGATGATTCAATATGCGCCTGAATCTCCATTAGTGGACGTAACCAAGTGGGGTGGCGAACCCGATGAAAATATAATTGGTGATTAATATGGTAAATGATTTAATTAAGCAAAAGGTTAGGGGTAGAAAAGTAGTATCTGATGAAGCCTTATTTAGAGGAGTTACACCAGTTCGATTACCTAATCCTAACAATGACCGTCAAATGGAAAGACATTTTATTCGAGAAGATAATGCCAACTGGAAAATCAAGTGTATCGGGAACGAATTTGAAAAATGTGGTCAAATTAGATATTTAAAAGCAATGAATATAAGTGAAGTTAATGAAATAATTCAGCAGTGGCATCGCACTCATAAGAAAGCAGTTTACAATAGAGAATCAATGGGAGTTCAGTCGTATAGAGGGACTATACCTAACGTAGAATCGGAGTGATTGAAATGGCATACATAATACTAACCGCACCTCATGGGAGCCAATTTCTAGACGACGTGATAGCACCTTTTATTGTAGATGAACTAGAGATATTGCTGAAGAATCAGGGTCACGAAGTTATTCCACTAATAAATCGGCTACCAAGAAGTTTTCAAGATATGAACAGGCCTGCATCGCGCAATACTTCATATCGAAAAGTAATGGATGCAGTGTTAACTAGTCAAAATAAACCGGACTTCTTGCTGGATATACATGGATTTCCAGATAACACTGATAGTCCACTTAAAAATCACGATATTGTAGTATTGCGGTCGTATCCGAGAATGCAAAAAGACTTGCCTGCTACATATCGTAGATTATTTGAGAAATTCAGAGTAGACAAATTAAAAATTGGAATACAAAATGCAAGTGTAGAGAACGATGTAGTTAAACAGGCGTTAAAAAACAAAGTACCAGCAATCTTAGTAGAGCATAACGAATTAGGACCAGTTGGAGTGTTTGCACAAACTCATCTGCTGGTATTAAACGATATACTGAAAGATAAGTGAAGTTGCATGTATGAGACTGCTATAGATGCATCGTTCATTATTCCGGTTAATAATGAATCTCAGTATAAATCATTAGAAGAACAGTTGCTTCGTAAAGACGCATTTTCTTTATTTAGAAATATAGAATTAATACCAATAAGAGGAGCAGATAGTGTTTTTGATGCGTGGAGAAAAGGAATTGAACACTCTAAATATAAATATTTAATATTTACACATCAAGACGTTTCATTTTATAATATTCCTGATTTAAACGAAATATTTTTAGACCCAAAAGTAGGTATGGTAGGAGCTATGGGGGCCACTCGTATTTTTAAAGATAAACCGTGGTGTTGGGCGGAAGGATATGGGTCTGGTCGTGTTTATGCAGATGCTCGTAATAAAAAAGTTAGCGAGATTTATATTCATACTGAAGCTAAAGATAGTGTAGCAAATGAAGATAAAGTGCCACCTTCGTATGGTGAAGTTGTGGTTTTAGATGGAATTTGTTTAATTACTACCAAAGATAGAATCGAAGCAATAGGTGGAATCCCATATAAAGATTATGGTAAATGGGATATGTATGACAATATTATTTGTAGTGAGTTTATTAAGCACGGATTTAAATTATTAACAGTTCCAATAGGAATAGTTCATCATACGTCTGGTAAAATGAGAGAAAACTTTTATGAAGATTGCAATAAGTTTGTTGAAGAATACTTGAAGGAGGATATGTATGAGTGATGATTTTTCTGTTGATGCAAACGACGTTTTAAGAGATTCAGTTTTATTTAAAGTATTTGATTGTGACAGATTAATTGGTGCATTACAGTTAACTTCTGAAATTAATAGATTTATGAATTTATTGTCTAAACTTAAATTAACCAAAGTTCTTGAAATAGGCACTTGCGATGGAGGGACCTTATATGCGTGGACTAAAGTAGCAGAGGTTGGTGCAAAGATTATAACAATTGACTTACCTGACACTTACACTGACAGTAATATGCAAATTTTTGAATCATTTGGAGTTCCAAAACAACAGAACATACACTTAGTAAGAGGAGATTCACATTCATCCAAAACTATTAAAATGGTTAACGATATATTAAATGGCGATAAATTAGATTTCTTGTTTATAGATGGTGACCATTCATATAAGGGGATTAAGCAGGATTTCGAGATGTATTCACCACTTGTCAAAAAAGGTGGTATAATTAGTATGCATGATATAGTTTTGACAGAAAGAAATGAAGTTCCTATATTCTGGAACGAAATTAAAAAGAATTATAAATACGAAGAAATAATGGAAAATCCTAATCAACATGGTTATGGCATCGGAATTATTGAGGCGAAATAATGTCTTTATCATTCATTGTCCCTGTCAATAACGAAAGTCAGTATAAAGTATTCGAGGATAGTATTAAAGATTTTAAAGATTACGAGACTATACCAATAAGGGGAGCGGATAGTATTTTTGATGCATGGAGAAAGGGTATAGAACAAGCAAAAAATAAATATTTGGTATTTACACATCAGGACGTATCGTATCTGGAAGCTTTGCCGGATTTAGATAAAATATTCTCCGACCCAAACGTAGGTATGGTTGGAGTTGCCGGAGCTACTTATATATTAAAAGATAAACCGTGGTGGTGGGCCGGAGCTGAAGTATTTGGGTCTGGTAAAATGTATCACGACGGTTGCTTATGTAACAACACTCGCTCAGGAGAATGGTATTTAGATTTATATGGTGAATGTGGTGAAGTTGTTATTTTGGATGGAGTTTGTCTTATTACTACTAAAGATAGAATCGATGCAATAGGCGGAATCCCAAATAAAGATTATGGAAAATGGGATATGTACGACCATATATTTTCAAGTGAATTTATTAAACACGGATTTAAATTGCTGACGATTCCCATTAAAATGGTACACCACACAGGTTGTTCACTTAGAAAGACTTTTAGTGATGATGTTACGAAATTTGCTAATGAATATATATGGAGAGATTAAATGAATGACCAGATAGGAAAATGGGTAGATGAAGCTATGGATAAGTATGGTCCACTTATATCGTTACAAATACGTTATGAAATTTATGAGCTTGCTAAAATGGTTGAAAATATTAAACCAAAAGTTGTAATTGAAATAGGAACCGATTTGGGCGAGACTTTATTTTTATGGGGAAAGATTTGTGACGGCACTGTAATTAGTATTGATTTACCAAATGGTCGGTTTGGAACAGCTGATGGGCCATTTGGAACAACCGGCGGTGGATATACAGAAGAAAAAATACCATTATATAAATCGTTTGGAAATGATATACAATTGATACGAGATGATTCACACTCTGCTACCACTTTGCAGAAAGTAAAAGAAATATTAAATGGTAGACAAGTAGATTTCCTATTTATAGATGGAGACCATTCCTATAAAGGAGTTAGTGATGACTTTTTAATATATTCTCCATTGGTTAGAAAAGGTGGCCTTATTGCATTTCACGATATAGTTCAACATAAGATAGAAGGAGTTGGAGTAAGTGAGTTATGGCAACAAATCAAGGATACAAATGAATATTGGGAAAAAATAGATAAATCTCAATGTTTTGAGATGACTGAAATTGTGGAGAATGATATTCAAAGTTGGGCTGGCATAGGCGTACTAAAGAAATGATAGGCTTCGAGGGATGATTAATGAAGAAGAAGAATGAGGACCAGATAGGTGAATGGGTTGACGAAGCAATGGTTAAGTATAGTATTAACCTTGGTCATTCTGGACAAATACGTTATGAAATCTATGAACTAACTAAAGTTATTAAAGAAAGTAAACCAAAAGTTGTAATTGAAATAGGAACTGATTTAGGAGAGACTTTATTTTTATGGGGAAAGATTTGTGACGGCACTGTAATTAGTATTGATTTGCCAAACGGTTTATTTGGTACTGGTAAGTATACCGATGAAAGAATGCCGTTGTATAGAACATTTGGAAAAGATATACAATTAATACGAGATGATTCACATTTAGATGCAACACTTCAACAAGTTAAAGAAATATTAAATGGAAGAGAGGTGGATTTCTTATTTATTGACGGCGACCATAGTTATGAAGGAGTTACTAAAGATTTTCTAATGTATTTTCCTCTTGTTAAGAAAGGTGGCATTATTGCTTTCCATGATATAGTTCAACCGAAACCCAATAGTTTAGTTGGAGTTTATAAAGTATGGGATGAAATTAAGGAGTCTAGTAATTTTAAATTGGAAGAAATTATAGAAAACGAAGTCCAAGGGTGGGCTGGAATTGGCCTTATGTATAAATGATAGTACACGCTTATGTATTTTCATGGAATGAACACGATTTACTACCATTGTTCTTTAAGAATTATTCATGGGTAGATAAAATTTACTTCCTAGATTACAACTCAGACCCGGCTGATATTGAAATGATGAAAAGCGACCCGAGGGTAGAAATAATTCAGCATACAATTAAAGAACTAGATGATTTGTATATATTACAGACAAAGAATAATATTTGGAAGAAGTCCAAAGAAGAAGCAGATTGGGTTGTAGTTCAGGATTTTGATGAGTTTGTATATCACCCCGATATGATAAATACACTTAAGCAATTTAAAATTGAAGGATATACAATAGTGCAATGTGATGGTTGGGAAGTTTCAGGTGATAGAGTTCCAACTTGTTTGGAAGGATTACGAGGAGTGAGAAATAATCGTATCGATAAAACACTAATTTTTAATCCAAAGGAAATTGATATTAATTATGGAGTAGGGGCGCATTACGCACGTCCGACTGGAAATATTAAGATTAATACTGGTACTGTTAAGTTATTGCATTTGAAAACTGGTTGTGGCATAGAATATTTCCTTTGGAGACAATCTACTACAGCTCAAAAATTAAGTGATTTAAATAAGAAAATGTGGTGGGGAACTAACGGATTTAGACCAGAAGATAAACAAATAGCTGAGTTTGATGATTTAAAACGAAAGGCGGTGTTAATACGATAGTTCATGCGTATGTATTTTCATGGAACGAGCACGATTTATTACCGCTATTTTATAAATATTACACTTGGGTAGATAAAATATATTTTCTCGATTACAATTCAGACCCTGCTGATATCGAAATGATGAGAAAAGACCCACGTGCAGAAATAATACAGAATAATATGAAAGAATTGGATGATAACTATATCTTGAAAACTAAAAATAATATATGGAAGGAGAGGTCAAAGGGAGTAGCAGATTGGGTTGTAGTTCAAGACTTCGATGAATTTATATATCATCCCGATATGCGTAATTATCTTGAACAATTAAAGAAAGATTCATATACAATAGTGCAATGTGATGGTTGGGATGTTTCTGGTGACGAAATACCAACTAGTTTAGAAGGATTACGAGGGGTGAGAAATAATCGCACTGCCCAGATTCATGGTATGGATAAATCATTAATATTTAATCCTAACGCTGTAGAAATTAATTATGGAGTAGGGGCGCACTACGCACGTCCGACTGGTATACCACCACATAGAGTTAAGATAAGTGTAGGTGTAATTAAGTTATTACATTTGAAAATGGGTTGTGGCCTCGATTATTTCTTGTGGAGACGAGCTACTACAGTTCCGAAACTTAGTGTATTAAATATACAACAAAACTGGGGTTGTGAGTGTTTGAGACCTGAAGATAAACAAATTGCTGAGTTTGAAGAATTAAAAAGAAAGGCGGTGCCTATTGTATGACTATTAAAACTGGTATAGGTTCTTATATTAATGGAGAAGTTGAGAATTATCTTCCTATTAGTATAACAATTGGTAACTATTGTAGTATAGCAAAGGGTTTGCGAATAATATCAGGGGAACATGCGCCTATACCCCACCCAAAAGCAGTGTCATCATTTCCATTTGATTGGATTTATAAATTTGATTATCCTAATCAGATGCTCGAAGGCAAACCAATTACAATAGGAAACGATGTTTGGATTGGCGCATATACAAAAATTAAACACGGAATATGTATTGGAGATGGTGCAATAATTGGTGCAGAATCAGTAGTAACTAAAAATGTGCCACCTTATGCTATTGTTGTCGGTAATCCAGCCAGAGTAGTTAGATATAGGTTCACTTCTGAGCAGATAAATCAATTGATAGAAATTAAATGGTGGAATTGGACTTTAGATACTATTAAAGAAAGGATTAAATATATGGCAGATGTAGATAGTTTAATTGAAAAATTTGGAAAGAAGGATGTTAAAAATGGTTAAATTTGCGTATATAGTTGCCAATTATTTTGGCGGTCGTCATTCAGAAAATACCCATGACTCTACTTACTACTTACGAAGGCACCTTGAATTTCTGCGACGACATGATATAGATGAATTAGAATTGTCAATTATGGTTATTAACATACAAACTGATAAAGATATTAAACAATTAAGTGATTCAATTCGTGAACTTCCCATAGAAAAACAAAATAAAATACAAATTATAAATAGAAAAAATATTGACGGCTCATATGGGGCATGGGAAGATGGAATAATTTGGCTAATTAATAATCGTCCTGATATCGAATATGCTATGCTTATAGAAGACGATTATATACCAGTTCGTGGAGATTTTTTACAACTATTCTACGAACACTTCGAGCCAGACGCTGCATTTGTGTGCCAGATTTTTAGTGCAGGAGGGGCGGGACATAATTTCTTACCTCATCCTCATATAGCAAATGGAATGATAGACCTTAGTAAAGCAGTTGAAGTTTATAAAAATACAAAACAGGTCTTTGTATTGAATCGAACCAATTCAGAGCGAAATACGGTATGTCACGACCAAGAGACATATCTAGACCACTTTAGTAAGTGGCGTATCGTTGATACATCCGAGCATTGGACTCCATTTAAACGAATTGACAAATGGGTTGATTATGGAGGAACTGACGACCCTATACTATTACCAATGTAATTGTAAGGATAGGTGCAAATAAGTAAGTAAGGGAGTGATATAGATGCATCCGGAAAACAGACTATGGTGGCAGTATTGTAAGATTAGATACCCAAGATATTTCTCTGGAGCGAAAGTAATAGAATTTGGAAGTTATAATATAAATGGGACTGTTAGAGATTATTTCGAGAGATGTGATTATATAGGGTTAGATTGGCGACCCGGACCGGGAGTTAATGCGGTATCATTGGCACATGAATTTAAAACAGATTGGAAGTTTGATACTGTTATAAGTGCTTCGATGCTAGAACACGACCCTTATTTAGATTTAAGTGTTAAGAAAATGGTTGATATAATGAAGGACGACGGTATTTTATTACTAACGTTTGGTTGTTGCGCTTTGATAAGAGAGCATTGTCTTTGCGAAGCTCCAGATGGAAAGTACCATCCAGTAAAAGGAAGTTATATTCGAGATTTATTAATTAAGTATGGAATATATATCGATGAGTTTAGATATACACACAAATGGATGAATTATGCCACAATTGAACAGATACAAGCTGCAGGAGAAATAGTAGTAATAGGATTTAAGGATAAGAAATATTCTACTGGTATTCAATACATTGACCAAATGATAGGAGGTGACGTATAAATATGGTAGAAAGTATGAACGATAAAATAATTCGTACTGAGAGAATATGGCAATCGCCAATTAAAAATACACGTAGTATGTGCCACGTAGCTAAGAATTTATATAAGAGAGTCCATAGAGGTTTGTTCCGAAGC
>Ga0315288_10007444_pt1 | contig 13867 bp, 17 predicted proteins | sample YL17G11_20_MG_FD_203454 | JGI IMG/M metagenome (GOLD analysis project Ga0315288, IMG submission 203454) | Sediment microbial communities from Yellowstone Lake, YNP, Wyoming, USA - YL17G11_20 | ecosystem: Environmental > Aquatic > Freshwater > Lake > Sediment | place: USA: Wyoming | collected...
GGAATTTGAGTCCGTGTCGCCGCCCTGTTTAATTAAATCAAATAACGCTTTAATTGGATGTATCTTTTCATCAATAACTTTCAAATAAACAGCTGCTGACGCCGGCCACGATTCTTCAGCTCGACTACTAACGCCACTTTTTTTACAAATCGCCTCAATTGTTTTTACTTCATTTAATTCAGCAAGCTTATCTGATAATCTACTAGAGCCAAACCAATCGTCTTCATATGCAGATAATGTAGTTAGTATTAAATCAGTATTCGTTACATTTCTTACAGCTAAAGATATCAAAATACTCTGCAAAAATCCAGCCTTAATGCCTATTTCTTTATGGGTTATTTTTCCAATGTCAACGATGCTATTTAAACAATTGCCTACATTGTTTCTATCTCCTTTTTTTGCTACTGAGGCCAAAACCAAGCCTGCCGAAGCCATTCTCATGCTCACGCCATTGCCTATCCCAAGTACAGTTTCAGACGCATCAAACCAAGGAACACCGTCAATTAATCTATCAACTGCTTCAATAGTAGATCTTCCCCAGCCCCTTCTTTCTGATATTTTGGTGTATTCATATGCTATATCGTGAGGAACTATACACCCCATTTTTATAATTGATTTTGTTGTGGCGGCAGAAAGTTGATGATCGTCTGACCAACTCCCCGCTTTACGCGTTAATGATGATATATATCGCCCGTCTTCATACCCAAAATTAGGATATTTAATTGCTATATCTTTCGCTGACATAGTTTCCATAGGGCAGCCAAGAGCGTCACCAATTGCCGTTCCTAAGATTGCACCAACATATTTATCTTTTAATCCGCCTTTTTGCATTATTTTGCCCCGTGTTCACTAATGAACTTTTCAACCGCGACCCTCATACCCTCAGAAAGTTCAACCGGGTATTTTGCAGTTTCTTCATCTTGATATTCAATTACTTTCAAATACTGAGACATTTTTTTAACAGTAGACAAAAACAAATTTCTAGAAAGGGAAGCTTTCCAGCGATCATCTGCGCTAGTTGGGTTTCTGCCGATTAAACAGGTTTGATACCCAAGCTCAATCATCGCCGTTTCCTCATTTGTATTTTCTAGACCAATTACATCATGGGTTATTTTGGCCAACTTTTCATCATAATATCTGTAAACCTGCTTAGCTCCAGGAAGTGTAGATTTTCCTTGGCTAGATATTTTGGCAACAACAGAATCTTCTACTTGCACTAATTTATAAATGAAATTACAAGTCGGCGCATCAGGAGTACAAACCACCTCAGTACCAACACCAAACCAATCTATAGGAGTTCCGCTTTCTAATAATTCTTTAATTTTATACTCGTTTAAATCGTTAGTTGCTCCAATAGTAGTTTCCCTATGATCGTACGAATTAAGTTTAGCCCTAACACTATGAGCTGCTGATTTTAAATCATCAACGTCAAGCCTAATAGACCCAATATTACGCTTACAATTTTCTAACACTTTTACCGTGCCACTGTATAAATTATATGTATCTGGTAAATATGTGGAGTTTTTAAATAGTGAGGCCCAGTTTTTATATGCCTTAGTTTCTCCGTCTTCTCCATTTGCATCTAAATGAGACATCACGAAAACATGCCCCATGGTACCTGATACTGGAATTCCATATCTTTTATATGCCAGTACGTTAGAGGTAGATGAAAAGCCGGCAATATAAGCCGCTCGTCCCGCTTCAGCAGAATTGCCGTCTGCGCCCCTTCTGCCTCCAAACTCAGCTATAGGTCTTTCTTTGTTTCCAAACCCGCTGTAGTCAAATACGGGCTTACCACGAGATGCTATATATATTCTCGCCGCTTTAGATGCTATCCGAACGTCATGGTTCAAAATAGAAAGCACTTTTTTCTCTATATACTGAATAACTCCAATGGGGCCGGAAATACTAACCACAGGCTCTTGAGCGAAAACTAAATCGCCATCATACATAGCTCTAACTTTAATGGAAGAGAAATCAATATTAGCCAAGTAATTGCAAATATCATCAGTAAAATCTATTTCTGGCAATACTAATTTAAATATGTCTATATCTTCTTTGGTAATTTTAAGATCTGCTAAATAGTCTAGTATTCTTTCAACGCCGCAAACAACCATAAACCTACGATGTTTCGGTAGTTTACGAGTGAACGCCTCCATAGTGCCTTTGAGATTATGCATCCCAAGTTTATAGAAGGCCACTAACATCCTGGCCTGATATAAATCGATGTCTAATGAGTCGTCTGATTGGTAGGACATAAGGCGCTACTGTACTCGCGCTTGTTACATTAGTCAAGCGTTATTTTAGGCGACTATTTGTTTGTGCGATATTATTTGGCAACCGGAGAAAAGTCAACGTAATAATAGTCACCAAGTTTAAACTGTTCTATTGCCGCCGGGTTGTCTATACTGTCTCTACGTATAGAGCAATCTTTGTAGTATTCTTCCCGAAGAATGATTTACACATTCATCACACTGGTAAACTAACGATTTTTCTCGCGTTACCTAGTAAGGACGGTGAGACTCGAACTCACGGTATTCTGCTCCCAAAGCAGACGCCATAGCCGCTAGGCGACGCCCTTATAATATCTATGTTTATTTATTACTTGATTTCATTTACTTTGCTTTGTCATCTATAACCAACACTTTCTTTTCTCTAAGTTTTTGAAACTCAGCAATTTTTTTATCTATTTCGGCGGCCTCGTGCAAATCTTTCCATTCTTCCCAGGCTTTCTTTTGCTCTAAATATAAATTATAATCATCTTTATACTTCTCTAATTTAACTTCATATATTTTTAGGTTACTTTGGTATTTTTTATATTGCGCGTCATATTTTTCATTTGGCAACTCTTCATTATATCCAATTTTTAATTCGGCGTAATCATAATCAATTTCGCAATCTTCAATTTCGCAATCTATAATAACGTCATCATGATTGATATTGGCCGGAATCTTTAAAAGAAACTGTGTTAAAGTAAAAGGATGATCTGTATTAATACGATTAAATTTAGAAATTGTTTTGGCGGGAGGCTCTGGTAATTTTGGTTTATCCGGCCTAATAGGTAGTTTTGGTCCGTCTTTCATTTTAACTCTATATAACTTTCAATAATATTAGGGCAAACGAAAAAGATGCAGACCCTTTATTTTACAAGGATGAAAGATCTGCTGCGCGTTTGCTGGTCCCTGGAGAATGATTTACACATTCATCACACTGGTTTTATAATTAAACTACCCAGAGATAAAAATTGATAACGAAAATATTGTAGAGGTTTTATTTTTAAATGCGATGAAGCCTCTAACGGCGCGTTACCTTAAGTTATGTGCTTTTATTGCTAGTTTATTCTTATAAAAATGAAAGTTGTCGGCTACATGTGGCTCGACAAATTAATTTTAACATCTGCATAATTTAGAATTGTAATAACAGCCGAAATTATCTTAGGGGCACAATGGAAAACATCAGCGCTACTATTAGTTCATTAACAAATGTGCCTGTTTCTAATATAGACGAAGATAATATAGACGAAGATAGAATTTCCCAAGAGATACACAAGCTGGCAGAAAGTATTAAAGATTGTTTAAATTCCTGTCAAATAACATCTAAAATGCTTGGAGAAATTCATGAATCTATCAGACCAAATACTGCAAAATCTGCTTAAAGAACTAAAAACTAGTCAAGCAGATTCCGCAAAAATTAAATCAGAACTAAACTCTCTTCATGAGAACGTTAAAGGTCTATCCAAAGTCATTCGTGATGGCAATGGGGATATGTCTATTCTTACCAAGCTCGCCCTATTAGACCAAAAAATTACTACTATAGAAAAATGGGCCGAAGATGAACAAGATGCTCGCGTTAAAATTGGCGACGAATTAAAGTCCTTGCAAAACGAATTTGATGATCTTAAAAGCAAAATGTTATTGATGGATAAAGACGTTCAAGAACATAATGAAATTCTTGAACAACAACAACGGGTTACAATGGATAGTGTTAACAATGAGCTAGAGCTAGAACACCAAGAAAAACTATCAAAAACTAAAATAAAAGAAGAAAGAAACAAACAGATAATCAAGATAGTTGGTGTTATTGTTACCGGAATTATATGCTTTGTTGTTGGTCACTATTTACATATAAATCTTTCACCATAATTTTTCGTTCAACACTCCTAATTCTCGTTTTGAATAGCGAGCAGTTTTTATTCCGGCGCAAGCATAACAGCCGTCACAAGATTTCCCAGTTTTTTTAATACATTTATGAGTGTGCTTAGACCATTTATTTTGTTTTGTTGTCATAATAAAATTGGTAACGAAAATTTTGCAGAGGCTTTATTTTTCCTAGATGAAACCTCTACGGCGCGTTACCTTAAGCTTTATTCCTCTTCTGAGATTGGCGCAACTTTCTTTTCACCAATCTTGCCTAAATCATACTTGTGAATTGAACTAACCAAATCAATCCCTAGATATTTAAGGTTTCTAAATATCGCAGGAGTCATCGATTGGTAAACAGTTACACTTGGGTCATTAAAATCAGCAGAGTGCCATTCAGTATTAGAAGCGTTAATTACCCACATCTCGGCTTTTGGATTGATTTTTGCTTTATAATCATTCCAAGCTACCATTAGTGGTGTACCGGTGTTTTGCTGTTCATCGGTTATAATTACATGTAAGTCAAGCTTAATTCTGTTTTGAATCGCTTTCCTTACAGAAATACCAATGTCAGTGCCTCCGTTTGTATGAAGCTGCAATAGCTCTTTAACCTGTTGAGCCCGAGATAGCCCGGTAATTTTTGGACAGTGTTTATGGGCAGCGTAACGACCATCAAAAGACATATAATTAGTCCTTCCGACGCCCTCTCCCTCTTCAAATAGCTCAGTATCAAAAGTAGTAAACCATAAGTTACCAGCTTTGACAAATGGTACGGCTAACATTCCGGCAGTCTTTAGGGGTTCACCAGCCATTGATCCAGAAATATCAATGCTTACTCCTACTTTTTTATTTTCAAGATAAGGCATTGGGATATCTAGAGTTTCAACGATGGCATCAACAATATGCCCCTTTACTGATTCGTTCGTAACCATTAGATAGGGCTTAACGAAATCTATTGGGATTGAACGGCCAAACTTAACTTCATCTAATTTTAGCTTCAGCGCCTTAAGGCCGTCTGAGTTATCGAATACGCCATGTTCTTCAAGACTGCGAAGATTTAGAAGAAGTGCGCTAAGACCCATTTGAGTCATCATTGCCATACAAATATTTGGATCCTTCATTCCCGCAAAGCCCTTAATAACATCCCACGGAATACTATTCTCTAGCATGGATTTTGCAATAGTAAGCGGTTTAGTATTAGGCTTCTTTAGCGCTTCTACTGCCTTTTGCTTAACACTAAAAGCATTACCATCACTTAATACGTATTTAATAATGTTACCACGAGTGTCATCTAAACGAGGGTGAACCAAGCGAACAAGAGCATTTAGCGCTGATGGATATTTAAGGGTGAACTCCTCCAATCTATCAGCCTTCCACGACTCCATAACCGCCCGAACCCATTTCTGAGGGCGAGAACCAAAACCGCGGCCGAGAGTTTTGCTCTTACATAACTCTACGAACTGCAATAATTGGCCCGGATGAAATGTGGAAAGCAATGCAATTATAGCAATCCTATTTTTTACATCAGATAAAAAGGACTCATCAGCATTACCAGATATAGCCGCAATTCCTACTTTAACCATGCCCTTCATATTAGCATCACGAGCAAACGCCGCAGCTTTTAATAGGAAGTCAGGATCTTTTTTAGCAGCAGTAATCATAAGCGGTAGCGCCTCTTTTACTTGGGCGTCTACGCTGCGGTAATACTGATGTTTCAAAATACCGGTAAGCATAATACGGGCTAGAGCGTCCTGCCACTCTTCATTTTTAGATAGATATGGCTGAATTTTCTCCACCTTATTAATTTTTTTATCGCCTATTATTTTCTGAACAAATTCCGATGACTTCATATTATCCTCTTTGCGCGTCCCCTAAGAGGCGATATTGGTAGCAGATTCCTGACGTGTGTGCAAGCGTTTTTTTGATTATTTTTTATGAGCCTTACGTTTTGCGGCTTTTCGCTTGTTTCTGGCCTTCCGTCGAGCATCCTTTTCGCCGTCTAGTTCCGATTTTACCGCGCTAACCAGTTGCTCGATAGCGGTTTTCATCTTTTCCGTTTGCGCTAAATCTATTTGGTTTTCCTTTTCCATTTTACTTTCCTTTTTAGTTTAACATGAAATATTTCGTTATGCCCAGATTAAATAGGTTTTTTATTTTGGTGAGCGTTTAAATATAATAATAGGTTTTCTAAATTTTTTTGACTCATTCAGTGTCTTTTAACATTAACAAAAACCTTAACCCCATAGCCGTAACTTGAATTGCCTCTTCTTGCATTCTTCTATTTCTTTCAGTGCTGTCTTTTCCTTTTATTTCATCCCAAAGTTCATCTACCTCTTCAATTAAAACTGCGTACCCTTCGTGCGGAGAATTAAATGGAGGGAATTTATTTTCAGCTAATTCAAGTTCTTTTAACACAGCATTAATTGCGTCTTGTTTATTCATTGTTTTTTCCAAAATCATAAAGGTTTCTAGCATAATCTGTTGGTCTAAAATTATCCATTTTTTAATTATCGTAATTCATTCAATATTTGGGTCTTCATCGTTTTCTTCCTCTTCTGCTTCTGCTTGCTTATATATTTTCTTTATCTCGTGCGGTATTCTTTTTATTAATTCTATATGTCCAAGTTTTTCATTTATAATTTTCTCTAAAATAGCCGCTGTATTTAATGAGTCAACGGCGGCGTTATGAGCACCGTATTTGGCAGGTATCCCCATCATAACTAAAGTAGCTGCCAAATTTACTTTCGGTTTAACTATTCCTTGTTTTTTACCATATTTTCTAGCAAACTCCATTGAACACAACCATAATGACGCAGGGAAAACTTCTCCAACAGATTCCCAAGTCGAGTGAATGAACCGCATGTCGAACGGTCGGTTATGGCAAACAATACATTTATGTTCTGGACTCAATCCATCTTCTGTCAAAAATTCGTTTATTTCTTTTATCGCAGATCTCTTATCGATTCCTTTTTTAAGATCAGCATAAGTTTTGCCTTGTATCTCTAACGCTTGCCTAGATGCTTTTTCGGGGTGTTCAACTTTTATATTAATTGTCTTTTGAAACTTATCTTCAAAACGAATAATTGATATTTGGTTTATTTCGTGCTGGCTTGATAATCCTGTAGTTTCCGTATCGCACACGTAGAATTTTAAATTGCTCATACATGTGAAAGGAGAACGTGTATGAACAAACTCGACTTAGAAATTTCGTACCCATTTTATCAAACCAGTCATAGTACTCTTAATAGATATTCTTTTCTTTCTAAACATTCTAAAATCTATTAGTGGTCTGCCATCCAGTTGAGCTTTATCAGGAGCCCTATCAAATATTTTAAAGGCGTCTTCTTCTGATTCTGCATATACTCGAAAGTTAGCTAAAACTGGAGCCTGGCCATGAACAGTTAAAACGAACCAGGATTTTTTAGCGTTGGTCATTGGCGGTCTTGAAGTTTAGATCTCCGAAGAAATCATCTTTACTAAACATATACCAGATAATTTTTGGTATCTCTAATATAAATTTAACTAATTCTTCTATAGCTTGAAGTATCCAATTGGTAGATATATTGCGACCCATATTATAATAGCAAAAAATTAGCTTAAGCTATTGACAAGTGGTTCTGCATGTTGTAAACTCGACAATAAATATTATGACCATAAAAGAACAGTGTCTAGTCGGGAATCCTAATAAGAGCCCTATAAATTTAACAGAAAGAGAACGGCAACTATTTTATTTCCTGTTAAATATAGTTGGGGCAAAATCGCCAGATACTATTTTGCGGGTGGCAGGAGGCTTCATAAGAGATAAGCTAATGGGGCTAGAATCTCATGATATTGATATTGCTATAAATAATATGAGTGGCATGGATTTTGCATCGCTTATTTCTAATCATGTTACTAAAATAGAAGCTCGCCCAGACCAATCAAAACACCTTGAAACCGCAATTGTAGAGGTAATGGGATTTAGTATAGACTGCGTACATTTGCGTAAAGAAACTTACACTGAATCCAGAATACCTACAGTGGAACCTGGAACTCCTGAAGAGGATGCTCGACGTAGAGATTTAACTATTAACGCCTTATTTTATAATTTGAATACAGGGCAGGTAGAAGACTTTACGGGAATGGGGCTGTATGATTTAGAACATAAAATAGCTAGAACACCTATAGATCCAATTCAAACGTTTATAGATGACCCATTAAGAATATTAAGGACAATTAGGTTTGTTTGTAAATATGATCTGGATTTAGATGAGCCGTTAATTATTGCCGCTCAAGATCCTATGGTACATGAGGCATTTAAAACTAAAATATCAAAAGAACGCATCTGGGCAGAATTAATTGGACAGGAAGAAAAAGATGGTTGGAAAACAGGGTCCTTAATAGGAAAAGATCCGTTAAGAGCAATTAAACTAATTCACCAATTTGGCCTTAGAGATATATTATTTGTGCCAGAAGATGAAGTTTTAAATCCGTGGGATAGCGATCAATGCAGTATTCATCATGATTTAAATATCTGGGAGCACACTATATTTGCCTTTGAGTATTTATTGGCAAACAAAACCACTCCTATAAATAATGCAGAAGAAGATATTATTTGTAATTTGTCTATGTTGTTTCATGATATTGGTAAGTGTATGCCTAAATTCATTCAAAAACATCCTGATGGTATTCATTTACAATACAAAGAGCACGAAATAGGATCTGCTGATTTAACTGATAAAGCCTTAGAAAAACTAAATGCACCGATAAATATTAAAGAAAGAGTAGTTCGTTTAGTTAGACAACATATGCGTCTTCATAATTTAGAAGATAACCCATCAGATAAATCATTGCGTAGATTTATAAAAGATTTGGGTGAAGATTGGAGGCACTCTGTAAATATAGCAATAGCTGATGCTAATGGTAAACTTTCAGCAAAAACAAATCCACAAAGTGAACTTGATATATCTGAGCGATATCGCGTATTTGAGGCTCGTATTAGAAATTTGCTGACTCAACAACAGGGCGAGACTAAAATTAAAAGACCTGTAAACGGCTATGATTTAATGAATATCTTAGGGTTTAAACCAGGGCCATCAATGGGTAAAGCTTTTGATAGCCTAGACGAACAGCTGCTAGAAGATCCAAATATGAATAAAGAAAAAGCTTTGGAATTTATTCGATGTCTGGGTCTCGTGTAAAACGTTCGCCTTCTCCTGGCCAGTACTTGGGCTTAGGAGAGGGTTTGTGCGTCAATAGGTCTCTAGGGTCATTTATTCTCTTAGAGCCCGTTATATCGAGAATGTGAGCCGCTGCCCGGTATATATTCCCAATTTTCTTCCAAGCAACCCCAAGTTGTGCATTTTTAATTAAATCAATAGTTTCGCCGTGAGAATACCCTAACTTGCTTTTAAACCCATTTCTGCCTTCCATAAACTGAGGATCATCAATTGTTATAGGGGATAGGGCAGAAACAACATCGTATTCAATATCAGCTAAAGAGTCATATTGTTTTTTAGAAATAATACTAAAAGCAGATAAAATATTAGATGCAACAGATGAGCCTAGATTTTTATCACTAATAGTGGCTGCTTTTTCAAAAATATTGGCAAGCTTTATTATATCCATGCCAATATGTCTAATAATTACATAGACGGTGTATTGGCGTCTATTTTGGGAACGGCGTCCTGCATAATTTTTTGGAAGTACTCTGGGGTTTTTGCTTTTGTTAGGTCTAGTTCAAAATTATCCAGTTCTTGTATTTGTAATTTATTCAAAAATTCTGTTATTTCCCGTTTTGACATTTCGTAGTTTTCTGAAATGTGAAAATCAAGTTCTGCGCTAATCATATGTACATTTCTGGCTATTAGATCTTTTATAAGTTTTAACTCCATTCTGCTAAAGCTCGCTCCTCCAATATCATAATCCATCCATGCCTCGAATGATAGAGGCGCTACGCGCTTAGTCATTCCGGCCATTACTTTTGCAAACTCTCTTATTTCCCACTGAGCATGACTATCTGCCCGCAGCCCAAGAAAATGAAATAGATTGTGAAGATTTACCTTCCAGTAGAACTGAGTATACGTGCTTAATGGCAAATCAATTCTAGCTAATTCGCGAGCAACATCCGCTTCGGCAAGGTCTGTATACAAATGTGATGAGTGTTTTCTTAACTCATTCCATCTTTGAATTGCGGCTTCATATTTTTGTTCGTCAATAATTTCTCCGCGGCCTTGGTTATTGTTTTTGCTTTGCGTTTTGAATTGTTCTTGTGTTGGGGAATAGAAAACAAGCGGCAATAAAGAATACCTGCCGCTAAGCTCGTTAGTTGATGATGTTCTATGACGAATCCATTGCCTCATTACAAATATAGGGCAGCACACATGGAATTTTAACTCAACCATTTCAGACGGAGTTGTATGTCTGTGGCGTTTTAAATATCTAATAAGACCTCGTGTCTGACTTATTTTTCTAGTCCCTGCACCATATGACACGCGAGCTGCTGATTCTATACATTCATCTGTTCCTAAATAGTCTACAATTGAAATGAATCCATTGTCAAGAACTGGGAAATATTGCCCAAGAATTTCTTCAGCAGCAGGGTTAGTTGGTCTTTTAGTTTCCATGGTTTTATTTAATTAAGAGTGCTGTTGCCTGTTGGCTTTTTTGCTGTGGCGTTAGTTTCTTCGCCATCCGACTCTTCGTCCTCACCATCACCATCATCGTCATCAGAATCTCTAGTCTGATCGTAAAAATCGCACATCATTTCTAACATTTCGCCTTTTGAATAACCAATATGATAGAAGTAATTGGTTAATGAAGCGGCGTGCGCAGCCATCATTGGAGCAATCATAATATCGAAGTGATCATCTTCGTCTGATACTTCAGCTTTGTTTTCGTCTACAATACTGTTTAGAGTGGATTCTAAATATTTGTGAGTTTTTTCGGAAACCTCATCAAAGATTTCATGAGATAGCATGTGTAGTTTTTCCGCCTGTTCTTTATCGTCCATTTTATTTCCCTTTATTTAATTACTATTACGTCGTGCGCTTTTGATTCTATTAACCCGGCGTTACTGATTGATACAAATTGATAGTTTTTTCGCAACTGCTCAAGGTTTCTAGCTCCCTGATATGAACATCCGGATCTGATTCCCTGCAATATATTATCTATTACTTTTGATACTGGGCCTTTATTAGCAACTAGTCCGGTAACACCTTCTACGTGAGATGTTTTATATGTAGATGAACCTGAATAAGTTTTAAACTCTTTTCCATCTACAACAATGGTTTCACCTGGAGCCTCATCTGTGCCCGCCAACATACCCCCCAACATTACCACATGAGACAAACAAAGTGCCTTAACACAATCTCCAGATTTACGAAGCCCCCCATCAGAAATTATCTTAAATTTTTTGCCATTATCACTTTGTTCATATATTTCATCAAGAGCTGTCAACTGAGGGACTCCTGCCCCAGCCTCTATTCTAGTTAAGCAGATCGACCCGCTGCCTACACCGGCCTTTATTACATCAGCTCCGGCATCAACTAAATTTTGAGCGCCTGACCCCGTTGCAACATTACCGGCTATAAGAAGCATGTGTGGATAATTTTTGCTAATAAATTCTACGGTGTCTATACAAACTTGACTATCTCCATGGGCAACGTCTACACAAATAGCTTTTACATTTAATTTTGCAAAAGAATGTATTAATTCTTCGGAACCATTTGATAGTGTGCCTACCGAAACTCCAATAACAGGGTCCATTACGCCTGATTTTTTACTGCTTTCAATCGCCCAATTATACGCGCCTAGCTGTTGTCCAAAATGACTATAGAACCTGTGCATTATTGGTAGCCCGCCCAATAACGACATAGCTGCACACATATTAATATCTGTAACTGTTTTCATATTACTAGATACAATTGGTATGTTTAACTTAACCCCCTTGCCCAAATCTACAGACAAATCAACTTCTGAGCGATTTCTAATTCCGCTATGTTTCGGAACCAATAATACGTCGTCAAAAGTTAAGGCTTGTTTAATTTTCATATGTTCTCCGGTTAAAATGCAAGAGCCACTGCAAACACTAGTGGTTCACGGTGGCTCTCGACTTCAAAATATTGATTTAGTCTTTTATTTTACACAGAACTTCAATACTTCTAACTACTAAATATTTAACTCCATCTATTTCAGTTTCAGCAGCGGCGCGTTTGTTAAAAAATACGCGGTCCCCTGGCACTACTTTAAGCGGGACATAAATACCACTCTCTAGTAATGTGCCTTCCCCAACAGCAACAACGGTTCCTGTTACGTTGTTTTTTGAATCAGAAGTTTCGGGGATAAAAATACCTCCCGGGGTTTTTTTAACTTCTTCTACTTTAATTACTACTTGTTCGCCTAACGGTTCTAACTTCATTTGTTCTCCTTTATTTGCATGTAAACTCTATTACGTATCTAAGCTGATATTGATCGGTTTTATATATCATAAACTCATCATTTATTACGCCTGAATATCCTCCACGGGCCCACACAGAATGATTGGGCTCTATACTACGATGGGTATAATTATGAGAGCCTGATGCTATCAATTGCTTTCCAAGTATACAATCATTTAAAAATAAATATGCTTTATCTCTGCCGTCACTTCCGTAATAGGCTTGTCTTATGCTGCTGTAATTTATTGCCTTTGTACTAAACCCATGATAGACAGCGTTTCCGTACATTGCGCCGGTTAATATAGCATTAGATGGTCGAATTAACAGACCTTGCTTTACTATTCCTATGATGTTCTGCGTTCTAGTTCCATGAAAAAGCGGTAGTACATTTGCTTTTTTGTATATATCCAGATGTTCTTTTGCCACGTCTTTTCTGGACGAAACAAATGACTCTAATTGCTTTGGAATGTTTTGACTTCCGCACTCTTTGGCAATTACAGATGCTCGTTTAACAAAATTATCATACTCGGCATTTCTTTTAATTTTCCAAACATTTTTAATAATAATTTTTCCAAGCTGTCTGTGATTGTCCGCTTTTGTTTTTTGAACCACGCTATCTATATAATTAAATACAGGATCTGCCGGATCTACATATTCAAATTCTGCATTTAAATTTTTATATTTAGAGTCAATATCAGAATTATCATTAAGCGAGGCTCCGATAGCTTTTGCGTCAAGCAGAGTATCAAGATCAGATTCTTTTTGTAATATTTTTTCTTCCGAGTCTAATAGTAAATGAGTAAGTTGGCCACGCGAGCCTGAGCCTAAATTATGAGGTATTAATGCGTAAAAATCATTTGTTAGATTTATAATATTTTGGTTATTTGATTTAAGGCTAGTTCGGGCTTCATAAAGACATTTACGACCCTTTTCAATTTGATCGTTGGTAAGCTGCCCAAGAGGACATTTTAAAAGAGTAATGACGAAATTATTAGTTGCACCCATTAACTCAGAAATTAATCTCTGTGTTTCTTGGTGTAATTTACTTTTAATTTCTTTTGTCTCAAGATGTTCAGCGTTTTTAAGTACAACAGCTTTAGTAATTGCTTTAGCGTCTTCAGAGCCTAAAGAGCGCTGAGCAACATCAATATCTTTATAGCCTTTTTTGCGCTTAGATTTTAATATTGAGTCATAGTCTTTTTTTGCAGCAGACTCACTATCATAGTAGCGCCAATCTCTTTGTTGAGCGGCCCCAGTAGCTCCGAACATAGTAAATATTTGAGCTTTGTTTCCGGACTTGGCTATTTGTAA
>Ga0315288_10007447_pt1 | contig 13864 bp, 12 predicted proteins | sample YL17G11_20_MG_FD_203454 | JGI IMG/M metagenome (GOLD analysis project Ga0315288, IMG submission 203454) | Sediment microbial communities from Yellowstone Lake, YNP, Wyoming, USA - YL17G11_20 | ecosystem: Environmental > Aquatic > Freshwater > Lake > Sediment | place: USA: Wyoming | collected...
CTCTGCAGATAAATTTGTGGAAGCTGTAAAAGAACATCAGCCTAATATAATAGGGATGTCTGCCCTTTTAACTACTACCATGGTTAATATGCCGGAGGTGATAAAAGCGCTTGAGGTTGCAGGGTTAAGAGATAAAGTAAAAATAATGGTAGGAGGGGCACCAATTACTCAAAATTATGCTGATCAAATAGGGGCAGATGGATATTCTCCTGATGCTGCTTCTGCGGCAGATAAGGCAAAAACTTTTATTGCCTAAAAATTTATATAATTTTACACCAAAACCATTAATTTTCAATTTGATGTGGACAATTAATTAAGAAGATTTATTTGAGGGGGAAATTAATTTTGTATGGTTCATCTGTTTTAGTAATTGGCGCAGGCATTGCTGGAATTACGGTAGCTCAGAGACTCACTGAGAATAATATTAAAGTATATTTAGTAGAAAAAGAATCCTATATAGGCGGACAAGCGCTTTCTTATGGCTGTAAAGGGGTAGAGAGCTGCAATGAATGTTCCGTATGCTTATTACAGCGAAAAGTAAAAGATATGGAAAGGTATTTTTCTAATATATTTTATAGAGCTAATTCTGAAATAGAAGAAGTGAAGAGAGAAGGAAAGATTTTTAAAGTAACTTTAAGAAGAGATATACCATTAATAGATCCCGATAAATGTCAAGGGTGTAGTCTTTGTGAAAAATTATGTCCTTCTTCAGCAATTTCTGTTTTCCATCCCCAATCTATTCCCCGAGTCTATTCACTTTGTACAAAGCACTGCTTAAATTTTCAAGATAAAGAATGCCATATTTGTATAGATGCTTGTCCTTTTGGAGCGATTAGTTTTAATCATAAAATTACAAAAGAAACATTATCCAATATTTCTGCCATTGTTATGGCAACCGGTTTTGAGCCCTGGAATCCGAAGATAAAAGTTGAATATGGATATGGGGAAAATAAAAATGTAATAACCGCTACAGAGTTAGAAAAGCAGATTTATACTAAGGGTTATGTTTTTCGACCTTCAGATGATAGAAAAGCAAGAAAGATTGCTATTATCCAATGTGTGGGAAGCAGAGATAGGAGTATTGGTAATCCAAATTGCTCTCGAGTATGTTGTGCCTATGGTATGAAAATGGCTCGTTTTTTAAAGGAGCAAGATTCAGGAGTAGAAGTGTCGATATTTTATATGGATATACAACCTTTTGGTAAAGAATTTACTAAATTTTTTAGTGAATGCAAAGATGATTATAATATTAGATATCTTAAATCTATTCCTTCTCAAATTAGCCAAACCAAAGAAGGCAGGGTTAAGATAAAATATGAAGACCCCCAGAGAGGAACCATTAAAGAAGAATATTATGATTTAGCTGTTCTGTCTATTGCTTTGAATCCGGATACTAAATTTGAAAAATTAGCAGAAAATTTAGATCTGTGGGTAAAAGATAGTGGATTTTATGAAAGCCCTGATTCTATGCAAGTTATTAAGACCAGTCAAAAAGGAATATTTGTAGCGGGAACCTGCCAGGGGCCAAAGGATATTAGTGAATGCATAGCTAATGCTGAAAACGCCGCTTTAGAAGTTATTTTATTTTTAAAATAATTAATTTGCAATTTATATCGGATATGAATTTGTGACTATTTAAATCTTTTTAAGGAGAAATTATTATGCCTCAAAGAAGGAAAATAGGTATTTTCCTTTGTAGCTGTGGAAATACTATTTCTAAACTAATTAACTTTAAAGAAATAATAGAATACTTTAAAAACTTTAAGGAAGTAGAATTAATTGAGGAAAATAGCTTTTTATGTAAACCAGAAACATTAATTGGCTTTAAAAAGAAAATTAAAGATAATGATTTAAGTAAAATAATAGTAGCGGCTTGTTCCCCTCAATTAAAGGGTACTATTTTTAAGAAAACAGTAGAAGAGGCGGGTTTAAATTTTAATTTGCTGTCATTAGTTAATTTGAGAGAGCAATGTGCTATGGTTTATAAAGAAAAGGAGAGTTCAACAAAAAGTGCTATAGATTTAATATACAGTGCCTTAAGAAGAATAAAGTTGCAACAGCCCATTTCTTCAAAAACGGTAAGAATTAAGCAAAATGCTTTGGTTATCGGAGGTGGATTAGCTGGTTTACAAACCGCTATTAATTTGTCTAAACTAGGTCATCCAGTAGTTTTATTAGAGCGAGAATCTTCTTTGGGGGGAAATATTAATTCTACGTCTTTAGTTAAATACAATCATAATAATATCAATCTAAAAGAATTGGTAGACAAAAAAATAGAAGAAGTTAATAATAACCCACAAATAGAAGTTTTTACCCAGGCTGAATTAATTAAGTTAGAAGGAATAGTAGGCAATTTTAAAGCAACTATTGAAATAAAAAATAAAGATACAAGAAGAGAAAGAAAAAGTCTTAATATGGGGGCTATAGTATTAGCTACCGGTTGTCAAAGTTACTTTCCTTCAGAAAAATATGGAATTGATTTATCCTCACAGATAATAAGTCAGTCTCAACTAGAAGAACTATTGAGTTCAAAAAAAGCAGGTCTTAATGGTATTAATACCATCTGTTTTATTAGTGGAATAATTGGTGATGATCAGAGATTAAAGGGAGATAAGCTTTTTAATCAGGCCTTGATTTTAACCACAAAATATAAAATTCAAGTCTATATCCTTTGCAAAAATGTCTATGTTGCTGAAGATGGTTTGGAAGAATTATATCAGCAGGCGCGAGAGAAGGGAATAATCTTTTTAAAATATGATCAAAAAAAACCAGAGATAAGATCTAAAGCAAGCATAAATAAAATAGAAGTTTCTTTATATGACCGTCTGTTAGGAAAAGATTTTTATGTGGAAGGGAAAGAACTTATAATTTCGTGTGATTTATTGGTTTTAGAGGAAGAAATAATTCCTGCGCCTGGTAGTAAAAAATTAAGTGAAATATTGCAAGTTGGTTGTGATGAAGAGGGATTTTATCAGCAAAAAAATATTAGTCTCCAGCCTGTTTTTACTAATCGGAAAGGTATATTTGTAGTGGGAGCTTGTAGAGGATTAAAAAATATTATTCAAACTTTGGATGATAGTGGAATGACTTCTTTAGAGATACATAATCTATTGAAAGAAAAATTGGTAAGATATAATCTTGATCGAGCTATGGTAGATAATGATAAATGCACCCTTTGTTTAACTTGTTTACGAACTTGTCCACACAAAGTAATACAATTAGAGGAAGATATAGAGCTTAACCAAGTAAAGATTAAAATTAGCGATCTTGCTTGTGAAGGATGTGGAATATGTGTTAGTCAATGTCCGGCTAATGCTATAACCCTACCTAGGTACAAGGATGATCAAATAATGGCTGAAATAGCTCAAACGATTTAAAAAGCAATGAACATTTATAAGGCAATAATTTATGGGAAGGATTATTGATGTTTGTGGATTCAAACAATAAAAATGAATTTATACCCCAAATAATTGTTTTGTGTTGCGAGAATTCTGCTTATCGAGCAGCAGATATGGCGGCAACATTAGAACTTTCCTATCCCGAAATTATTAAAATTGTTCCTTTTCCTTGCATAGGGAGGGTTGAGGAAAGACATATTTTGCATGCTTTAGAAAATGGCGCTGATGGAGTCATGATATTAGGTTGTTTAGAAGATAGTTGTAAATTTTTAGATGGTGATGTTCGAACTAATAAAAAGTTGATTTATCTAAAAGAAATCTTATTAGAAATTGGCATAGAAAATGCACGAGTAGAATTTCATCATATATCCCCTAATATGGGAGCAAAATTTGTAGAATTAGTTACTAAAATGAAGGAAAATATTAAAAAGTTGGGCCCTTTGTTTAAGAAAATGTAATTGTATTTTTAAGGAGGAAAGCAAATTTGAAAAAAAATATTAAAATTAACCAACTTGATCCTCAATTTAAATATGAAATTGCTAATAAGCCGGGTGGTGAATCTTTATTCAATTGCTTTGCCTGTGGGAAATGCAGCGCAGTATGCCCGATAAGCGAAGTTAATGAAGAATTCAACCCTCGGAAGATTATACATATGATTTTATTAGGTATGAAAGAAGAGGTATTAAGCAATGAATTTATCTGGCTGTGTGCCACCTGTGATGCCTGTTCTTTCAGATGTCCTCAGGAAGTGAGAATGGCAGATATAATGGGCGTGGCAAGAAGGATAGCAGAAGAAGAGATGTATGTTCCAACAAATTTTAATCAACTAATGGAAATTGTAAAAAGTTTTAGTAAATTATATGAACTTAATGCCAAATATGGCTTATGGGAAAAAATTAAAAATACCATAAATAAGGGCGGAAAAAAGGGAAAAAAAGAAATATCTTATAACTATTTTAATGAATTTGAGTTAAGTATTAATTTGTCCTTAGATTTTATTAAAAAATATCCCCGAAGTCGTCTTTTAACTAATATATTAGACCTAATAGGTAATAGATTTAATTTATATTTTTCCGATATTAAAGATTTTTCTAAAGAAGGCGAGAAGAAAGAATTTATTAGATTGCTTGAAAAATATAGTAATTTATTGGAAAATTTTACCTCTCCCACTTTGGAAAATTTGATGGTTAAAAATTTTAATAATATAGTAAAGGCTTATAAGAACTTAGGAGAAAATAATAAATTGGATGCAATTCTTCAGAAAATAAGCAAAAAGTACCCTGAAAGTAAAATTGATTTAGAAACTAACCAAGAATGATTTTTCGGAGGTTGGGAATGGAAAAGTTTAGTAGTAACGATGTTTTAATAGTTGGCGGCGGAGTAGCAGGGATTCAGGCAGCATTAGATATGGCTGAATTAGGATATAAAGTTAATTTAATTGAAGCAGGTCCGAGCATTGGCGGTGATATGGCAAAATTAGATAAAACTTTTCCTACCAATGATTGTTCAATGTGTATATTAGCTCCTCGCTTGGTTGCTACAGCAAGGCATCCTAATATTAATATTATTACTTCTGCACAAGTTAGGGAAATTGAAGGAGAAGCAGGAGATTTTAAAGTAAAGATATTAAAAAAAGCCAGATATGTTGATTTAGATAAATGTACTGGCTGCGGAACTTGTACCCAAGTTTGTCCGGTAAAAATAGATGATGAGTATAATCAAAATCTAGGTAAGACTAAAAATATACATATTCCTTATCCTCAAGCAGTTCCCTTAGCAGCAATAATTGATCCTGACCATTGTTTATATCTTACTAAAAATAGATGTCGGGCTTGTGAAAGAGCTTGTACAGCTGAAGCAATAGATTTTTCACAAAAAGATGAAGAGATTATTCTTGAAGCAGGAGCAGTCATTTTTGCTACCGGAGCAAAACTGTTTGATTCTAAGCAGAAATCCGAATATGGATATGGCCGATTTCCAAATATTATTACCAGTATGGAAATGGAAAGGATTCTAAGTGCTTCAGGCCCTACTAGTGCTGAAGTAATAAGACTATCAGATAAAAAACATCCTAAGAAAATTGCTTTTATTCAGTGTGTAGGTTCTCGTGATACAAGTTGTGGCAATGAATATTGCTCTTCTGTTTGCTGTATGTATGCCACCAAAGAAGCCAACATCATTAAAGAACATGCCCAGGATATTGATATAAGTATTTTCTTTATGGATATGAGAGCTCAGGGAAAAGACTTTGAGCGTTATTACGAAAAAGCAAAAAATGAGTTAAATATTAAATATATAAGGAGCATACCTTCTTCCATTGAGGAAATCGGGGGAAACAATGATTTATTGTTGAAATATGAGACTCCAGAAGGAAAACCAAAAAAAGAAGTCTATAATATGGTAGTTTTATCTGTAGGGTTAATTCCTTCTCCCGAATTTAAGCATCTGTTTCGGAAATTTAATATAAAATTAAACGAAGATGGATTTTGTGAAACATCATTTAATAGCCCTTTAAAAACTTCGCGAAAAGGAATTTTTGTCTGCGGAACTTTCCAGGGGCCTAAAGATATTCCTGAAACAGTAGTACAGGCAAGCGGGGCAGCGGCAGAAGTTGCTGAGATATTATCTAAACCAAAAAAGAGAGCTGGGGAAATTAAAGTAAAAAACACAGGAAGAGATGTGAGCAATGAAAAACCTCGAATTGGGGTGTTTGTATGTCATTGTGGGATTAATATCGGTAGTGTAGTTGATGTTCCCCAAGTTGTTGAATATGCCAAAGGTTTGGAGAATATAGTATTTACCATGGAAAATATGTTTACCTGTTCCCAGGATTCTCAAAAGATAATTAAGGAGAAAATCAAAGAACATAATCTAAATAGAGTTTTAGTTGCTTCCTGTTCTCCTCGAACTCACGAACCTTTATTTCAACAAACCTTGGAAGAAGTTGGCTTAAATAAATATTTATTTGAGATGGTTAATATTAGAGATCAATGTTCTTGGGTTCACGCTCAAGAACCAGAAAAAGCTACCCAAAAAGCTAAGGATTTAGTCAGGATGGGAGTAGTTAAAGCAAGCAGGTTAGAACCTTTAGAAGAGATTAGCTTAGAAGTTATCCCTCGGGGTCTGGTTATTGGCGGAGGGTTAGCAGGCATGGAAGCAGCTTTATCCTTAGCAGAACAAGGTTATCAAGTGTATTTAGTGGAAAAGGAAAATGGATTAGGTGGTAATTTAAAGAATTTATGGTTTGATCCGGATGGAAATACTATAGAAACATTTTTTGAAAGCTTAAAAACTAGAGTGGGTAGTCATCCTAATATTGAATTATTTACAAATAGCACAATCAACAATATTGAAGGATTTGTAGGAAATTTTAAGACTACAATCTGCAAAAGACAAAATAATAAGATTTCCGAATATAAATTAGAACACGGTATTATTATTGTAGCTACCGGGGCAAAAGAATATCAAGGTAAGGAATATTTGTATTCACAGAATAAAGATGTATTTACTCAATTACAATTATCGGAAAAACTTAGAAAAAATAAAATAAATTTAAAGAAAAAGACTATAGTAATGATTCAGTGTGTTGGTTCGCGGGATGAAGAACATCCCTATTGTAGCAGGGTTTGCTGTCAAAAGGCATTACAAAATGCCTTAAAAGTAAAAGAAATGTTTCCTAATGCCAATATTTATGTGTTATATCGGGATATTCGAACTTATGGTTTTAATGAAAAGTATTACAATGAAGCCCGCAAAAAGGGAGTAATATTTATCCGATACGAAGAAGAAAATAAACCTCAAGTGAAAGAGTATATTGATAAAGAAGGAAATAAAAAGCTACAGGTTTCTGTTTGGGATATCTTACTACAAAGCGAATTAAAGATAAAAGCAGATATTGTTGTTTTAAGTACAGGAATAGTTGCACTTGAGGATAATTTTAAAATGGCTCAAATGTTGAAGGTTCCTATTAATAGTGATGGCTTCTTTCTGGAAGCACACGTTAAACTTCGTCCGGTTGATTTTGCTACAGAGGGATTATTTGTGTGTGGTTTAGCTCATGCCCCAAAAAATATGGAAGAAAGTATATGTCAGGCTAAAGCAGCAGCTTCGAGGGCAGCGAATATTTTATGTAAAGATTCAATTATTGCTAACGGAATAGTTGCCTCAATAAATGAAGATATTTGTAGTGACTGTGGTATTTGCGAAGTTCTTTGCCCCTATTCAGCTATTGAAATGGATAAGCAAGAGAAAGTTGCCAAGATAAATCCAGCTTTGTGCAAAGGCTGTGGGACTTGTTGTGCTGCCTGTCCCTCTGGAGCCCTTGAATTAAAAGGATTTAGAAGAAAACAAATATTATCAATGATAAAGGTATTTGCAGAGGTGTAAAGTTGTTTGAACCAAAAATTATTGGATTCTGCTGTAATTGGTGTGCCTATGCGGGGGCTGATTTAGCGGGAATAAATAGAAATCAATATCCCCCCAACATTAGAATGATAAGGGTAATGTGTTCAGGAACCATCGATCCACTATATGTGGTAAAGGCATTTAAGGAGGGAGTTGATGGAGTATTTGTAGGCGGATGCCATCCCGGTGATTGCCATTATCAAAATGGGAATTATAAAACCCAAAGAAGAATAATTTTATTAAAAAGAGCGATCTCAGAAATAGGCTTAGACCCAAGAAGAATTAGATTAGAATGGATTTCAGCAGCTGAAGGACAGAGGTTTGCTAAAGTAATAACGGAGTTTACAGAAGAAATAAAGAAATTGGGACCTAATCCTTTAAAGTTGAATGGGGTGAAAAATGAAGACTAAAAAGAAATTAAAATTAGCTATAGGTTTAGGTTCGACCTGTTCTGGTTGTGATATAGCTATTTTAGATTTAGGGGTGAAATTATTAGACTTAATAGGTTTAGCTGATATAGTATTTTGGCCGACTGCCTTTGATTTCAAATATTCAGATTTAGAAAAATTAAAAGATAAAGAAATTGATATTACTCTTTATCATGGAACAATACGCACAGCAGAACATGAGGAAGTTGCTCATATTTTAAGAAAGAAATCTAAAATTCTGATCGCCTTTGGTTCCTGTTCTTGTTTTGGAGGAATCCCCGGTCTCTGCAACTTAACTGATAAAAAAAAGATATTTGATGCAGTTTACAGTAAAAATCTATCTACAGTAAATAAGAAGGGCATTTTTCCTGAAGAAAAGTTGTTAATTGATAAAAATAAATCAATCACCTTGCCTCATTTATTCGATACCGGAAAAACTTTAAAACAGTTAATAGAGGTGGATTATTTTATTCCAGGATGTCCTCCTCCTATGCAGTTAATAGAGGGACTTATTCCTTTAATGAAAGATGTCCTTGAGGATGCTCAATTACCGGTAAGGAAGACAGTTTTTGGCTCTACGAAAACTTTATGTGATGAATGTCCCTTAAAAAAAGAAAACAAGATGATTTCAAAAATTGTCAGTCTGGCCTTCACTGCCATTGATCCTGATAGATGCTTGTTGGAACAGGGAATACTATGTATGGGTCCGGTTACTCGAGGGGGCTGCGAAGCCAGATGTATAAATGTATTAATGCCTTGTAGAGGATGTATGGGGCCGGTGTTAGAAATAGAAGATCAAGGAGTAACAATGATTAGCGCAATTGCTTCTATTTTAGGGGTAAAAGGTGAGGAAAATTTAACTGACCAGCAAATTGAAGATCTTTTAAGCGGAATTAAAGATATTATTGGGACTTTCTATCGCTTTACTTTACCGGATGCACTACTGAATAAAAAAATAGAAGAAAGAAGGTGAGAAGTAGTTGTCGAAAAAAATTACCATTGGTCCAATTACCAGGTTAGAAGGAGAAGCAAAAATAGAAATATTTTTAAATGAAAAGGGGAATGTAGAAAATACTTATTTTCAAGTTGTGGAGCTTCGAGGTTTTGAAAAATTCTGTGAAGGAAGACCGGTTGAGGAATTACCCCAAATAACTTCACGAATCTGTGGAGTTTGTTCTGGCGCTCATCACATTGCTTCTTGTAAAGCACTCGATGGGGTTTATGGAGTAAATCCTCCTTCTACCGGCAAGAAATTGAGAGAATTATTTTATTGTGCACATTCATTACACAGTCATTTAGCGCATGTTTTTGCCTTGGCTGCTCCCGACCTTATGCTTGGATTTAATGCCCCGAAAAAGAAAAGAAATATTTTTGGAGTAATAGAAAAAGTAGGTCTGGAGTTAGGGAAAAAAGTTTTAACTGCTCGGGAATATGCCCAAAAGATTCAAAGCATAATTGGCGGAAGTGAAGTACACGCTATGGCAGGAATAGCGGGAGGCTTGAGCAAACCTATAAATGAAGATAGTAGAAAAGAAATTGAGAAAATGTCTGAAGAGCTATTAGAATTTGCCAAAATTAGTTTGGATTTATTTAAAAAGATTATTTCAGATAATGGAGAACTTAAGGAAGTATTAGATAGTAAGGATTATTCTCTTCAGACTTATTATATGGGTATGGTAGATGACCAAGAAAAAGTAAATTTATATGATGGTGACATTAAAGTAGTTGATCCAGAGGGAAAAGAATTTGTTAAATTTAAGGCAAAAGATTATCTTTCTCACCTTGAAGAACATGTTGAACCCTGGACTTATGTAAAATTTCCTTATTTAAAAAATATTGGTTGGAAGGGTTTAGTTGAAGGAATAGATAGCGGAATTTATAGGGTTGGACCTTTAGCCAGATTAAATGTTTCGAAGGGTATGGCTACTCCTCTTGCCGATAAAGCTTATCAAGAAATGTATGATTTATTAGGAGGGAAACCCTTACATTCTGCTTTAGCTCTTAATTGGGCGAGAGTAGTGGAAATTGTTTATATCGCTGAGAGAATAAATGAGCTGGTAAAAGATAAAGAAATAACCGATAAAAAAGTAAGAACGATACCAGAAGGGATAACAGGAGAAGGTGTTGGGTCTGTAGAAGCACCAAGAGGTACTTTGTTCCATCATTATATTGCTGATCAACAAGGTATAGCTAAGAAGGTTAATTTTGTTGCACCTACCACCTCTAATAATGGTCCTATCTGTATGTCTATAAGAAAAGCTGCTCAAAGAGTAATTAAGAACTTCAAAGTAGATGATGGATTATTAAATATGATAGAAGTAGCTTTTAGAGCATACGATCCCTGCCTCGCTTGTGCTAGCCATTGTTTGCCTGGACATATGGCAATGAAAGCAAATATTTATAATTCCGATAAGAAGTTAATAAATGAAATTATTAGAAAGGAAAAAGTTAGATAGAAAAAGTAAGTATATCAAAAACATTATTTTTAGGTCTAGGCAATACTATTCGTGGAGATGACGGAATAGGTATTTATATTACCGAAGAGATTAAAAAGAAGTTAAGCAATAAGAAAAATAATATAAGTGTAATTAGCACCGAAACAGCTGGTTTGAACCTTTTAAATTTAATAGCAGGATATAAAAGACTGGTTATTATTGATTCAATTCAAGTTAACACTGATAATGATTTAGGTCATATTTATGAGTTGGAGATTAATCAAATTAACTCTTCAAACATTTGTTATAATTCTCATGATATTGATTTTTCGACATTATTTAAAATAGGTAAAAAACTTAAAATAAAATTACCGAAAGAGATAAAAATTTACGGAATTGGCGTTTTTTCTGTAAAGGGATTTAATCAGAAATGTAATTTCCAATTACAGAAGATGATACCCGACCTAGCTCAATATATTATTAATAAAGAATTATCTTTAAGAGAAACAAATTGAATAATAAAAAAGGATTATTTTAATGATAATAGCTAAAAGAAAACCAATAAAAGATATTTTGAAAATGATTGATAAAGATAAAAAAATATTATTAGTAGGTTGTGGTACCTGTGTAACAGTTTGCTCAGCAGGAGGCGAAAAAGAAGTCGGCATTTTATCAAAATTAATAAAAATAGCCTTTAGAAAAGAGGGGAAATCTATAAAAATTATAGAAAGGACTATTAAAAGACAGTGCGAAAAGGAATTTGTAGAGAAAATTCGAAAAGAAATCATTTCTTGTGATTTTGTTCTTTCTATGGGGTGTGGAATAGGAGTACAGACGATTGCAGGTATGTTTGAAGATATTTCAGTATACCCTGCACTGGATACAAGTTTTGATGGAATGCCCGAAGAACAAGGAGTTTGGGTTGAATTATGTTCTTGTTGTGGTAATTGTATTTTAGATAAAACTGGTGGTATTTGTCCGATAACGAGATGTGCCAAATCACTATTAAACGGACCTTGTGGCGGATCTCAAGAAGGAATATGTGAAGTGGGCAAAGACTCACCTTGTGCCTGGCAATTAATCTATGACCGTTTAAAAAAACAGGGTAAATTAGATAATTTAATAGAAATTGAACCTATTCGCGATTGGTCAGCGAGTAAAAGTGGTGGAGTGAGAAAGATTGTAAGGGAGGATCTAAAACTTTGAAAGCAGAAACAAATTTAGAAAAATTATTTAATCAAGGTGAATTTGTAGTAACTGCTGAGTTGGGACCTCCTCAAAGTGTAAGTATTAAATTGATTGAAGATAAAGCAAATTTTATTCGGGGATATGCAGATGCAGTAAATATTACCGATAACCAAACTGCAGTTGTCCGTATGTCGAGTTTAGCTGCTTCTATTATTGCTAAAGAAAATGGATTAGAACCGATTTTGCAAATGACCTGTCGAGATAGAAATCGCATTGCTATGCAAAGTGATATTATAGGCAGTGCTGCTTTAGGAATAGCAAATGTCCTATGCTTATCCGGCGATCATCAAACTTTAGGGAATCATCCTGGGACAAAGAATGTATTTGATATAGATTCCATTCAATTAGTTTCTATGTTAAAAAATATGAGAGATAAAGCTATTTTCCAAAATAATGAACCTATTAAATATCCCCCTAAATTATTTATAGGCGCTGCGGCAAATCCCTTTGCTGATCCTTTTGAATATAGGGTAATCCGTTTAGCTAAAAAGATAAAAGCAGGGGCAGATTTCATTCAAACCCAATCAATATTTGATCTGGAAAGATTTAGCAGGTGGATGGAAGATGTTCGGAGAATGGGATTGCATCAGCAAGTTTTTATTATGGCAGGAGTTACCCCTCTTAAATCATATAAGGCAGCTTGTTTTATGACTAATGTAGCGGGAGTAACCATTCCAGAGGAAATTCTGGAAAGGATGAAAAATGCGAATGACCAAAAAGCTGAGGGGGTAAAGATATGTTTAGAGATTATTGAAAAAATAAAAAAAATAAAGGGAGTTCGAGGCCTGCATATAATGGCAGTAATGTGGGAGGATATTGTTCCACTATTAGTTAAAGAAAGTGGATTATATCCTCGACCAAAAATAATGTAATTAATTTATAAAAAAGGAGATTAAAAGATGTTAATTATTGGAGAAAAATTAAATTCTGCCTGGAAAAAAGTTAGAGAAATGATTGAAAATAGAGATGTAAAAGCTATTCAAGATTTAGCCAGGAACCAGGTAGAGGGTGGAGCTGAAATGTTGGATGTAAATTCCTCCGCCGCAAGTGGTGACAAAGAAGAAAATATGGAATGGCTGGTAAAAACAGTGCAAGAGGTAGTAAATATTCCTTTATGCATTGATAGTCCTAATGCAGAAGAAATTGAAAAGGGCTTAGAAGTTCATAATTGGGATAAAGGCAAAGCCTTAATTAATTCCATAACTGGTGAGAAAGAAAAAATAGAGAGATTATTACCTACTATCATAAAATATAAATGTGCAGTAATAGCGCTTGTTATGGATGAACGAGGTATCCCCGATAATCCCAAAACTCGAGTTGAGATTGCAAAAAAATTAATAAAAGTATTAACCGATGCTGGAGTTCCTTTAGAAGATATATTTATTGACCCCCTAGTTGTACCTATTGGGACTAATGATAAAAATGGTTTAATAACCATGGAAACTATAAGAAGTGTCAAGGAGGCCTATCCTAAAGTTAAGGTAGTGACCGGTTTAAGCAATATATCTTTTGGTCTCCCAGAGAGAAAATTGATTAATCAAGTCTTTATGATTTTGAGTATGGGTTGTGGTATGGATGCGGTAATTATTGATTCTACAGATAAAAGAATGATGGCTATTACTAAGACTGCCAAAACCCTTTTAGGACAGGATAATTTTTGCAGAGGATATCTCCAAGCTTATAGAGAAGGTAAATTAAATTTTGATAAATAAGTTAGAAAGAGGTTATAGGTATAATATATCTGCTTACCGGAGATATTTATGCTATAGAAGGAGGTTTCCTCTATCCTCTACTATGAAACATGATGACTATGCCCGGATTACCTTCTGTACCTGCGGCTATGAAAGTAGATATCGATAAAGAAGGAAAGATAGTGGGATTATTTTAGATTAGTCGTTAGTCGTTGGTGAATAGTAGTTAGTAGGGACGTAATGCTAAAAATAACTTTCTT
>Ga0315288_10007448_pt1 | contig 13864 bp, 16 predicted proteins | sample YL17G11_20_MG_FD_203454 | JGI IMG/M metagenome (GOLD analysis project Ga0315288, IMG submission 203454) | Sediment microbial communities from Yellowstone Lake, YNP, Wyoming, USA - YL17G11_20 | ecosystem: Environmental > Aquatic > Freshwater > Lake > Sediment | place: USA: Wyoming | collected...
AATATGTCATTCCTTTGAGTTTCGTCCGTTTCCTCCTTTACAGAGAGGATTTTTCTGATATCTTTCTTGTGGATCAATAAAATCGGCGATTTATCACAAGACTGAAGCTTTTAATGACGTCAAATGCCCACAGAGGGGTGACATGAACAAGCTGATCCGATCAATTCTTGTCAGAATCTGCCGACGGCTAGTGGTTCAGGGGCCGACCCACAAAACCAACATCACAGAATACTACCGCATAATGCACGATGCTGCCTATTCTGAATTCACGGAAGACAACACTGTGACGCTTGACGGATTCCTTCAGGAATGCCACAGTGAATCGTGCCGTCAGATAACGGCCTGACAGCAAGCCTCAAAAGACGGTTTTGCGACGCCGCTTTAGCCTCAATCTCGGCGACCAAGTTACCGATCGGCAACTTTCCCGTCCGATCCGTCTGACAACGCCCCGACATTCCCGTTCGGGAATCTCAACATCCAGCCGTCGTCCGCAAAAGGATATGGACCCACGTTTCCAGAATAATCAAGGAGGCGGCGGAAAGGCCGCATTCACAAGGAGAACTGGAAAATGAAGATCACCAAGGTCGCTGGCAAAACCAGCCTTACCATGTCGCACCAAGAGTGGGAACAGATGGGCAAGACGGCAGGATGGATGGACATCGTCCGCAAGGTAACAGACGCCCTCGGCCCCGAAAGGACAAACCCACACTTCGACAAGAGCGAGCATACGAAGGACGACGAGACCGGAGCCTACCAGCTGACCCCCGTCATCGAGGAGCAGGAAATAGTCAACACCCAAGGGTCGCAGATATCGGTCGAGGAGCTGAGGGAGGCCGAATCGAGGAGCACGGCTGCCGATCCGGATCTCGTCCTCGCCCTGCACAGGGCAATCGAGTTCATCTCGGATCCTAAGTCCAGCCCGAAGACGGTCAACGGAATGAAGATGGTGCTCAACAGGTTCTTCAAGCTGCGTTCCAGCCACCCTGTCAGGAAGCAGTCGGCCGAGATCCTCAAGAAGTGGTACCAGCAGAAGAAGCAGGAAGAGGCCATGTGGCAAAAGCCAAAGAACCCCTACATCGAACAGCTGAAGTCGCGAGGCCAAAAGGACGGATGGATGGATAAGGCCGCCGCGGACGAGGCCATCCAGGCTGGGGAAGAACTAAAGGAGCCTGAACGAGTGAATTACACCTTTGGGACCACCCCCGAAAAGGTCATCAGGGAGAGGACTCTCTCGCAGACTCCGGCCGGATATCCGATGCACATCAAAAACCAAACCGAATGGGCCGCAATAGCCAAAGCGGTCAACCAGGGCATAGACTCCCATCTGGAGGGCTTCACGCGCTCCACGTTCGACCACAAGACCGGAAAGTGCCTGATCCATCCGGAGGAGATGACCACGTTCCTGAGACGGCTTGCCGAAATAGGTGGCAACGAACTCGCTAACGAGGAAGCATCTCTGCTGAGGACTGCCATACTGGAGACGCTCGGAGTTGAGGAGATCTGAGGATTGTCTTGAGGCATCGATCTCACTGGCAAAATCTCGATCTCACTTGCAAAACAGACGATCACCTAGTCGAAATAACGACCGGCCATTCCTTCTCGGGCCACCCTTCCCGCTTCTGGAATTCCGCTATTCGGACGTCCTTCATATAACTGGTCGCCCCAGTTGCCACATACACCGGAGCGTCGTCCCCAGCCCCAGCCGAACGAGCATCCTTCAGCAGGCCCTCAAGGCGCCCGAGAGTCATCGGTTCAACCTTCTTTGTCATAACGGCATCTCCATTCTTATTATACCAGAAAACCGCTGCGACAAAACATTGGGACCACCATCACGGCAAAACACTTGCCTTTATCCTACGAGGGTGATATTGTGTTATCCGAACAATTGAACACAAGGAGTCATTATGCCGATACGGACGAACCGAAAATGGAACTATAACGTGGTAAAGGAAGTCTATACCCATGCCGCAACCCATTATGGAACGGCGCCAAACTGCCCACGTCTCCAGCCATATCCAGACGAGAACAACCCGGAGACCAATGGGTGGCTCGAGCGGGCGGCTCAACACCTGACGAACAAATTCGAAATGGAGTTCACCCCAAGTTCCATCGTTTTTTGGATCAACCTTGTCACTACTGGAATGTCAAAGGCCCTCAAACCCGACAGAGCCCTGGATGTCTGTCTCGCTATCAACGCCGCTGTAGAAACCGGATTCCTTCCAGCCAACATGGCTCCACTGATTATGAACCTAGACTGGTCGGCACTGAAAAACGCCCAGGCTGAACGTCAGATGAATCTGAATGTTGGCGACACCATAGCGACAGCCAGAAGCAAAATCTTGAACCACAATTAACTCCGCATGGCTCCAAGACATATCTTGTCGTCATCCCAAACATCAGAGCGTCAATGGCGCACACCGGCCGTACTTCGGAATTGACTTCCCTTGTCCGTTGTGATATGGTGTTGCCATGACAATGAATAAAGGACCGCAACACAGGAGCAAGATCATGACCGCACGAGAAAAGCTTATCCAAGCCGGAGTCAGGAACCTCGTCGAATACGGATATCCCCACTGTGACTCAGAGAACATCCTAACGGACATGATTTACAGCCGCTTCTTCGAGTCCATGCTGAGGGAAAACAAGGGCCACGGCAGGGAGATCGATGATGCCATTGACGGCCTTGTGAAGGAAATAGCCTCAAAGAGGCCCAAGGAACTCAAGGAACCCAAGGGAACCAAGAAGGCCGGAAAATGAGCGACAGCAAGTCCATAAGGCCGTTCGAAGCCGAAAGGCTGGAGCACAACCCCCTTGACGAGGTCAAGGTCGGCGACTTCTATTGGATCACCTTCGACGACATGGAGTGGACCAAGAAGGGCACAAAACAGGTCAAGGTCGGCGAACACGAGGAGCTCTACTGCGTCAGCGAGATCGGCAGCAACCACGTCAAGTTCGAAAAGCCGGAGAGGCACGGCACCTCCCACCCAGAAGTCCACTTCGACGAGTTCATCGCCAAGACCCGGCCGGAGCCCAATTGGCGCGAGGTTCTCCAGAAGCAGATGGGAGAGATCCAAACGCAAATCCAAAAGAAGATGAAGCAGCTGGTCGAACACGGCCAGAAGCTCTACCTCCTGCCGCAGTCCGAGGAGAAACCCAAGGAGGATCCGGGTTGCCTCCTGCCGGCGAAGATATCAGACGCATACAAGCCGCACAAGAAGGCCCTTGTGAACTTCAGGGACAAGGAGATCCCATCCATCGACAAGGAAATCAAGGAGCTCTCCGAGGACTTCGCCATCACGGCCAAGATGATGGCCATGCCCGACCTCGTGAAACTGGGGAGCGTCAAGAAGGCCCTGAGCGTCGTCGAGGACCGCATCTTCACCATAGAGCTCTACTGCGGGCTCCAAGAGACCGTCCACCAAATAGCCGACGGCGACCCCGCTCCGGCGTCGGAGAAGATCGCCATCAGGCAGCTCATGTTGTACATGGACGAAGAATGCCTGTTCGACTACCGCGACGGAGGAATGGATTTCCAGAAACTCCCCGAGTTCGACGCCTGGGTCGTCAAGCCCGAGAACCTGAACCGCATCCTCCCCGAGAAGAAGGGAGTCGTAGCCTTCCGGGTCCGGAGGGGCAAAAAAGACTACGGGACGCCATCCGACCTCATCACAGCTTGGGTGCACTGCCGGTGGGCGGAACTGAACATGGAGACCTATCTGCTCATCCGCAACGGGCAGAGGGTCTACCGGATAGCATCGGAAATTGACTTCTCTCCGCGCCTCATACCCATGCGCAACGAGATCGGCGAGGCTCAGTTCAAAGTGATCAACGAGAGGTATGTCTACGAGGACGACCAGGATTTCCCGCTCGGCCGCAGGAAGCGTGTCGTGGAAACAGAACTGATAACCCCCGACAACATAAAATTCGACTCCCATGTCGCCCAGGTTGACGCCCTCCTCAAGCAGTACAACAGGATCGTCATCCTGATCCAGGGCCTCCTCGACCGCAGCACCGTGTTCTCGCCGCACCCGCCCATCAAGCTGACGGTCCCCGGAGTCCTCGACGAGTGGGTGAGGCTCATCAGGGACGAGGAGGACGCCCTGCCCTCCAACAGGATCACCTTCGAGGAATACCAGAAGCAGCTGAACTCATCGCTCCGGAAGGGGAAATGGGTCTACGTCGACCACAAATACAACGAGAAATACAAGGACGGCGAAACGCCATACGGCGACAGCAGATGGCGCCCGGCGCCGCGCCGCGGGTACTTCGTCAACTCCATGCCGCAGATCTGCAAGGTCGACTCCGTTAAGAAGGACGGATCGTCCGTACTGGTGTCGTGGCCGTGGGGCAGGGTCAGGGGCAAGTGGGGATGGAACCGCGAAACCGGGAAGAGCGAGTGGTTGGACGAGAGCAGCAGGATGTGCCACGAATGGCTTCCCGTCAGCAGGGTCCTGAACCTGAACGACTACCATCAGGGCGACTACAAAATGTTCCTGTGCGACCATGCCATGAAGGGCGAATACCTGACGTGGGCCCAGTACCTGCTTACCGCCGAGGACTTTTCAAGGAACATGGCCAACGGGCTGAAGCCCGAAGATAACCCGAAGACGAAGCCTGTGAGGTGAAATGAAGCTGACCGAGAAGGCCAAAAAGGTGCTTGAGGCGATCGAACGGTGCCCGAACGGCGGCGGCGGTAGGATCGTCGCCCAGGCGATGGGGATCTACTGCGGAAGGACGACCGGATACGTGGCCGGCGCATACGCTGGGAAACTTGTCAGATCCGGATGGCTTCACAAGGAGGACGAGTGGTACACCAACAGCAGGGGCGGCCAGTCCTTCATGGGGGTGCGATACTGGGTCTCCGACGAGGGGCGGAGGCTGATTGCCGGGAAACAGGAGGCCAAACATGGATAGGGAACACGATGCCGCATACTGGAAGGCAGTCGCCAACTACCTCGCCCACTGCCATGCCGCCACGCTGGAAAGCGATGGTCTCATGAAGTCCTGCCCTCGGACACGGCGCCAGCGCTATGTTGACATCTGCAGGAAGGCGATCGACATGCTCGAAGGGAAGCCGCTGACGTTCGACGTCATGAGGGTGGAAAAGCATGACGCCGCGGAGCGATGCCGGCAGGCGGTGCTGGAGGCGGAACCGTGGAACAAGGATTTGGCCGACGAGAAGAACCACTCGGCGGCCGGAAGGGAACCATGAGACGCGAAAAGGGCAAACTAACCCCGCACCACACCGTTGAACAGTGCAGACGGAGGGCCTCCGGAAAAGACCATAAGCCGTGTTCGGCCATATCGCACGGCAAACAGTGGGACGACGGCTGGGCCGTGTGCCAGAACTGCGGACTGGATCTAGCAAACTACTTCCTGCGGCCGAGATCCTGACAAGGAAGCCCTGACGGTATAATAGCACCATGAAGTACACCATCGTCAACGAGGACGTCCTTTCCGCTCTTCCCAAGATGGCCGAATCATCCTTCCACGCCTGCCTCACCGACCCCCCATACCACCTCACGTCCAAAGGCGACGGATCCAAGGGCTTCATGGGCCAGAAATGGGACGGCGGTAACATCGCCTTCCGAAAGGAGACCTGGCAGGCCGTCGCACGAGTCCTCAAACCAGGGGCATTCATGCTGGCATTCGGCGGAGCCAGGACATTCCACCGGCTCGTCACCGCCATAGAGGACTCCGGAGCCATGGACATACGCGACCTCGTCCTCTGGCTGTACGCCGACGGCCGGCCGCCCAGCTTCGACATCAGCAAGGCCATCGACAGGCAGAAGGGAGCCGAGAGGGAGGTCATCGGCAAATACAGGCCGCCCCAAATGAAGACGGAATGGGGGCTCAGGAACGCCAAGGACGAGAGGACCGTCAACACCTTCGCGAGCTCAAGGAATAACCTCGACATCACAGCCCCCGCCACCGAGGAGGCAAAGATGTTCGACGGATACGGAACCGCCCTCAACCCCTCCTATGAGCCCATAAGCGTATCCATGAAGCCAGTCAATGGGGACTACGTCAGCAACGCCCTCTCGTTCGGAGTCGCGGGGCTTAACATCAACGCCGCAAGGATACCCGTCCCCGACGGAGAGGAACTGAGGGGCGGTTCTGGCGGCCTCATGTCTCACATCAGGGACGGCAAGCCGTACGGCGAAAGCAACCACTACGCTCCGTCAGCGCTCGGACGGTGGCCGAAGAACGTGATACTAGACTCGGAGGCAGCCTCAATGCTAGGGGCTCAGGCTCGAGGAGCCGAACGGTTCTTCTACTGTCCCAAGGCGTCAACAGTGGAGCGGAACCTTGGGCTCCCAAAAGGCCGAAAGAACACACACCCGACCGTGAAACCACTCCAACTCCTTCGGTATCTTTGCAACCTCATTATTCCTCCGAAGGGCAAGGAACCGAGACGAATCGTGGTACCATTTAGTGGCAGCGGATCGGAAATGGCCGCCGCCATGCTAGCTGGCTTCGACGAGGTCGTCGGTATCGAGAACGGCGGAGGCGACAAGAAGACGGCCCAGGAGAACATAGAGACGGCCACCCTTCGCCTCGCCTACTGGGAAAAGAGGATGAGGGAGGAGAACGGCTCCGTTTTCGACGAGACTATTTGACAAGATGCCAATTAGTCGGGGGGCAAGCCCCTTGTTTAGGCTCTCTAGTGACTGAAACTTTTCTGTATCCTGTCATAGCTCCAATTCCAGATGTTCTAATTGTGATATTTTTCTTTTGACTTCGACAATAGGCGGTGATACCTTTGTTACAAGATTTTGAGAACGTCACAATATTGACGAGAAAGATGATAAATATATGAACGGTGAAAATTCGGTTCTAAACCAATCCTTAAATGAGAATACCACCCAAGAATACCAAGCCTCCGTCATCAAAAACGAGATTCGCCAGACTGTTCCGAGCGAACTGAGTTTCCTACGTGAAAAACTGCAGAAGCCAGCAAGAAGGCTCATGGCCGCCGTCAGAGAAACACTGCATAACGCACAGGCCTTCCGTCCGCAGGACGGGAAACTCGACATCCTCGTGACCTCCATGCAGTTTAGGGGGGGATGTCCATATCATAGTTGCAACCAATGCCATTCCGTTCAAAAATGGTGAGGCAGTTCGAATTTTGGGCGTAACCCCATGCCGCAGCACCGGAAACAGGCAGGCGGTTTACGGACAAGGCATCAAAGCTGGAGGGGTTCTTACCGCCAAGGAAGGCAATGGGGTCAAGGTGATCGTCGCTTCCAAGACGACAGATGAAGGGTTAAAAGCATTTTCGGGAACCGTGAACTGCAATTTCTGGGAGACCGGCGACGTGACTGCGGAAATTGAGGTGGTCCTTATGGCCGCCTTCGGCGAACATTATCAAAAATATACCGTCTTCAATATCTTCCCGTTCGACCAGCTCAGTTCAGGGCTCACCCCGCCAGCACTCATATCACTGATCTATTCCTGTAACAGCATCGGGAACAATCTCAACATCATGTTTCACGAGAGCGACGACGGCAGTCTCGTTCTTGGCAGGCAAGGATGTGAAAACCTGGATTCCAAGAAATTCGTACCTCGCAGAAGCCATCTTATCAGCCAAAGCGAATATGAAATCTTCACTGAGCCGCAATCTGCGGGGTTTTAACCCCAGCAGTTAGGCGAATTAGTTGTTGACACCTATGTATTACCGTGATATGTTATTTACATGATTACAAGGATAAAGGTTGTAATGTCGGAATGCAAGTGTGAGCGGTGTGGTCATTTGTGGCAATCAAAGGGTGTTCCTGTAGTTTGTCCCAAATGTCATTCTCCTTGGTGGAATAAAAAGCGTGAGACAAGATGATTGTCAGGCAACTCAAGCTCAAGTTGACTAAGACTCAAGAAACCACACTCGGTCAATGGCTGTGGAATCTTACGGGTGTTTACAATTGGGCTATCAAGAAAATCGAGCACGATTCTCAGGACAAAATCTATCACTCGCAGATGAGTTTTCAGAATCTATTGGCTGACCACGGTAAGAAGTTGGATATACCTTCTCACACCTTGCAAGGAACTCTTCGGCAGGCTTATGATGCTTGGCAGAGGTGTTTTAAGAAGCTGTCCAAGAAACCACATCTCAAGGGAATGAGAAACAAACTCAACTCAATTCCCTTTCCAGACGCAATGAGAAAGCCTAAAGACAACCGCATAACTATTCCCGGTCTTGGTAGAGTCCGTTATCACAAACAAGAGATTCCCGATGCCGTAATCAAATGTGGCAGAATCATCAAGAAAGCCTCTGGCTGGTATCTTTGTCTATGGCTTGACTGTGACCACAAGTTCCCTGTCAAAGATACTGACAAGGCTGTGGGTATTGACCCCGGATTCAAAACCTTGCTTACACTTTCCGATGGAACGAAGTTCGAGAATCCAAGAGAATTTCACAAGGGAGCCAAGAGGCTTGCTCAGGCTCAAAGAGCACATGACAAACGATTATCTGCAAGACTTCAAGAGAGACAAGCCAATAGACGCAACGACAGGAACCATAAGATTTCAAGAAAGCTTGTCGAAAACTATGCAACGATTTTCTATTCTGACGACAACTTCAAGGGAATGGCTAAGAAGTTTGGTAAGTCCGTATCTGAAGCTGGACTAGGAGACTTAATCGGGAAGCTCACGTACAAAAGCAAAACCTGCGGTCGTGAACTAGTTGCAAAGAACTCAAAACATTCCACCATGACCTGTTCAGTCTGTGGAGCCTTAACTGGCCCTACAGGATTGAGCGGGCTTGCGGTAAGGCAGTGGATATGTAGTGTCTGTGGAACACATCACGACAGAGACACAAACTCTGCTGTGAACATACTCAATGCCGGGTTGGGAATCAACCACGAGAGAGGAATACGGCATGTTGCCTAATACTCATCAGGAATCTGCGGGGATTTATCCCCAGCAGAGGTTCAAAACAAGTTCGCCCACGTCCAACAGATCCGGACGGTGAAAGTGGGTCCCATTACGATCAGCGATACCGTGTCGGGAACCAAATATGAGTTGATGTTCAATGGCACTGTAAGAGTGACACCATTCCCTGGGCTTGTCTCCTCGGACAAACCCATTGATCCGAAAATTAACGAACACGACCGGGGCGGATCCGACAGAAGACTTTCCTCACTTGACCCCGACAATCAAACCACACCACATGGTCTCAGGAGCAAACCTAATCAGCGCGTCTTTCTCTCGCTGAATGCCATCGCCAAAATCGATGCTAACTATGGCAGGCTGAACGGGGACTGCGTCTATTCGTGCGAAATCGTTGGAGACCTCCTACCCGCTCTCGGCAAAAACAGGATACCCACTGTCAACGATAGCATGGATCCGTTCCCTGATGCTGACGAGTTCCTTGCCAAGTATCCTGATCTCAAATCATCTGGGTACGTCTGTGGCAGGCGACCATTTGTCGTCATTGAGTGCTCGGTTGACGACATCTTGTCCTTCACCTCCGATGGCGACAACATGCTCCATCCCGGATCTTCCAATGCGATAATATACCGCCTTGTCGGTCAACTGCTTCCTGTCTTCATGGTCGGCAACGACGACGGCAGTAAGCCCCAGCACGTCATCAGAAAGATGATCTCTGCCGCCGCCGACATTCTCGCCGCAACAGATCCCGACTTCGTCACATATATGAACACCCTCATCCCGATACCCCCGTCAGAGGGTCTTTCAATTCCCCGTGGAGCGATCATCGTTGATGCACAGAAGAGGGACTTCAAATTGGTGGCGAAGGACGGCTCTATCCTCGCCAGAAGCCTCGACCCAGGATCGTACCACCCCTGCATACGAGTGAAGAATCACAAGAACGAGGACTGCCCACACGGTACCGTTACCATGAGAACCAGAGGAACAAAACTAACCCCCAGGACACGCACGGAGGATCTCGGGCCTTACCCAACCTACGATCTGATGATAGAACCCCTCTCAACCTGTGACGGCGTGCCTGTGTCCGAGGGAAAATATCTTGAGGCTCCACTTTCCCACCACCCCGGACGAGACTTAGTTGCCGAATTCATAAAAGAACCAAATGCCAAACCTATCCTGGGTTCCCTAGGCACCGTAAAAGTCCCCATCAAGACGCGAGCTTGGCAGGAAGGACAACAGTTGCCGCCACCGAAGGAAATTGTCGCAGTCGAAGATGTAGAAGGCTTAGATAGACAGCACTGGATGAACCTGGGGCCAGCCAGCGTGTTTGGCTACATGAATCTTGACAAATCCATGCTTCTGCTCAATTCAAACCGCGATTCGGCGGCTTGGATACTGTTTGGAGAAACCGTACGTGGAGCCAGCGAGGGATCCCAGTTGATATATTTTCTGCGAAAACTATATTCGGAACTCGAAATGTTCGCCAGAACTTTCGACGATAATGTGTACCAGAATTTCTCGCAGAAACCACAAACCAAATCAATGCTCGATGACAAGCCTGATCAGCCGTGCTATATCAATCCTCTCCAGATGGCGCAGGATAAGATCATCCAAGCATTTCTTTCTTCTCCATCAATAAGAAACAGGATATCCGCCGCCATCAGTCCAGAAATCGCAGCGGCCGTGTCGGTCACAACAAGATTGGGATTTCTCGGTCATCCCAACACCAACGTCCCCCCACTGGCACAACCAGCAGAACGGATACTGATTGGCGCCAACTAGGCTGAGAAGAACGATCCTGCTTCTCACTAGCCTGCCGCACCTAGAGAACCTTGTGCTTGACACAAACACCATATTTTGATGTGATGTCGGAGAAATTGGAAACAAAACTCACAAGGAGCACAACTATGAGAGTACACCCGACCTCAAGCCCAATTGCGACAACAGACCTTCCGGAGAAATGGGCCAAGCACATGGCCAGCCTTCCGGAATCCGGGATGGGATACCAAAGCGTCAGGTGCCTCGTCGAGGGGATCAACACCCCGATCCGGGGGATAGTCCTCAACGGCAGCAAGCTGGAGACCGCCGTCAAAATAGACGCCAGCAGGATAACCTCCATCGAGATCGACAAAGGATAGTCCAGCGGCAAACAGGCGGGAGAGGAACATGGCTACGCTGACGCACGAACACGACAACCTCAACCGCGACGGCGGGGCCCTCTGGTGCCCCGAGTGCGGCCGCCTGTCGCTCATCCTCGCCGACCGCAGCGTCAAGCTCGCATGCAACTGCGGAACCGTCCTGCGCTACGCAGGCCCCCTCTTAGACGGCGGAGTCACCAAGTTCGGAGTATGGGGAGCCATGTGCAAGCTCGCCGAACGTTCCCAGGACCCACACCCCATACGCGACGCGGGCGACCGCACATGCATCCGATGCGGCAAGCAAACCAGCGTTTTCGAGAACATGGACCAGCACACCGCCCACGAATGCCTCATGTGCCGCATCGGCTACACCGTCAGACGCGACAGCGGGGAAATCCGAATGATCAGGGGATACAAGCCCGAAGACCCGAACGACCCCCGAGGCATACCGCCCCTCGACACCTATCCCTACGAGGAATGGCTTGAGGAACAGATGACGATCGACACACCTCCCGCACCAGACCCAGACGATATGCCGGAACAAGGAGAACAACAATGATACTGACGACCGTCAAGGAGGCCGAGGAGGCGTCCAAGAAGCATTCCTGCCAGAACACCGAAATCAAGCGCGCCGACGACCCGCGGACCATGATGTTCGGCTGGTTCTGCGCGGGCTGCGACGCCAATTGGAGGGCTCCGCTTTACAACCGCGACGGCAAACTTTCCTTCACCGACATTTGGGAGAGGTCATGCCAGTTTTCTCACAGTTGCACCGACAACGGCGTCAATTTTTCCGTTAGGGGAATCGTCCTCGACAAGGTGTTAAACAACATCAGTAACCGAAGAAAATTCAATAGCCTCACCGTATCGGTATGCCGGGCTCCGAAGCTCAGGGGCGACAGCCTCACGTATGCCGAAAAGAGGGGCTTCAAGCCAAACCACCTCTTGCAAATCAACTTCGACTTCGGCTTCCAATGGACGGCCGACCCCGACACCCTCGAAAATCAGGCGAAGGTATTCGCCGACGGAATGCGGCTCCTAAGGCACCTGGAGAAGCACCCCAAGTCGATCGTCCGTCTCGACGTCAGCAACAGCGTGGACTAACACAAAGGAGCCACACCATGGCCGAACAACCAAGAGTCGCCCATATCATCAACGAGAACCTCCAGGACGCCCTTGACGGCATCAGCGAACCCGACTACAGGATGGAGCACAAGCTCGTGGCCGACACCCTCGTCCCCGCCCTCAGAGCCATCGACGGCGTCTCGGAAGTCAGGGACACCGACAACGGCAACTTTACCGTCACCTTCGACTCCGGACAGGCCGCCCGGAAACTGGACAGCGCCATCAGGGAGCTGCCAGCCCTGGCCTCCGACGCCGACCCCAGCCGGCTAACCGCGATATCCTGCCTCCGCATCAGGGGCGGAGGCCAATGCAGCCACGGCATCCACCTGATCGTCGAACAGCCCCACGTCGCCATGCAGATCGCCGCATCCCTCGCAAGGGCCTCCGAGGCCACGAAGAGCCGCCGATGCGAACCCGTCCGCACCGAAGCTGACCTTCAGGCCGTCATGGGACGCATGGAGGATCTGGGGGTCAAGATATACAGGACGGCAAAACCGAAGGCCCTTGAGATCTCATATGGCGAGTCCGACGCAGGAACGCTGGCCGAGGCTGTCGTCGCCTTCGCCACCCACCTCCACGCCGTCGGCGTCACGTTCACAAGGGAGCTCCACTTTTGCCCGCAGATGCTAGGCACAAGGGAAATCCACGCCTGCAAGACCCTCATGTTCCACGACGCCGCATCGCTCGCAGCCGTAGCCAGGGAGCTCGAACGCCTCGTACCCGCATTGAAGGCGGACGTGCGGCGGAAGGCATTATGATCACGCAAACAAGAAAAAGACCATTGTCGGCTGACGACAAAACGACCCATCAAGATAACGCCGTTCTGGACGAAAAGGCATTTGAAGACCGATTTGGACCCAACGGAACTATCCGTCGTTTCCCACCGAAATTTAACGCTTCCAAGGAGGGGGTTGAAGGTGATCCGACTTCGCACGACCACGTCATGGTTAATTCTCCTGGCGGAGGTGAGCCTGCCGAATACAAAAGACGCGAAGTGCCGTATTATACGATCTACGGCATAAGCTCAAAACCCGTTGATGACGACACTTATACAACATGGAAATATAGATCGTATCCGTTGGGAACCTATGTCGCACAGACATGTTTCACACTCAACGTGGCAGACATCGAAAGATATTTCGAAAACAAATGGGAACATATGCCAATGTATCTGGAGATCGCCTGGAAAACGGATCCGGATGATCCCAGCGAGTACGACGTTCAGAAATATGCCCAGGAGTCACGAGTTCTCAAGATGGTTTCCATCCATGTGGCACTTCCGACACAATTCGGTGGTTGCGAGGAAATCTGGTTGAAGAACCGAGAAAATGTCAAGGGGGGGCGTGATGCCGACGGAAACAAGTGCCTTAATTACATCTTCGACATAAGGAAATTCCCCTGCATTTTTGCCAGCCTAAGCGATCCAAAGTGGACAACAGACCCGAGGCTCATAGCCCATGTTATCAAAGGCGAGATATCCAAAGGGATACTGAAATCGAATCATTTCCTGTTATCGGAATGTTTCGGAAACAGAAGACAGATAACCCAAGAAGCTTATCATCTTCTCGAACGGGAAGGAATAGCGGAATTCGTCCACGGGGTTGCACTCAGGCGGTTTGACTCTGGATCTTTGGAGAAGGACGGATATGAGTCAAGCCTACCGGAAAATGCCGGCCTTAAAGGAACATTCAAAATCAGCCACAATGTTGATTCCG
>Ga0315288_10007450_pt1 | contig 13862 bp, 12 predicted proteins | sample YL17G11_20_MG_FD_203454 | JGI IMG/M metagenome (GOLD analysis project Ga0315288, IMG submission 203454) | Sediment microbial communities from Yellowstone Lake, YNP, Wyoming, USA - YL17G11_20 | ecosystem: Environmental > Aquatic > Freshwater > Lake > Sediment | place: USA: Wyoming | collected...
CTCAGTTCTCAAGACTGCTTTTGACAAGTGTTAAATCTAATTTGACCCGTCATTAATATGACGGTTTTTCTACCGATCCATGCGGATAGGAGGTGAGTATTTGAAAAGCGTTATTGCAGCGGGTGCTATCGCAGGACTTGTCAGCGGCATAGTAGGAAACATTTTTGCGTTCATAGGCGTTTCATCAGGGCTCATGGCATCTCCTCCAGGTTCAACCTCAACTGCTGTTCTAATGATGATCGTCCTCGCAATAATCTGGGGCGCAATACTCAGCATGTTCTACCAAAGGTTCCATGACGGGATTCCTGGGAAAGGCATCATGAAAGGCCTCTACTTCGGCCTGATGATCTGGCTCGTCAAAGACATCGCAGCCGGTTCCTTCGTCGGCCTCATTAACATGGCAACCAGTTTAGCGGTTGCGCTCATCTACATAGGATTCTTCATGTGGATCTCATATGGATACGTGCTCTCAACACTCTATAAGAAGTAACATGCCCTGCGATCAAAAGACAGATCCACTGACGCTTTTTCTTTTTTTTCTCAGCTATCTTGTGGTGGCTTGTCGGATCCCCACACGACCTCCAAAGCGGAACGCTGAAACCACCTAGTGGGTTGCTGGGTACTTCTCGAGGACTTGTGAACCGGTGTGTCACGCAGTCGACTTGGGATCTCTAGTGAGCTGCCTCGAGAGGATCCTTTAGTGGATTGGTTGGCTGTATCGGTCGTTCTCGAGGAGAGTTTTGATCTTCTTGACTGCTGGCCATTCTGAAACTTCACCCTGCAGCCGCGGATCCCTGGCAAGAGCTCTACGGACAGTCGCCTGTTCTTCCTTGGCAGACACATATTTCATTGCAGAATACAACACTGCGATGAAAGGTCTCTCAGCTGCGTACAGGCAGTTTGAGAAGCTGGAAAGGGAACTGCCGACTTCTGGATCAGGCGGCCAAGCACCTGAAGGAATACAGGACCAAGTCCTCATCCAAAGCCCAGACGGAAACGTGAAGAGAGTCCTACCTCCAGCCTAGGCAACGCGAGACAATTGAAACGTGCATGTGAAGATAGAATATAGTATTTGAAAGTGGCTACAATGTTTTCGCTTTTGGTTTTAAGACCTATTTTTTGACAAGGGAAAGATAGAAGAGACAACGTCTGTAATTGTAGTCAATGATGAACTTGTCTAAGTCAACAAAGGTAGTTGACAAGTCACTCAAAGGCATAGCTGGAACACATTACGTCGCTGCCGAATTATCGAGGCGAGGCTACGTTACCTTAATGACTTCGGAATACACAAAACTGGTGGACTTGCTGGTAGCCAACGTTAAGTCAAACAAAACTGCTTTGATTCAGGTCAAAACTAGTTACGCCACAAGGAACCGGTGGCAATTAAGTGATAAGAACGAATCATGGATTGGAGACAACCTGTTCTATGCTTTTGTTTATTTTACTGGTTCAGAGACTCCTTCCATCTATATTGTTCCAAGTAAGATAGTTGCGGACCATATTACGAAACTCAACCAGAACTGGCTAGCAACTCCAGGGAAAAAGGGACAGGGGCACAAAGCCAATCCAATGAGACATTTCTATCTAGATAAGAATATTCCTGGTTTGGATACCTTTGAGTCAAAAGAATTTCGCTCCAATTTTGACATATTGAGTTTGGAATAGAATCAATTAAGCTTAAGAGAAGCATTCTTACGCCAGATGGCCCAATATACTCCACACTGTTGAGGTTAAAGCAGGCAATTCTGGTAGGTATTAGATGTGATTTTTCATAGTGTATGGTGCTCGATATGTATTTGGCATAATTTTGAGTTAGAGAATCTCAGCAAGATTTAGTTTTAGGTGGATGTGTTAGGCACAGTATGTTCATTCATATCGTTGACGAGAATAGGCCGTGCTAGATAGCTCTACTGTGTAGTTATTGTTTTTTATGGGGTCGTTGTTGTGTTATTCTTGATTAGGGCAATATTTTCGCCATATTCTTTGTCGTATTTTTTTTCCAAAATAGTAATTCTTCTTTATTCATCAAGTAGATTCTACCATTAAGTCTTAATAGCACACGCTAGCAGTTTTAACATCTCTGAAAGTTGACTGCTATGTTTTCTCTGATTGTTAGGTCAACATGGTGAATCGTTCATTGAGAGATATTTCCTTAGGCTTCAGCGGTAGGAGCTTTTTATATTCCTCTTCTAGGTCATCATAGTGCTTGAGTATCAAGTCCGACAAGGCCACGCCGTATGAGTGCTATCTGTTTCCTTTAAGTTGTGAAGTGGTGAATTTTCTGTTCTCAAATCCTTACGAGACTTGGAGGAGACTTGCGGCAATAGGTGCGGAGAACATTGAAAAGCTTCAAAGCGACCCGGACTTCTTGAAAGTCTGGAGACATATAAGGAATCAAGCCAGCGACATATTTAGAGTGGGTGGCAAACAGAAACAGATTGATGATATCGGTGAACTGTTTTCGACATTCTATGTGAAGATGTGGACCCAGAACTCTTGGGTCTTGAAGGTGGAAGGAGGATGTGCGTCTCTGGTCATTCGACTTTGGGCGCTTTTGTTCCCTCCGCTGCCACTCCCATTGTGCGGCGGTTTAGTTCATGAAGCTAATCATTTCAGATATTTGAGAGAGAAAGATCTGTTGAACAAATCGAGGGCCGTGCTTGAGAGACATAGATCAATCATGGAGGTCCAAGCACTCACAGAGGAACTTGACTTTCTAGAGAAAGTAAGCGAATATGCTCCCAGCGAAATTGCAATGGTCCCCAATACAAACTTGATCTTGCATAGGGATAGTTTGATCGATGTGTGTCGCATGCATTTGAACAATTTTAGGAAGCAGGGCGACGGCTATTCAAAGAGATATAACAAAAATACAGCAAGGACTGTCACGGAAAATCAAGAACGAATAACGAAAGCTATGAAGATGGACATGGGGAAAATGTCTAGAAATAGAAAGATCATGAAAGTCCAATTCTGGACGTAGCTAGCAGACACGTTCCATAGGGTACAACTGGGGAATTAGCAGTCTTTCAACCACTTTCTTAGAAGAGAGACTGCCCATGGAATCAGAAGTGAGAATCTCATTAAGGGAATGATTGACCAAATTATGATCACGATAGAAAAGGATGGTGTGCTGGTAAAGACGCTTGTCTTTGCCCGCTCCTCTGTTGTCGGTGGCTTAACCGTCTTATCTTAGACGCTAGAATCGTTTTCCCCGATTCTTGGTGGTACTGCGAAAGCATTTTTCCCGGGACCACAAACATGTCAGCGTGATCTTTATCCGCATGATGGCGGAAAATAGGGTTTCCATGGACTACAACTTCTTCGGTTGGCCAATCGTAGTTCTTCTAACCCTAGTTGGATTTCTGATCCAGCGCCACGAAGATCGTGGAAATAGCCTTGGCGATCTTCTCTTTATTACCCTTCACTTCAGTTGTTCCATAATCCAATCGTGTGCCACATTAGGAATGCGCGCGCTATAGGAATGTATGGAGGCACTATTCGCCAAAGCCCAACATACCTATCAGAGCGCGCGCAAGTTGAATTTACGAGATAACTAAGTAGGATTGGACCTCCTCGTTATCACGAACCTGCTGCGGTACTCCTGAGAAGACTATATTCCCATCCCTCATAATGTAGACCCTGTCAGCAAGACGCAAAGCCAGATCAGTGTTCTGCTCAACCATAAGGATGGATGTCTCTTTACTAATCCCCTTAATGGCGTGGGTGATCCTGTCAACGACCTTTGGAGCCAAGCCCTGCGTAGGCTCGTCAAGTATCAGAACATGCTTAGTTCCCACCAAAGCTCTTGCAACAGCTAACATCTGCTGCTCCCCTCCGCTCAAGCGTCCGGCCCTGCTAGGAAGATACTTTCCCAACTCGGGAAAGAAAATGAAGGCATCCTCATAGTTACCCCCAGGTGCGCCTACGCCGTCTGCTGCTATAGTGAGGTTCTCATGAACGGTCAGGCCGGGGAAGATCCCTCTGTCCTCTGGCACGTACCCTATGCCTATCTTCGCTCGCCTGTGGATAGGTTCGTGCGTTATGTCTTCTCCATTCATCAGTACCGTGCCTTTCTTCGGAGGTGTAAGTCCCATGATGCTCCGCAACGTTGTTGTCTTTCCAACGCCGTTCCTTCCCAGAAGTGCTACGATCTCCTGCTCCTTTATCTCAAGTGATACTCCGAAGAGTATGTGGCTGTCACCGTAGAATGTGTGAATGTCACGTACCTCAAGCATCGCTACCACCAAGATAGACGCTCTTCACCAGTTCGTTGCTCCTTATCTCATTGGGGGTGCCGTCCGCGATTATCCTTCCCTGATGCATCACTGTGATCCGTTCAGCGAGTTTCATAACTACATCCATCTTGTGCTCAACTATTACTATCGATAGATCCTTGCTGAGTTCCTTCACCAAGTCAATTGTCATCTGTGTCTCAGCAGGTGATGATCCGGCTGTAGGCTCATCCAACAGTAGCAGGGACGGGTCGGTTGCAAGGGCCATGCCTATCTCAAGACGCTTCTTCTGACCCTGTGGTAAGCTCCCTGCCTTCTTCTCCTTATCGCCCAGAAGATCGATCCTTCCTAGGATCTCTTCCGACTTCTGTATCGTCTTGCTGTTCTTCCATGATGATAGGTAGAACATGCGGCTATCCTTGGTCAGGCCCTGTTGGGCTGCGACCGCCATGTTCTCAATAACCCTCATGTCAGCAAAGATCTGAACGATCTGGAATGACTTCGCGATGCCCATCTCGACTCTTCTATGGGGCTTGACATCGGTGATATCCTCACCGTTAAAGTATATTCTACCTTGGGTAGGTGTCTGAACGCCAACGATCAACTTGTAGAAGGTGCTTTTCCCTGCACCATTGGGACCGATTATTGAGGCGAGCTGTCCCTTATCTAGCCTGTAATCCACTGAGTTTACAGCTACGAGACCGCCGAAGCTGCACGTCAATCCTTCTGTCTTTAGTATCGGGTTCATGAACTCACTCCCTGCATAAATGATTCTGCATGAGATCAACCTCTGCCTCTGTAGATGCGTTTCTCAGCCATCTCTAGTATGCCTGAACCTCTGAATGCTAGGATTATGGCCATGACTGCCACGCCCATAAAGATCATCCAATTCTCGGTGATTGCGCTGAGGCCGTCCTTCAGCAGTATGTATGCGACGGCACCTACTAGGGGACCGAAGAACGTGCGGAAGCCGCCCAAAAGACAGATTATCAGGACCTCGCCGGAGACCATCCAGTAGAGCGTATCATAACCGACGAAGTTCAGGTGGAAAGCCAGAAGCGAGCCGGCCAGGCCTGAGAATAGGCCTGAGAGTGTGAAGCTTATCAGTTTGTATCTGGCAACGTCATATCCCAGAAGCATCACCCTCTCCTCGTTCTCTCGTATACCTTTGAGGACCTCCCCGAAGGGGGAATTCTGTATTATCCTCAGTATGGCAACTGCAGCTAGTGTAATCACCATGCAGAAGTAATACCAGGTCTCAGGAGTCCTCCATTTCTCAAGGAAGAACAAAGGCGGAGTTGGTATTCCTATGATGCCATCGCCTCCACCAGTCAGATCCAGAGGATTCTGAATGAAGATGAAGTAGACCATCATGTTGAAGGCGACGGTTATCAACGAGAAATAGGTTCCTTTCCTTCTCAGGCTGAGCGCTCCTATACCCAGAGCAGCTGCGGTTGCCAAGGCGAGGCCAGTTAGAATCCCAAGCATCCCCCAAGAGGCTGGAACGCGCGGTACAGCCTGGGGTTTCATGAGGAACATTGCTGTGCCGTAGGCGCCGAGACCAAAGAATACGGAATGACCGAATGACAGTATACCTGTCTGGCCGAGTAGGATGTTGTACCCCATCGCGAAGAGGCCGAATATGAGCATGTCAGTGGATACGGTGAATGAGGGCATCACCCAGGGCATGATAATCAGGATTATCGCCAGAGTATACATTGGATGTTGATTGATCCATCCGAAGATATTCCGTAGCTTTTCACGTTGAGCCAAATCAATCAGCCTCGACCAGTTCCGTATGCTCCTGGCCTATCTTCCAAGCTCACCGAATAACCCGGCTGGTCTTGCCAGCAGGACGATGGCCATGAAGATGTAGATCATCACCTGTGCTATTCTTGGCTCCCAGATGATTGGGAGGGTGGCAACCTGTCCCACCAATATGCCTGCAAGTATTGAGCCGTGAAAGCTTCCCATGCCTCCGACGACCACGACGACGAACGCTGGGATGAGCACTTCAGCTCCCATCTCAGGATATACTCCGAAAAGAGGTGATGCAACCAACCCTGCTATTCCAGCGATGCATATCCCTATCGTGTAGATGAGGGTGTATATCCTGCCGATGTTTACTCCGAGGACCTGAACCATTTCTCTATTCTGTATGCCTGCCCGGGTAGCCATCCCGACATGTGTCTTCCTCAAGAAGACGAATACTGCTATAGCAATTGCAGATGTCAATGCTATCACAAATAATCTGTAGGCAGGGTAGGAGAGTATGCCCAGGTTGACGGAGAACGCCAGCTCACTGGGTATGGATATGGGTTTGCCGCGTGCGCCCCAGATGAATCTGCACGCCTGAACTATGACCAGCATCAGTCCGAAGTTGAAGATCAATGTGAACTTAGTATCTTGACCATAGAGTCGACGCAGCAATGTTGACTCAACGAATAAGCCAAGCAGAATCATTGCCAATGGAACTGTCAACAGGGCAACCCAATAGTTGCCTCCAGATAACAGAGTCTGCCAGGCAACGTAGGCTCCAAAAGCGTAGAAGGCACCATGCGCGAAGTTGACGATGTCCAACAAGCCATAGATCAACGCCAGTCCCATAGCGATCAATGCTAGCACCAAGCCCCATACTAGACCATTAAGAACCTGAGTGATCAGGTAGGAGGGGTCAATCGCCACCATAATAATCAAAGGCATACTACTCTTTTCATTATATAAGAGTGAATATCAAATCTTAAATAAAGTATGAAACGAAGGTTGTATTCACAATATGAAGTGGAGATATGATCCGTGGCAGAAACAAAGAAACCTGTTAACAGACGCAATTTCTTGAAGTATGCCGGTGCAGGCATAGTAGCAGCGGCCGCAATAGGCGGAGGATACTACTACTCAACACAGAAACCTCCAACCCAAACCCAGCCACCCACGACCATCCTGGGTGAACCAGTCAAGATAGCTGTTCCCGCACCATTGTCTGGACCTTACGCATACTATGGAAATGAATTGATGGAAGGGATTCGAGAAGGCGTTCTAGATGTTAATGCTGCCGGAGGAGTCCTCGGCAGACCCGTGGAATACCTAGTTCGAGACACGGAACTTACCCCTGCGGTAGCAACTCGAAGAATAAAGGAACTCATTGAGACCGAGAAGGTGGCATTCATAGTTGGCGAGATAGGTTCACAGAACAACTTTGCAATCAATGAGATCTCAAAGAGAGAGAAGATACATTTCATGGTTGGAAATCAGACCGAGACGACAATGCACACCAAGGACGTACTCAGCCCGTACACCTCATTCCCAATGACAGTGAACCAAACAGCCGCATATGCAAACGTAGCCACCACCATCGAGAAAGTTGGACTTAAGCATTACACCCTCGCGGTGGACTATGTCTGGGGCCACGAACAGGAGACGATGACCAAAGATGCTCTGAAAGCCTTCAACGGAGAATGGGTAGGCGGCGAGAGATTCCCACTTGGGACAACTGATTTCTCAGCTCTGCTGAAAAAGGCAGATGAAGCCAAACCGGACGTTCTAGTCCTGATCGCCGGCGGCAGCGATCAGATAAACTCCCTAAAGCAAGTTCACGAGTTCGGCTTGGAGAAAAGGATGGGCGTGTGCATCACCACCACTACGACAGCTATCTCTTACGCAGCTGGAGGAGCCAAGACCTTCAACGGAATCTATGCCGGCATGGACTACTACTACAAGGTGGCTAATGAGAACGTGCCATGGGCATCCAAGGCCAAAGCTCTCGTCGATCGCTGGATGGAAAAGTACGGACACCCCCCCGACGCATACTCTCTCGGGAACTACGTTGGAATGATGGAGATCTGCGCTGCGGCAAACAGAGCAGGAAGCCTGGATGCTGACAAGGTCAAGGCCGAACTTGAAGGACACAAATTTGAATACCATAAAGGGCCGGAAGAGTGGAGGACATGCGACCGCCAAGCTACACAGGAATGGTATGTGGTCAGAGGCCTACCTCCAGAGAAGACTACTGGTGAATACGACTTCTTCGAGATTGTAAGCCACACTTGGAAACCAGAGTACCTTGCCACCTGTCAGAAGCTGGGATACTAGACCCTTCCTTCCCCTCTTTTCTTTATTCTGCAAGAGTTTAGATTTAGAATAGGCATACCGCGCGCTTCAGTTGCCCCCCACTTAGCACCGCTCCTGGCTAAAGGGATCATAATGTCAGAAAAAAAAGAGAAAGTTGGCTTCATCGGCCTAGGAATAATGGGTAAGCCGATGTCGAAGAATCTGCTGAAAGCAGGCTACCCTCTTGCCGTATTTGACATTGTGCCTGAATCTGTAAACGAGCTAGTGGCCGCCGGTGCTAGGAAGGCCACTTCTTCAAGGGAAGCTGCGGTGGTGAGTGACGTCACAATTACAATGCTTCCCGATTCTGCTCAAGTAGAACAGGCAGTGTTGGGAGGAGATGGTGTTCTGGAAGGTATTCGGCCAGGAACAGTATACATTGACATGAGTTCAATCAATCCCCTAGTCTCTCAGAGAATCTGCAAACGGATCGAGGCAAAAGGTGCGCATATGCTCGATGCCCCAGTCAGCGGTTCAGAACTAAAGGCGATAGACGGCAGTCTAGCTATAATGGTCGGAGGAAAAGCCGAGATCTTCAACAGATGTAGAAAGATTTTGGAATCGATGGGCAAGAACCCCGTGCTGGTAGGAGACATAGGGGCTGGGAACCTGACCAAGCTAGTTAACCAAATAATCGTTGCACTCAACATAGCTGCTTTTTCAGAAGCATTTGTTTTAGGGGCCAAAGCTGGATTGGACCCTGAGAAAGTGTTTGAGGCCATAAGGAACGGAGCAGCAGGCAGCGTAATGCTCAATCAGAAGATACCATCGATTATGGAGCGTAATTTCAAACCGGGCTTCAAGATAGCCCTTCAACGAAAGGATTTGAAAAATGCCTTGGAAGTCGCAAGAGATATGGATGTACCACTCCCTCTGACTAGTCTCGTCCAGCAGGAGCTCATTGCATTGACAAACGAAGGAGAAGAAAACAACGACCACTCTGCGATCTGTCACTTCATCGAAAGGCTGGCCAAGGCAGAGATAAGGCGTGGCAGCGCGAAGCAGAACCAATGAGCACAACCTCCAACCTCCTTGAGATTATCACACACCATACATTCCTATCCTTCAGCGCACACTGAAAATGCTTTAAGCAAATCACTGACACCATACTGGGACACAGGTGAACATACATTGACCAACGCCAAATACGAGAAATTTGTGAAAGACCAATACGATGAACTAAAGAGAACGAACTACATGCCCCATTTCAGAGTCCTTGGGGGCCCTAATTCCGCAAAGACCACACTGGATGGACAAGAGATCCTCATCCTGTGTGCCAATAACTACCTTGGCCTCGCAAATCACCCCGAAATGAAGCAAGCCGCCATCGAAGCCATTGAGAAATGGGGAGCAGGCATGGGCACAGGAAGAATGATAATGACGATGGCTATTCAGGACGAGCTTGAGAAAAGAGCTGCTGAGTTCAAATCGACAGAGGCGGCACTAGTATACCCTACGGGTTATACTGCAAACGTAGGCGCCGTCTGGTCTTTGATGGCTGAAGGAGACACCATTGTCAGCGATGAGCTGAACCACGCAAGCATTATTGACGGTTGCAGGCTGGCTCGAGGTACTGACCGCATAATCTACAAACACCTTGACATGGCAGATCTAGAGAAAAAGCTGAAAGAGAGTGTCAAAGAGCGCGCCAAAGGCAAGACCATGATAATTACCGATTCTGTGTTCAGCCAAGATGGAGACGTCTGTCCTCTGCCTGAGATTGTTGAGCTGGCACAGAAGTATGATGCTTTTACCTATATTGATGAGGCTCATGCCACAGGCGTTCTGGGAAAGACAGGGAAGGGTACTGTTGAACACTTTAACGCATACGGAAAAGTGGAGGTCCAGATGGGAACCCTGTCCAAGGCAATAGCAACTTGCGGAGGATATGTCGCTGGTAGCGAGGAGTTGAAGTATTATCTCTGGCGACGTTCAAGAACCTATTGCTTCTCAACCGGATTCCCAGATCCAGCTACAAGCGGCGCAACAATCAAGGCATTTGAGATAATCAACAGAGAGCCTGAACGTGTTCAGAGGCTATGGGACAACACCCGGTTCTTCAAGAAAGAACTGGAAAGCCTAGGCTTCAATACTGGAATAAGTCAGACACCGATAACTCCGGTGATAGTTGGAACAATGGAAAAAGCCCAAGAACTGAGCAGGCGATTGTATGAGGAGGAGAAAATATTTGTCAACGCAGTCAGCTATCCCATTGTGCCTAAAGGCACTGATAGAATCAGAACCATAGTAAACGCACACCACACCAGAGAACAACTGGAGTATGCTCTGGCCGCATTTGAAAGGATCGGAAAAAGCCTCAAAATAATTTAGGCAGGAGCGCCAACTGTCAATAGCTTGAAGCTCCACCTCTCTCCTCCTATTTTTCTTATCAGATTGTGGGCGAATTATTATGCCCAAGAACGCAAATACTTCACATCCGTATATCCCAAACTCCGTACCGGCAATCAGAGATCAAATGCTCAATGAGTTGGGAGTCAAGAGTATTGAGGAACTCCTGACCGTCATTCCCGAAGGACTCAGATTCAAAAGACCATTGAACCTGCCAAAACCTCACCAATCGGAATTTGAACTGAAGACTCACGTGGAGAAGCTACTCTCGAAAAATAGGACATGCAAGGAATACCTGAATTTCCTTGGCAGCGGATGTTGGCAGCACTACGTGCCTGCTGTCGTCGACGAGATTATTCACAGAGCGGAATTCGTCACAGCATATGCAGGCAATACATACTCAGATCTTGGAAAATGGCAGACTTTCTTTGAATTCCAGAGCATGATGGGAGAACTTCTTGATATGGAGGCAGTTAGCCTGCCAACATTTGATTGGGCATCCGCAGCAGGCTTTGCGGTGCGTATGGCCTCAAGAATATCCGGCCGCAACGAACTGCTGATTCCGAGAACAATCAGCCCCGAGAGGCTCTCGGTAATCGAGAACTTCTGCCAATCAAAGAGCGTAGCGGGGCATATTACGATAAAATCGGCGGACTATGATCATAGGACGGGCTTACTCTCAATTGAGGATCTCAAGGATAAGATCTCACAGAGAACCGCGGCGGTCTACTTTGAGAATCCATCCTACTTGGGGTTCATCGAGTCACAAGGAGAAGCGATCGCCCAAGTAGCCCATAAGAACGGTGCAGAGTGCATAGTGGGTGTTGACCCTATTTCGCTTGGCATCTTGGAACCTCCTGCAAACTACGGCGCAGACATAGTCTGTGGTGAGATTCAGCCTCTTGGTATTCATATGAACTATGGAGGAGGCACGGGCGGATTCATCGCCACCAGAGACGAGGCGAAGTACATTTCAGAATACCCTACGCAGCTTGTGAGTATAACAGACACTGTTAGGGGTGAGGGATTTGGATTCGGCTATTGCACACATGATAGAACACTCTATGCGGTTAGAGAGAAAGGGAAAGATTTCACCGGGACTACCGTAGGCTTGTGGACGATTGCTGCAGCCGTTTATCTAGCCTTGATGGGGCCGAATGGAATCAAAGAGATGGGCGAAGAGATAATTCAGAGATCTCATTACGCCGCAAAGCTCCTATCCGAAATAGACGGTGTAAAGATCCACTTCACACCTCACTTCTTCAAGGAATTCATTGTCGATTTTGGGGAAACTAGCAGGACAGTGCGTGAAGTCAACAAGTGTCTCCTGAAACACGGAATCCTGGGGGGAAAAGATATCACAGCTGAATTTTCCGAGCTAGGAGAGAGCGCACTATATTGTGTAACCGAGATTCATACCAAAGAGGATCTGGAAAGGCTTGCGAGTTCTCTGGGGGAGACAATCAGATGAACAGAAGGCCAGAGCTCAGAAGATATCATGCACACGTCTGGGACGAGCCAATAGTCATGCAAATGGGGCAAAAGGGCGAAAGGGGCATCATACTTGCAGAAGTTGAGGATGCGATCAAGAGGACAGTTGGCGAAGCACCCTCTTATGTTCCTCGGAACATGCAGAGAAAGGAGCAGCCTGGACTACCAGAGATATCACAACCTCATGTCTTGAGACATTACTTGCGCCTGTCACAAGAGACACTTGGGATGGCCCTCAATATAGACATAGGTATGGGCACATGCACAATGAAGTACAGCCCCCAAGTCAGTGAAGAACTTGTCAGATTACCGGGTTTCGCTGAGTTACATCCATATCAAGACGAGGAGACAGTCCAAGGGATTCTGGAGATAATCTACCATTTCGCTAGATTCATGAGTGAGATCTCAGGAATGCACGAATTCACCTTTCAGCCCGGAGGCGGCGCTCACGGAATATACACAAACGCCTGTATGATTAGGAAATATCATGAAACCAACGGAGAACTTGACAGAAATGAGATGATCAGCACACTTTTCTCGCACCCTGCTGACGCCGCATGTCCAGCAACTGCAGGTTTCAAGATCATTACGTTGTATCCGGACCCTGAGACGGGGCTTCCAAACATTGAGGCTTTGAAAGCCGCAGTATCAAGGCATACGGCAGGATTCATGGTAACGAACCCTGAGGACACCGGAATATTCAACCCATCAATCAATGAATTTGTGGACATTATTCATGAGGTAGGAGGCCTCTGCGGTTACGATCAAGCTAATTCAAACGCCCTTTTCGGAATCGCTCGAGCCAAAGAAGCTGGCTTTGATATGTGCCATTTCAACATCCACAAAGCATTTTCATCCCCTCACGGATGCATGGGGCCGGCCTGTGGTGCAGTAGGAGTTGCAGAGGCTTTATCGGAGTATCTTCCTGTGCCAATCGTCACCTATGACGGATCCCGATATCACCTAGACTACAATAGGCCTAACAGCATTGGCAAGGTCAGAGCATTCCTGGGGAATATCGAGACGGTGGTCAGGGCATACGCATGGATAATGAGCATGGGATCTGAGGGTCTAAGACAAGTCTCTGAGACAGCCATTATCAACACCAACTACCTCATAAGAAAGATATCAGATGTACCAGGAGTCTCGATGGCCTACCCGAAACAGAAGATAAGACTAGATCAGGTGAGATTCAGTCTCGAAAAGCTGAAAGAAGACACTGGGGTGGGCACTGATGACGTGGCTCGTCGAATAGTGGATTTCGGGGTCCAAGAATATTTCACTAGTCATCACCCATGGGTAGTTCCAGAACCCTTCCTGCCGGAACCTTGCGACACCTACTCTAAGGAAGATATTGACTACTGGGTCAACATAATCAGACGGATAAGTGAAGAAGCATATAAGAATCCTGAAATCACAAGAACAGCCCCCCACAACCAACCAATATCCAAGATCAAAGGGGAAGTCCTTAATGATCCAAGCAAATGGGCGCTGACTTGGAGAGCTTATCTTAGAAAGCACAAAAGGGAAAACTAGGAAAAGATGAGCCGAGAGTCAAAGAGGAAGTTAGGACTCATCGTAAACCCCATCTCAGGTATGGGCGGTTCTGTCGGCCTGAAAGGAACCGACGGAGAAGAGATTCTGAAAAAAGCGATAGAACTAGGAGCAAAACCTACTTCG
>Ga0315288_10007451_pt1 | contig 13862 bp, 11 predicted proteins | sample YL17G11_20_MG_FD_203454 | JGI IMG/M metagenome (GOLD analysis project Ga0315288, IMG submission 203454) | Sediment microbial communities from Yellowstone Lake, YNP, Wyoming, USA - YL17G11_20 | ecosystem: Environmental > Aquatic > Freshwater > Lake > Sediment | place: USA: Wyoming | collected...
CACCGTCGGCGGGCCCCGATCGGCTGGCGAGTACATCTTCAAGGTCTACTCGCTCGACGGCCCTCGCGCCTTCGACGTGGATTTCATGGGACCGACCGTCTATGAGCGGCCCTTCGAGATTGTCCTGACCGATGCGGAAAAGGTGCCGGCCGCGCACGAGGTGTCCGTCCCGCTCGGCCGCCATCTGGAGGGGGCGCGGATCGGCTTCGATCTCGGCGCGAGCGACCGCAAGGTATCGGCGGTGCTGGACGGCGAGCCGGTATTCACCGAGGAGGTCGTCTGGGAACCGCGCAACCAGCCCGATCCGTCGTACCACTACCGCGAGATCAACGCCGCGCTGAAGGCGGCGGCGGCCGAGCTCCCGCGAGTGGATGCGATCGGTGGCAGCTCCGCCGGCGTCATCATCAACAACCGGCCCATGATCGCGTCGTTGTTCCGCGGCGTGCCGAAGGACCTGTTCGAAGCCAAAGTGAAGCGCATCTTCCTCGATCTGGCGAAGGAATGGGGCGTGCCCTTCCAGGTGGCGAACGATGGCGACGTCACCGCGCTCGCCGGCGCCATGTCCCTCAACGATGACTGCGTTCTCGGCATCGCCATGGGATCGAGCGAGGCCGTCGGCTATGTTGATGCCAAGGGCAACATCACCGGCTGGCTGAACGAGCTCGCCTTCGCGCCGATTGACTACTACCCGGACGCGCCGGCCGACGACTGGTCCGTCGAGGCCGGCGTCGGCTCGCAGTACCTGACTCAGCAGGCCGTGTTCCGCCTCGCCCGTCAAGTCGGTATCAAGCTGGACGAGAAGGCCTCGCTCGCCGACCGCCTCAAGTCGGTGCAGGACCTGCTCGAGGCCGGCGACGCGAACGCCCGGAGCATCTGGGAAACCATCGGCGTCTACGCGGGGTACGCCGTCGCGCACTACGCCGACTTCTACCAGATCAAGCACGTGCTCCTGCTCGGCCGCGTCACCTCGGGCAGCGGCGGCCCGATCATCTTCGAGAGGGCGAACCAGGTTCTCGCCACAGAGTTCCCGGAGCTGGCAGGGAAGATCGAATGCCACCTGCCCGATGAGAAGACCCGGCGGGTGGGGCAGGCAGTGGCCGCGGCGAGCTTACCGGCGATCACCTGACCGTAGGCGCGACCCGCCGCTTGCTCGCCTCGGGCGAGGCCGCCCCTACCGATTGCGGAGTCCCTCTCGCGCCGCCTCGTACACCGCCTTCAACGGCACGCCCTTCTCCCGGGCCAGGCGGGCGCAGTCCTCATACTCCGGAGAGATGGTGAGAATCTCGTCATCGCGCCGGCCGATCTTCACCCGCACCGGACCGTACGCGGTTTCCACTTGCCGCCACTCCCGGTCCAGGCAGCGCCGGCCCACCTCGGTGAACCGGAGGCCGAGGGTCGTGGTTTCGCGGAAGAGGATATCGCAGAGGGAGTCCACCAGCGGCGGCTCGGAGAGCACCGAGACGAGCGTCGCGGGGCGCGACTTCTTCATCACGATCGGTGTGTAGAACACGTCGAGCGCGCCTGCCTCGAGCAGCCGCTCCATCAGGTGGCCGAACAGCTCGGGGCTCATGTCATCAATGTTGGTTTCGATCAAGACGAGGCCCTGCTCTGGCGGTCGCTTCGCTGGCTCGCCGAGGAATAGACGCAGCAGATTCGGATGAGGCAGGTCCTTGCTCCCCGCGCCCCAGCCGGTGGCGCGGATCGTCATGGGTGGCATCTCTCCGAAGTGCCGGCAGATGGTTGTGATGATTGCCGCGCCCGTCGGGGTCACCAGCTCTGCCTCGACCGGCCCGCCGTAGCTGGGCACTCCATGCAGTAGCTCCGCCGTCGCCGGCGCTGGCACCGGCAGCCGCCCATGCGCGGTGTCCACCCACCCTCCGCCAAGCGGAAGTGGTGACGCATGGACCTCTTCGATGCCAAGCCGGTGCAGCCCGCAGAATGCGCCGACGATATCAACGATGGCGTCAACCGCGCCGATCTCGTGGAAGTGCACTTCCTCAACGGTAGTCCCATGGACGCGCGCCTCGGCCGCCGCGAGCCGCTCGAAGGTCCGCCTCGCTGGGCCGGCGACCTCGGCCGGTAGGTCGGCGGCACCGATGATCGCGAGGATATCGTGCAGGCCGCGCTGAGGAGCAGACCCCTCTGCCTTCACCGTGACGAGAGTCCCCGCGATCCCTGCCCTGGTCACGCGCTCGGCGCTGATCTCATAGCCAGACAGCGGCATGCGCGACAGGTCGGCTCGCAGGTCGGCGATGGAGATGCCCACGTCCACCAGCGCGCCGAGCAGCATATCGCCGCTGATGCCGGAGAAGCAATCCAGATACGCGATCATGATGTCCTATTGTTGGGCAGGAGCTTGTCTCCTGCCGTTCTGCATCCTAGAAGAAGGCAGCAGCAACTCCAGCGCCTTCAGACACCCTCCAACCTCTGGGTCACGCGTGTACTGGTTTCTCGGATGGAGGAGATTGAGGTAAGCGGAGGGACGCGAGTAGTCTCCCTTTGTGTCCCGCTCGAAGGTCTTGTAACAGTATCCGTTCGTCGCTACCATCAATTGGCAGTTGCGAAAATGCTTCGCGTATAGCTTCGCCTGTTTGACCGCGTCGTCCAATCCTTGACTGAACCCCTTAGTTTCAATGAGCATAACCACGTCTTCGCGCTTCTTCGTGAAGGGCCCAGCCCGGAAACAGGCGATATCTACTCTCCGTTTCTTGCTGACCGGCAATTCGATCTTGATCTGCTGCTCCGCCCATCCCAATGCCAGCAGCAGGGGAATGATGAGAAAGGTGCGCGTCTCATGCTCGCGCACATCTACCCACTCGTCCCCCTTGTCGTAGTAGTATTGCGCCAACAGGCGAATACGCTTGAACGCGATGGTCAGTTCCTCGGCCGCCCCTACTCGCAGTCCTTGCTTGATCAAGTGTTTGAGTATATCGTCATCGTCCACCTGATCGGGCTGCGGCGGCTCGTCTGCCCGTTCGCGAACCGGCAGCGAGGCCAAACAACCTTTCGCCCATTCGATCAAGTGGGGCTGACGAACACGCTGAATGGTGGCAATTGTCAATTCCGGCGCGTGGTATCGCGGCTTGATCTCGCGCCACGCGATGAAGCAATACGCCGATAAGTCCCACCCATCAAATTCCTCGCTCAGCCATTGCTTCTCTCCATCGCCCTTATCGCCCTGGCACTTACCGTCTCGCGCCTCCACCACGCCGACCGCCATAACATACTTCCCTTTCTTTAGTATCACGCGGTCGCCGCACTGGACTTCCTTCATCATGCGCCTCTGGTCTTCACCGCCCACGAACGCCATCCCGAATTTGAGGAAGTCCTCCGTATAGTCGCGCCCGAACGATCCAGAAGCGATTTGCCAGTATTGCACTGTGTTGCCCCCTATCTCAATATGGCAGGGGCAAGCCCCTGCCCAACATCGGGAGGGATCATCGCCTTCGCTCCCCCCGCACGAGCAGCGCGGCGAAGTAGCCCGCGCCAAACCCGTTGTCAATGTTGACTACGACCACGCCCGAGGCGCACGAGTTCAGCATGGTGAGCAGCGCGGACAGTCCCTGGAAAGATGCCCCATATCCCACGGAGGTCGGCACCGCGATGACGGGCGCCGACACCAGGCCGCCGACCACGCTCGCCAGCGCGCCCTCCATGCCGGCTACCACCACGATGGCCCGCGCCTTTCGCAGCGTCTCGCGGTACCGGAGCAGCCGGTGCAGGCCCGCGACGCCAACATCGTAGATGCGTTCGACCCGCGCCCCCATCGTCTCGACCGTCACCGCCGCCTCCTCCGCAACCGGCACATCGGCGGTCCCCGCGGTCACCACTGCGACAGGCTTGGCACGGGGCGAGACCTTGGGCGGACGGCCAATCACCAGGATGCGCGCAACCTCGTGCCAGACGACCTTCGGCAGCGCCTCGGCGACCGCTTCCGCCATCTCCTGAGTGCAGCGGGTGGCGAGCGCGACATGGTGATGGGCGACAATGCGCTTGGCGATCTCGATCACCTGTGTCGTGGTCTTGCCGGCGCAGTAGATCACCTCCGGGAAGCCGGTGCGGATCTCCCGGTGGTGGTCCACCTTGGCGAAGCCCAGGTCCTCGAAGGGGAGAGCGCGGAGCCGCTCGACCGCCTCCGCCACCGCCACCCGGCCGGCGCGGACCTCGCGAAGCAGGCGAGCAAGCTGCCGCTCGGTCATCGGAGCGCCTCCCGGAGCCGCCGGATGCGATCGGCCGCCACTTTCTGCCGATCATTCTTCGGCCGGTTGTAGAAGACGGAGCCTCCCGCCACGATATCGTCCGCGCCCAGAGCGGCAAGCTGGGCGATGTTGTGCGGCTCCACGCCGCCATCAACCGTGATCCTGATGTTCCGACGCCGCGCGCGCAGCATCTCGGATAGGGCCTTCAGCTTGCGCTTCGACGACGGGATGAACTCCTGGCCCGAGAAGCCGGGATTCACCGACAGAAGCAGCAGATAGTCAACATCATCCAGCACCCACTCGATCATCTCCAGCGGCATCGCCGGGCTGACGGCCACGCCGGACTGCGCGCCAAGCTCTCGGATGCGAGCAAGGGAGGCCTGAAGCTGTGCCGCCACCTCGGGGTGAATCGCCACCCGGTTCGCCCCTGCTTCGATCACCTGCTCGGCGAGCAGATCGGGATGCATCACCATGAGGTGAACATCGAACGGCAGATCGGTGAGCGGGCGCATCGCCGCGATGAAGTCCTTGCCGAAGGTGATGTTGGGGACGAAGCTGCCGTCCATCACGTCGAAGTGCAGGCCGTCAACGCCTGCCTCGACCACGGCGCGCAGGTCAGCCTCAAGGCAGCAGTAGTCGGCCGCCATCATCGAAGCAAAGAGACGGCGATTGGGCACAGCCTTCGTCCGCGTCATGGCAAAGGCTACTTCGTAGCAGGACGGCCTGCCTCCTGCCCCAGGCGTCTCGCTCCTGCGCCACGCATGGGAAAAGGCGGGCTGATGTGGCATATAGCCGGTGGACACGCCTCTGCGTGCCCCTGGTCCGCGCTGCGTTCGGGTCTCCCGGACGCAGCGCTCTTTTTCCGGCCGGCGCTGCCTCTACAGCCACCTGTCAAACCAATGATAGGCCCTCTGCCGCATCTCGTCGCTGAACTGGTGGGGGCCCGCTCGTCATCACTAGGCGCGGCGCTTCGCTTCTCCGGAGTGTGAACTGCCGGGTTCCTACCGGGCTGCTGCCCCCTCAGTGCTCGGCACGCACTCGAACCCTTGCTCCGCGAAATGGGGATCGAACGTGAAGGCAGTCTCGACCCCCAACTGCCTCATCAACTCGAAGCTCACGCAGTCAACGAGGCTCAGGTCACGGCGCCCGAGGGCGATAAGCGCTGACACCGCTCGATGGTGGGCCTCCGGGCTGACCCAATCAAGCTCCACGGTGACCAGTAGCCCCTGTGCGAACTCTCGAACTGCCGGTATACCTATCCGGCGCTGCAGCACCGCTACCGTCTCGGACACTACGTAGTTGCTTGTGCGGATGAGCTCGTCCCCGGGGACCATGTTTCCCCAAGTGGCCCATGCCTGCTGATGGTTCCGATCGTCGTCCGCCAGCAGCGCGACGAAGGCAGAGCTGTCAACGAACACGCTCATTGGGACACCGGGTCAACGACTGACTCAACGAAGTAGTCATCGTGTCGCTCCGACAAATCCGTGACTCCGGAGCGGAATGTCCGGATCGCCAGCGCCCTTCGCTTCCTTTCCTCTCGGCTCAACCCCCGGGACTCCTTGAGGACCCTGTCTACCCCCTCGCGCACAAGCTCTGCCACTGACACGCCTCGCTCCAGCGCCAGTCGTTTCAGCTCTGCCGATTGCTCCTCACTCAACTGGATCTGCGTTCTGACCATCGCCCGGCACCTCATTACATCATATCTTACAGCATGATAACACATCCACAAATGAGAGGCAACCCCTTAGAGCCACCTATCAACCCAATGATAGGCCCTCTGCCGCATCTCGTCGCTGAACTGGTGGGGGCCGGGGGAGATATGAAGCGCGAGCGCGTCGGCCGCCCCCAGCCGCCGGTAAAGCATGCCGGCGCGTTGCGTGACCTCTTTCGCACCGCTGACGGGGAAGCCCCGGTCCTGCTCACCAGCGAGAATGAGGAGCGGCCGCGGGGCGATCATGGAGACGATCTCGGTGATGTCGCCCCACTTCAGCACGCCAGGGACATAGAATCCGTAGTTGTGGTACCACTCGGCCGCGAGCACCGCCGCGTACGTTGTGGTGCCGCAGCTCGCTGCACCGGCCGCGATGCGCGGCTCGACCGACATCGAGAACCACGTCTCCATCGCTCCCAGCGAATGCCCGACCATCCCGATGCGCTTCGAGTCCACCTCCTCGCGAGAGTGCAGGTAGTCAACCGCCCGCATCACATCCCAGATCATCTTGCCCTGGAGCGTCAGCCCCTTTAGCAGCAGCTCGTGCGCGAGGAAGCGCTCGTACTCTTGCCCACCAAGCCGCGGGTGCGCCCGTTCCTCGAATCCGATGGTGTCGGGCGCCAACGTGACGTAGCCCCGCGCGCACAACTCGGCCGCGTAGGCCTGCTGAGGATTGCCGGCCCAGCCCACCACCTCGCTCTTGCCCAGCTCGTACTGACCAGCGTGCTGGTGGTGGCAGAGCACCGCGGGAAGCGGCGGAGTGCGCCGCTTGGGGATGAGCACGATCGCCGGTACGACATCGCCGGGCTCGGACTCATACGTGACCCACTCGACGATGCGATCATCCTGTTCCTCGCGACGCAGAACCAAGGCATTGAGTGGGCCCTTGCTGGGAAAGCCGCCAAGCAGACGGATGAACTGCCGCCGCTTCGCCGTGAGCCACTTGGCATGCTCGGCGCGGGAGGGAAGCGCGAGAAGATCTGGCTTTGCTCTCATCTAGCCCTCAGTGAGGCCGATCTGGTCGAGCGGTGTCGCGCGCATGCGGAAGGCGCTTGCCACCGCCGGATGCACGAGCTTGCCGCGGGCGACATTCACGCCGCGGGCGAGAGCCGGGTGGGCCTTCAGCGCGCCGGCCAGGCCCCGGTTCGCCAGCTCCAGCGCCCACGGCAGAGTCGCATTGGTGAGCGCATAGGTCGAAGTGCGCGGCACAGCCGCCGGGATGTTCGGTACTCCGTAGTGCACGACGCCATACTGCACATAGGTGGGATCGGAGTGGCTGGTGGGCCGCGTCGTTTCGACACATCCCCCCTGGTCCACCGCCACATCCACGATCACCGCACCGCTCTTCATCTGCTTGACCATCTGCCGCGTCACCACCTTGGGCGCCCGCGCTCCTGGGACAAGCACCGCGCCGATGAGGAGATCCGCGTACTTGGCCGCGCGCTCTACGGAGTATGCGTTTGCATAAACCGTGATGATCCGCCCCCCGAGGACATCGTCGAGGTACTTCAGCCGATCGTGGTTGATGTCGAGAATAGTGACATGGGCGCCCATGCCGATAGCAACCTTGGCCGCGTTCATGCCCACCACGCCGCACCCGACGATGACGACCTCGGCCGGCGGCACACCTGGCACTCCGCCCAGCAAGGTTCCCCGTCCGCCGCACTCCGCCTCGAGCAGGCGCGCCCCGATCTGCACCGACATCTTGCCGGCGACCTCGCTCATCGGCACGAGCAGAGGGAGCGCGCCGTCGTCTGTCTGGACGGTCTCGTATCCGATGGCCGTCACTCCGCTGTCAAGAAGCACGCGCACCAACTCTCGCGAGGAAGCAAGATGCAGATACGTCAACAGGATCTGCCCCGGCTGGAGGAATGGGCACTCGGGCGGCAGCGGCTCCTTTACCTTCAGGATCAGCTCCGACCGGGCGAACACGTCTGCGGCGCTCCGGATGATGCGCGCGCCGGCGTTCCGGAACTCCCGGTCGGGGATCCGGCTCCCCCCGCCGGCCCCTGCCTGCAGCACGACGGTATGTCCTTGATCGCGGAACGCTCGGACCCCGGCGGGGCTGGTGGCCACCCGCTGCTCGCCGTCTTTGATCTCCTTGGGAATGCCTATCACCATGTGTGTGCGGCCCCTAGGCCGAAGTGCTGCGTTCGTCGCGTGGCAGTGAACTCCCTTGACGGCCCTTGTGCTGGCTTCGTGCCATCTCGCTCTTGCGCTGGGCATGGGGAACTCCTATAATGACCGCCGAGGGGGACGCGACCCGCGGTGCCGGGGTGTGTCTAACGGCACGACAGCGGGTCTGTGGGCGATTAGACCGCTACTCGGAGACGTGGCATATCCCTGGTAGCCGCGGGCGCAGCAGGCGCTCGCGACTGCCGATTTGACGCCTGCTGGAGCCGGCTCCGGCGGATGACCGCGCGGGAAAGGAGGTGGCGGAACGGACAGGCGCGGCGCCAGACCGGCACACAGCGTTTCGTACGCTGAGGCCGATTGACCGCGGGGAGACTGTAGCGAGGCAACACGGAAGCTCGCACCGGCCTCCTAGCACATCGGCCCAGCCACATTGCAGCAACTATCGAAGGAGGACGACATGCGTAAAGTAGGGTACGTGTTGTGTGCCCTGCTGCTGACTGCGGTCGCGTTCGCGCCCGCCTTGGCGCAACAGCCGTTCTCGGATGTCCCGACGAATCACTGGGCCTACAACGCCGTAAACGATCTGGCCGAGCAGGGACTCCTGGAAGGCTACCCGGACGGGACGTTCAAGGGCAAGCAGGCCCTCACCCGTTACGAGTTCGCCCAGGCGATCGCGCGCATGATGGACCGCCTCGAGCAGATGAAGGGGATTCAGGGCCCGCCTGGACCTCCGGGACCTCCGGGAACCGGCGGCGGCGCGGGACTGACCCCTGAGCAGCAGGCAATGTTGGACAAGCTGGCCAAGGAGTTCGGGCCTGAGCTTCAGGCGCTGCGCTCCGACCTCAACGCCTTGACCAAGCGGGTCGAGGACCTCGAGGCCAAGCCCGCGGCGGAGATGCCCAAGATCACCGTCAGCGGCATGACGAGCTGGCGCGCCGGGCTTTATGGCACGGACTTCGGCACCGAGGATACCTCCACCACCGGCTATCCGTACTTCGCCGAGCTGATAGCTGGCGAGGGCGGGATCTCGGCGCCGTACGGTGGTATCAACGTCCCGGGTTTTGGCGCCATCCCGATCAGCGACGCCCTGAAGGATTCGTTCAAGGCCAGCGACTTCATGACCATGAAGACGCGGGTCAACTTCTCCGGCGCGCTGAGCGACAAGGTTGACGTCAACGTCACGCTGTTGGCTGGCCCGGAGACCAACCGGATCAACAGCCCGGCCCTCTATGACGGCCTGGGATCGCCCATCGCCTTCTCGGGCAACGGCGTCATGGACACGGTAGCAGTAGACCAGGCCTGGGTGAAGTACCGGACCAACTTCATCGCCCCGGCTGAGTTCACCATCGGCAAGCAGTACTTCAGCCGTGGGCAGGGCCTGCTCGTCGACAACGACCAGGAGGCTATCAAGGCCCTCAAGGCTGACTGGACGAGCGGCGACCTGTCCTGGGGCGCGATCTGGGGCATGCTCGATCGCGAGCAGTTCTGGGGCCGCACCGCAGGGTCAATCGGGCTGCCGGCGCTGGTCAACGCGGCTGGCATGTACATCGCCGATCCCCTGACCAGCGGTCAGGACAACTACAACATCTACACGATGAACTGGTGCTTTGCTGACAGTTGGAAGCTCGGTGGCACCTACCTCGCCAGCGGGTTCAACGAGGAGAAGGGCTGGAGCGTTGACCTGTGTGGCAAGGCTCTTGGTCTCAACTGGTACGGCGAGTACGGCAAGCTGGTCGACTGGCCCACCGGTATGGACTTCAACGATCTCAACGGTGACGGTGTTGAGGATCCCGGTGAGACCCCGCTTGGTGACTCCGACGCCGCTTGGCTGGCGGGTCTGAAGTGGGGCAACAACTTCGTCAACATCACTGGCGAGTACGGCCAGGTTGACGCCGGGTACGCCTTCTCGGTCACCGGCGGCGGATGGAGCGCCATCAACCCGATCGTCGGCGGCGCAGGCATGTACAGCGACTACTTCAACCTGCCGCTGTCCCGCCTGCACCCGAACGCCGAGGTTGATCCGCACGACATCAACTGGGTGGATCGCCCGCTGTTCCTCGACCCGACCAACATCGCTCGGGGCTGGCACGTGAACGTGACCTTCCCGACGCTGCTGGGAGGCAACACCCCGCTCAGCATCTCCTACGCGGCCGGCGACGGGTATGACCCGGCCTTCCTGACCTGGTTGGTGAGCGGCGGCTCGAACAGCGGAGTGGCTGAACCGGACGAGTGGCGGGATGCCGATCCGGTCTGGATCGTCAAGCTCTCCCGCCAGTTCTCCGAGAACGTGAGCGCCAACCTGATCTACGGCCGCCGAGAGGTCGACAACATAATGTCGCCTCAGGAGGTCGAGGTCCCTGGTACTCAGGACTTCGCGCAGAACGACCCGATCCAGGTCATCCGCGCCGAGGTCTGCGTCGCCTTCTAGCACGCAGGCTTGCCGACCTGATGGATCCCAGCCCCCCGGCGTCAGCCGGGGGGCTGTTCGTTTGGGTCGCACCGGGGAATGCTTCTCGCCGCCCAGTCGTCTTACCAAGTGGTACCGCGTCGTAGCCGAAGGGAGAGGCGAGTCGCCGAAGGCAGGCCGTCTCGCCACCGGGCCAAGTTGGGTTTCGGTTTTGGCTGCTCCGCGGTACAATGGAGGCGGGCGGGGACGGTTCCCGCTGTCGGCATTGTGCGGCGACTGAAGGGAGGCATGAGAATGTCTGGGACAAAAGCTCGCACAGTTCGAAACTTGCTGACGGCCTTGCTGGTGGTGTCCTGCCTTGTCTTCTCCGTATCGGTGTACGCCGCCGGCCAGGACAACGGGCGGGGCCGGGAGCGCGATGACCGCCGACAGGCTGCGGCGGAGCGTCCAGCGGCTCCTGACGCAAAGCGCGCGGAGCCGCAGCGGCCAGCCCAGCGCTCGGACCAGGCTCGGGCGACCCAGCCCGCGCCGCAGTCACAGGCCGGCCGTCCTGCCCAGAGCGGAGGGCGCATCTGGCAGGAGCGAAAGTGGCAGGCGCCGGCTAGCGTGCGGCAGGCGCCGTTTCGCCTGGAATCCCGTGGCTCAGCGCCTGCCCGGGCACCGTCGGCCGGGCAGAACCGCGCCTGGCAGCGAGGGGAGCGAGCGACCCCTTACCGGCTCTACTCAGCGCCCGAGCAGCGGCTTCCCGATGGCTCTAGCGGGGCAGAGCCGCAGAGGCCATCGGCTCCGCAGGACCGGCCACTGAGTCAGCCGTGGCGGGTTGATACCGGGCGCCCCGCGGTCGAGCCCGAGCGCGATGCGGACGCAAAGCGCCCGCCAGCCGCGCAGGACAGGCCGAAGGCCCAGCCCTATCGGGCCGAGCGGCCGCAGGTGAACCGTGAGCCGCAGCGCGAGCAAGAGCGGGCGCGTGGGCCCCAAGCAGGTCCTCAGACGCCGGCGCAGCAGGGGAAGGGCCGGCTGCACAGCGTGCCCGAGGCGCAGTTCCGCGGACCCGACGCCGACCGGAACGTCAGGATCGTCAAGCCCGAGGATCGTCAGCGGGTCCAGACGCAGCTCCGCGACCGGGTGCAAAGCCGAAACCGGGAGCGGGCCGGTCTGATCCGAGGGCGCCCGACCGTGGACATGGTCGGCAACCCGATCAGCGCGGACACCACGATTTTGGTCCGCGACAACATCAGCCGGCTGAGTATAGGCTTCACCCACCTGCGGCGGACCCACGGTGACCCGACGTTCGTGTACCTGTTCGCGCCGCGGAACCCACGGGACTACTGGAACGGCTACTGGGACGGTTACGCCGACGGTTACTCGGCGGGCCGGCAACACTGGCGCGGTCACCGCACGGTCGTCTACTTCTACTACGGGTACTACTGGTCCGACCCATTCTGGTTCGCCTTCTACTATCCGGGCTACTACCCCGCGGTCTACCACTACTGGGGCTGGTCGCCCGCCTGGGTCTACCCGGACCGCTGCTACTACGCGCCGGCCGAGTACCTCTACGCGCCGGCGACGCCGTATCGTTACTACGGCGTCGGTTCCCGCGTGGACCAACAGGGCGCGGATCAGGCCTTGCGGGACATCCGACGCGCCTGGCTCGACAGCGACATCTCGACGCTCGCCTATCACCTGACCGATGAGGTGGACATTCGCGTCTACTTCGATGGCGAGTACGAGTACTCGACCACCACCGAGGACTACTACGCGATGACCGCGGACGCGGTGGCGACCACCCAGACTGTGACGTTGACCTTCGACCGGCCGATCTGGCTTTCGGCCTACGAGTTCTTCGTCACCGGCCACCACGTATTCTACGACCCGAACGGCGACAAGCAGGCGGTCTACGTATCCTACCGGCTGCGCAACCTCGGAGGCGAGTGGTACATCGTCTCGATCGGCAGCTCGCTCGACCCGATCAGGCACCAGTACAGCGACTTCAGGTACTGAACCTGTTGGGCAGGAGCTTCCTCCTGCCATGGAACCGATCACGTGAACGCGAGGCCCCGCACTTCGGTGCGGGGCCTTATGTTGTTCAGATCATCGAAGCACGGGGCAAGCTACTCCCTAACGCGAAGAACCCGTCCGCCTGAGGCGGACGGGTCCAATACTAGCGCTCCCGGCAACGACCTACTCTCCCATAGGGTTTCCCCTACAGTACCGTCGGCGCTGGAGGGCTTAGCCTCGCTGTTCGGCAGCGAGAGCGTGGAACGGCGCGGTAATCGGGATGGGGACGACTACGCCTCGAAAAGAGATCGCGGCAAGCTCGACTGTCGGATGATGGCCAGCAGAGTCCCGATCTTAAGCTCGTCGTGCAGTGGCACCGGTACACTTACGGTCGAGTTGCCAACGGCCTTTTGCATAATAGCATGGCTACCACGCTGGCGAACGAGCCTGAAGCCATTGCCTTCCAGAATCCGGCATGCCGCGCTGCCGGATAGGACGCGCAGTCTAGCCAACGCCTACCTCCAAGCTCGTCACGTAGACCTCGCTTGGCAGCCGGGTGCGGATCTCCTCCTCGGAGGCCGTCTCAAAGAAGAGCTCGAGCGCCTCTCGGAGGTTGGCACGCGCCTCCTCGACGGTGTCCCCCTGGCTGGCGATGTCGAGCTCGGGGCAGAGAGCGACGTATCCGTCTCCTTCGCGCTCGATGATAGCGGTGAGATGATGGGTGACCATGGCTGCAGTCCTCCGTGAGTCCATTATACACGAAGTCCGCCCGGAGGAGCGTGCGGGTGGCAGGAGCAAGCTCCCGCCCAACGCGAAGAACCCGTCCGCCTGAGGCGGACGGGTCCAATACTAGCGCTCCCGGCAACGACCTACTCTCCCATAGGGTTTCCCCTACAGTACCATCGGCGCTGGAGGGCTTAGCTTCTCTGTTCGGAATGGGAAGAGGCGTTTCCCCTCCGCCATGGTCACCGGAAGCAAAACGAGTTTTTGGTCTGCAGGGCAGGAGTGCGACTCCTGCCCCACATAACACATAGCCGTGAGAATCGAAGCGATTCGTTGTGCGCTCTGACCTGAATCCAGATCCGCTCTCTGGAAGGGGTTAAAGCCCTCGGCCGATTAGTACCGGTTGGCTGAACACGTTGCCGTGCTTACACCTCCGGCCTATCAAGCAGGTAGTCTTCCTGCGGCCTTACCCGGTTAACCCGGTGAGAGGTCTAGTCTTGGAGCGAGTTTCGCGCTTAGATGCTTTCAGCGCTTATCTCGACCGGACATGGCTACCCAGCATTTGCCCCTGGCGGGACAACTGGTACACCCTAGGTCCGTCCACCGCGGTCTTCTCATACTGGCGGCAGCCCTCCTCAGACCTCTTACGCCCGCGACGGATAGGGACCGAACTGTCTTACGACGTTCT
>Ga0315288_10007455_pt1 | contig 13860 bp, 16 predicted proteins | sample YL17G11_20_MG_FD_203454 | JGI IMG/M metagenome (GOLD analysis project Ga0315288, IMG submission 203454) | Sediment microbial communities from Yellowstone Lake, YNP, Wyoming, USA - YL17G11_20 | ecosystem: Environmental > Aquatic > Freshwater > Lake > Sediment | place: USA: Wyoming | collected...
TACGGGAACGGGGACGGGAACGGGGACGGGTCCGGGGACGGGGACGGGGACGGGTACGGGGATGGGGACGGGAACGGGTACGGGGACGGCGAAGGGGGTACGTGATGGACGCAAGAATGACCATTGCCGGTCTTTTAGACCGGGCACAAAAGGCCGAGGCCGAGGCGTCCAACCGGGAGGCTAAGGTGCGGGAGTTGGAAGGCGTAATTGCCATGCTTCATGCGGAGAACGCCGAATGCGCCGCCAGGTGCCGGGCCATGACGGCGGTGGTGGATGCCGCCCGTGAGCACGCCGTCACCAACTTCCCGAATCCGCACATTGAAGGTGAAGGCTGGCTGCGGGGTTTGACCCTTATAGCCAATTTTGCAGAGAGTCCACAATTTCCCACCATCAGCCTTGGCCGCATGCCTGGCACTATGCTTCATGCCGAACGATCTGGCCTCGACCCAGCCGCCACCGCGCTCACGGAGCGGGTGGCCAAGGCGGAGGCGGTGTGCGTGGCAGCCGCATCCGTGGCCTCCGAGAACGCCCTTCTCCGCGCTGTGGTCGAAGCGGCTGAGAAGTTCGTTGACGCCCGCGTCCTTGAGCGCGGCGAAGCCGAAATGGTATTGGTCGCAGCCTTGAACGCCCTCGAATATGGATGAAGAACTCGTTAAGGACTATGAGTATGAGTTTCAGAGGTCTTGAAAAACGTGCTGAACGTGAGTTGAAAGTATGACTCGTCAACGACGTTGCGGCCGGCCAGTGTTTTGAAGTAGTCCAGCCCAAGCAAAAATGGTATTGCAAACTTCTTGGCTTGGTACAACTCCGCTGTGCTAAACACCAGGCTAGTCAGACTAAAGACCTGCAGTTTGCCGGAGCCATTGGATAGGAATCTGTAGTTACCAGCATCTGGGCCAGTGTAGCGGTCGTGGAAGTGTCGGCGTTCTCCAATTTGGGTGTCCAGGTCGAACATAAACAGTTTCCACCCCAGGCCAAGACCGCCTTGAACCTCTTGGCCTGGGAAAACAGCGACGATTTTCTGGTGGGACCTATCAGACAGCGCCCATTGGTCATCTGGTAGACGCACTGTCTCATAGCCCTCTGGGCTGGCCTTATAACTCAGCGGCATCTCTGCATGGAGGTTGCTGCCAGTATATTTGGGTGTCGCCGCCAGGCCAAAAGTGAAGTATCCGGTGCCAAAACTGACGTCCTGCAGAATGCTTGGATCTTTAGTATAGCCAGTAGGGATGCTAAGGGTCGGATCGATCTCGATGCTGAAGGCACCTGGGTGAAGCACGGTTCTGGCACCAATGATGGTATCCCCGAATCCAGTGCGGAACAGTGGCCCCAGTGGGGCGTAGCCTAGATTGGTTATAGCGTTGTCGATAGTGGCATGATCGGCGTTGTTGTAAATCAACGAGGCGTTGATATGGGCCTGAACATATGGCGCCCCAGCGAACACTGTCCAACTAGGTGATAGCCCATAGGCAACGCCCAGAATCGTGGCATCGATCTGGGCGTTGATGGTAATTCCTAAGTCGAATTGATCTAAAGTGCCAGCCAGATTTCCTGGTAAGGTGTTCGCCAGAGTGCCATATGTTCCACCGTCGTCGTACCCGTTGGTTTGGTTGGCAAAATGGCGTTCACCGACCTGAATAAGTCCAACACCCTCTGGCAGTATCGACTGTGCGAAGGTGTTGGACGACCAGAAGCAAAGAGTTACCAGGAGCTGTCTCACGTCAACCTCTACTGAGCAAGGAAGCTGTTGATCTTGGCTTTTTCAGCTGCTGCGAGCGGGTTGTTAGCCTCAGGCGGCGGCATGACCGAGTCTTGATTCGTGGTGTTAATCAAGTTGACCACTTTCGACTTCAGTGCCTTGAAGGCTGCTTCATTCTCAGCGAAGTTGGGGAGGCCGTTGCCACCGCTGTGACAGCTAGCACATTTGATTTGCAAAATTGGGTTGATGTCGGAGGCAAAAGTTAGCGTTCCAGGGCTGGGCGTTCCAGGGCTGGGCGTTCCAGGGTTTCCTGTAGGGGCCTTAGCTGCGATGCTAAAGATGGTGCTGATTAAGCTTTGAGCGGTCTTTAGCAGTTCCTGTTCAGCCTGTTTAGCAAACCCTTTGTTATCAACCGTCACGCGAGTCAAGTTGAATAGATAGGCGGCATTGCCGACTTGGATACCAGCCGAGAGGATTCGGAAGTCTTTGACGATTTGGGCGCCGGACTGAAACACCTGGGTGTAGAGGTATAGTTTAGCATTGTTGGCCAGGTCGTGGTCGTCCACTCTAACAATACTGTCTTGTGTCACGTCAATGACTACCACCGTTTTGGATATAACGGTGTGGAGAGTGAATCCTTGGATCTCGTATGGTCCATCGTTAGCAAAGGTGCTAAGAACTTGGAAATTGGTTAAAGTTGCACCGTTGGCCTGGGCAAGTTGTGTTTGGTACTGCGGGGTAGCTACCTGTGGTGCCACATTTTGGAAGTAACTCTGCGCTGAGATCGGTAGTTTGATGGCGCTGGCGAAGTATCCGTGCGTGGTTTTGCTGGCGCCATCACTGGCGATTGGCTCAATAAACGTCAGGTTTGGCGTGCCAGTGCCGTTGTAGGCCGTGCCAATCAACGTCGTTTTGAGCAGGTTGGTGGCCGCGCCTGCTGTGCAGAACGACGAAAAGTCGTTGTTGCCGTAGCCCTGGATGGCTTTAGTAAGAGCCGACCTTAAGCACCACGTGTCGAAATCAGTAGCACCTACCGGGTCCGACCCAGGACTCGGTGACGGTGTAGGACTCGGATTTGGCGGCGTGGGGCTAGGTGTCGGATCCACCGGGGATGGCGCTGGGGCTGGGGACGGAGTCGGGATGTTGTTCCCTGGATTGTTGTTGCAGGCTTGAGTGACTCGAATCCCGATAAGGATTGCGAACACAAGCCATAGAAATTTTTGCATAGAACGCCCCTAAATATGAGTGGTTGTTCCTCATAATTTAGGTATGCGTTATCATTCAGTCAAAAGTTCGTCACCGAACTCGTCGTTAAACATCTGAGTTAGGATTTCGTCCAATTCTTTCTCATTTGCTGCCCCGAACGGGCTGAATTTCCCAACGTTGTCGATGAGCCACTCTTTGACCACATTTTTGGCATCTTCAAGTGTACGGACTTTTGGCCCCCATACATAAACCTGGGCAGACCAACTGTCAATTATGATGTTATCACCGCTAGGTGACTTAAACTCTGACCACTTGACGTCAAGTGCTGGATTTTCGTCGGCCTCAATTTTATCGATGTTTGGTGCGCCGGTACCAAAATAATCGTTGCCAGCTTCCCACTCGTTCTCGCGCTCATTACTCCAAGACCACCACTTAGTCGTCGCTGCCGTCGCCTCTTTGGACATTTCAAACTCACTTACTTGATAGTTGTTGCCAACAGCCTTTTGGACTTCCTGTTGAGTGACCAAGCCATCGGCCTCAATGATCCAGGATGAGTGTTCATAGTTGGCATCGTTGAACATGATGTTGACGGAGAACTTGCCGACTTTCTTTATTTTTGCCAGACGTTCAGCGAGGGCTTCCAACACAGTTTCATCGCTCTCACCGTCACCAATGTTTAGGTGAATGCTTTTCCTTTTTGAAGTTGACGTGAGTGACCGCTGAACCGACCCGGTTCGGATCGCCTTTCAGGTCCTCTTCGTACTGTTGTTGAGTCCTGTCGCCAACCTTTAGGCCGAAATTAGCTCTCAGCACCTGCAGGATTTTTTTCTGTTCAGACTCGCTGATCTTAAAGTGCTCAAAGCTGATGCGAATGGCGGAGTCTAAGTCAGATCCACCAATACCGTGCTCCATTAGAATAGTACCAAGTGGATTTACCAGTTTGTCACCAACCAGCGCTTTGAGTTGATCTTTTGTTGGTATACCGGTCTTCCACCAATTTTTGTAGTCGGACACGTTGGCCTCGCTCGTTTGGCGCAGATCATCAATGATGGCGTCTGAAATGCGTTCGACTCTGACTTTGTACCTACCTGGCTTGAGAAGGACTTCTTCCTCTGACTTGATATAGCCGGCAGTGTCTGAATCGTACACCTTGGTCAAGTCGAGGAAGCTCTCTTCAGGATCCGCCGTGTAGGTTAGGACCACGAAATACTTCTCGCCGTTGGTGAAGTTTATGGCCGACCGCAGTCTTTTGGACCAGGAGCTGATGTGCTCGTCGTTGTAAGGGAACTCGTCGCCGCGTTTTGGCAAACTCTTGAGTTTCAAGGCTCGCAGCAGGTCAGGCGCTTCCGGCCAGAACACACCACGATAAAGTGTCGTAGCCTCGTCGAGCCCTAGGCCCTTAAAGTCCTGGAGAGCCTCAATTGGTGGGCTTTTCCACTTCTCGTAGTTGTCCCATTGTTTGGTCGCGTTGATGAAGGCCTTAAGCCAGCGGCGAGTGGCTGGCTGAAAATCATCAAACTCCGCAATAACGTCCACCGGCCACCCTTTGAATCTGAGAACGTCAGACGATCCAAGAGTCTCCATGTCAATGCCCGCTTTCTTCAGTTCTTTGATCTTTGCATCGTTATCACCAAGCATGAGTAGTTTGTGCTCATCGTTAGCCCAGATCGGTCCAAAATCCTTCTTTGAGTCGAACACCAGCGTGTATGTCTTGCGGTTACGGAAGTATGCCTTGAATTCTTTTGCTTTCTTTTCTGGGACGGTGCCAATTGTTAGCAGCGGCTCCATGTTGCGCGTCCAGTAAATGCATTTGGGGCCATCGAACTTTGGTTTTGCGGCTAGGGCCTCTTCTGCCTCAACCTCGATGATCGCCGCCTCGATCTCCGCGTCAGTGATTTTTTCGCCATTGAAGTCTTCTAGGTGAAAATTGGTGCTAAGTGCATTGTTAATAATTTTCAGATCTTTGGCGTTGACAGTTTCTACTGGGCAATGCATGCCATCGAAAGTGTCCATCGTGCCATCTGCGTTCATTGGTGCGCACCAGAGAACACCGTCGTCAACCCAGTAGTAACTGCCTAACTCTTTGATGGCAACTTTAGATCCGGCCTTGACTTTCAGTCTGGATCCAGTGCGGTTTGGATCGCCTTTCAGCTTTTCATCGTATTTGGTTCGGGTCTTGGACTCTTCCTCTTTCTCATAACGTTTTGACTCTTCGTCGGACATCATCCACTCCGCAACCTCGTCTGCACGGTCTTGGAACTTGTTGTCTAGCGCTAACTCGATGTAAGTTTCAACGTCATCGGTCTCGCTGGGGTGATAGCCGCCAGACCATTCGGCAAAGTCTTTGAGGATTTCGTTTTTGTCAGCCTGGGTCAGCATTTGTGTTTTCCTCAGGGATTTGTAGAATACCGATTCGTGTTCTCGCGATTTCGCAGTATTCTGGTTGTTGTTCGATGCCGATGAAGTCCATGCCTTCTTCTTTGGCCGCAACTCCAGTTGAGCCTGAACCAGTAAACGGATCGAGAACAATTCCACCAGGCGGCGTAATCAGTTTAACCAGGTATCGCATAAGCTGCGTGCTCTTAACCGTAGGGTGCTTATTATCGGCCCCGCCCCGGTTTCTATCAGACTTGGACGCCTTGGCGCAATAAAAGAACCTATTTCTTCTTATATCTGGCCCGGCGCTGAGCGTTGATACGCTCTCGGTTTTTGGAGAGATATTCTCTCTCCCACGCATTGCGGTGGTCTCGATTTTCGGTTCGCCAGCCGCGCATGTATTCGGTTCCATATTCCGGGTTGTTGACACGCCATTCTGCAAACTCTCTACTGGCGCAGTCGTCACAATACCCCTGATGACCTGAGTCTCCCCGTCGTCGAAAGTTATCAAGGCTTCTGTAGAACTTACAATGCTGACACTTTCGATGCTCGACTCCATCGGTGGTCTTAAAGCTCCCTCGCATTCTACCGTGCAGATGCACGCCTGATTCAAGGCATTCAAGATTTGAAAGGTCATTGTTGAGTGGGTTGCGGTCCTTGTGATGTATATCGTGTCCAGGAGGAACTGGTCCGAAGTGTTGTTCCCACAGATATCGGTGCTCAAGCCGCCGCTTGCCGCCAGGCTCTTTCCAACAGACGTATCATCTGCCTTTATATTCTTTGATCCACATTCCGTTCTTTTAAAGGTGGCAAAGAAACGGCTGGCGCCCCCACGGTCGCCTATATCGCGGACGCCAGCATTGACGGCCCCTGGCTTGAATATTCCGCCTTTAGTATCTTGCTGCCAGGACCCACTACCTGACTTAACGCCAGAGGAGATCTTCGCTTTTCCGCTGCCGGAGCCAGATACTCCACTTTGTTTATCTAACTCGGCCACGGCGCAGTCCTCGGCGCATTCCAATGAGGCGCCAACTAGTTTACAGTCTTCAGAGTGAGAGATAACCAGGTTGGTAGGATAACGCCCCAGGTTCATGCTGGTCTCGGTCACAGCGTCGAAGTTTCCACCACGGTTGACGTGACTCCAACCGTTGGCGCCCTTTTGTGGCGCTGAGTTATAACGAGCGATACTTGGGTTCTTCTCGCCATTCATTGGGATTCTGCAAGCATCAACGTTGATACCACCGGTGCCATGTTTGAGCACATTGGCAGCAATATTTTTTTCGCTGCAGGGTTTACGTGCTAACCAATACATTTCAGTAGACGGCTTGAGAGCGGTGCCCCAACCGTTCCATTTCTTGGCCTCATCAGTACACGGTTCTGTGATGCTGTGTTCAACCCTATCAAATTTGTCGATAGTTATACCAAGAGAATCTGCCACCGCCGAACGCGCAGCCCGCTTCCCACCGGTCTGGTCGGGTACCATATAGGAGTCCACGACTTTGCGCTCAGCACCATTCGCTTTGTCGATGGCAATGGACAAATTTAAGTTCTTCGGGAATCCAGTACCGTAGTGATGAGTGATAACGTCGCGAATTTCGAAGCCGGCGTCCTCCAGAGCGGTGCCAGTTTTGTGCGAAACTCGTGGTAGTGCCCATATTAAGGCATGTGCACCAGGTTTCAGGACGCGCAAGCATTCCTTCATCACAGACGTCATCCACGATACCCAGTCTCCATTATGATCTGTATCCCAGGCCGCATTCAATAGGTTGATACCTGCAGGGGGGTCTGTAACCATCGAGTCCACGGAGTTATCGGGCAGTGTCTTTAGGACCTCTAGGCAGTCGCCATTAAACAGTCGCATCGGCAGCCCCCTCAGTGAGCCCAAGCCGTTTTTTGGCGATTTCCACGTACTCCGGCTGCATTTCGATCATGATGCAGTCCATACCTTCCTCTCCAGCTGCCACGCCGGTCGATCCAGAACCGCCGAATGGGTCTAGAACTACTCCACCAGGAGGCGTGATAAGACGGATTAGGTAGCGCATCAGTTGAGTGCTTTTGACGGTCGGATGGGTATTCTTGAGGTCTCCGGCAGATTTATCGGCCTTGGAGGCCTTAGCCGTGTAGAAAAATCTACGCCTTATATCTGGCCCGGCGCTGAGCGTTGATGCGTTCATTTTTGGCGTAATTTTCTCGGCGCCAGGAAGTGTGATGTTCCCAATTCTCGGCTCGCCAGTTGCGCATATATTCAGCGCCGTATTCTGCGTGTTGTTCACTGGCGCAATTGTTACAGTACCCTTGATGACCTGAGTCGCCCCGCCGTCGAAAGTTATCAAGGCTTCTGTAGAACTCACAATGCTGACACTTTTTGTGCTCAACTCCATCGATGAGTTTAAGGTCCCCTCGCAGGTGATTGTGCAACTGTGCGTGTTTTCCAGGCTCGATGCATTCGAGATTGGAAACATCATTGTTGAGTGGGTTGAGGTCCTTGTGATGTATATGGTGCCCATGCGGAATTGGTCCGAAATGCTTCTCCCATACATATCGGTTCTCAAGACGCTGTCGCCGCTTGCCACCTGGTTCTTTCCAACAGACGTATCATCTGCCTTTGTTGACTTTGATCCACATTCCGTTCTTTTAAAGGTGGCAAAAAACCGGCTCGCGCCTCCTCGGTCGCCGTAACCGCACTGGGTTTTGTCCAGTTTGTTGTATTTACCGTAGACGACGTTATCAACGCTGCCCCTGGACGTTCCAGTGCTTTTGCCCAGTTGCCCGGTCTGTTCGTTAAGCATGCGGATAGGACAGTTCTCATCGCACTGGTCTGCACACTCGTCGTGGTGAGTTAGCACGACGTTGGCTGGAAACCGCCCGGTTGGTGCGCCTTGTTGCTGGGCCTCAGCGCTTTGTTCTCCGCCGTCGAACAGACCACCAGCAAATCCCGATGGTGTTTTGCGGTTGGTCCAGTTCTTGACCAGTTTGTCGTGGTCGTCAGCCTGGATGCGACACGCATCGATGTTGAGCCCACCAGTGCCGTGCTTGACGACGTTGGAGGCGACCGTGCCTTCAGCGAGAGGTTTGCGGCAAAGCCACCAGTGCTCACTGGCGGGCTTGATCGCCGTACCCCAACCATTCCACTTCTTGGCTTCATCTGTAGCGTTACCAGTAATCATTGCGGTTTCTGGCATACCATTAACGCCCATCATGTATGACGCCGATCCAGCTTTGTTGCCGGCTGGCTGCGGGTGCTCACCCAGAATCGGTCGCTCTGCGCCGGCCTCTCTATCTATCGCCTTACTTATCGATAACGATTTCGGAAACCCAGTTCCAAAAAGATGCGTGATGCAATCCCTTACCTCAAAACCAGCGTTATCAAGGGCCTGACCGGTTTTGTAGGATAGTCTAGGTAGTGCCCACACCAAGGCGTGCCCACCCGGCTTAAGAACGCGGAGGCATTCTGCAAAAATTTGTGTGAGCCATTGGGTAGACCCCTCTGGCGGCTCCTCATCCCAAGAGACATTCATGAATCTAAACTGACCCGGCGGGTCAGTAACAACGGAGTCTACGGAGTTGTTCGGTAATATTTTGAGGACTTCTAGGCAATCACCCTGTATTACGCGCATTTCAGCTCCTGCTCTGGAATCTGGATAAACTGTGAATGGTCCAGTGGTCTGCGATGTACTAAATTGTGGCACTTACTACACATAGTAAGCAAGTTGTCATGGCTGTTGTCTTGGGTGTACTTATAAGGGGTGATGTGGTGACACGCTATAGACAATTTGGTGCACTTCATTCCACACTTACGGCACGACCAGTTATCACGGCGGTATATTTGGTGTCTGATCGAGTCCCATTCAAATCCACGGAAACTACGCTTGGTGTTGGAAGACCCGTTTCGATAGAAATAATTATTAGGGCCTCTGGCATTCTCACTCATAACCTCATGAGAACATTTCTTTGAGCAGTATTTTTCGGTACCAGCGTGTCGCCAAACGAACTGAGTCCCACACCGTTGGCAAATATTCTTTCGTCGCCAGGTCTTTTGTGGTCTTAGTTTGCGGCGATTGATAAAACCAAGTTTTCTGCCTTGATATTGACAGTTACGAGAACAAAAGGCATGTCTGGATACAACTTGGTAGGCCTTTCTAAGGATCTCTGTCTTGCAGACACAGCAATTTAAAACCAGCCTTGGTGCGGCAGCTTTTGAAAATAGGGCGCTTTGGCACGCTTTGCTGCACGTCTTTCCGCGACCATGTTTGAGCCTGTTTTTGTGTACTAAGAACACCTGCCCACAGTGGCACTTTTGGGCAATTAGACTTTTGAATGTTACCACAGAGTTGTCAGGCAGCGTTTTCAGCACATCCAAGCAGTCGCCAGTATAAAGCTTCATCCAAGCCCTCAGCAGTGTTCTAGACCTGGGGTTAAGGTAACTACATGGCTCGCATTGACACACTGCGCTATGCATGATAAGATACCCATACAGTAGGATCTCAAAAATAGTCAGGAGGCACGGTTGATGTTGTCCGAGAAGTATCGGCAAATGTATGAGGGAATGGTCGCTGAGTTTGATAAAGCCGTGCATAACAACATACGTATCACAGCCACTCAGGCTGCATCAAAACTGGGGTACAATGCCCAGAACGTGGCAAATATGGTGCGGAAAATCCGAGTCCTCAATATGAAGTCGATGGTGACACGCTATGAGGCGGCGGCGGCAGCGGCGCGAGGTACAATAAAAGATGGACCCAAAAATAGAGGACAGATCCGAATGTTAGCAGCCGTTCCGCAGCCGAAAGCAATCACCAGAGTTAGGAAGCGCAAGACCCCCATCGAGATCTATGATGCTGTGCAGGTCAAAATGCTGGAAATGAATGGCTGCACAGATGAGTTCGCCTGTAGCATGTTAGGCATTGACTATGGCGAATACCTCAGCGCCAAGATTTCGGTAATGGGTGAGCCGAAAGAGGCTAAGCCCGCGCCGGTATCGATCCAGAAGGCAGTGTCCCAAGGCGTCCGTGATGTGATTGAGGATATGCAGATCTCGCGGCTGCCAGCACTGGTGGATGTCGGCAGTTCCACCACACTTCTATCACAATTGATAGGATTCCTGTCGCCCATCGAGCCGAACCAGCGTAAAAGACTGATCCGAACGGTCGCTGAATTCTTTGAGACCACATGATATTCCAGGAGTAGTTATGGAGCCGAAGGCGAAGTCTGGTGGGCGTGGAGTATCAGCTGACGTGGTGTTCAAGCCTCGATGGAGTACAGTGATGTGCTCCAAATGCAAAGATGCTATTTTACAAGTTCAAGACGAAATAGGCTATGACCCAGAGTTCTGTCCAGGGTGTGGGACGGAGTTACCGGAGGGGCAATGATGTGGGATAAAGAAAAGAGCGTCAATGCAGCCATCAACCGTCTTCCCAGCGAATGGGAATACAAAACTCGGGGGCTGGTGGTAAGAGGCAACTGTTCCGTCCACGGTAACGATGTAGACTGTTTTGTTATTGCAGCGCACGATGTCGAGTGCTGTGAATGCTTCACTCCAGCGAGGGAAACAGCATGAACCTAAAAAACAAAATCTTGGTGGCTCTTGGACTAGTTATTGTGTCTCTTGGTGGCTACGGCTATAAGATATCCTCGGTAAAGCACGTCGCCTTGACCCAACAAATGGAAAAGGCGACTAAGGGTCCTATTGCCCCACCATCTGACCCAACAGAGAAAACCAAAACCTGGTGCGCCCTCCAATGTGGAGATGTTCCATTCGCGGGGTTCAAGTGCATTATGGTGTGCATGACCTGCTCTACCGACTTTGGTGGTGGCTGCTCTATCTCAATTTTTCCACCTAATTAGTTTGCTCGCACTCTTAACTTGTAGTTAATACACTGCAATAAGAGGCGGACGGATTATGAGGAAGGTTTTTCTAGGCTTGCTTATGTGCGTGTTTGCTAGCCCAGTTTTGGCCGTCGATATCACCGGCGGCACCAACATCGACCCGGACTTTAAAGTTTTTTCCGCCGACTCCCACGCCATAGAATTTTCCAGATGTAACTTCCCAAAAGTTGGTAAATATTGCTTTCTTGGGGGGCTTGCCACTGGCACCATTGCCAAGATACTGCTATATCAGCGTATGAGCAACGGCCGGTTAGTACCAGTCAATGCATTTTCCGGGGCCGCGTTCAAGGTGGCTCTTAATTTCAAATACTCTGGCTATTATACCCTCGTAGCTATGGCCGTTGATAAACGCGGTCAGATCATCGCCATCGACGGTGATTCGTTCTTTGTCGAGCCGAACTCTTATTTGCCCAGGGACATGATATCCGGTGACGAAGAAGAAAAGGAACAGGCGACCGTTCCGCAGACCCTTGATGAATCTATCAGGACGCCCATGCGGTATAACAACTAGCCCTTGGCATCGAGTAGAAACAAAGTCTTCGGCCTGAGCAGGTTGTAGAGTTCATGGAAGTTTTCTGTTGCCGTGTACTGCTTGCCATTGGACCACACCACACAGCCGCCCTCTGACTCCTCGATACTGCTGATGGTGGAGAAGGCAAGTAAAACCCGTTTGCCATGCTCGTTCGTGAGTCGGAGAAAAGTCTTGCCCATGATCCCCGCCTATTAGTTTTGAGTATCCATTCAAAGTAAGTCTGGTAGACTCTAAAACCCATCTGAGTCTGGGAGGACTGCATATGAGCCAGGTGTATCGCAAAGTCGATGAGGATGTTGCCCTAGAAGTGTTCCGTAGGGTGGTGGGCGAGGATGGCAGGAAGGCCATGATCAAGTCCTTGGGTGGCAACAAGAAGCTGACAACAAACTGGCCAAGTACGTAACAATTGCCTGCAATGGACGAGGGAACCCATGACCTTGAATCATATGTTTGTACCTGGCAGAATTACCATCTTGATGGACAGCACCTTCGGTAGCAGCGGCAAGGCAAAGGTTGCTTCTTTTGTGGCAGAAAACTCTGACGCCTGGACCTTTGGGTGTAACACATTTTGGCCGAACGCGGGCCATTGGTCTAGACTCGACGACGGGCGTGAGTTCTTCTATCAAACGTTGAACTCGTTCTCATATCTTCACGACAGACTCGAAAAAGTCTATCTTGGATCTGGTGCAATGATAGAGTTGCCAGCTCTTCGAAAGGAGATTGAGGCCAACAACATCCCCAGAGCCAAAATTGGTATCTCACCACTCACTGCCGTGTTGCAGGACAAAGATTCTGCGTATGAACGTGGAGAGGTTGACCTGGACGGCGTTCCTAACAAGCACTCCGGAACCATGAAGCGAGGGTCAACATGCCACGGTGTAGGCGCAGCAACAGTCAGGAAAGCCCTCCGGAGATCCGACGCTCTGTATGCCAAAGATGTGCCTGAACTTAAAGATATGATTTGCGACGTGGGTGGTGAGATTCTAGCACGCCTTAAGCAAGGCCAAAGCGGATTTGGCGAAATTGCTCAAGGGTACCCCCTGTCGCTGAATCATCCGCGTTTTGTCGGATACACAACAAGCAGGAATGTAACTACATCGCAATTCCTATCTGATATGTTTTTGCCACCTTGGGTGGCTGGTCCGGTAATTCTGAATTCCAGACTTTTCCCTATTCGAATTAACAATGACAAGTTTGTGTGTAGAAACACTGGTAAGCATCTAAAGTGGGTGGAGGTTCAGTCAGGGGCCTACGATTACGAAACTATTAAGGGTAATTCAGGTGGTTGGTATCCAGACCAACAGGAGTTGTCCTGGGAGGAACTGACCAAAATATCTGGATCTCCGACACCGATTCTGGAGTTGACCAGTGTGACCGGCCTACCTAGAAAGGTGGCTACACCATCGGTTATCAACTATTTAGATGCGATCGAATATAACAAAACAAGTTATCCGGTACACACTTGCATCAACTTTGTAAACTACGCTGATCACACGATTACTGGAGTTAGACAATTGTCTGGTCTAACAAAGTCTGTCATGAACTATTTAAAGCCGTTTATAGATACCGGTTATGCACCTGCACTAATCGGGACGGGCGCCAAGACTGGGGATATGATTGTAATGGATCAAAATCAATCTTGAGGGTTAAATGTCCGAGAAATTACAAACTTGGTAAGAGTTGGAAATTGAAACCGGCTTGCCAGTGGTGATGGTCGGCACTGGCCCCGACCACGACGACTTCATTTACCTGGAGGACTAATAAGTGCTTGAACATACTATGATTGTCATGGACCAAATCACTCTTTAAGGTTAAGTTGTACAGCACGGCTTGGTAGTCTAGTCGATTGGTATCACCGATTCGTTAATTATGAGGGGGTTATATGCGCTCGTTGACTTTAACGTCTGTGTTATTTACCTCACTTCCTTTGCTTGCTTGCGTACCTAGGACGCAAACACTCGCGCCGAAATCGCCATCAGCACCATCAGCACCATCTAAACCAGCAGACCCAGCAGACCCGGAGTCACCACCTAGCCCTGCACCAAGTCTACCAACACAGCCAAATCCAGGCCCTGGTCTTCCCCCGTCCAACCCACCGACCCCGCCCCCGCCCCCGCCCCCGCCGCCCCCTCCAAGCCCGGCACCAACATCAAAAGTCGGG
>Ga0315288_10007457_pt1 | contig 13857 bp, 8 predicted proteins | sample YL17G11_20_MG_FD_203454 | JGI IMG/M metagenome (GOLD analysis project Ga0315288, IMG submission 203454) | Sediment microbial communities from Yellowstone Lake, YNP, Wyoming, USA - YL17G11_20 | ecosystem: Environmental > Aquatic > Freshwater > Lake > Sediment | place: USA: Wyoming | collected...
GACGCTGAAAAATAAGCTCCAGGTGGATGCCCGAACTCTCAGGGATGGCGCCTGGATGGTCATTCCCGCCCGGGAATTGGTGCCGGGAGACGTGGTCAGAGTCCGTGCCGGAGATTTCATCCCCGCAGACTTTAAAATAGCAAGCGGCGAACTCACGGTAGATCAATCCGCTTTAACGGGCGAATCATTGGCCGTGGAAAAAAAAGCCGAGGAACTCCTGTATTCGGGCTCAGTCATCAAACGAGGAGAGGCAACCGGCGTGATCGTTCAGACGGGCGTCGCGACATATTATGGAAAGACGACGCAGCTCATTCGGATGGCGCGCCCCAAGCTCCATATGGAAGAAGTGGTGACCAAGCTTGTCAGGTGGTTGCTCATGATGATCGGCGGCCTCTTGATCTTGACGGGTGTGGTTTCTATGATCCGGAGCTTTGCCTTTCTCGAGATTTTGCCCTTGATGCTGGTCCTTTTATTGTCGGCGATCCCCGTGGCGCTGCCCGTGATGTTTTCCGTGAGCATGGCTGTCGGAGCCAGGGAACTGGCCAAGAGAAACGTCCTGATCACGCGATTGAGCGCGACGGAGGACGCTGCGACCATGGACGTCCTGTGCGTTGACAAGACCGGAACCTTGACATTTAATGAATTGTCCATTTCCCACATCATCCCCATGAAATCATTTAACCAAGAAGATGTCATTCTGTACGGTGCTCTCGCCTCACAGGAAGCCAACCAGGATCCGCTGGACCTGGCGTTTATCAAGTCAGCGAAAGAGAATGGTTTGCTGAACTCGTCGTACATTCAGGACAGCTTCGTTCCTTTCAATCCTGACACCCGCAAAACGGAAGCCTTCATCCGGCATGACCACAAGCTGTTCCGCGTCATGAAAGGTGCGCTGTCCGCCATCGCCCAAGCCTGCGGGCTTGAGCCGCAGGCGCTTCGAGCGTTGGAGGTTCGTACGAACGACTTTACAAAAAGAGGATACAGGACGCTGGCCGTCGCTTTGGCCGAGGGGTCGATGCCGGTCTTGGTCGGCCTGGCCGCTCTCAGTGACAAGCCAAGGCCTGATTCGAAAGTTCTGATCAAAGAATTACAAACGCTGGGCGTATCGGTCAAGATGCTGACCGGTGATGCCTTGCCGATCGCCGAAGAAGTCGCCAAGGACATCGGAATCGGGGGGAACATCGGTCGCGTTTCGGATCTGAAGGTCCTGATGACCGCCGATCCCGGCGCGGCGGTGAGGATGATAGAAACGAGCGACGGTTTCGCGGAAGTCTATCCCGAAGATAAATATCTCATCGTTCAAAGCCTTCAGGCGGGGAAACACATCGTGGGCATGACGGGAGACGGCGTGAATGATGCGCCCGCGCTCAAACAGGCCGAGGTCGGGATCGCCGTCAATACCGCCACAGATGTGGCCAAAGCCGCGGCCAGCGTCGTTCTGACGGCCGAGGGATTGTCGGGCATCGTCGATCTCATCAAGAACGGACGGAAGGTCTATCAAAGAATCAACACCTGGGTGCTGAATAAGATCATGAGAACAATCTTGAAAGCATCCTTCGTGGTCGGCGTCTTTCTGATCACGGGCCATTTCGTAATTTCCGCGTTTGCCATGGTCCTGCTGCTGTTGATGACGGATTTCGTGAAGATTTCCTTATCGACAGATCATGTCCGCTGGTCAAGATCGCCCGATACTTGGAAGATCACGGGATTTGTCAAAGTCGCGATCATCCTGGGCTTCCTGATGTTTTTGGAATCCCTCGCTCTCCTAGGGTTGGGATTGGAATTCTGGCATATGGCGCCCTCCGATCCGGCTGTTCAAACGTTCAGCTTTGAAATTCTCTTTTTTTCCGCGGTAACGTCCATATTCGTCATCAGAGAACGGCGGCATTTCTGGAGCTCCCGGCCGAGCCAAATGCTCCTGAGCATTATCCTTCTCGATCTGTTGGCCGGGACAATCATCGCAACGACCGGAATTCCCGGGGTTCTACAACGACTTCCGCTCCCCGTGACTTTTTCTATTATCGGCTTCAACGTCATATTTTCATTGTTCGTGAACGATCTGGTAAAAACTCATCTTCTACGGAAAATGCATCTGGCGTAATCGGTGCGGCAAGCCGCGGCAGAGCATCCGGCAGAAAATCATTAATTTTTTCGGTTATCGACTTCCAACCCCGCGAGGACGATCTCCCCTTCTTTCAAATCTCCTTCAATGACTTCGGTGTTGATATCGTCAGTGATTCCCGTTTTGATCATCACGGGCGTCAATTCCCCCCCGGCGGCCTGGATCCAGACCCGCGCTTTTTTTTGGCCGGCGGACTGATCCGGGCCGGTTTTTTCTGACGAGTTCTTCTTCATCCCCAGGCTTGAAGGCGGTTCGAAATTCAAGGCCGCGTTCGGGACTCTGAGAACATTCTCGGCCGAGGCCGTGATAATGAAAATCGTGGCCGTCATCCCCGGCAAGAGCTTGGCTTGGGGGTTGTCAACTTCGACGACAACCGTATAAGTGACGTCTTCCTCCGTCGTATCGGCGCCATATCGAACCTGGATGACCCGGCCGGTGAAGGTCGCAGCCGGGAAGGTTTCGACCGTGAACCTGACGTTCTGCGCTTCTTTGACCTTGCCGATATCCGCCTCTTCCACATCGCAATTCACCCTCAGCTTGTTCAAGTCATTGGCGATTTTGAAGAGAACCGGGGCCTCAACTCTCGCTGTCACGGTCTGGCCGACATTGACATCCCGGGAGACAACGACGCCGTCGATCGGCGAGCGGATAACGGCGTTTGCCAGGTCGATGCGGCTGTCGTCAACCTCAGACTTGGCTTCCCGCAGACCTGCCTGCGCGATTTCGACGTCGTCCTTGGCGTTATTGTATAGTTCTTCAGCCGTATCCTTATTGTCGGCGGAAATCATGTTGTGCTGGAACAGGTCGAGCTGCCGGTCGTACACCTTCTTGGCGTTGTCGAGGCTGACCCGGGCTTTTTCCAGGGACGCCTGGGCCAGGCGATAGCCGGCTTCATTAATGCTCACTTCGTCCTCAAAGGGAGCCTTGTCAAGCTCGGCCAGAACCTGGCCTTTCTTGACGAGCGAATTGAAGTCGACGTCAATTTGTGCGATCTTCCCCGTGAGTTGGCTGCCCACTTCGACCACGGAGACGGGATCCAGGGTGCCTAGGGTGAAGACTAAGGATTCAAGATCTCCCCGGGTCACGGCCACTGTTCTGTACTTGACCCGGTTCGACCCTCGATTGTGCTGGTAGAGGGCAAGGACGGTTCCAGCCGCGGCCAACAAGATCACGATGCGAACAAAATTTTTTTTATTCATTGGCCACCTCTTCTCCTCTTCAGAAGAACGTATCTCAAAAAGTCGTTCTCTTCCGTTCGCACTGATCCAGGCAAGGAAATAGGATTCGGGCTTTCCCGGATTCAGGCTGCGCCTGTTATGCCCCGTATCTCAGAGAGTCGACAACGAATTTTTCCTTGCCGCGGGCAAAAATCTTGATCGGCGCGAATTTTCTGTCCGGGCATTCACTGCATAGGAAATTGAATTCGGCCAGCCTCCTTCGGGGAAATCCATGGCCTCCCGAGTTGAGGACCCGCCTGATCTCTTCGCAACACTTCCCGGGATGAAGAACGGCCGTCTCGCAAGCCATGAACAGCTCGCGGATTTCCTCAACCGAATCGGCCCAATACCATCTCTCACAGTCTGAGCATAGCATCAAGCGTCCTGTCGCCCCGCCCGCTTCGGCTCCTTGGCCCTGACTGATCAGCCGCACGCTCTTGTCCCAACAAAAAGGACATCTGTCTTTCATCGTCGCCTCCTCTCAAATGATCCGATAGGCCCGCATGCGGGACCACAATGATCCCGGCCTCATCGATATGGTACCGGGAAACATCCTGCTCCCGGTCATATCCGATCCTGGCCGCTTCCCCGATCACATTCCCGTGGTCAACGATGGCCTTCCGGATTCTCGCTCTTTCATTGATGATGACCTGTCCGAGGACCACCGACTCCTCAACGACCGCTCCGCTGGATATCCGGACATGCGGGCCGATCACGGAATCCCGGACATATCCCCCTGAAACGACCGTCGAACTGCCGAGAATGGAGTTCTCCACATACCCGCTTTTCCCGGATACGTCGGCCATCACTTTCGCCGGAAGGTCGTGATAAGGCACTGACCTCAAAGGCCACTCCGGATTATAGAGATTCAAGTGGGAAAGCGGATTATTCAAGTCCATGTTGGCCTGGTAATAGCTCTTGATCGTCCCGACGTCGCGCCAATAATCTGTCGGCTTTCCGTTTCCCGGGATGGTGTTACCCCGGAAATCATAAGCAAACACACGCCTTCGTTTACAGATTTTTGGGAGGATATCTCTCCCGAAATCGTGGCGGCTGAGCGGATCCGAAGCATCCTGGGTCAATTCCTCAATCAAGGCTCGCGTCTCGAAAATATAGTTTCCCATCGAAACCAGGGCTTGGTCGGGCCGGCCCGGAATTGTCCTGGGATGCTGCGTTTTTTCTTCGAATTCCACGATTCTCCAGTCCGGGCCGACGCGGGCCGTGCCGAATTGAGAGCATTGGGTTAGGGGCATGGGGATGGTTGCCACCGTGACCTCAGCCCTCTTTTCCAGATGCCAGCGGATCATGGGCCTGATGTCCATGGAGTAAACATGGTCGGATCCGAAAATGAGGACCAATTCGGGATTCCTTTTTCGGATCAGGCCGAAATTTTGATAGACGGCGTCCGCCGTGCCAAGATACCAGCTATCCCGTCCGTCCATCTGGGGCGGCACGGGCATGAGGGAATAGCCGTTCAGCGGATGGGTGATCGCCCATCCCTGCTGAAGGTGGCGGATCAAAGAATGAGCTTTGTATTGGGTGAGGACATAGATCTCGTGGACTCCGGAATTCACCATGTTGCTGAGAACGAAGTCGATCAGGCGACACATTCCGCCAAAAGGGACAGCGGCCTTGGCCCGGCCTTCGGTGAGAGGGCGAAGTCTCTCACCTTTCCCACCCGCCAGGATCATGGATACGATCCGGCCATCAAAAAAATCAGCGAGTCTATCCGTGCCGGCAAAGCCGCTGTCCGCCGCGATTCCGTTCGGGAAAAAATCCCCTCTCATCTTATCCTTCTTTCCTCAGCGTTCCTCGGGGGGATTAAAAGCTCTTTATCGTTTCCAGCCGCCTCGTTTGGCGCCTTGTGATCAACTCGAGACTGGACGATCTTGCTCAGGACTTTTTCGACATCGGTGAAATCCCCCTCTTTATGGAAGAGAAAACGCGGAAACAGACGGTGAGCCAACTCGACCGTGCGCCTCTCCCCGTCGGGAATAGCGAGGATGACATGGATATCCTTGAGGAGGTCCTGTAAAGCCATCATATCTTCGAGCTCTTCCCGGTCGGCGGCCAGGAGAACGGATATCAAAGAACCTAGCTTGGGAGCCCGGAGTCTTGTCGCGAGATCATCCAACCGCCGGTAGATTTCTACGCTTTCTTTGGGAACCACGCGGTGGACCGCGGCTCGAAGCCTCTTTCCGTCTTCATCATTCCGCCTGGAATAAAAAAGAAAGAGCGTTCGGTTCGAATCCCCGTGCTCCAAAAAATTTAAGCCCATCGTCCTTTCCGTGCGCAGATTATTATTCAAGAAATGTGCCAAATTTTTTTTATCGGGAAAATTCCGATTTCCGGAGAGAGGAAGGTCAGAAGGGGCGGTTCCGACCGGAAATATCATGATAGCTGTTCCGCCAAACAGGACGGAGTTCTCCGTCCGAGGACTTCGTCTTCCTTTTGAACTTCCCGTGAGGGACGGCCCAACATCAGGACCTCCGATTCCTGGAATCATTCCCTATTTAAAATCTTTATTCGTCCCATTTTCCACCTGTCCGCGCTTATGGCGCCGACTCCTCATTCGGCGTACTTCAGCTCCTGAACGATTTTGAAAAAGTCCTTAAGGATGAGAGTCGTCCAATCAGCCTGTCTCATAATCTTGCGCGTCACAAGAAAAGAACAATAAGGATTCCATCGGCCTAAAGATGTCGGGCGGGCGACATAGATCCCAAAATAGAGGCGGTCGGGTGTCTTGAACGTTTTGTAGAAATTCTCAATTTTTGGCACGAGGTCCAGAGCGATGTCATCATCAATATCTTTGATCTCGGTTGTGTAAAATCGGTAGGCTATGATGATTTCGTTATCACTGGAAATTGCATCATAGATACCCGGCCTATCATCTTTGGCCTCTCCAAAGATCGGCCGGAGCGTCGCTAACGTCAGTATTTCATTCTCGAATTTAATCGCTTCCGAGTTTGTCTTTTCGGCCTTGACCTTCTCGGCTTCCGCTTTTTGCTTGGCTTTACAGCCACCCAGGAAAAGGACAAGCAAACAGCCCAAAAACAGCGAGTAAAAAATCCTTCCTACGTTTTTTTTGATCATAACGGCTCCTTTCTTTTCATCAAATTAACCATGACAGTTGAATACAAAAAACGTGCCAAAAAACTGAAGCGCCTTTTTTTTGCTTTTCCAGAGAAGAAGCTTGGCTTCGAAAAAGAAATATCCATCCCGAAGGGATAATTATTGCCGTCAAGCAGGAAAAAATCCTGCTGAACAGGAATTTTTCAGCTCATTCCTGATCAGCCCGCCCCACGAAATTTTTTTGTCCTGAGAGGCCGGAAATCCGAAGCGCTCAAGATATCCTGGTATGGATCTTGCAACAAAGATTTTGGAAACGAAGAAGAGTTCCTCATGGAATATCAAGGAGGTGTTTCATGCCAAGCTTTAACGACTTATTTCAATCCGCGGATTGGAAGAAGGAAAAGCACATCCCGGTTATCCTTGCCCCCGAGAAGGTCAGAAAGGGGGAATTTTTTCCGGTGAAAGTGACTGTGGGCAAAGAGATTGGGCATCCCAACAAAACTGAACATCATATCAGCTGGATCGATGTATATTTCCATCCGGAGGGTGAAAAATTCGCTTATCAGATCGGAAAGGCTGAATTTTCCGCCCACGGAGCCTCAACACAGGGGCCGGATACAAGCACGATCTATACTCACCACGAGGTCATGCTGAGCTTTAAAACCGATAAGCCGGGAACAATTTACGCCTCGAGTTTGTGCAATATTCATGGACTCTGGCAAAACTCCCAGGCTCTTGACATCGAAGCGGCAGGCCCCGGACTCTCTCCCAAAAAAGCCTAGGCTTTCATATCCAGAACGCGGCGGATCGTCTCGGCAATTTCTCTGACCGAAAAGGGCTTCATCAGAAAGCCCCGGATGCCCATAGATTTCGCTTTTTCATCATGGATGGCTTCACTGAACCCGGTGCAGAGGATGATCGGAATATCGGGCCTGAGACGCAGCAATTTTTCCGCCAATTTTTCGCCCGTCATGGACGGCATGGTCATGTCGGTAATCACCAAGTCGAAAGCCTCCGGTCTTTTACGAAACATCGCCAAAGCCTTTTGAGCGTCGGTCTGACCGACGACTCGATACCCCAAACGTTCCAGCATGGGCAGTACGCTCCGGACCTGGATATCTTCATCATCCAAGTAAAGGATTCTCTCCTTCCCGGTAGGCATATGTCCCAAGGCATCGGTTTTGGACTCCGGGACTCCCATGATTTGCGGGAAAAGGACATTAAACGTGGTCCCCTTCCCTGCCTCGCTGTAAACCGTGATCGCTCCCCCGTGGCTTTTGACGATTCCATGGACAACGGCCAGACCCATCCCGGTTCCTTCGCCGGGTGCCTTGGTCGTGAAAAAGGGATCAAAAATCTTTTCCATGACTTCGGGCGTCATCCCGCCTCCGGTATCACTCACGGTGAGCCTCAGATAAGGGCCCGGCTTGAGGTCCAAATGCCGTGATGCCAAATTGGGATCCACCTTGATCTCTGAAAGGTTAACCTCCAGGATACCGCCCTTTTCGCGCATGGCATAGCTTGCATTGCTGCAGAGATTCATCAGAACTTGATGGATCTGTGTTGCATCGGCAAGGACCACGGCCGATTCGGCATTGATATGATCGACGATTTCAATGTTCTTGGGAATGGAAGCCCGAAGTAATTTCAAGGCCTCTCTGATAACGGAGCTGATTTCGATGGCACTCCGTTCTTGGTCTTTTTGCCTGGAAAAAGCGATGATCTGTTTCACCAGTTCCTTTCCCCGGTTGGCCGCCTCGGCCACCAGATGCAGGTGCCGGGAGGCCGCGCTGCCCTCGGACCCTTCCATAAGAGCCATCTCGGTGTTGATCAGAATAGGCATCAGGATATTATTGAAATCATGAGCAATCCCGCCGGCCAAAGTTCCCAGCGCTTCCATTTTCTGCCGCTGCCGGATATGATTTTGGAGCTTGACCTCTTCGGTGACATCCCGTTCTACGGACACATAATTTCTGAGATTCCCCGACTCATCCCAGACGGGCGAGATAACAACATCCAGCTCGCAGGAGCTCCCATCTTTTTTTCTCCGGGTCATATGACCATTCCATCGCTCACCCCGACTGAGCGTCTCCGCAATCCTCTGCTCGAGTCCCTCTTCTTTTCCCACCATCCTCAAAATATCGTCGTAGTTGCTCCGGAGGATGTCCCCGGAGCGAAGATCGTTTATCTGCTCAAAAGCCGGATTGACATAAAGGACCTCCCGATCTGTATCCATGATAAGGATCCCTTCAGCCGCCTGTTCAAGAGCTTTCGCCAAGCGGAGCCGTTCTTCTTCAGCCTTTTTGCGTTCGGTGATATCCCGAGCAGCGGCGAAGACCCCTTGGACCTCGCCGGCCTCATTCTCATAAATCGTCGCATTATACAATACGTCGGTCACCTTTCCTGAGATATGCCGTATGGCCAGTGGGTAATCCCTGACAGCCCCGTTCAAGAACACCTGCTGATATCCCTCTCTTGCTTTCAAAGGTTCAGTAAAATAATTGGAAAAATCGCTCCCAATGAGATCTTCTCGCGAGACGCCTGTCACGAGTTCTGTCGCTTTGTTCACATCCGTTATTTTCCCTTCCGGACTAATCGTCACTAAGGGATCCAGGCTGGATTCAATAAGGCTCCGTGTATACAGAGAGGAAATTTTCACTGCTTCTTCAGCTTTTTTGCGTTCCGAGACGTCATTGTCGATTTCCAGGATTCCCGCCGGTTGTCCTTTGGCATCGAACTGGGGGGCCCAACGGCTTGCGACGGTCAGAGAAACGCCAAAACGATTCGTGTGGATGAGTTCCCCTTCCCACCTCCCGTTGCGCACGAATTTATCATTGATCTTGTCCAGTGGTTCCGGGAAGACTGTCTGGAGCAGTGTATGGATCACCTTTCCCAGAACCTCGTTGTCGGACCAGCCGTACATCTGCTCTGCGCCGCGATTCCAGAAGCGGATCGTCCCATCGATATTCCGGACAATAATGGCATCATGGGCGAGCTCCAGAAGGGACGCCTGCTCACGCTGGACTGTTTCTGCCCTTCTCCGATTGGTAATGTCTTGATTGAGGATGATCGCTCCGGTGATTTTGTTTTTCTTATCACGGATGGGCACGGCCGAATTGAAAATCGTTTTGTGGGTGCCGTCAAAACACTCGATCTCGACTTCTTCGTTGAGTGAAACCTCCCCTTTGGTCACAGCCCGTGCGGCCGCCCACTCTTGTGGCTCGATCCTCTTCCCCGTATTCGCCCACCAACCTTTATATTCTCCGTACTGTTTGATGCCCACATACGTGCCGCCGGCCCAGATCTCATGCCCTGCCCGATTGCCCTGGATAATCTGGCCTGTTTTGTCGACGATCCATACACCCACCGGCAATGTTTCCATGACATTTCGCAAAAGCTCTTCATTCTGCTGGAGTTGTTCCAGGGCCAGGGTTCGTTCGGTCACGTCTTTCAGGGAGAACACCAGGAATTCTGTTTTTCCAGAGACATCCAGGATCGGCGACAGGTTCCAGTCCCAATACGTGATTCCCCATTCGGGATGGCCCGGGAAGATGAATGGTTTGGCCATCGCCTGAAAGGGCTCTTTGGTCTGAACGACATTTCGGAAAATCGCCTCATTCTCCTGATGGGGATAAAACTCAAAATGGTTATGTCCCGCAAATTCAGAAACGTCCCGCCCGCAGGCTTTGGCGTACGCCTCATTCACCCGTATGAAGTTGAAGTTCTCGTCGAGAATGACCATCGGATTGAGGCTTGAAGCAAAGAAGGCGTCCAGGATCCTGGATATTTCGAACAACTCTTTTTCGGTGCGCTGTCGTTCGCAAGCCTCTTTTCGCAACTGCGCATTGGACCGGGCGAGTTCTGCCGTCCTTTCCCGGACCCGTTTTCCCACCTCAGCATAAGCCGCTTTCAAGGCTTTCTCGATGATCTTGCGCTTGCTGATGTCCATCACGTGAACCAAGTAGCCTCCCCGTTTCTCCCCTTTTATGCTCAGCGGCGTGATTTGAACATCCAGGTCGATCTCTCCCGATCTCTTCGTCTGATATAATTTCTTTTCTTTGACTTTTTCAAAATCGAACGTGGCTTCATATCGAATCGCCATCCCCTTCTTGAGCTTGCCCAGGACCTCCGGGGATATGTTGGGATCCTTGAAAAGATCAAATCCTTCGACGTCCGCGGGATCAGTCAAGCCGAAAATCTTGAGGCTGGATCTATTGACAGCGATCAGCTTGCCGGCGGAATCATAAAGCTCGATCCCGATCGGAGACTTCTCAAAGACTTCCTGAAACCTTTTCTCGCTCCTCTGCAGATCCTCTTCGACCATTCTATTGATCGAGCTCTGGACCAGGGTCCATTTCCCGTCCCTCCGGATCAACGTGGACCGATGGCTATTGATGACATCAATGACCTCCTGGACGCCGCAGCGGTCAAGAGAATACGTGCACAGAGCAATCATCGGGTATCGGGAAATGACATGATTGACATCCTCTTCATAATCGGCAAAACGGCGCCAGTCCTTTTTTTCAAGCCAGAAGGTGTTACCCGTCAGCCGAAGCCCGTCAAAGCCTTTGGCCAAAGCTTTGTCCAGCTTGTCGATCCAGCCTTTCAGGACTCTCTTCGAGCTGAATCTTCCCCTCCGGAGATACCATTCGGTGTGGGCTATAATCTCAATCTGTCCCTTTTTTAAATAAGCGCCCAGATTGGGCATGGCTTTCCCGAGGGCCTTCTTGGCATCCTCAACACCCAAAGGCTCAGAACAAACCCACATGCAGAATTCGTTCGTCTCAAGGCCGGTTTTAAAATAAGGGACCAAGATATCGAGCAGGTCCCTTTGGTTTTTATAAAACTGGCAAAAGTGCGTCCCCCAGGGAACATTGCCCAAAACGCCGATGCCGGTTTTTCTCATTTTATTTGCCATGGGATCGTCTCCACCCGTTGTGAAAAAATAGCCCCGAAGCCGCGAGAATTCACGACAATGACCTCAGGACTCATGATCTCAGCCTGAAAATTAGCGTCTGCATTATTTCATATTGATTTTATCACAGGAAAACAGGATCGGCAGGAATTTTTTTGCAGGAGCTTGCGCGCCTCTTGGTCGATTCGCCCTTCATTCTCCATGTGGGCAGATTTTTTTCAGTCTGGCCCGCAAAGCCTATCGAGACGGCGGGATTTGATACTTTTTTAAAAGAGTGTAGAGGCGTGATCTCGACAGGCCCGAAATTCGGCAGGCCTCCAGAATATTGCCTCCGGTATTTCTCAAGAGCATGCTCAAATACTGGCGTTCAATCTGCGCCAGACCGGCCTCACGGACAACATTCAAAACAGCGAGCTCTTCTGAGTTTTCGGGCGCTTCCCCTGATTCTCGTTCCAAAGGTTTATTCCGGCTCACGGCAGCTCGGGCAATCTGGATGCGGATGTGATGGGGTAGGTGAATAGGAAAAAGCGTCGGTTCATCCTGGGCGGTCACGATCGCTTTCTCGAGAGCCTGGATCAGTTCCCTGACGTTACCGGGCCAGTTGTATCCCATCAGGGCAGCAAAGAAGTCGGAGGAAAAGCCCTTCATCGGAATTCGATACTGCTCACACAACTTTGCGACATAATGCAACACCAGGTCCTTGATATCCTCCTTGTAAGCCCTGAGTGGCGGTAATTCGATCACAAGCGTTCTGAGCCTGAAGAGCAAGTCTTCGCGAAAAGTCCCGTTCTTGACCATATCCTCGAGATTGCGATTCGTCGCGGCAACAAGCCGGAAATCGCTCTTGAGTTCCTGCCCCCCTCCTACCGGCCGGAAACGCTTCTCCTGAAGGACCCGAAGAAAAGCCTTTTGAATCGAAAGCGGGATCTCGCCAACCTCATCCAAAAAAAGCGTTCCTCCATCCGCCTGTTTGACCAACCCGTCTCGGGGCTTATCGGCGCCGGTAAAAGCGCCCCGGACATGACCGAAAAGGGTGCTCTCTACGAGGGTTTCGGGAAGAGCGGCGCAGTCGACGACAACGAAATTAGCCTTGAAGCGGCCGCTGTTATGATGAATGGCACAGGCAAAAAGTTCCTTCCCCGTCCCCGTCTCCCCGGTGAGGAGGACATTGGCCTCACTCGAGGCCGCCTGGGCCAGCCCATCAAAACAGGCCTTGAGCAGAACGCTGTTCCCGACAATCCCTTCGCGGTTCAGGGCAACCGTAGGATTGACGGCCTGCTTCTTCTCGCGATATTGGAGGGCCCGCCCGATGGAGAGGGTAACCTCTTTCGCTGAAAGCGGTTTCTCCACATAATCCCAGGCCCCCTTCTTGATAGCCAGTTCAGCTCCATGAGGATCCCCAAATCCAGTCATGATGATGACTTCAGGCGCGGCCGGGCTTTCCCTGATCTCAGGAAGAATCTCCAATCCGGAGCCGTCCGGCATCCGGACATCGCAGAAAACGATATCAAAAGACTCTGTCTGGATATTATCGATAGCCTCGCTGACAGTACGGGCACAACGGGCCGTATGCCCCATCCTTTGAATGACCAGAGAAAGAGAATCACAGATCAACGGGTCATCATCAATCACCAGGAGGTTTGCCATCCCCAACCTTTTCTATGAATGATCTATTCAGTTTCCCTAGCCCTAAACTTATATATCATGCGAGTTTATGGATGTCAATTTCAAAAGAATTTTTGCGGCTTGTTGACCCGACCTGCATTACTCATAAACCGGGTTCCATGTAGGGGGAAGGCCGGAATGGACTCGCTCCCGTTCTCTTCCTCCAGGCCGGCAGAGCGAGTGAGGGTCGGTGCCGTGGCTAAGTCTTTAGCTTGCGCAGAGAAAACGAGGCGCATCCGTTGCCGGCTCAGCGCTTCAGGACGGCGATGTTCAAGACGGGGTTGACTTCATACCACATGCGATCGGTTTGGCCGTCGAACCGGGCCACGCCGTAGACACGCACGCGGCTGCCTTTACGCGGGACAGTCATCTCGATTGAATTTATAATCTCGCACACTACAAAGGGCTCCGATCCTTGCGGGTTCTCCACCAGCTTGAAGTGCAAGGTTCCCTCCTCCTTATCGGCATACACGTCGCGCACGTATCCTTCGGTTGCGATGCGAGGCTTGGTGTTCGACTTGAGCTCCGGGATGCTGAGATGATGGAAATCGCTGAAGTCCAGAGCACTCGGCTTAGCCGTGACGCTCATCCGCTCCCCAAACAAGACTCTCCGGTTTGAGACCACTAGGAGCGCCAACTGCACCAGCACCAGGACCGTGAGCACCTGGGCCGCACGAGGGGTTGTCAGCGCGTCGAGCCAACTCTCCCACACCCGGGTCCACTTGCGGCGCCCGGTGGCCGTTTCGCCAAAATCTGCCATCATGGTTTCAAACTCCGGCGGGCGATGAGCGCCATCCGGCCTGAGGTAATGCAGTTGTTGCGCTAAGTGATGTCCGGCTCGAAGACGCACGAACTTTGCCCGGCAC
>Ga0315288_10007462_pt1 | contig 13851 bp, 10 predicted proteins | sample YL17G11_20_MG_FD_203454 | JGI IMG/M metagenome (GOLD analysis project Ga0315288, IMG submission 203454) | Sediment microbial communities from Yellowstone Lake, YNP, Wyoming, USA - YL17G11_20 | ecosystem: Environmental > Aquatic > Freshwater > Lake > Sediment | place: USA: Wyoming | collected...
TCAGTTCCATGGATCGAGGTGCCGGAACCATGCGGCCCGAACATCGGCATCGGGTTGCAGGTGCGGCTCTCGTAACTGGCGAGGAAATTCGGGTAGCGGAAGGTGGCCAGCAAGGTATCGGGAGTGTCGCGGTTGTCCTGCACATAGAACTTGCTGCCATTGGCCGAAATGGCGAGGGGCATCACGTCGTTGAAACACTGGTGGAGCGGATCAATCAGGTGCACGCCCCAGTCGGTCATTGCCCCGCCCGCATAATCCCAGAAATAGCGGAACGTGGGGAATCCTGCCGTTTTGACACCCCAGCGGTTGGCATTAAATGGCACCTTGGGCGCGGGGCCGAGCCACATGTCCCAATCGAGACCCGCGGGCGGGTCGCTGTCGGGTGGATTGCCGAAGCCCTTCCTGCTGGTCCGTCCGCTCTGAAAGGCATGGCAGAAGGTGATGTCGCCGATGGCGCCGCTCTTGACGATCTCCGCGGCTTTCTGGAAATAGCCGCCGGAGCGCTGCATGGTGCCGGCCTGGACCACGCGGTTGTACTTGCGGGCCGCCTGCACCATCTTCAGCCCTTCTTCGACGCCTTTGCTGGCGGGCTTTTCGACGAACACGTCCTTACCGGCTTTACAGGCTTCCACGGCCATGTAGGCGTGCCAGTGGTCGGGCGTGGAGATGCAGACGGCGTCGATCGACCTGTCGGCGATGATTTCGCGGAAGTCTTTGACCGCTTTCACCTGGACATCGCGCTTGCGCGCCGCTTCCACGGCGCGTTCCAGGTGCGGCTGGTACACGTCGCAGACCGCGACCGGCTGCGCCTCCGGCACCTTCATCGCGTACCCGAGATTGCCGGAGCCCATGGCTCCGAGCCCGATGAAGCCCACGGCCACGCGGTCGTTGGCGCCTCTGATTTTGCCGGTGAACAGCGAGGCCGTGAAGACCGCGCCTACGCCCTTGAAAACATCTCTCCGCAAGATTCCATCGTTTGGATACATAGCGTTCCTCCTAAAGGTCGCCATGACACGCGTTTCTCTCAGAAAACAAACTCAATCGAAAAGTCGAAGTAGCGGGCGCTGCCGCTTCCGCCACCCCGCCGGTGTTGGAGATCCGCTTCTGCCACAGGTCCGGCTCGAGGCCCAGGCGGATTTCGCCCGCCTGCAACCCGACAGCGACCAGCGCTATGAGCGCAGCTCTCAACCACAAAGACACAAAGGTACGAAGTTCCCAAAGAAAGATTGTTTTGTGGACTTTGTGTTCTTTGTGGCTTTGTGGTGAATGCATGGCGGCCTCTCAATATACATCCAACCGTCTTTTCTTCGGCCGCCTGTTTGCCCACCGCTGCTATTCTTGTTATCGTGCCGGTAAGCGTCGAAGTGGTCTTCAACCCCAACTGGTGGTTTCGGAACTACGGGATTTCCTTTGATCAGCCGTTCTATTTTGACCGCAAGGCCAGGATCAAGAACGACCTGGCCATGCGCCGGGCGCTTTACGAGCGCTTCGGAATCGGCGAACCGAATCCCGGCCCGCGGCCCGTGGTGGGCTCGCAGCATGTGGCCGGAGGCTTTGTGGTGCCCGCGCTGCTGGGGGTGGAAATCCGCTTCAGCGAGCACGATGCGCCGTGGCCCGTGCCCGCCGATCTCAGCCGCGAACAGGCCCTGGCCTTGCGCGTGCCCGACATCGAGCGCACCTGGCCGATGGATCGGCTCATCGCCGATATGGACTGGCTGCAAAAGGAATTTGGCCACGTCGTGGGCGACTTCAACATCGACGGCCTCCTAACCACCGCCTTGCATCTCCGCGGCCAGCAGTTCTTTCTCGATCTGGTCGAAGACCCTGAGCTTGCCGGACACCTTCTCTCGGTAATCAGCGAAACCCAGGCGCGCGTGGCAAGCTATGTGCGGTCGCGGACGGGGACGGCGTCGGTGGCGGTGAATCGCTCGATCCTGCACGTGGACCCAACCATTTTCGTCCACGGGAACTGCACCGTTCAGATGATCTCTCCGGCGCTATACCGAAAGACCTTGCTGCCCCACGAATGCCGCCTGGCCGAGCAACTGCGCCCTTACGGCATCCACCATTGCGGCGGGAACCTGCACCTCTTCGCCGAAGCGTACGCCGAGACCGGCGCGGTCTTCTATGACGTGGGCTGGGGATCGGACGTGGCCGCCTGCAGCAGGGCGCTGCCCCGCGCTTTTCTGAACCTGCGCCTGAGCCCGGTCCGCATGCTGCAATCGACCGCCGGCGAGGTTCGCAAGGACACGGAACAACTGCTGGCCGCCGCCGGTCGAACCGAGCGCGTGGGCGTCTGCTCGATCAACATGGATCACGGGACGCCCGACGGCAACGTTCTGGCCATGATCGATGCCGCGCGCAGTCTGGCCAGCGCGGACTGAACCGGACTATTCACCACGGATCCCGCAGGACGGGACGGATGACACGGACCCGGGAAGCCGGAACCCAATCCGCGGATTACGCGGATTCACGCGGATTCCCGACTTCAGCCGGGGCTGCCATTCGGTGGCTATCCGTGTTCATCCGTCCCGCCCTGCGGGATCCGTGGTGAATTTTGGGTCCGGGTGCGCCAAACCCGCCCGCACCCGTATAATGAAACCGTGAAGCTGGCGCTGGGACAGATCAATCCGACCGTCGGCGACCTGGCGGGAAACGCCGACAAGATGATCGAGTACGCCCGCCGGGCGAAAGCCGCCGGAGCCGGGCTGATCATTTTTCCGGAGCTGGCGCTGTGCGGCTATCCTCCGCGCGACCTGATCGAAAAGCCGGCGTTTTTGCGCCGCAACGAGGACGAGCTGCAGCGGCTGGCCGGCGCCGGCGGCGAGTTGGGCATCGACATGGTCTGCGGCTACGCCGGGCGGGCCGAAGCGGAGACCGGCCGCGCCGCCGCCAACTACGCCGCGCTGCTGGCCGGCGGCGGCGTCCGCTTCGTGCAGCGCAAAATGCTGCTGCCCAATTACGACGTCTTCGACGAGATACGCCACTTCGCCCCCGCCGAAAGCCAGTCGGTGGTTCCCTTCTGCGGGCGAAAGATGGCGCTTACCATCTGCGAGGACATCTGGAACGACAAGGGCTTCTGGCACAAGCGCCTCTACCGCCGCGACCCGGTCGAAGAGCTGATGACGCAGGGCGCCGACTTCATCATTAATATCTCCTCGTCGCCGTACTGGGTCGGCAAGCCCACGCTGCGCCAGCGCATGCTGGAGGCGCTGGCCCGGCGCCACCGCGTCCCGGTGGTTCTGGTGAACCAGGTGGGCGGCAACGACGGCCTGGTGTTCGACGGCTCCAGCGCCGTGGTCGATGCCGAGGGAACGGTCCGTGCCCGCGCCCTCTCCTTCGAGGAAGACCTGGTCTTCTACGACACAGCCACCGCCGAAGGGGATATGCACCCGTGGTTCGCCGACGAGAACGAGGCCGTCTATCGCGCCCTGCTGCTCGGCACCCGCGATTACGTGCGCAAGTGCGGTTTCCTCAAAACGCTGGTCGGCCTGAGCGGGGGCATTGACTCGTCACTGGTGGCCTGCATCGCCGTGGGCGCGCTGGGCGCTGAGAACGTCACCGGGGTGGGCATGCCCGGGCCGTATTCCTCGCCCGCCAGCCTGGAGGACGCGCGGGCGCTGGCCGCAGCCCTGGGCATCCGCTTCGAAGTCGTCGAAATCACCGCCACCTGGCGCGCCTATCTCGACGGGCTCCAGCCGGTGTTCGAAGGACTGCCCGCCGACGTCACCGAAGAAAACATTCAGGCGCGCATCCGCGGCAACATCCTGATGGCGCTGTCGAACAAGTTCGGCGCCCTGGTCCTGAGCACGGGGAATAAGAGCGAGCTGGCGGTGGGCTACTCCACGCTGTATGGCGACATGGCCGGCGGCCTGGCGGTCATCGCCGACATCCCCAAGACGCTGGTCTACGACCTGTCGCGCATCGCCAACCGGCCCGGCTACTGCCGCGGCGCGATTTCCGAGCGGGTGTTCGCCAAGCCGCCCTCGGCCGAGCTGCGTCCCGACCAGAAAGACACGGATTTCCTGCCCCCTTACGACGTGCTGGACGGCATCCTGAAGGGCTATGTCGAGGATTTCCAGTCGCCCGCCGAAATCGCCGAAAGCCAGAACCTGCCGTTGGAGCTGGTGCGGGAGATCTGCAGCCGGGTGGACCGCAACGAGTATAAGAGACAGCAGGCGGCGCCGGGCTTGAAGGTCACGTCGAAGGCCTTCGGCATTGGCCGCCGCTTCCCCATCGCCCAGCGGTTTTCGGAATAGGCCGGAGGCTGGCCTTGTGCCGGGATCATCGGGCCGAGCCGAATACCTGGTCCTGGGCGGCCGCGCCCGCCGTTTGGTCAAGCCGTAGGCAGTTGTCGTGTCTCGCAGTTGGCTTTGCAGCGCGTCGCAATCCGAAATTGCCATCGCTGTAAAGGTATCCGCGAGAGACTACACTGGTACCTACGTACCGTATACCAAATACCTACCTCTGGTCCCTCTACTAACCAAGCGCGTCTGCAAGCGCCACAAAGCGCCAACAGGGAGGCCAAGTGATTCGCATCTTTGTGGGGCTTTTGGAAAGGGCGCTCATTGTGGCAGCGACGATAAGCATCTTTGCAGTGGCTGCCGGGTTGCTTCTCGCAAAACTCTCCTGAATGGTCCCCGGCGGTCTGCGGAGGACAGGGAGGCGCAAGCGGCATTTCCGCCCGCTCCGCATCCGCCGGCCTGGTCCTGATCAGCGGCCACCCGGTCGCGGCTTATTGTTTTAATCCAGGAATTTGACGCCGTAGGAATACAACTGCGTTCCGGTCTCGGCAACCGCCCGCACGATCATGCCGCGCGAGTGGATCATGGCGGTCTCCGGCTGCTCCGGCTGATAGTGCATGTTGACTGTTATCTTCTCGTGCAGCGCATAGAGGCGGCTGCTGCGGAAGCCGATCCCGCCGCGCGACACGTTGACCGGCTCCAGCACTTCGGCGCTGCCGTCGGACTCGCGGCGAATGCGGGCCCGGGTGCGCATCTGGATGCGGCGCGCCTTCCGCCGCTCGGCCCCCAGCGACGGGGCTTCGCCGGCTGCCGGGGCCGCCAAAGGAGCCGCCGGGGGAGCGATTGGCGCGCTCGGCGCCGCGCTGTGGTGCGCAGCAGCGGCGGCGGTCGCCGCTCGCGGCTCTTCCGCAAGGGGGGTGGCAATCAGCGCGTAGGCTTCGATCTCCGTCGGCGTCAACTCTATCGCCACTTCCTCCCCCGCCATGAAGCGGCTGAGCCGTTCCAACCGACGCAGGTAGAGTTGCTGCCTGAACTTCAGGCTCGGCTCGCGGACCACCATGCCTTGCATCCGCGCCATCTCGGCCTGCACCCGATCGCGCTGTTCCTGGCGCGGCAGCCCACGTAAGCTCTCGCCAAAGGCGACGAAATCAAACTGCTCCGGCCCCGTCATATGCCCCCCGTGCGAAGAGTAACCCTGGGGACCCGTGCGCATTCTACACCAAATGGGAAGCAGATGTATGCCTATGCACGCTGCAGTGTAGGCTGCAAACGGTAGACTGTGGGCTGTGAGGCGGCCGGAACAGAAGCCAGGGTGAGCGGGCCTCCGAGTAACCGATCAGAAGGGATGCTCCCCCAACGGTAGCGGAATCCTTGCTTGCAGTCCACAACCTACGGCCCACAGTCTACAGCCTACAGCCCGGAACTAATCGCCCGCGCCCGGTTCCTTCACGCGCACCTGCGCTCCGGCCCAGTCTTCAATGAGCGTGATGGCCGAAGCGTAATCGTCGTCGGCATGGCCGCGGGCGATCGAGGCCCCGAACAACTCGCGCACCAGGGCGGCCGCCGGCAGCGGTACGCCCAGTTCCCGGCCCGACTCCAGCATCAGCGACATGTCCTTGTGCATCCACTTCAGCGAGAAGTTGGTGGACCAGTCGCCCTGAAAGATCGCGTTCTTCTTGTACTCCATGATGCCGACCCTGGCCGCGCTGTTCTGGATGATGTCATACATCAACTCGGGCGGGACGCCGGCCTTGGCCGCCAGCACGAAGGCCTCGCAGGCGCCCTGGTAGGTGAGCGCCAGCAGCAGGTTCTGCGAAAGCTTGGCGTGCAGCCCCATGCCGTTGCCGCCGACGTAATACAGCTTCTTGCCCATGGGGAGGAAGTACTCGCGGATGCGCTCGAACACCTCGCTGTTGCCGCCGATCATGAAGGTGAGGTTGCCGGCCTCGGCGCCCGCCTTGCTGCCGGTGCAGGGCGCGTCCAGGAATTCCGCCCCCTTGGCGGCAAACTCGGCGGCCACCCCCCGGCTGGCCGACGGCAATACGGTGCTCGAATCCACCACCACCGATCCCGCGCGAATCCCCTGCACCAGGCCGTTGGCGCCGACTGTCGTTTCCCGCATGTGCTCGGTGTTGCCGACCATCAGAAAAACCAGGTCGCAGCGCGAGGCCAGCTCGGCCGGAGACCACGCAACCTGCGCGCCCTCGGCGCCAAGCTGTTCGGCCTTGGCCCTGCTATGGCTGTAAACAGCGAGCGAATGGCCGGCCTGAAGCAGGCGCCGCGCCATCCGCATGCCCATGATGCCCAGTCCGATGAATCCGAGCTGCATTGCTTCTCCAGTTGTCAGTTCACAGTTTTCAGTTTTCAGTTTTGACCAGCCGGCCGTCGGCTGACGACCGACAACTGAAAACCGCCCGTCCAGTCATTCCGCGACCAGCATTCGCAAGTCGCGCACGTTATTGCCCGTGGGCCCGGTTACGATTTCATCGCCGAGCTCGGCGAAGAAGGTGTAGGAATCGCTCTGGCGGAACGACTCGGCCGGGTCCAGGCCGAGCACGCAGGCGCGGGCCACCGTATCGCCGGCCGCGACGGCGCCGGCCGCAAGGCTGTTGCCGTCGATACCGTCGGTGCCGGCGCTCATGACGGCCAGCGGCTGGCCCGCGATCTTCGCGGCACAATAGAGCGCGAAAGCGGCGTTCCGCCCGCCGACGCCGGACCCGGTCACCGGACAGCTCAGCTCCCCGCCGCTGATCAGGCAGACGGTGGCGCCGGCCTGCCGGCGCAGACCGCGCAGTTTCTCCAACAAGTAGTCGGCGGCGCGGGGAAGCGGCCAGTCATCGCAGCTCACGTCGATCACGGTCTGCCAGCCGCGCCGCTCGGACAATCGCTTCAGCGCGTCTATGCCGTCCTGGTTGGAAAGCACGGCATAGTAGCGGCTGCCGGCGAAGCGGGGGTCGCCGGGCTTGGGAGTCTCCGGCAAGTCGCCGGAGCCCAAGCGGGCGGCGTATGCCGCGGGCAAACGCTCGATCATGCCATACCGCGCGGCGATGGCCCGGCACTCGGCCACCGACGATTCATCCGGCATGGTCGGGCCGCTGGCCACGGTGGAGGGCTTGTCGGCCGGCACATCGGAAACGTAGATGGTCGCCTGCCTGCCCGGCTGGGCGGCCAGCGCCAGCCGTCCGCCCTTGACCGCCGAGAAGTGCTTTCGCAGCGCGTTCATCTCGTAAATGTCGGCGCCGCAGGTCACCAGCAAGCGATTGAACGCGGCCAGGTCGTCGATGGAAATATCGTCGAACAACGGCTTGTCCAGCAGCGCCGAGCCGCCGCCGGAGATCAGGAACAGGAACATGGTATCGGGGGTGGCTCCGGCGGCCATCCGCAGCGCCGCCTCCCCTGCCTCGATGGTGTGAGCGTTCGGATACGGGTGCCCGCCGACGATGTACTGAAAGTTGGGAAGCGGCTGGCGGGGCGGGGCGCTGGGCACCACCAGCCCCCGGGCCCGCCCGGCGCCCAGGATTTCGTCGATGGTTGCCGCCATCTGGGCCGCCGCCTTCCCGAAGGCAATCACGCGGACGTCGCGGAGCTGATCGAACGGGTACAGGTCGCCCGAAATCTCCAGGACCGTGCCCTTGGCCCACATCCGCTCCTTCATGCGCGCCGGCAGGTCCAGTTCTCGCAGCGCCTGCACGAACATCTCTCGCAACGTTTCACGCATAATAGGCTGTAGGCTGTGGGCTGTGGGCTGTAGGCCACGGCCGGCCTCCACAGCCCACAGCCTACAGCCTACAGCCGTTTCTTCTCCAGCACCCGCGGGTTGAGCAGGTTGGGCGGGATGCGCCCGGTCAACGCGGCAATGCAATTCTCCGCGGCCAGCATGGCCATGCGCCGGCGCGTGGCCACCGAGGCGCTGGCGATGTGCGGCGCCAGCACGACGTTGTCCAACTGCATCAACTCCGGGTGCACGCGGGGCTCGAATTCAAATACGTCCAGGCCGGCCGCGGCAATCCCGCCGGCCTTCAGGGCGTCCACCAGCGCCTGCTCATCCACCACCGGCCCGCGCGCCGTGTTCACCAGGATGGCGGTGCGCTTCATCATGGCCAGCTCCGCGGCTCCGATCAGATGGCGCGTCGCGGGCAACAGCGGCACATGCAGACTGATGAAGTCGGATTCGCCGAGCAGCGTCTCCTTGGAGACATACTCCAGGCGCAATTCCCGCTCCACCTCGGCCGGCTGCCGGGTGGCGTCGTGATACAGCAGCCGCATGTCGAAGCCGCCACCGCGCCGCGCCAGCGCCCGGCCGATGCGCCCCATGCCGAAGATCCCCAGCGTGGCATGATGGACGTCCTGGCCGAGCAGCAGGTCGATCTTCCATTCCGTGAACCGGCCGGCCCGCACGAACCGGTCGGCTTCCGCCACGCGGCGGGCGGCGGCCAGCAGCAGAGCGAAGGCCAGGTCGGCGGTGGTCTCGGTGAGCACCTCCGGCGTGTTCGTCAGCAGCACGCCGCGGCGGGTGGCCGCGGCCAGGTCCATGTTGTCGTACCCCACCGCGACGTTCGAGGCCACCTTTAATTCCGGAACCGCCGACAGCAGTTGCTCATTGATCTTGTCCTGCAGCAGGCACACCAGCCCCTGCTTGCCGGCCAGCCGGCTGCGCAGTTCTTCGGGGGTCAGCGGGCGGTCGTGCTCGCTCACTTCCACTTCCAAGCGCGCGGCGAGCATGTCGATGGCCGGTTGCGGGATTCGTCGCGAGACCAGGACCTTTGCTCTCTGGTTCATAGACTGATTCAAGCATCCTACAGGGGAAGCACCGCTGTCTTCAACAGGTGGCTAACTCGTCTACTGTGTGGTACGTCGGTACCGGAATTCCGTTTCAAAACTTCCCCACCGGCGCCTGGCTCAACGGCACCTATGCTGTACTAGGTGATTGATAAGAAACAACTAATCTTTCGGAACGCCAATTGCACTGCTGAATCAGAGGTCGCAGCGCCTATGGCGGCCAGTTAGCGGCGGGCCGCGGGGCGCTCCGGGTATTGTATGAGCCCAGCAAAAAGAGGGGCGACGCCCGTTACCAGCATCCTGCGCGGCCAGGGAATCCAGTTCGTGCGCATGCTGCAGGGCGCGCTTCGCTTGTTCGCACTCTATTCCTCAGAGCATCCTCAAGCCCAGTCGCTGGTGCGGCGCGCGCTGCAGGCGCTGCAAGCCGTGCTAAAGGAAACGGCCACGCTCTCCATCGGTTTCCAGTTCAACAACGTCCTGCTCAACAGCCTGCCGCTCAGCGATCCGTCGCTATCGTGGCTGGCCGGCGAGCTGGCGAAGCGGCGTGTCGGCTTCATATCATTCACAGCAGGCATCGACGAGGGCGAATTGTGCCGGGCCATCGCGGTGCTGGCCACCAGCCCGGAAACAATCGACCAGCAGGGCGGCATGGGCCCCTTTTTGCGTAACAACCCGCTGGCCCATGCGCGCATCGTCGGCGTGCAGACGGCGGCCGACGAAGGCAGCCTGGCCGTGATCACCTCCGCGGAGGAGGCGGCAGCCATGGCCAAAGTGCCCAGGTGGCTGCTGCAGGCGCTCCAACAGACGAAGGCGGAGCAAGGCGTGACGGTCGGTCCCGAGCAATTGCAGGCGCTGGCCGCCGGCCTCGACCCGTCCCTGACGCCGCAACAACGTGTCCTGCTCCCCCAAGTGCAGGAGTTGCTGACCGACATCGTGCGCCAGGCCGACCCCTCCGCCCTTTCCCAGATGCTGCGGGACGCGGCGGCGGGCGCCGGGACGAACGGCGCGGAGTTGCTGAAATCCGCGCTGCTCCAGAACGCCGCTTTGGCGGCGTCAAAGGGTAATGTCGCGCAAGCGGAGCGCATGTTGCGCGGCCTGGCGGTCCAGGAACAGGACCCGCGCCGCTTGCTGGACGCTTTCCCCGCGGGCTCGTTGACCGCGGGGGCGCGCCAGCGACTGACTGAATACGCGGAATGGATGTGCCAACCCCTGGAGGGGCGGCTCGGCGCATTAAAAGCCCGTACCCAGGAATACTACTGGCTGCTCGTGGAAATCGAAAACGCCACCACCGGAGAGAGAATGAATCTGGCAGCCGAGTGGCTGCTGGCAATGCTCGCCGCCGCGGGGCCGGCGGAGGACGCCGACCGGCTCACGGTTCTTGGCCGTGCCCGCGATGCGCTGACGGAGTTGTGCAGCGCCGGCCTGCCTGCCAACGCGCAGCAGTTGCAGGACGCCATCGTGGCCCGTCTCCAGCAGGAACGGTGTCTGCCGGTGGCCACTACGCTGGCTGAGGCCCTTTCGGCGCTGATTGACGCGGCGGCGCAACGGCGGCAGTTGCCGCTGGCCACCGCCGGGGCCGCGGCCGTGGCACAACTGGCCGGGCGGCCATCGCCCGGCGGCCAGGCCGCCCGTCAGCTCCAACCTCGTCTGTTGAAGCCCAACACGCTGGCGCAGTTGGTGGCGGCGTGGATCGACAAGGAGCAGGACGAGGCCAGCCGCGGGATCGCCGGCCTGCTCAAGCGGGTGGGGGACCAGGCGGCGCGGGAGCTGCTGGCGGTGTTCGAAAAGGAGCCACAGGCCGCCCGGCGCCTGCGCATCCACCACCTCCTGCGGCGCTTGGGCAAGGCGGCAGCGCCCGCTTTGTTCGAGCGCATCTCCCATCCCCGCTGGTACATCGTCCGTGACGCCGTGCTGCTGCTGGGCGACCTGGGCGATCCCACGCTGCTGGAGCATCTGGATGGGCCCCTGGCGCACGAGGACGAGCGCGTGCAGAGAGAGGCCGTACAGGCCGCGATCAAGACCCGCTCCCTGGCGCGCGGCGTGGTACTGGCGCGCGCCCTTCCGTCGCTCAAGCCCAACCTGGTGGAAACCGCCCTCGACGACCTGCTGATGCTGAAGGAACCAAGCGCCGTTCCCTTCCTGGAGTGCCTGGTGCGCCAGCCTCAGACTGGCCTTCGGTCCTATCTGCTGGAAAAAGCGCTGGCCGTGATGGGCGCCATCGAGACGCAGGAGGCGGTTGAGTGCCTGCTGGACTGCGCCGGCGAAACCACCCTGCCGCTGCCGCTGCGCAAGGCGGCCCTGAACGCCGTGGCCCACGTGGACACCACCAGCGGCCACCGGGCACTGGAGTATTTCGCCCGCACCTGTGCCGATGCCGAATTGGCCCAGGTGGCTGATCACCTGCGCCCCGTCTGGCACTACCTCTAGTCCAAGGTCCAAAGTCCAAGGTCCAAAGGCAGCCCCGGGCTTCGCCCGCGGCACTTAAAAAACTCCCTGGAGCTCAGGCGCGCACTTTGCCCCTTGGACTTTGGACCTTGAACTTTGGACTTATGGCAGCGGGCTGGAGCAGAGCTCAGCGAGGCTGTTGGAGCGAATGGGCGAGTCCGGCAGCAGGCCGAGCGACGTCAGGGCCGGCTCAGGTACCGCTTCAAACCGGTACTGGTCAAAGGCCACCGTGATCTTCGCTTTTCCCACGATGCGGGTGCGGACTTCGGAGGCAATCCGTGAAACAACCGCGAGGCCGTTCGCAACTATGTAATCGCGCGTGAAGTTGATCTCCTTTACCCACAGCGAGGGCAACTTCGCCAGCTTCCCGGCTTCGCGCACCGGCTGGCGCGTCAGGCTGTCGATCCAGATCTGGCCCTGGAACAGGCCCGGGCGCTTCTTGCGCGGCTTCACCTGAAACAACAGCAGCTCGCGGCCCGCCTCCCGCACCCGGCCTTTCAGCTTGAATTCGTAATTGGCGGGAGTGATCTGGGTGGCCAGCTTTTCTTCGGGGCGCTGGGCCTCGAGTTCGGCCGCCAGGTAGCGGGCGATCACCCTGGTTTTCACCAGCCCGTCGCCCTCAAACTGCATTTGCTCGTATTGGAAGCGGCTGCCGTCAAACTGCCGTTTTATGGCGTGAAACTGGCCTTGCTTGCCGAGCGCCGGAATTATGGCGCTGATCGAGACATCGACAGTGTAAGGGATGTTTTCCTGAAGAGAGCGCGACTGGACGTATTGCCAGATGTCGTCGTCCCCGCCGGGAGCGGCGAAGACCGGCCCACACGCCACTACCAGCGCGGCAAGTATTCCGAGCAGCCAGTTCCTCATTCAACCAACCAGTGGAAGGGCCCGAGGTCCGGTTCCTTCGGCGCGAGGGCCGGGTCATGCCCGGCTGCCGTTGTCCGGCTCTGATCCTCCTCACCCGAAGCACCTTTTATACCACAAGTGGCAAGCAAAACCCACCGAAAAGCGGCAAGAGCGGTCGTGCCGCCTTCTGCTTTCCGCCTTCTGCTTTCTGCCTTCTGCTACAGCCGTTCGAGGAACAGGAAATACGAGGAGGTCCAGAGGTGGGTGGGGATGGAGCCGGGGGCGGCCGACGTCAAAATGATCTTGAACGAACCCGTATCGCCGATCGCCGCCAGGAAATCCTGCTGGGAGGGGCGCGCCTCGACCGTCGCCAGGTAGCGCAGGATGTCGAAGACCACCTCGGCGGCCGGCGCCGACGGCGTTTGGAAATCGTCGGAAAGAAACTCGAGCTGCGAGTCGATTTGGTAGAAATGCCAGGCCAGCGCGGCGCAGAACTCGACGGCCCGCTCGAACCGCTCGCCGGCTTTGGGGGCCTCAGCCGCGGCAGCCGGCATGGCGCGGTCGAACACAAGCTGCACCCGGCGCTCGTCCTCGCGCGTGAATTCCCGGACCATCAGCAGCCCGGTGTGGGCCGACGCTTTCCAATCCACGAAGCGGGCGCCGTCGCCGGGCTGGTAGTCTCGGATGGTATACAGGTCGTGCCCCCGCCCGCGCAGGTAGCTTTCCAATTCTCCGCTGAGCAGCGGCAGCACCTCGTAAAACTCCTCGGTCGGCTCCACGGCCGGGTACACCAACAGCTCCCGGCGGGCCGGCACCTTCAGCACCTTCTCCAGAAAGCCGAAGGGGAAGCGGGTGCTGATGCCGAAATGGTCCTGGTGGTAGTTTCCCCGGCGCGGGAAGCGCACTTCCACCGACTGGGTGACGGTGCTGCCCGACCGCACGTAGGGGAAATAGACCCCCGGTCCCAGGATGTTGTCGCGCGGATGGCCGTCGCTGCCGCGCCCTCGCTCGTCGCCCACTACCGCGATGGAGAAGGAGGGCGCCAGCCGCTTGCGGTTCTTCAGGCGCAGGCGCGCCAGAACGGGCTGGCGGGCGAAGACGTGGTCCGGCAGCAGCACGTCCAGCTCCACTCCCTCCAGCACCATCCGCGACACCACCCCGGACACCAGGATGGCGGCCAGCATGGTGGCCACGATGAGGAACAGCATGTTGTTGCCGGTGTTCAGCGCCGCAATCGACAGCACGAACACGCTGGCGATGAATACCATGCCTTCCCGCGTCAGGTGATAATCGATACTGGCGCGCAGCCAGCCCAGGCTGGTGCGGCGCGCCAGGTAGGGGACCGCGGTCACGGCCACAAAGCCGGCCAGCCCCAGCGCCAGCGAGCCCGCCACCGCGGTGCCCAACACGTTGCCTTCGTGCGCCAGGATGTCGGAGTAGACAGCAAGCAGGAACGCCACGCTCAGCGCCAGCATGGCGCCGCCGAATCTTTTCCAGGCAGGAACGTCAACGGTCATTCAGGTGCCAAGTGCCAGGT
>Ga0315288_10007463_pt1 | contig 13851 bp, 14 predicted proteins | sample YL17G11_20_MG_FD_203454 | JGI IMG/M metagenome (GOLD analysis project Ga0315288, IMG submission 203454) | Sediment microbial communities from Yellowstone Lake, YNP, Wyoming, USA - YL17G11_20 | ecosystem: Environmental > Aquatic > Freshwater > Lake > Sediment | place: USA: Wyoming | collected...
GGATGCATCATCGCCATCGTGATCGCCTTTTTCATCACCGTGGCCTGCGGCGCGACGATTTTCAAAACCGGCAGCGCGCATATCACCGACGCGGCCGGGGCGGCCATCGCCCTAAAGCCTTTGGCGGGACGTTTTGCCTCGCTCCTGTTTGCTATCGGCCTGTTCAATGCCTCGCTCTTTGCCGCCAGCATCCTGCCGCTGTCCACCGCGCTGACGGTATGCGAAGGGATCGGCTGGGAAAAAGGCGTGAACCGCACTTTCCGGGAAGCCAAAGAATTCTATTTCCTTTACACCTTTCTAATAGTCATCGGCGCGGTCGTGGTGCTGCTGCCGGGCATTGGCGCGAAGCACCTCCTCACCATCATGATCGTCTCTCAGTTCCTTAACGGCCTACTCCTTCCTATCCTGCTGATTCTCATGCAGCGACTCATAAATGATAAGGAACTGATGGGAGAGCACACCAATTCCTTCGGCTATAACTGCATCGCCTGGGCGATGGCGATAGGTATTGGGCTGTTAAGCATTGCCCTCGCCTTCATTACCATATTTGCTCCGTCAACATAATAGTTCAGAGTTGAGAGTTCAAAGTTCAGAGCGGCTAAGTCTGCCAGCCGACCGCCATTACGGACTGAAGGGCCTGGCCGTTCAGAGTTGAGAGCAAGTAACTGCGCCCACTCTCAACTCTGAACTCTCAACTGTGAACTGCCTCCGGAAACGAGACACCTCCCGCAAAATGCAGTAGTATTATGTCGTAATGGAAACCATCGCTGCCCCGCGCATTCACATCATCACCCTGGGCTGCAAAGTAAATCAATGCGATGCAGAAGCACTGGCGCGCGCCCTCTCCGCGCAAGGCTTCTCCGTCACCCTCGGCATTGAAGACGATGTTTCAACTGTGCACACCACCAAAGGTGTTACTCCGGCTCTGAACTATGAACTCTCAACTCTGAACTCTATGTTCATCGTCAACACCTGCACGGTTACCACTACCGCCGATGCCAAGGCGCGCAAGCTCATTCGCAAGCTGGCGAAAGAACATCCGTTGGCCAGGATAATCGTTACCGGCTGTTATGCGGAACGAGACCGCGCGCAATTGGAAAATATGCCGGAAGTTTGTGCGGTCATTCAGAAAAGCAATGCTGGTGATTTTACAGGATCTGTCATAAAGGCAGCTTGCGGCGGGGGGTGGTGCCCTGCTACTCTGCGAAGTAGCGATGCTTCTTCGCTACGTAGCACGAGCCGCCCTACAAAACCCCAAAATACACCTGCATTGGAATGCCGGAATCAGCATCGAGTTCGCGCTTTCGTGAAAGTTCAGGACGGCTGCAATCATGGCTGCGCTTATTGCATCGTGCATATCCTGCGGGGACCGATGGTCAGCAAGCCCGTTGCCGAAGTGGCGCAGGAAATCAGGCGACTCTGTGATGCCAACATAAAGGAAGTCGTGCTGTGCGGCATTCACCTGGGGGCCTATGGCTTGGAGATGCAGAACGGCACAAATCTGGCGTATCTGTTGCACGTTTTGCGGGCAGCGCCCCTCCCCCGCCTGCGTTTGAGCAGCATTGAACCCATGGACATTTCCAAAGAACTGATTGTGGAATTCAGCGGCCACCCTGCCCTCTGCCATCACTTGCATCTGCCGCTGCAGACGGGAGACGACGGCCTCCTTGCCGCGATGAAGAGAGGCTACGGCTTGGATGACTATCGCCGGATGGTAGATCAGGTTCGCAAGGTCTGGCCGGATTTATCGCTCACCACCGATATCATGGTCGGTTTTCCCGGCGAGAGCGACGCGGCCTTTGAAAATACCCTTGCCGCCGTGCGGGAGTTCGATTTTTCCCGCGTGCATGTCTTTAGATTTTCACCTCGTCCGGGCACTCCGGCCGCTATAATGAACCATCAGGTGCCTGAGAAAATTAAGCGGGAACGTAGCGAGGCCTTGATGGCCGAAGCCGACACGCTCTTTCAAAAACGCGCCGGGAAGATGCAGGGCGAAGTCGTCGAAGTCTTGTTCGAGCAGAAAAATCCCGCCTCCGGCCGCTGGGAAGGCCTGACGAAACATTATATTCGCGTAGAAGCAGAATCCGACAGGCCGCTTGCCGGCAAACTTAGCAAGGTAAAAATATCGGCCGCTGAAAAAAATATCCTGCTTGGCAGTTTGCTTGATTAATGCTATAATAATACAAAGGTTTGCATTCCAATAGTCGCTCAGTTTTTAGCTGAGAACTGAGAACCGTCAACTAAGAACTTGGAGGAATTCCCATGAACCCAATGATTGAAGCTGTAAAAGCTGTTACTGCGGAGGAAACGCGCGAGCTTAATCTGGCGATGGACTTCATTCCCGTGGAAAAGCACAACTGGTGCGCGGGCGGGTGCGCCAAGACCCCCTTGCAGATATACCTTGAATGTGCCGGCGTCTTGAGACTCATGGCCCGGCTGATCCAGGGCAAGCCTGCAGACCGGGCCGAAGGGCCTGCCAAACCGGCAGAATGCCCTACCTATCAAGACGCAAAGGCCTTAATGGAAAAGGGTCTGCAAGAGCTCAACGCGGCGCTGGATTCGCTGGAGGAAAGCCGGTTGGCGGAGATCGTGGAGATGCCCTGGGGCATGAAGATGCCCATGTCGCAGGTGATCTTCCTGGGCTCCTATCATACCAGTTATCATAATGGCCAGCTCAATTTCATCCAGACCTTGCTGGGCGACAGCGAGTTTCATTTCTAGCGGCAAAACATACCTGCATAGCACATGACCCGCGACCTCTCACAATCCAAACTGTTCGCTGATGAAGCGGGCGGCGCCAAGCGCTGGATAATTTCCGCCAGCCGGCGCACGGATATCCCCGCCTTCCAAGCCGACTGGTTCATGGAGCGCCTGCGCGCCGGCTATGTGGAGGCGAACAATCCTTTCAATAATACGCGCTATCGCGTTTCGCTGAGACCGGAGGAGGTGCATTCCATCGTCTTCTGGTCGAAGGACTACCGGCCGCTCCTGCCCCATCTCGACGAACTCGACCGGCGGGATTATCGGCTCTCTTTCCATTTTACTATCACCGGCCTGCCGAGAAAATTCGAGCCGCGCGTGCCGGAAACCGAGATCGCCCTGGAGACGCTCGCCGCGCTTTCCCGCCGCTATAGCCCCAACCATATCAATTGGCGCTTTGACCCGATTGCCTTTTCCGATGAATTGCAGGAAGCATATACTCTGCAGCGATTCGCCCACCTTGCCTCCCTCCTGCGCGGCAAGGTGCAACGCTGCAACCTCTCTTTTATTGGATTTTATGCGAAAGTGGAAAAGCGACTGCGCAGCATGGGCTGTTTTGACCCGCCCCCGGAGCGCAAACAGGCGCTCACCGCGCAGCTTGCGAAAATTGCCGCCGACAATGACATGCAATTGCTCTCCTGCTACAATTCTGAAACCTTGCCCGGAGTAAAAAAGGGGCATTGCATAGACGGCCGCCTGCTTAAGCAGTTGTCTCCCGACCGGCCCCTGTCCCTGAGGATGAGCCCCACTCGCCCCACCTGCGGCTGTAATTCCAACCGCGATATCGGCTCCTATGGCGTCTGCCGGCACGGATGCGTGTATTGTTACGCGAATCCGGGGCGAAAGGAATAAATCGGAATTTCACCGCAAAGACGCAAAGCGCGCTAAAGCTTTACATAATTCATCAAATTCGCATACTTCTTCGGCCCGATGCCGGGCACTTCCATGAGCTGCTCTTTCGATGCAAAGCCGCCGCCGTTTTCAGCTTTCAATTTCTTTCTGTATTCAATAATCCGTTCCGCCAGCACCGGCCCGATGCCCGGAAGCTGCTCGAAATCCTTGGCCGTTGCCGTATTCAATGACAGGGGCTTTTTCGGCAGTTGCTTGGGTCCTTGTAAGGCGACTGCAGGGCCGCGCCGGCTGCTTGCCAAGGCCGTTGTGGGCCTTGCTCCATCGGCTTCGCCGTCGCTTTGCTCGGTTTGTTTCTCTGGAACTTCAACCTTTTCACCATCTTGCACCACCGCGGCAAGGTTGACTGCGCTCAAATCCGCCTGCTTGGTCGCGCCCCCGGCCTTGGCTATCAAATCGCTGATTCTGGTTCCGTTCGGGAGGGCATAGAGGCCGGGTTTGGCCACCGCACCCGCGATCTGCGCGGTTGCCCGGCCAGCATTTCCGGCGCGGGCCGGCGAGTCTTTGAAAAAAGCCTCATCAGAGGCCAAGGCCGCCTGCCGTCCCCGGCCATAAAGCAATACCCCAAGTCCGGCCAGCAGCGCAACGGACAATATCAGCAAAACAAATTTCTGCCAGCGAGTGAAATAGAGCACAGCCAATCATCCAAGGTCAAGCATTGCAGTTCAAATCACAGTATAGATTCTTGCGTGCCGGCCAATGTTCCTTTGACTTCTAGAGAAAATAAAGGCAAACGGTCATACTATGGCAAAAAAGTTGGAAAGAAATGGCCATTATTGATAAGTAAATTAATTGTAATACTTGACAATGCGACTATTTGAATTATAATAGAGTTATGAAAATATCAACAAAAGGCCGCTATGGATTGCGGGCAATGATTGAATTAGGACTGCGAGAAGGCAATGGGCCTATACTTGTCAGGGACATCGCCGCCGCCCAGGGCATTTCCGAGGATTATCTTGAAATCCTCTTGATCTCCCTGCGCAAGGCGGGACTGGTGCGCAGCTTCAGGGGTGCAAGCGGAGGCTACACCCTTGCCCGTCCGGCGGAGAGCATCAATGCTTTGGAGATTATTGAGGCTGTTGAAGGCAGCCTGCTGCCCTTGGATTGCCTTAATAACTCAGAAATCTGCGAGCGTTCTTCAACCTGTGCCGCGCGGGATTTGTGGCAAGAATCTGCCGAGGCCATGCGTTTTGTATTAAAAGCAACCAATCTTGACACGTTATGTAGTCGTCAACGCGATAAAATAGCTACACCAGATTTTCACATATAAGCCTGCTGAGGAAAGCTTTACGGGAGACAACCATGCTGACAGGAATTGCGGCCGGCAAACCGACCATCATTAACAATGTGCTGGAATTGGTGTATAACACCCCGCTGGTAAGGCTGAACCGCCTGCCTAAAACGGATTGGGCGGAGGTGCTGGCAAAGCTCGAATGCTATAATCCCGGTTGGAGCGTGAAAGACCGTATCGCCCTGGCGATGATCGAGGAGGCCGAGCAGAAGGGCATTTTGAAGCCCGGCGGCGTGATTGTCGAGCCTACCAGTGGCAATACCGGCATCGGCCTCGCTATGGTGGCCGCAGTCAAAGGCTATCGCTGCATTTTAGCCATGCCGGAGAGTATGTCGCTTGAGCGCCGCTTTGCCGTGGAATCCTTCGGCGCGGAAATTGTGCTTACTCCCGCCGCCGACGGCATGCGCGGGGCGGTGGAGAAAGCCAACGAAATCCTGGCTAATACTCCCGGCGCCTATATGCCGCAGCAGTTCGAGAATCCGGCCAATCCGGAAATTCATCGCCGTACTACCGCGCGGGAAATCATCGCCGCCACGGAAGGCAAGCTCGACGCCTTTGTCGCCGGTATCGGCACCGGCGGGACCCTGACCGGAGTCGGCGAAGTGCTGCGCAAGGAAGTGCCGGCTGCGAAAATCATCGCCGTGGAGCCGGTTAAATCTCCCCTGTTGACCCAGGGGATAGCCGGGCCTCACAAGATTCAAGGCATCGGCGCGAACTTTATCCCCGCCGTTTTGAACCGGCAAATTATAGACAGGATTATTGATGTCGCCGATGAAGACGCCTTTCACACCGCGCGCCTGCTGGCCCAAAAGGAAGGCATATTTGTGGGTGTCTCCGCCGGCGCGGCCTGCTTTGCCGCTTTGCAAGTTGCACAGGAATTGGGGAAAGACAAACGCGTAGTAGTCGTGCTGCCCGACCTGGGAGACCGCTATGCCAGCCTGGCGGCAAATTTTAAGGTCTAAAAAATCCATTAACCGCAAAGCCGCTAAGGGCGCAAAGAAAAACGCAAAGAAGCTTTTTTATAGCGGAGCGCCTTTGGTATTTCTTTGCGTTAGCTTTGCGTTCGGCTAGGCCTCTCCGAGGCCGCCATCCCGGTCCGCCATTGGCGGACTTAGGGACTTTGCCCTTTGCGGTTAAGGTTTTGATGTTCCTAATGGAGGAATCAGATGGCTGTAAAAGTAAGAATTCCGGCGCCGCTGCAAGCCCTGACCCAAAACCTCGGTCTATTGGAAGTGGAAGGCGCAACCGTTGGGGAAGTTTTGCTTGCCCTGGAGGAGCGCTATCCCGGCTTCCATGAGCGGCTTTATGATGAAAGCGGCGAGTTGCTGCGCTTCGTCAATATCTATGTCAACGAAGAAGACATCCGCTTCCTGCAAGGGATCGAAACCCCGCTCTCCGAAGGCGACGAAGTCTCCATCATTCCGGCCATCGCGGGAGGATAGTTCTCTATCGCACGATTTACCTTGCCTGGGAACTGATTGGTGTGCCAATTTTATGCCCTGGCGTGGTATAATCTTTAATGGAGCGCGGAGGGAAAAACGTGCCAGCCACACGATTCGAACGCATTACACTTGATCCGGAAGTTATGGGCGGCAAAGCTTGCATTCGCGGGCTTCGCTTTCCGGTTTCCCGACTTCTTGGGCTCTTAGCAACTGGCCAAGATGCTCAATCCATCTTGGCGGAATATCCCTATTTGGAGCCGGAGGATATTCGCGCAGCCTTGGCCTATGCAGCCGCGCTGGCGGAAGAAGAAGTTGTCGAGCTGGCGCGGTGAAATTCCTCCTCGATATGCCCATTTCGCCCCGCATTACCGTTTGGCTGAATGAGAACGGGCACGATGCAATCCACGCCTTCTCTATCGGGCTTGCCCGCGCGCCCGACTGCGAACTGCTAGCCTATGCGGCAAAGGAACAGTGCATTATTATAACTGCGGATAACGATTTCCCCCATCTGCTTGCCCTCTCACGGGAAAAAGCTCCAGGGATCATTCTCTTCCGCGGCGGAGATTATTCCGAACAAGAGATGAGAGGCCTCCTATTGCGCGTATTCAATGCTCTGCCGGAGAGCACCCTCATGCAATCCGTCTCCGTTGTTGATCGAAGACAGATTCGACATCGGTTGCTTCCCTTATAAGGTCTTGCGGCAGAGAAATATCAGGAATCCATGCCTATCTCCCCTCCACCACAATAAACACCGGCACGGGCCAGCCGCCCTTGATGGTGTGGGATTGTTTGCCTTTCACGGTAAGTTGGGTGGACGGGCCGCCGTCCAGGTTCAGGGCATTCGTGCAATTAAGATCTTCGCGCAGACAGGAGGCCCATTCTTCTAAGGACAGCAAGCCCTCGGTCGCGGCCAGAATGACGCGTCCCTGGGCATCCACCCCGACGGCCGCGCGCTTGGCCTCCGCTTGCGGCTTGAAGCGGAGCATTTTGCTATCTGTCACCAGGCGCGGCTTTGATTCTACCGCCTGCATTATTCCCGCCGGCAGGGCCTCCCGTGAGGACGCCACCAGCGCGCGCTTTTTTGTAACTAGAAAAATTCCCCAATCCGCATTGCGCAAGCGCGGCTGAAGCTTCTTCCCATCACAGATAAGCAAGCCTATCGGTTTGAGGAACGGCTCTTCGGCAAAAAACGAGGCATTGATCGCCGCCCCGCGCGGCGGGCACACCTTTTCCGCGGTCGCCCCGGCACTGCTAAATTTCTTTCCGGCGTCCACCACCCGAATCCGACAGCGCGCCGGGTCCACCCGCACCGCCAGCACCCTCGCCGGCCCCAGGCCGCTCGCCCGGGAAAATGCGCGCACCTCAAATCCCGTCCCCGCTTGCCGCCAGGCGGAAGCCGCCGCCCGCTGGTTCCTTGCAGCCCTCAATGAAGCCGATAGGAATTGATAACCTGCAACCGCAATAATTAATATTCCAATAATGAAGACCTGACGTTTGCTTGGCATAGTAGGGAGATTATAGCGCGTTTTCGGGCGATGTCTAATAAAATAGAGAGAGTTCAAGAGATTCGCGTTGATCCCCTATGTATCAGTAGGAGTTTTATCCCAATCTTTCGAGTAACCGCAGAGCCAATTAAGGCAGCAATGCCTTTCCATGGCTATCGAGGTGCACACCGAATATTCCATTTCTGACAGCGCTGAATAGGGCTTTCCAAAAAGTGGGAAATCCCCCTTGATCGGGCGAGAAATAATCCCATCTTTGTAGGCAAATTCAGCCGACTTCTCAATAATCTCAGCATATGTTATGCCCTCAGGTGGCTTATCTCCGGTTTGTTGCAGGTAGGTGGTGCGGGAGCGCCAATGCCATAATTCGGCCACATCGCGCGCTCTGGCTATCTCTTTGACCGGGCGAAGTTTTGCCCGCTTGAGGAAGTTGTCAACCGGCGTCATTAGGCCAAGCGGTTTGATTATGTCATCTTGCGAAAATTGCGTATCGTATCCCAGCAATCGGGGCCGTAGTGAAAGGGACCAAAGAAGGACTCCCAACGATTCCCCGCGCCAACTAACATCTATTATTTCCTGTCGCGTCCAAGCACCCAAGGGTTTCGCGAACAGCGCCTTTTCGCGCTCCGACAAGTGACTGGTCAAACCTTGTGCCGTCAACCAGGCGTTTAGCTTGGCCGTCAGTTCTTCATGCCCCTTGATTAAGACTTCCCGCACCTCAACATCACTGAGCACTTGAGCAGTGTCTTGAACAACCTGCTCAAATTCACCCCTCATTATTAAGGCGCCCAAACAAAGCGCCCGGTAAGCAATCTCCTCCTTATTCGGAGGTGTAACGCGAATCGGTCTATCCTCGATGTGAACATTCTCCTCCATATGGCGCCTCCCGACGATATGCTGTTGAATTGCGGCCCATGTCAATATAGCAATAATACATCCCAATAAAATGACGCGCACGCGCACTTTACCTGCCACTTAAGATTCCTTCCTATCAGCCAAATCACACTCTTTTAGACGACGAATTCGCGCGTTTCGTTTACTTTCGCCCGCAAATTCTTTTCCCCTTGCTCGCGCATTGTCCTTCTGTCTCTTTGATTGTGTTCAGCCTATACATTAGCGCGGCGCTTCGCCCGGCGGCCTCGTGCCGGCCATGAAAGTTAGGGGTTAGAGACTCACGACTCACGACCCACGACTACTCTTCCTGGTGTTGCGCTTGTGCCGCCGCGACCATCACTGATTCGAAGGCATAGAGCGGCGCGTCGGCGCGCAAGGCCAGCGCAATAGCATCACTGGGCCGGGCATCAATGGAGATGGTTTCGCCATTCATTCGAAAATGGAGTTTGGCATAATAGGTCTTGTGCCACAGGTCGTCAATGACGACTTTATCGAGCGTGGCCCCCATGGTATCGCAGATGGCCATCAGCAAATCGTGCGCATAAGGCTGATTAGGAATGGCCTCCAGATCAATCTCCAGCCGGCGCAGTATGGCGACTGCTTCACAGGGGCCAATTTCGAGATAGAGCTTGCGCTTGTATTCGTCTCCCAATACAACTATATGGCACGGCTTTGCTTCATTCGCCGGCGTGCCAAGCTGCACTATCCGCAGTCGCACTTCCTGATTGTCTAATGGTATGTCTTGCATGGACAGAGAGTTCTCAGTTATTAGCTTGTAAACGTAAAAGCGGAGGCTTTCAGCGCCGGCACCAGGCAGCCCATGGAGAGCTTCACCTCGCGGCTCAACATGGTGGTGCGCTGGAAGGTCTTCAAGATGCTTTCCGTGAAGCGCAGCTTTTGCACGGGCCGGCTGATTTTGCCGCGTTCAATCAGGAACGTGCCGTCCCGGGTCATCCCCGTCAGGATGGTCTCGCGGGGCGAGACTGAGTTGGTGTAGTGGAAACGGGTAACCAGCAATCCCCGTTCGGTCGAGGCGATCATCTCTTCCAACGTCGCCTCCCCGGGCGCAAGGCACAGATTCAAGGGTGCCGGACCATAAGCGCCTGTAGGTGGAAGGGCGTGGCCGGTTGACTGCTTTCCCTCTTTCCCCGCGCTATAGGAATCATACACCACGCCTTTGGCGATGCCGTGCTCTATAAGCATCACCTTCTGTTTGGGAATGCCCTCGTAATCAAAGGCCATGGGGAATAAGCGCGGATCGTGCCCGTCATCATAAAGGCTGATGCCCTCCGCGGCGATCTTCTTGCCGAGCTGGTCGCACATAAACGAGCGCCCTTCCTGGTAGGCCATGGCTCCCAGGCCCATCCAGTTTAAACTGGAAAGCAGATCGGCCACCGCCGGCGCTTCCAGCACCACGGTGTATTCCCCCGGCTCGATGGGCTTTTCGCCGCGGCTTGCCACACATTTCTGGGTCGCGGTTTCCGCGGCCTGGCGCGGCGAAAAATCAGCAATATCTTTGCCCTGCCATTCGCCATAGCCGCTGGCATCACTCTCATCGGCGACGATAATGACCGCCTCCGCATGCGACCAGGGCTGATAGGCCCTGATGCCCAGACTGCTGGCCACCGCCAACTCGCCGGAGGCGACGGACAGCGAGCCGGAGGCAATGGCGCGCGCCTTTTTCGCGGTCGCGACCATGGTCTCCACCGCCCCGGCGCGCTCCTCTGGAGTGGAGGCCGCCGTGGCTTTGCTGAAGGCTTCCGCCGGCGTGATGGGCAGAGGCGAAGGCAGCGATGAAAAAGCCGGATTGGGTTGTGAACTGCGCGCCAGCAGACCGGCGCGTCTGGCCACATCTCGCAGGCCCGCCGCATCAACGCGGTTGCCGGTGGCGCAGCCGATTTGTTTGCCGACCACCGCACGCACGGTCAGATGCAGGTTCGATTCCGCCACGTTCTGATGTATCACGGATTCGGCAAACCGGGTAAGCGCAGACTGCTCCACCGAAATGATAGCCTCCGCTTGATCCGCCTCAACGAACTTCAATGCGCTTTCCGCAATGGAAAGTAGTTCATCTTGCCCGAACATTTAGTCCTCTTTTATCATGCCAATCTTTACTTTTCTAAAGCGCGCCGGCGCCGTGCCATGCCCCACATGCATGCCCTGGGGCGGCTCTCCTTTGCCGCAATTCATAATTCCCCACAACTTCCAGGACGACTTATTGCCAATCGCATCACAGGAACCCCAGAATTCGGGGGTGATTCCCTGATAGGTGGTATTGCGCAGCAATCGCCCGAGTGAGCCGTCTTTTATCTCCCAGGCGGCCTCGGTGGCAAACTGGAAATTCAGGCGCGTATCATCAATACTCCAGGACTTTGTGGACGCGGCGTAGAGGCCGTGTTTGGTGTCGGCAATCATCTCTTCCAGCGTCCAGTCGCCGGGGTCGAGATTGATATTGGTCATGCGAATGAGCGGCAAATAATTCCAGCTTTCCGCGCGCATGGCGCCGCCGCTCTTCAGCCCCAGCCTCGCGGCGGTCTCGCGGGAACTCAGATAGCCGCTGAAGATCCCCTCTTTTACAATATCCGTTCGCTGTGCGGGCACGCCCTCATCATCATAGCCAAAACTTCCCAGGCCGCCCTCCAAAGTCGCGTCGGCATTGATGTTTACCATATTCGAGCCATAGCGAAAATTGTGCAATTTATCCGGCATGAGAAAGGAAGTGCCGGCATAAGAGCGTTCCGTGCCAAAGACCCGGTCCAGCTCGATGGGATGCCCGCAGGATTCATGAATCTGCAGCGCCATCTGGGAAGAATCTAAAATCAGGTTCCGTTCGTCCGAAGGACACAGCGGCGCAGTGAGCAAATCAACTGCTTCCTGGGAAGCGCTCTCCGCCCCCCGCGGGAGGTCCATTTCCTCTATCGTCTCATAACCGCGCAAGGCATGATAGCCGTCAAGCGCGGAGGGATAGGAGCGCCTTTGGACTTCCTCGCCCTCCACGGCCGTGGCCGACAGCATCCCCCCGGATTCGGTGCGGTGTTGCTCGATTTCCGCCCCTTCGCTGCTCACAAACCACTTCTCCTCCTGCATGAACACCATCCGCCCCATAGACACCCGCACCTTGGGCGAACGGCGCACAATCCGGTCCACCTCCTTGAGCAGCTTTACCTTCTCCTCCAAAGGCACATCGAAGGGATCTATCTTAAAATCGCTCTTCCAAACGGCGCGTGCCGGCTCCACTTCGTTCAGCTTCACCGGTTCATTGCCGAGGCGCGCGCTGGCGCGCGCAATCCTCACCGCCAGGCGCGCGGTTTCCTCGATTTCTTGGTTATCTGTGGAATTGGTGGCGGCAAATCCCCAGGCGCCTTCCGCGATCACGCGGATGCCGAGGCCTTCATTCGCCGAAGAGGTCAGCGTCTCCACCACGCCATTCTTCATGGCAATCGCCTCCCCCTGCTCGCTCGCCATGCGGACATCCGCATAGCTGGCGCCGGCCTTCAAAGCCGCCGCGATCGCTTTGCGCGCAATATCAGGCCCGATCATCTTCTCTCCCTGTTCCCAATATTCCCCACCGATTTATCCTTTATAATATCTCCAATAAGGGAAAAATGCAATTCAGCGATTTATGGCGTAACAGTTCACGCTTTATGAGGATTGATTAGAAATTCGACAGGGACTCTTTTGGAGTGCGGGAGCTTGCTCCCGCTTTGGGCCGCCGGAGCTTGCTCCGGCAACTTCCTGGAAGCAAGTCCGCCAAAGGCCGATCTGCCTTAGGCATGACTTCCAGGTCTTAAAGCGGCAGCGAGCTGCCGCAGTCCAAATTGGCCTAATCTTTCCTGCTGCTTGAGTTCCTTATAATTCGATTTAATGGAAATTCTCATTATTTGTGAACTGTTACCTTTATTGAACTGAAAAATATGGCCAGGAATCCGCCGGCCTGCGAAGAGCCATGAAAAAGGCGCGGATTGCTAATGTGGAGCGACTATATGGTCCCTTTAAGGACAAACCGCGCGGCGGGTAATATCCACGTCCACCCGCACTTTGTTGCAGCAGTATCCGCGCCCAAAATATATTATAGCATAAGGTTGCCGAATTATTGTAGAAGTTGTCGCCGGCGCTGAAAAAATTTGTGCGATTTTGCTCCAACCGGACAATCGGGCCAGGTGTGTGATAGGGAAATCCGGCAGGGGCGACAGGCCCATGTAATAGTTCACAGTTATTGAGAAACGGCCATTTTGAAGTGGCCCCGGAAAAGGGCAATTTTATGGAGTGCGGCGGTCACAACCTTCGTAGCTTCAGCGAAGAAGGTTTGCCGCCGCTTTTGCTTTGAACTTATGCGCCCATGAAAGCGGTGGCGGCTAGGTCTTTCAGACCGCCGTGGCGGCCTCCGGCCTAGCCACACGATTTCAGCGCTCTCTCGCCGAAACCGATGACCACCGCACTCCACATAGCGCGGATAATTCTTGATATTCTTTCTCATGAGTTCCGAACTGTTACAGGCCCATGGCGCGCGTGTAAATTTATTCTCCATACAAGGTATAATATAGTCGTCCAGCGAGAACCTAATGCCAAAACATGAAAGGATACGAAAAATGAAAATCGTCATCGCTATTGTGCTGGTCTGTTCCCTGCTTGCGCCGGCCGTCATGACGGCTGCCGCGCCGGCGAGAAGCCAACTTGGTTTGGCCCGGATCGTCGCACGGCCGAAATTCAGAATACAATCTGTGGCCCAGTTGAAGATGGAAAAATTCAACCTGACACCGGTGGCCGCGGGCGCACTGGCGGGCCTAGGCCCGCAGATAGCGGGAAATCCCGCCTATAAGACGAACAACGGCGTCCTGCTGTCCGTGAACCAGCCCTCCAACTCCAATCCTAGTGCCGTGTTGCTGGTGCAGAATGTGGAATGGGGCCAAAATATCTATGCCCAATTCGTGAGCGATAATTCGGACCCGATTTTAGTGCAATATCGCCCCGCCCAAGAGCAATGCTATCTGGCGACCGCGCTGTTCCGAGACCTCCCCTCCGCGCAACATACCTATCTGCTGACCCTCGG
>Ga0315288_10007464_pt1 | contig 13850 bp, 14 predicted proteins | sample YL17G11_20_MG_FD_203454 | JGI IMG/M metagenome (GOLD analysis project Ga0315288, IMG submission 203454) | Sediment microbial communities from Yellowstone Lake, YNP, Wyoming, USA - YL17G11_20 | ecosystem: Environmental > Aquatic > Freshwater > Lake > Sediment | place: USA: Wyoming | collected...
AAGATAATTAGCGTTATTCCCTGGATGGGTTATTGTATTCAGGATAAAGTTTTTCGGCCGGGTGAACCCTTGTCTTCAAAAGTAATTGCTAATATTATCCAAAATTTAAAAGTAAGCCATGTGGTTACTCTAGATCTTCATAATCAAACAATTGAAGGATTTTTTGATATTCCTTTTACCGAACTATTTACTACTTATACAATTATTGACTATTTTAAAGCAAAAAAAATTAAGGTTGATACAATTATTAGCCCTGATGTCGGAGCAGTAAAGAAAGCAACTTTTTTTGCTCAAGCCTTTGATATTCCCTTAGTTACCATAAATAAAAAAAGAGATTTACGTACGGGTGAGACTTCCATAGTAGGAGTAAATGGTCAAATTCAGGGTAAATCAGTTTTAATTGTGGATGATTTTATTTCTACCGGTCAGACTTTAATTAAAACTGCCCAATATCTAAAAAGAGGAGGAGTAAAAAAAGTTTATGCTTGTCTGGCTCATCATTTTTATATACCCGGCGTTCAAGAGGAAGTTGAAAATAGTTTTTTAGATATGCTTTATGTTACTGATACGATTGAACAGCCAAATAAGGTAAAATATAGTAAATTAAAAATTATTCCGGTAGCTAATTTAATAAGTAAGGAGATAAAAAAATTATTATGAAGCAATATAAGTATATTTTTGTTTCCGGAGGAGTTATTTCTGGTTTAGGGAAAGGAATAACTGCCGCCTCGATTGGTTTATTGCTAAAAGCTCATGGTTATAAGGTTGCTTTAGTTAAATGCGATCCTTATGTCAATATTGATGCCGGAACCATTAGGCCGCAAGAGCATGGTGAGGTTTTTGTGACCGAAGATGGTATTGAAACTGATCAGGATTTAGGCCATTACGAACGGTTCATCGACGAAAATTTAACGCGGGCTCATTATGTCACTACAGGGCAAATTTATCAGGAGGTAATTAGGAAAGAGCGTAATTTTGAATATCACGGCGAAGACGTGGAGGTAGTACCTCATGTACCAGAGGAAATGATTAGACGCTTTAAGAAAGCGGGAGAAGCTTCTAAGGCTGATGTGGTGATTATAGAAATTGGCGGGACAGTAGGTGAATATCAGAACATTCTATTTCTTGAGGCCAATCGGATTATGAAAATGAGAGATAAAGAAGAAGTTATTCATATTCATGTGGCTTATCTGCCGACGCCGCCTTCTATTGGCGAGATGAAATCTAAACCGGCGCAAATTTCGGTAAGGTTATTAAACCAGACCGGTATTCAACCAGACTTTTTAGTAGCTAGAGCAGATAAGATGTTGGACAATAAGCGTAAAGAAAGAATTAGTCTATTTTGTAATATTGATTTTGATGATATTATTTCTAATCCTTATGTCCATTCTGTTTATGAAGTACCTTTAGTGTTTAGACAACAGAATTTTGATTTAAAAATCCTAAAGAGATTAAATTTACCATCCAAAAAAACAAATTTGTTGTTTGATTGGAAGAAAAAAGTGGAAAAGATTAGCACCAGCAAGAAAAAAGTAACGATTGCCATTGCCGGAAAGTATCAGACAGTAGGTGATTATATTTTACCCGATTCGTATGTCTGTGTAGTGGAATCTTTAAGACATGCCGCCTGGGAATATGGTTATCAGTCAGAAATTGTTTGGCTGGATACAGAAAAATTAGAGAAAAATCCTTCTTTAATCGGTGAACTTAAACAAGTGAATGGAGTTATCATTCCTCAAGGTTGGGGTTCACGAGGAGTGGAAGGAAAAATAAAGGTAGCCCAATATACCAGAGAACACAAAGTTCCCTACTTAGGTCTTTGTTTTGGTATGCAAATGGCGGTCATTGAATTTGCCAGAAATGTCTTGGGTTTAAAAGGTGCTAATTCCGAAGAGGTTAATCCTAAAACTCACTATCCAGTAGTTCATATTATGCCTGGGCAAAAAGAATATCTTAAGCAAAAACAATATGGCGGAACAATGCGTTTGGGTGCCTGGCCTTGTCAAATAAAACCAAATTCACTTCTTTACCAAATTTATCAAAAAAAGATGGTGATGGAGAGACACCGGCATAGGTATGAATTTAACATGCAATATAAAGATAAATTTGAAAGCAAAGGAATGGTTATTAGTGGTAAATCTTTGGATAATAAATTAGTTGAAGCAATAGAATTGCCGCAAAATTTCCACCCGTTTTTTGTGGCAGTTCAATTTCACCCCGAATTTAAATCGCGGTTTATTGCTCCCCACCCCATTTTTGTGGCCTTTATTAAAGCTTGTATTAAAAATGGTTAAATGGTAAAATTTCAGCTATGGCAAAAAGATTGACGATTTTAAATACAGAAATTCAGATTGGTGATACGGTAAAAATTCATCATAAAGTTAAAGAAGGCTTAAAAGAACGAATTCAAATTTTTGAAGGAATTCTGATTAGTATTAGAGGCAGAGAGATTAATAAATCATTTACTGTCAGAAGAATTGCTTCCGCTAATATTGGTGTCGAGAGAATTTGGCCAGTCTATTCTCCCAGTATTGTCAAAGTCGAAGTGAAAAGAAGAGGTTTAGTGAGGCGGGCAAAACTTTATTATTTGAGGAAAAGGTTGGGAAAGGAAGCAACCCGGGTAAAAGCTGTTAAAGAGAAGAAAGAAGAAGTAAAAAAATCCCATGAGGAAAAAAAGCCTAGGGAATCTAGGCGAAAACCTAGCCCTAAAATACCTGCAAAATAAGGGTTATAAATTTATTGCTCGTAATTTCCGCTCACGCTTTGGCGAAATAGATTTAATTTTTCAAGAAAATAACAATTTAGTCTTTGTGGAAGTGAAATTGCGTTTAAATGATACTTATGGACAACCGGAAGAAGCAATTAATAAATGGAAAATAGCCTCAATTATTAAAACTGCTCAGTATTTTAAGTTACTCTATCCTAAGTTTCCGGATTCTTTAAGAATAGACGTAATTGCCATATTGTATAATTCTTTAGAAAATAATATTATTTCTCTAAGACACATAAAAAATATTACGATGTAATTAACCTGGTTTGAAAAAATATTTTAACCGCTATTTAATTTGGTTTTTAATAATTATTTTTAGTTTTGCTTATAGTTTTTATAGTTTGATCCGGCACCGGCGATTGGAGTCTTTAGTTTTTGATTTGGGTATTTACGATCAAATGATTTGGCTGGCTTCGCAAGGAAAAAGGCTTTATTCAACCATTTTAGATATGCCTTTCTTTGCCGACCATTTTACCATTTCCCTGGTTTTACTTTCACCTTTATTTTGGCTGTGGAACAATGTTAAGGCTTTATTGATATTTCAAGCAGTCTTTGTTTCTATTGGCGCTTATCCGATTTATCTTTTAGCTAAACAAAAGACGAAAGATAAAATGGTAGCGCTTTGCCTGGCTTTGGCTTATTTAATGTTTTACGGCATTCAAAATGCCATTGCTTATGATTTTCACCCCATTGTTTTGGCAACAGCACTCTTGGCTTGGTTGTTTTATTTTTATAATCTCAAAAAATGGCGGCTTTTTTGGCCAATCTTAATATTAATCTTGGGATTACAGGAAAATTTTGCTTTGTTAACTATGGGTTTAGGAGCTTTTTTGTTTTTTCAATATAAGGACTATAGGCGAGGAATAATTATTAGTTTACTGGGTTTAAGCTGGTTTTTGACAGTGATATATATAATTGTGCCTTTTAGTGGACATAATAATTTTTTTTATATGCCTTTGCATTTAGCTAATAAAAGTTTATGGGAAATGCTTAAGATGATGATTTATCCAGAAAGCAAAATAATGGTTATTTTGGCCTCATTATTAGGATTTGGGCTACTACCGGTATTTTCACCTTTTATATTTATTTTCTTTTTGGAAGAAGCAATCCAGCGTTTTGTCGGCTCGCCTTTTGCCACAAGATGGGTAACAGAATACCAGTATAATGCTATTTTTGCTCCGATTATGGCCGTTGGTTTTTTAGATGCTTATCAGCGTTATTTTTCAAAAAAGAAAAGAATAGTTATTTTTATGTTGTTAATGGGAATAATATTAACACAACTAGTGTTTAAGCCAGGGTTAAGTAATTACCTTAAACCTGGATTTTTTAAACAAACTAGAGAAAACGTTGATAAGTTATTAGCTTTTATTCCCAAAAATAGCAGTGTGGCCACGACTAATAATTTAGGAGCCCATCTAAGTCATCGGGAAAAAATAATTTTGCTGACTAATTGTTTGGAAGATAAAACTTTATGGGGAAAGGAAACGAAGCGTTGTTTTTCTGTAGAGCCGGACTATTTAATAGTTGATTTAAGTTTTGGTGATAATAATGTGGCTTATTATCCTGATTATTCTAAGCAGGCAATTATTAATTACCTTAATTATTTAGAAACTCACGCTAAGTACCGTTTAATTAAGGAGCAAGACATGATTTATTTATGGCAAAAAATATGAATATTAAAATAGAAGAATTTTAAAAAATACACAGGATTAAAAATCCTTGTCCGAGGATCGCCAAAGACTAGGTCCCTGTGGTCTTTTTCTCCGTTGCGAAGACAATAATCTTTGGACCTGTTTTCCCAGTGGTAAATGATCTAATATCAATTTTGTAATCTCATAAGCTAAATAAAAACTCTCGTGTTTCGAGTAAAGTAAATTAGCCATTAATTCACATTCTTTGGGTGTTCCTAAAGACAAGATTACCTGTTCAACGCTAAAAGTTTTGACGGGCGAGGAGTATAAGGAAGGGATAGTTATGAAGTGGGTTCCAAAAGCTAAGCTGGCCAAAGACCGCCAATTTCTATCTGCTGCTGCTGTTAAAAATAAGTCAACTTCATCGACTGTTGAACGGGCGCCGCTGGTAGGGGCAAAAATTGATTCGAGTGGTACTCCCCAGTTAATTAATAACTTTTGTGCACAGGAACTGATATCAGGGTATTCAGGTCCCCAAACATCACCGACGCACATAAATAAATTTTGTGTGTAACCTTGATCGTAAAGATAGTAAGCGGCGCACGTTACCAGATAACTGCGCCGGCTTAAACCGGTTTCATTTGTGGCTGAAGGTAAATAAAGATGGACTAAAGTTGCATCAACCGCTTGATTGGGTTCTGCTTCGGGAAAAAGATACGGTCTTTCTGACTCGGGCGTTATCATAGTTAGCAATATCTAAGTATTGTCTATAACCAAACGTATCAAATTATATCAGAATCTTTTTTTACTGCAATGCTGAAATAATTACCATCGGAACCGACGGGGATACCGCGCTGGAGTTTATCCTGAGCAGTTCGATACCACTCACTGTTATAATGCAGTCGAAGGATTATTTTTTGTGTGCGCGATTTTTGCTCGGCGGTAGCCGAGCAATTAAGAACTAAAAAGTATTATAATGGATTTATGAAAATGTTTCGAGCCATAATATTTACTGTTAAGTCTTTCTGGAAAGCAGCCACACCAGTATTTTTAGTTTGCATAATCGCTCAAGTATTTATTGCTCTTTCATCAGTGGTAAACACAATAACTTTCAAAGAGATTATTGACTCTGCAAATAATCAAAAAACTTTATTAGGATTATCTATTTTTGGCGTAATTGCTTTTCGTCTTGTCTATGAATTAATTAAAAAAGTGATAGAGGGTATATCAAATTACTTTGGAGTTTTACTTGATATTAAGCAAGTTATTTATATGCACAGATCATTTGTTGATAAGGTTTCGAAACTTGATATATCAAGTTTCGAACAACCTTCAACTGTCGGCTTAATCAATAGAGCTTTTGGCCGTCTACAATTTCAACTTAAACTCTACGTCAAAGCCATTATAGATTTATTGTCATCAGCAATTGAATTATCAGTTAGTATTGTGATATTTTTCTTCGCTTCCCCAATTTTGGCAATAGTAATTATTGTTGCCAATATGATTCCAATTATTGTCAGGTCAAAATATGCCAATGGCGTATTTATGATTTATCGTGCCGATGACGAAACAAGACGAAAGTTTGGTTATACGGCAAATGTATTAATGGAACGAGAAACTCTCCCCGAAATAAAAATTTATAGGGCTTTCGATTTTTTCAAGCAAAAACTTACTGATATTTTTAAAATATTTACAGGTAATCAAATAAAACTTGAAAGAAAGTACCAAATTTTTAATACTGTTTCTGAATTCATTCCCATTTTGGCTGTATTTATGTTCACAATATACATTGCTAACCAATTATTAACAAATTCCATTTCAACCGGAACATTTATTTTCTTGTTTACAAACGTTTTTGTTTTCTCTGGGGCGCTTGGTAGATTAAGTCAAAATCTTGGGCACCTCTACGCGGATAGTCATTTTATTGACGAGGTAAGGGAATTTTTCGAACTAAAACCAAATATTACTTTTCCAATTATCGCTAATTCTGCGAAAACTCAACTTATTGAAAAAATAAAAAATCCGACAGTGGTTTTTGAAAATGTATCTTTTGCTTATCCTAATTCTGAAAAGAATGTATTGAATAAGATAAATTTAACAATTCCTTACGGTCAAAATTTAGCATTAATCGGTGAAAACGGAGCGGGAAAAACAACATTAGTCAAACTTCTTCTTCGAATGTATGATCCTTCAGAAGGTCAAATCTTAGTAAACGGTGTTAATCTTCGAGATTTACCGGAGGATGTATTATTTAGTCTATACTCAACTCTTTTTCAATCTTTTGGTAAATTCTATCTTACTGTTAAAGAAAATCTTGAATTAGCGGCAGGTAAGAAATTGACCGAAGAAGAAATGGAAAGATATTTAAAATTTTCTAATGCTTGGGAATTTGTAAAAACTTCAAAACATAAATTTAACCAACAGTTAGGGCCAGAATATAAAGATGGGACTGATTTATCCGGCGGACAATGGCAAAGATTGGCTATAGCACGAGCTTACGCTAAAGATGCCCCGATGCTTATTTTGGACGAACCAACATCAGCTGTTGATGCAAAGAGCGAAATGGAAATCTTTGATCGATTAAATAAAGAAATGAAAGTAAACACACTTTTATTTATTTCCCACCGATTTTCAACAATAAAAGACGCTGAAAGAATAATTGTTTTGCATCAGGGAAAAATTGTAGAAGATGGGACACATTCTCAACTTATGGAAAATAAGGGAAAATATTTCGATCTTTATACCATTCAAGCAGAAAGGTATAAAAGAAAATAAAAGTTCTTTAAAATTTTTGCGTTTTTTTTGTTCGGCGGAGCCGAGCAACTTAAATTATTAAAAATTTTGAATTGATGCATTGAAACGTTGTCTTTTTTCTTCTTTGGCATCTCCAAATTGTCTATTTAGCATTAATATTTTATCTGCGACACTGGTAGTAAGATCAGCTCCAACTACCTGTTTCATACTATTAACAAGACAGTCGGTTGAAAGACTAATGCCTACGCTTTGTAGCCCAAATGGGGACAAATCACCAACTAACACAACATTTTCACCGTCTGCTCTTACGGCTAAGTAATGCGTGTGATCTCCCTCCTGTTTTGGGTAATAACACATCACGTTGATTAATAATCCTTGGTTAGGTCTTAAAGCCCTTAGAGTTTGCCCCATTTGTTCTGGATCTGTTATTGCTAGTTCTTCGAATGTTTTATTGGGAAAATATTCTTTTGCAAAAACATCATATGCACGAGGTTTGCCATTTTTTATGGCATCTTCAAAAATTGTTTTATACTGCCTTGGAGAATAACGAAAATTTCTTCCATATCCGGTTGTTAATATTGAGCAGGCATGAACAGCAATAATTCCGCAAAGGCCAAAAGTATCGTCCATACCATACAACTCATACATAATTTCACTAAAATGTTCTCCCATTCTGTCTGAGGTTTGTTCTAAATCCATCACTTCGTGGAATGCTGAAAAATTCCTTGTTCTATTTTCTCCTGTAATTCTCAAATGCTCCAATGATATAGCCATATTTATAAACCTGATTTTATCACAAATTTAGTATCTTAGTAGAATTTAGGATAATAAGTTCTTTAGATAGTAAATCCCAATAATAATAAAGATTATAGCGGTTATTTTACGGATTACTTTTTCTACTTTTGATACTTTAGAAAAAGCTAGCCCAATTTTATTAACACTAAAAGTAATAATAAAAGAAAAAATTATTACTGGCAATCCTGTTCCTAGAGCAAATAAAAGTGGTAATAAAAGACTTTCATTTGATTTTAAAACCATAGGAATTAAAATTCCAAAGAACAAAACGCCACTATAAGGACAAAAAGCTAACGCAAATAACATACCAAGAAGAAGTGAACCAATATACCCTTTGCTAGCCAACCTCAATTTAATCTTTTCTATTCTTTGACTGCTGGATTTAAAGTTTAGTTCAATTATATCTGCCATAATCAAGCCTATTAAAATTAAAAGAAATCCTAGTACTTTATCACCCCACCCTTGAAAAATTGAAGAAATTTGAAAAGAAGATAGTCCTAAATAAATTAAAGTGGCCAAAAGAGTGTAGCTGATAGCCCTTCCTAAAGTGTAAAAAAGGCCATTTAGGAGTGTATTCCTTGGTGTTTTAATCTCTTTTGATATGTAAGCAATAGCAGTAATATTAGTAGCCAGAGGACAAGGACTAATAGAAGTCATTAAACCAATTAAAAAAGCGGATAGAAATGGGATATTGTAGTTATCTATTAAATAATTTATCCAGCTCATGCTAAAGAAGTGCTTTTAACTTAGCTTCAAAATATTTTTTTAATTGTAATTCGTCAGTCACTAACCGCCAAACTGTAGTATCTAATTCTTTGTGATTTAAACCGTCTTTAATAACATTTATATAAAGAGCAGAACCACTAACTTTATAATCTTGAGCAATTTTAGAGTTTTCGGGGAAATCAATGTTGATTTCTCTAAAAACTATTTTCCCTGACTTAAATTCTTCTGGAAATTTCTCTTCTACAGTAGCTTTGGTAAATTTACCAATATTAATACAGGAGATACACTGCTTGATAGCATGAAAATGAAGAACTTCAATTTTTTCAGCACCAGAGGGTAGGGTAGTTGAAATAGTTTGTGTAGGAGTCGGTTGTTTACTCTGTGCTGATAACACCTTTTCCGCTTTTGGTTTAAACGGATCAAAAACAATAAAAATTAAAACTAAAGCTATGCCTATTAAGCCAAAAATATAATATTTATTCATTATTTAAGGAAATTAAATAAATAGCTAATTAGTATTATACCAATTAATGAAGTAAATGGAATTTTATTAAATAGTTATGAATGGATTTATTATCTTAAGCTGTGACCCCATCGGGAGTCGAACCCGAGTTTTCAGGATGAAAACCTGATGTCCTAGGCCACTAGACGATGGGGCCAAATAATTTCACCATTAAAAAGTTTTTTAAAGAACTTTTTATTTCTTTGACGTTTTAAAAAATATTCAAATTTTCTTGCTTCTTTTAAAGTACTAAAATTTCTTTTATAAATCAATTTTACAGGTCGTTTCCCTTTTGTTGCTCTGCTCTGACCGCATTGATGTTCGTTTAATCTGTGTTCAATATTAATTGTGCTACCAATATAATAATCAGTATTCGCACAAGTTAAAATATAAGTTGTTGCCATTCGAACCCTTGGTTTGGTCGAAAATTCGACCTGTCCTAGGCCACTAGACGATGGGGCCAAATAATTTCACCATTTTCAAAGATCCTTCGTCGTTTTACTCCTCAGAATGACAGAAAGCGCGTATAGAAGTATTTTAGCAGACTTATGCTACAATTAAAATATGCTTGTTTTAGGTATTGATCCTGGGTTTGCTTTAACAGGATGGTGTGTTATTGAAAAACAAAACGAACCAAAATTAATTGCGTACGGCTGCATTACCACTGCCAAGAATAAAGATTTATCAATAAGAATATTAGAGTTATTTAATCAGTTAAAAAAGATTATTAAGAAATATAAGCCAAATATTGTTGCTTTAGAAAAAATATTTTTTAATACTAATGCCAAAACTGCTTTTATGGTAGGTGAGGCTAGGGGAGTAATAAAAATCTGCAGTCTTTTAAACAACATTCCGCTTACAGAGTTTACTCCTTTACAGATAAAAAGCTGCATTGTAGGATATGGACGAGCAGACAAAAATCAAGTCCAACAGATGATAAAAGTTTTATTAAAGTTGGATAAGATTCCTAAACCAGATGATGCGGCTGATGCGGCCGCTACAGCCTTAACTTATTGTTATTATAAATCAAATTTGGATAAGTAAAAATGATTGGCTATTTAAAAGGAATTATTAAAAACAAAGATATTAATAACTTAATTTTAGATGTCAATAAAGTTGGTTATTTATTGTTTGTTCCCTTTTTTGTTTTAGAAAAATGTTATTTAGGAGAAGAAAAAGAATTTTTTGTTTATACCCATGTGAGGGAGAGTGAAATTAGCCTTTATGGTTTTACCAAACTGGAAGATAAAAATGTTTTTTTACAGTTAATTAGCGTTTCCGGAGTTGGTCCAAAAACAGCTTTAAATATTATTTCTTATGGTAACGGTACAGTAAATATTATAAAAGCCATTAAAAATGCTGATGTAGATTTTTTTACTGAGATTAAGGGCATTGGGAAAAAGACCAGCCAGAGAATTATTGTTGACTTAAAATCTAAAATTGGCGGTATTAAAGAGTTAGATTTTACTACCGAAGAGGATAAAGATTTAATTGAGGCCTTACAGGGTTTGGGTTTTTCCAATAAAGAAGTTAAAAAAGTAATTAAAGACATTGGTAAAGATTTCTCTTTAGAAGAAAAAGTAAAACAAGCTTTAAAAAATCAAAATGGATAAAAATAAGAAAGTTAAACCGGTAGATATTTTTGAAGAAACTTTAAGACCAAGAAAAATGGAGCAATTTCAAGGTCAGAAAAAAGTAAAAGAAAAACTGGATATATTTTTACAAGCGACTAAAAAAAGAAAAGAGCCATTGGATCACGTTTTACTTTATGGTCCTCCTGGTTTGGGTAAAACTACTTTAGCTCACTTAATTGCCTCAGAACTTGGAGTTAATATAAGAATAACTTCCGGTCCGGCAATAGAAAGAAGCGGCGATTTAGCCAGTATTTTAACCAATCTAAAAGATAAAGACGTCTTATTTATAGATGAAGTGCATCGATTAAACAGAACCGTAGAAGAAGCTTTGTATCCAGCCATGGAAGATTATTGTTTAGACATTATTTTAGGCAAAGGGCCGTCTGCCAGAACAATAAGATTAGAACTGCCAAAGTTTACCATCATTGCCGCTACCACCAGAATTGGCTTGCTTTCCTCGCCTTTAAGAGACAGATTTGGGGCTGTTTACAGGCTTAATTATTATGATCAGGATTCTTTAAGCAAGATTATTAAAAGGTCAGCTAAAATTTTAAAAACAGAAATCGATGATGAAGCCTGTTGGGAATTGGCTACCAGGTCTCGGGGAACACCAAGAATTGCTAATACATTATTAAAAAGGATAAGGGATTTTGTCCAAATTAAAGCTCAAGGAAAAATTACCAAACAATTATTAGATGAAGCTTTAAAAATATTAGAAGTAGATGAGTTGGGATTGGATAAAATAGACAGAGATTTTTTAACTGTTTTATGCTTGGACCATCAAGGCAAACCAGTCGGTGTAGAAACGCTGGCTGCCACCTTGTCTGAAGATGAAGGCACTCTTTTAGAAGTAGTCGAACCTTATTTAATGCAGAAAAGCTTGATAAAAAGAACAAAACAAGGAAGAGTAGCCACTCCTAAATCTTTTAAACACTTAAACATTCCTTTGCCTAAAAATTACGACAATTAATTATTAGGGAAATGGTGATTACTATGGCCGGAGAACATGAACAACCAACAGCTGTTTCTTTTCGAGAAGCTCTTTTTAACAGTGCAACTGAAGAAGTTTATAATCCGCTAGCTGGTAAACGTTATTTAAGGATCGATCCTCCGGAGGGTGGGGTTTTAACTAACGAGCTGCTAACCAGATATTTAAAGGACGACCCGCGGCCAATGAAAGGTCACCATAACCAACCGATTTACATACTTGCCGGTCCCGAAGATCAGGTTCGTATGTACCAAATAATCCATGATCAGGATAAAATGCGTACCTATATTCAAGATTTTGACCGGGAAGGCCGGAGCTATGCTACTATTGGAAAACGCCAAAACTGTTCAGAAGCATGGTTGCCGACCGATACTATTCCTGAAGTTCAAGCTGTTTGGTTACCTGAGAACCATTATCTTTTTTCTCTTATTGACCAGTTGCCTGCTTCTCTTTTGGAAAGGGTAAATACAGACGAAGCGCTGGCATCCCGAGAAACGCTGCAGCAACTTGATGCAGTTTGCCCATATCTTAAGGAAGTTTTAACAAACCCGGTTGATAAACTCCAAGATAGACTTGACCGTTTGGACCGCTTGATTGTCAAATATAAAAACTATTCCGGAACCCAACGCAGAGAACTTGGTTTGAGTAAACATCATTCACATTGGCTACTTGAACAAGAGGAATTGGTTGGTCTTATTAGCTACAGAAGACGTTTGGCAGAAAAGCAAATCCTTTCTTTAGATCCGGACGATATGGAAAAAGCTTGTCTTGAAGTTTGTTTGGATCGGCTGGCAGATCAAAAAGAAGGAAAAAAAGGTAATGAGCTAAGTTTTGTCCAAGGTTTTTGGCTTGATGAGTTGTTGGTAACATTGGGCGGGCGGAGGGATTTTGTGACTGAAACTCCCAGCATTATTATGGAAAAACTAAAAGCTAAAGTTTTGCAATGGAACTTCCATCCTAGAGATTTTAACCGAGAGTGGCAATTAGCAGAAGATTTAGAAAATAAATTAAAGATTATTGAAATGGTGAAACGTCGCTATTATAATCGACCCAAGAGAACTCCACCAATTCCTTTGAATCAGATAAAAGCAGCAGTAATCCAAGAAGAAACAGAGCGGCAAGCTTCGGAGCAAAAAGAAACTCCGGATAGTCTTTTGCAGCCGCCTCAAAGATTAATTGATGAAAAAGGATTGTCTAGAGAGTTAACTGAGGTAATAGATCAACTGAAAAGAGTTTGTAGCTTAGTTGAAAATAACAGGTCACTAGAAACGGTTTTGAGTACAAAAATTAGAGAACTGGAGACAAGAAAGACAAGACTTGAACAAAAATTAGGACAATCGTAAAATTAAATTAGAAAGAGCAATAAAAATTATTCTTCTTGTTCTGGCTCAGGTAGTAAAATTTCTTTATATTTCGGATTTGAAGTTGCACCTTCAGCTCTAAGACTAAATTCTGTTCCGGCCAAAATCTGCAAGAAATCAGCTAAAACTTGTTCTGATGTTTGTTCTCCCAAACCTTTTCCTCTTTTAAAAAGAAGGCGGGCTGCCAAGCTTGCTTCGGTCATTTCCGCAATCTGGAGTTTTGCTTTCAAAGCATCTTGTGGTAAAACATCAGTAATAGCTGCAAAATAAAAATGATCAAAATTTTCTCTGAGGTCACAAATTGCGTCTAGAAAATCTTGTGGATCAAGTTTATGAACTCTGGCAATAGCAAAAATTTTTTCGTCTCCCATAGGGTAGAGTCGGTGAGAGAAAGATTTAATTCCGGCTGGTTTTTTAATTTCCTGTCTTAGTCCGTATTGACCGGCTAATAATTTTCGGGCTGAATCTTGAGTTCCTTTTCTTTGCCTTTCGGAAACATCCAGGCAATTAAGGTTAGCGATTGCTTTTTCAAGCTCGGCTTCGGCTTCAGCAGTAATCCGTAGACGTTCTTCTTTAGTTAGTAGTCTTCCTAGCCGAACTTCTGCTTTTTCGCAAGCTTGATCTGTAAACCACCTTTTTTTCACATCATAATATCTAAAATATTTGTCCAGAATATAAGGATTAAAATA
>Ga0315288_10007465_pt1 | contig 13849 bp, 12 predicted proteins | sample YL17G11_20_MG_FD_203454 | JGI IMG/M metagenome (GOLD analysis project Ga0315288, IMG submission 203454) | Sediment microbial communities from Yellowstone Lake, YNP, Wyoming, USA - YL17G11_20 | ecosystem: Environmental > Aquatic > Freshwater > Lake > Sediment | place: USA: Wyoming | collected...
GAATGCCCCTGCAAGCATCTGACAAAGTCATCGGTGTCCAAATACGAACCGGAGGCGTCGGCGAAAAGTGGAAGGACGACGCCAGGGACCCCTCTCGAGCGTCCATTGCTTTGCACATGAAGTGCGCCGGATTTGCGGTGAAAAGAATTGTACTATCTTTCTGACGACCGATTCACGGCTGGCCGCATCCGAATTTAAGGAAATGACGCAATCTCCGCGTTTGCGACTAAATGAATGGAAATGTCAAATATTGCACACAGCGCTGCACAGCGGGTGGCCATCATCAACCAATAAGACGGAAATCAACGACATTTGGGAAAAAACTTCTGTCGACTGGACGGCACTGTCGCAAGTTGACGTGTCCTTGCCCTGCAAGTTACAGGAGTAGCCCGCCGCATCCAGCGTGTCCACAACTTGCTTGAGTTGAACCTTGTCCGACCCGGGGCCCCACATACCGATGGCGTGGTACTCAAATATAATCATGCGGGCAATGCGGGCGATCAGAAAATCAATCGACCAAACAATGAGATGTTGCGGTGGAAGGGGGGACTTCCTTATCTGTCGCAAATGTTTTGGGTGCAATTTCGTTTTGCCTTCTTATTGCATCGTCATGAGAGTTCAAATTCTTGCAATAATTAAATCTCACTTGTAGAAAAGCATGTAAATTTATCTTTAATCGGGCCAGCATCTGCAACAAGCGCGCAGACACTATTGGGAAAATGAGGGCTGAAAGTCGACGACGACAAACCAATCGTTGTTGCCGACGTGCCCGTGGAATGAATACCCTTTCTGAACCATAAGGTCGCGCACCGACTGATTTTTAGATTCATTATGACCGTCCGCCTCGACCACAATGACACTGAACGTGGTCGTATCCCAATCGATACTGCGCAACACAGCAAGTTCTCCACCCTCAACATCCAATGAAAAAAAGTCTATATGTCGAATGCCAAACTGATTTAAGATGGATCCCAGTGGCTCACACCCTACTTCAGGCAAAGAGGAAGGGTCGGTAATGCGTGGATGCCATCTACGTTTGAATCCAGGAGCCATGAATTCCCAGATTCCACTCACGGCGGGATCGGCATCATTGACAAAGTGAACTCTTTGTGGAGTCTCGCAAATAGCAGATTGCACGCACAAGTCTCCAGGACGATTGGTCACCAGATCTTGGAAATCTGTTGGACTGCCTTCGATCAGCAGGCCCCTCCAGTCCAGGTTGTCGTGGTAGGTTTTTGTGTTGGAAAAGCGGACACCATTCAGCGCGCCTAGTTCCAAATAGGAACCACCTCGCTTGCCGAAAAAAAAAGTTTGGTACGCGTACTTGTCCTCGCCGCCCTGGCCATACCATTGTGTGATATTATCGGATGGGTTGTCAACAGCGCCGGTATTGCCGACAATCACCGCAGGCCATGACGAATGACGAAAGTGTAACCAAGGTGGCAGACTCATTTTCAAAGGCCCTGAAGCACCTCGCAAGTTGTTTTTTAGGCCCAGACCGTGGTGTCGCGCTTCCATACTCTGAATTTGGGCAGCGATGAAAAACAATGCAGCGCAGTGTGTATGTCTCGGATGAAGGCCCATCGTTAATTTTGTTTTTTGTTCGTTCCACGAGGCAAGATTAGGATTGTGAGGGCAGGTGGGTTCATAGGTAAGCTGGATCTCTTTCGTATTTTTTTTGGGTTCCGTTTACTTTTCCTATTCAGGTCGCCGTACTTAATTTCTCCGGCCCCCACCCCTTCACCTCCCCCATCCCTTATAAGCGCACTGTCCTGTCTTGCACGTTCGAACCTTGACACGGATTTGTTGCAGGTAGTGCGCGGTGTGCATGGCCAATAAAATAGACTCCGACGGGCAGGACGACAATCGGTATGCTATTTTAAAGGCTTCAGTAAAGAGCCGTGCCTGTTTGTTTTGCTGGTCGACATTACAGGCGGTGCGTAATCTGCACCCACATCTGGTCTCCGAAAGTACCGTGGTCACACATGTACTTGTACCCATTGGCTTTCAACAGGGCCTGGAGCTCGGGACGCGGCCGCTCAATGGTGGCGACAAGGAATGTAAACTCATCCCAGGGAAAGGCTTTTAACACCCAGGCCTCAGCGCCCTCAATGTCCAGGGACAGGTAGTCGATGATTTTTGGCATCCCAAAATCGCGCAGGATTTTGGCCACCGATATAGTTTCGTGCATGTATTCCGTGCTCGTCGTGCAGTAATTCCCCGGTGTGTTACATATTTCTCTCCTTTCAAAAATTAAAACACGCCAGGAAAAAATGGAGCTGAAAAACATCACTGAAAAAATCGTGGAAGAGGCTTTCGCTAAAAAATTCGCAGTTCTGGACGAGATCAAGAACAAGGTGCTGACGAACCGGCCGGCCCCGTCACCGCCGCCCCTGGTGGACACTCCGCCGCCACCACCATTGCCTCCACCACCCACGACGATCGCGTTCCGGCCGGCGGCCGCATCGCAACCGATGATTCCGTCCACCGACACGGCCAGCCCGCAGCTCCAGGTCGTCACTGGCGGCGGCAAGGCCACGCCCGCCACAGGCGCACAGGGCGGTCCGAAGAAGCCGCCGTACGTACACTAAGTGGTGAATGATGTTAACTACAGAATATGATCAAGCTGTTCTATAAATTACTCGCCTATCTTCGGCTCCTCCTCTTCCGCCCAATTGTTACCGTAATAGTATCAGCGCCTTCTTTCAAAAGAGGCTGAATATAAAGGCGCAAGACAAAAGTACGCAAAATAACGAGCGAAAGGCCCTGCACACACGGACATCAAAGTTGTTCCTTGTGTGAAATGATATGTGTCCCTCCCACGCGTGCCACCTGGTCGAGTTGCTTCGTTGTTTTTTTGTAAAATAAGACGGCAGTCATTGGTTGAATATGAAATAATACAATGCCGTCTATGTCGCGACATGGCAGAAATCATCGTGATTTAAGAAATACACGAGTCAATCACTCACCGCCCCACATCCACAACCACCGTGCTGGCCTCCCCCACAAAATGCTTGAGGCGGGCCAGCCGCCAGGCGGGCTGTCCGGACGCCATCCACATGGTGGGCGACTGCAAGCGCGAGCCTGGTGCTGCTGACGAGCCGGCCCGGGCATCCAGCACGCGCCGCAGGACCACCACCGCGCGTGCAAGGTGAGGTCTGCTCATCAGGTCCTGGGATGCTTGGAAGTCCCGGTCACCAGGCATGCCGCCTGCCACGATGGGCAAACCGCCGCCCTCAAATATTTCCACCGCTGCACCTGGTTGGATCAGCACAGCCAGCGCGGGCGGAAGGAGCTGTCCGTGCGTGCTGGATTGCATTTGTCGCAAGTTGGCGGGGCCAAAAGGCGGCGACCAGGAAGTACGGGTACACAAGCCGCCTGTGCAGTCTGGGTCGGGTCGCGGCGGTAAGCCCGGCACAAAGCCCAGGGACGCGTCCAGGGCGCGAACCTGGTGCGCAGTGGTGATTATCAAGCGAGCGCCCTGAGCGGGCGTCGGTGGTGGGACATGCGGCGATGCGTTGCGGTCGGCCGAGGAGCCTGGTGCTGGTTTGTCGCCCCGCCTCCACCGGGTCCGCACCCATCGCCCGCCCAGCCCAGGCCGGTCGGGGCGGGCCAGCCAGGTGGTGAACGCTTCGAGGTTTTCCTGTAGCACGGCTGGCGGGATGCGCGCGACCAGGCGGGGTAACAACGTCGACGGACGAAGGGGGGCCGGGCCGGCATGGCTCGTTGCAGCCAGCAGGCTAGGCACACCCTCGCCCGGCATGGCCCGCACGCCCAACCCCGCCTGGCAGATCGCGTACTCAATGATGTCCGCCCAGGGCGAGGCCGCGGCGGAGCTTTGTGCAGCGGTATCCGGTCGCACCAGGCGGGTGATGGGGTCGACAGGTGTGGCATCGCCAGCACCAGGCAGATCGGCCAGGGTGATCACGGCCACGCCATGATCACCCGCGGACCGGGCTGCCGCCGTCGCCCGCCAAGGCGCACCTGTCAGCAGAATGGTGGCATTGGCCTGGGGCGATGACCCTGCGCCGACGAGCCTGCGAGCCAGACCGTCCACCAGGTGCAAGCGGCCTTCCAGGGCCAGGACGGCGGCTTCAGCGGGCGAGCGGCCCAGGTCGGTCACGCACCAAAAGTGAGAGGGCAGGGCGCGAGCAGCTGTGAGTATAGCTTCCGCAACGTCAGGTGCAAAGCATGTTGTGCCTGGCAAGCCAAATGTGGTGCATGCATGCAATGAGGCGGGGGGGTGCGCAGACAAGCCAGCAGGCGACCCGGTCGGGGAAGTGCCGGCGAGCCCCGCTCGTGCGCCGACGAGCCTTTCAGCCCTGGATTGCTGGTGCTGACAACGCCTTCTAGCTGGGTCGACTTTTGTCAGAGGCCGGCCACCATTGAGGTCGACAAAAGCTTGATACGGCACATTCAAAGAAGCCGCAGTCGGGTAAAAGCGGACATGCGGGCGTAATAAGAGGTGGCTGCTCTCCTCTTTGCGACCGCCACCTTTACGGGCGAGGTCAGCCACCGTGTCGGCCCGCAGGACTGCGTCAAAAGGTACGACATTCCCTGTGGTCGCAACCCTGAATCCGGGCAGGACAGCACAGGCGATGCCATGGTCAGCGACGCCCCGCAGGAAACGCGCATGCCGGGCAAGCGCCCGGTGCACGCCCCCAAGATCCTGTCCCAGCAGGACAGGCGACCGGGCGAGCGCTGAATAATTGGCACACCCAAGGGCTGGTCCACCCAGCCACAGCCCCGCCTGGCGCAAGCGGAATTCGGGTGGTGTGATAAAATGGTGACCAGGGGGGGTTATTCCGGCCGCCACCACGAATGACGCCCGCTTGCGCGCATTGTTCGTCCAGAATGGTCCCATGTAACTGGTGCCGGTGGCGTAGGCTTCCGCTGGCAGCCAATCGATTGCAAAATTGACATTTGTCCGCCAAGGAACGCTGGATGGTTTTTCCAAAGTGCAGCTTGGCAGGGCGGCCACAATGTCCGCGGCCCTGTACCAGTCGGTTGCGCCAGCGGGCGGTCGACCTGGGGTCGTGCTGTTCAACCCAGCAGCCCAACACTCGACAAAGTCGGCAGCCGATTGGCCTGCTGAAACAAGCATCATTCCCACATCAAGCACCGACTGAGCCGACGTGGTGTGAGCCGACGACACCGGCACCAGGGGCCCCGAACCGCCTGGTGCTTCCAACAGGCGCAAAATGGTGTGCAGTTCGTCATGTTTACCGGCGGTGGTACTCATGGCCAGCAGGTCGAGGTGAAAGTCTGGCCGCACGATGGCGGCATCCGTGCCTAGGACCAGAAGGCTCAAGTCTGCCCGTGCCAGGGCGGCGGCAGCAGTCAGAGCCCGGACCGCCAGATCGCCCGGGTCGGGCCATCCGTCCACATCATCCGCCCGCGTCCCGTTGGCAAGCAGGACGCGAAAGGGCGCGATGCGGGAGGCTTCCACAAAGGCGGGCCAGGTCAGGGCGATGTAGACCAGGCTGTGGTCGGCGGCGGCCGCGCCCAGGGAGGCATGGCAGTTGCGGAGCAAGGCCGTGTCGACGGCCAGGCCAGGTGCGCTCGACGTGCCAGTAGTCACAGAGGGCGCCACCATTACCGCCACCGTGGGGTGCCTTTTTTTCGTTCGAGATACGACAGCTCGCACGCCATCGGTGCGCATGCGGCGTGGCGCGTGTACAAAGGCGACATCACCTTGGCCACCATAAAAGCCGGGCCTTGTCCACAGGGCGTCATCCACGAGACCTGCCACGCTGTACATGCGCGGGTTGTCGTGAGCGTGCGATTGGTCCACGGTGCGCACAAAATACATGGCCAGGTCAAAGGGCGCCTCATCTTTGGACCACAATTTCGCGTCGCGTAGAAGAGTCTGCATCTCCGGGCCAACCCGGTACATGGCATTGCCATTGATATGCAAGCGTACATAATTTGGCATCTTGCAGTGGCCACCACCATGCTCCGCAGGGCTAAAACAAGCCGCCTTGGGCCGCGACCCGGATATGAGCAGCTTGGGATTGCGCAGCATGGGCTCCAATAGGGCGTCCAGCCAGCCAGCCTGCACAGCACAACAATCTGTTTCCATGATTTGGACAAATGCGTAGGGCCCGACTTGGCGGCGGTAAAATGAGGGAGAATTTGAGGGAGGTGGCGCTGGCAGGCTCAGGCTGGTGCCGGTGTCGGGATTCGAGGTGTCGCCTAGGCTCCCAGAAGCGCCCCCTCCATTCCCGTCGCCTTTCCCGATCTCATCTTCTTCCAACATGGCCGTGTAAAAGACGGTGTTGGGCCCCGCGTAAGATGAGCTCTCATCCTTGCTTTGGTCTCGGTCGTAATCGTCCTTGGCCACGAACAAAAACTCGGTGCGCACGGTCGTTGGAACAGGGGTGATGCCCGCCGTCGCTTGCCAGACCAAACTTGCCAGGTCCGCCTCCCGGCCGTCAGACGCATTACCGGCCAGGGTGACCAGCACGTCAAAGGCTTCACCCACAAGACTGGGTGCATGGCGTTTGAAAGTGCAGGCCACCATGGCCTCCAAGTTCGCAGTCGGCTCGGATATGTGGATCGGAACCCACAGCAGGACGCGCGGGCGTGGGGCTGGAGATGTCGCGTCGATGGGTGTATTGATCAGCGGGTAGCTACTTTCTCCTTTTCCGGGAAGGAGCTGTTGCACGGCGGCTTCGGCGTGCGTCAGCTGATGACCGCTTGTGCATGCCACGACCAAGAGCGCTAGCCATGCTATTTTTTGGGCGTTTTCCAGGTGCCGCCTGGGACGACAGCGTCTACAGTGACACATGTCTCTGGGATTGCTTATGTGAAATGAATCGGGGGCGAACGCAGTTGACTCAAGACATGGCAGGTCGTTCTCCTGTTTGTACAGCAGCAGCTGTGCTGCATATTATTTTGACAGTGAGCGCTTCATGAAAATTTCGGCACAAAATACACACATAATATCACACCAGTGCATCGACGACTATGTTCACCCAAGGTGCAAATTGCCGAGATGCGACTTTCATTGACGACCAAACCCGGTGCCCCTAGTAATATCATGACAGATGACATGGCTGATCCCTCTTATCCGTGGTTTTTGCTGGCTGCCCTGTTGACTGCCGCTGCTGCAATGTCTGCACCTAGTGACCAAGCGAGTGATCGTGCTGCTCAACCTCTTTGTAGCCACGCAGGACCTGACCCTGGCGGCCGGCCGCCCAGAGAATGGAGCAAAAAAGAGTCCCTGCGGAGGCGCACACCGCTGGCGGGGTGCGCCTCCGCAGCACGAGGCGTCCTTTCGCATGCAGAGTATCCAGATTCGCGGTGCCGAAACCCAGCACAGGTCCAGCGGTGGCCACTCCTAGGGCAGCTGCTGCTCGTGCGGGGGCCGAGGCATCGCTTTTCGGCGCGTTTTGACGAGCAAGTCCATACTAGGAAATGAATTGTTACTTTAAATGAGTGACTTAATGTGTGCTAGATAAGGGATCGTTATTGGATTAAGGCCCTCATTATGCACGGAAATATGAAGGAAAGTCTCTGCACAAGTTCATACGCCAGCCTTGATTTCATGCCAGACTGCCTTCCTCCAACAAGAACAACGGAGTCCCCCGCCCGCACGAGCTCCACACCCCTATGCCAGCTTCCGGACAGCCCTGAATAATAATTGCCTTGGTTATTGCAGGCACAATATTACTCCGGTGCACCCCAAAAGGAATGTAGCCGGGAGGTTTGTTATCCATTTCCCAAGAGAATTTTTCAGCTACTGAGGTGGAAGCGCGCACCACGGTCTCGTCACGTTGCGCCAAATCCGCCAGGCCCTCCACAAAAAATACATCCTCCGGGTGGGCGCTCCGGTTGAAATGCTTGGAAATGAGCATCATTTTATCAACCGACCGCAGAGACAGCCCGCCATTGCCGACAATGTGGTCGGCATGAACCCAGGGGGCGCCAATATAGTCGAACGCCAGGAAGTCGTCAATGGTGAATGAGGAGCGCGAACAGAGCACGCTGTCCACCTGGAATACGAGCACCTTTTCAGCGTGCATGGCTTGCCAAAAATTGGGGTGAGCTAGAAGGCGCGAGTATTTCGTGACGTGCACCAGCTCGTCCAGGGCGGGGATGTTGAGGGCCGAAAGCGGGACAGCATCCAGCCCTCTAGTCCGGGCCAGGTAGCGCACAGTCTTATCGCCCAGCACAGCAGCCTCAGCCCCGGGCGTGTACACTACAAGCAGCGGCCAGTCCGGCCCCAGGTTGCCCGCAAAGTTGGTGAGCGTGAACGCCAGGGTAGAGCAGGGTTCGTGGATGACGGTGACGGCCCGAAATCGGGACCAGGCCAGGTCTAGGCCTGGGTCCAGGCCTGCGGCGTCAGCATGAGGGGGTCTGTTGGCAGCAGCACCGGCCTGGAATCGGTGGGAGTGTGTGCGAGGCCGGCGGGGGAGGCTGGCTTCCAAGGCCTGGCCTTGACCGACAAAATGTGTCAGTAGGACGGACGCCAGCATGAGGAGGTGGGAAGTGTCACATGATGGCAGGCAGCGCGGCGGGTGCTGCCGCCGCCGCAGCAACCTGCCCAGCTTATGGCTCGTGTGAGCCGTTTTTCTTTGAACGGAGTGAGAGGACGCCGATTTTGGTTTCATTTGAGTTGATCATTGGAGTTGATTGGTTTGAACTTGATTTTTTTATCAAAGTACGAAATCCGTTATCGCGGTGCTTAATCCTCCGCCTGGGTATTTCCAGGGTGGATCTTTCCCACACCAGCCACCGTCACATCGACCCACGCTCTCACAATAGGAAGTGTCACTTCTCTCTCTCTCTCCTCATGCCAGCCCCAAGTCCTCATCCCACTCCATGCGGGCGACATCCAGCAGTAGCATGAATTTCTGCTCCGGGTTGTCTTCTTAATGATTTTCAGAGGGGCGGGGCGGATGCTGAATGGTGGTTTGTGGAGGTCGATGTCGCACACATCACCCGCGACAACGTCCTCATTGCGCCCGCCCGTCACGCGCTGGCCACCCGTCAAGTAGCTGCCCACCAACAAATATTTTGCGCCCTACTGGCGAACATTGTGTAAGAATTTATAGGCCGACGCGATGGGTAGGTGCTGCAAAGTGTCCAGGCTAAAGATGAGGTCGCGGCCGGTGGGGAGGGGCTCGTGGCTGCCGTCCACGCACGCGAGGGTCATCCAGGTACTGTCGGCGGCGAACGTGGCTTGGTGTCCCTCGATAAGTAAACTAACGGCGTCAGACCCCGTAAACCGGAAATCAGGATCCGCTTCATGCGCCGCTTTCGCGACCAGCAACATCCAGTGCAAGCTGCCGCACGACGAGTCCAAAAAAGATTTGATTCGGTACTTGGCGATGAGGTCGGTGAGAGAAGTGCGAAGACTGTCAGTGGCGGCCAGGGAGGAGCCCGTGCCGGACCCACCGCCATCGCTGCCCCATAACTGGGTCGCATACACTTTTGAAAATGTACCCTGTACCGTGTTGACGGACAGGGCGTAGAATGCGTAGCGTGCAGGGGACGCGTCAATGACCTGGAACCCGGGCGCCCGCGGCTTTTTTGATGCGGTCGGGGCGCCGTCCGCGCCGAGCGTGTTGCTGGCGTCCACCAGGACCAAGCGAGGAGGAGAAAAGCCTGCACATGCTAGATATGTCATGAGCATCACGTATCGGGTCGGCATGCTATGGCCGTCCGCGCTGGCGAGAGTCAAGATGGTGCGAGGCTGGGAGTGGGATGATGGTGATGATGAGGAATGACCGCCACCTTTGCGTCCTGTTGTGATGGACGCGGCCAGTTTGGCGGATGGGGTCGGCGCCCCGCCACGAGGCGCGTGGATGATATCGACGAGGCTTTTGCGCTGCTGCAGCCACGGTACGGACGGTGCGGGTGCATGGGGCTCCCCGCCAGCCGCCCCATCCCCAGCATCGTGCGCCCCAGAAAAGTCGATGCACACGACGTCATCCAAGGCAACTGCAGCAGCAGCAGCAGCAGCACCGCCACCAAGGCTCGCCCACACGCTGGCCCACCGCCCATCCCAGCAGTCCAGGACGGAGACGGCGGTGTGCCCAGGACGCCCTGCAACGCGACATGCAGGTCAGGCACAATGAAGCGCTGGATGAGCGGGGCGGCCGGTGCCCGCGGACTAGCTGACCGCCAAGGTGCCGCTGCCCGAAAAGACCAAGACAAGAACTTTAGGCTGACCACAGTGGCGAGGGCACCGCCCGCGAGGCGGGCGTACCGCACGCTACGAGGCGACCGGCGGGGTCGAGGATTCGCCTTGACATGAATAGTGATTTAAATGCTTATAAACAATTCATCGCGCCGCATGCGATCCTCGCATGAAATAAAAAAAAGCGCGACTCAAATATTAACTTCCCCGTCCCCCTCAGGCGCTGGTAAAATTCCGTGGGAGCTACCGGTTCTGCCTGCCGCGGTGCTGCCCGCAACGCACGATTTGCGTTTTATTTGATGTTGACTTTGTTCCTGAAAATCTCGGAATGCCGGCAACATGAAACAAAGATGTCTCGCTCAACCCGCCCCTTGAATCCCATAAACACACCACCTCATATCCTTACATTTATTACAACGCACCTGTCAAGTCAACATTACGCGTTCCTGGAGGGGTGCTGGCCGGGGTTGCTGAAAAATATGCCCATTTTTCAGAGGAGCGACTTTATGATGTTCGTCACGTCTGAGAGGCGGCGTTCCAAAATTGACATGGACTTGATAACGTCTATTTTCTCACGCACGGGCATTGCAGTCCACGTTCGACCCAACCCAGGGTACCAGGAGGGCGCGGTCCTAGCCCTTGTTGAAGCTTACAAAAACGGCTGGTTTGAGGGATACGACTGGGTGGTTCGGGTCAACCCTGACGTGCTCATCAGAAATGACACGTTTCTACTGGAGAGCATGGCAAACGACAACATCAGCGGCATCTTTGTCGACTGCTTGGACAAACCATGCCTTAATGAAAGAATCTGCAGTGACCGTCAGATTCACACTGACTTCTTTGCGATCCGCCCAAGTGCAGTGTCACGCGACCAGGTCCTGAAACTGGACAACAGGCACGCCGAATCGATGGCGACCGCAGCATTTTCTGGCATCGTGAGGAATGGAACAGATGCTTGGCTACCTGGCACTGGGCCGCACCGTGGTTATTGTAGGGTTGCTGGGGAATCGTCGCCGGTTGTACATGACCACTCCAACCTTTGGACGTGCATCGCAAAGATTTCGTAGAATAGACGAGCATGTGGATACAGACGACAACTGTAACACACAAGCGTGAGCGGGGCGTTGTGAGGGCACACCCCTCGCACATGTTTGGACACTAAAACTTCTCCTACAAGAAAGAGCATGGCGGCGAAAACCGGTTGGACACTGTGGGCGCCACCCTAGACATGACGCGCTTGCGTTCCTCTGCAGACTGGCCCGCAAGGTGCAGCAACCAAGATGTGTCCTTGCTCCAATCCGCGGTAGGACCCCACCCAAACCCTAAATTGATGTGGCAGTGGCCTCCAATGTGATCATGACCTTCGGTGATTGACCCAAAGATGGACAGGCGATCCAAATTCTGTGCATCATCCGCCACCGACCCGGTCCACGCCTCTGCATCAGCTTGGTCACTATTTGGGCACCTGCTCATGCACTCGAATTTATCTGCCTCACTGCAAAGGCGGCGCCTCACGTAGTGGCGGTAGCAGTCCCAAAACGGTGTCCAACCTCCCATGATTTTGTCAGGGTGGATTCTGCCGTCACAAGCACCGTCGTATTCAGCGGCGGCACTACCATGCCGTCTCAGAGCCATTTCACGCAGCACTGCATGCATGAATGGTCCGTTATCAAAAGCGTGATCTGTCGATCCAAAGCCGTCGTCCCACCACCGTTGCAGGAATCGGCGAGACCATGCCGTGTTGCGCATCGCAAAGACGCCATTGTTGATGCCGTTGGGAGTGTTGGCGACAATGAGGTCGCGCAATTTTACAGAAATGCTATTGTTTAGGCGTGCACGGTGATCAATGCAGGCTTCCCTTATAATTGATTCAGCAGTGATTGCCGGGTTGGTGATGATGGTGTCGCTGTCCATCCAAAACACCCAGTCATGTTCCGCCATGCCTTGCTCAAACATGGTGCGGTTGACAAAGATGAGCTTGCTGTAATACCGGGCACGGTGGTAAGCATCAGTGGCGGGATTGTACTTTTCAGATCGATTGGTGGACGTCGGCATCCAGCCTTTGAAATCACTGTCTGTGTACTGGAGCACAGTGTAATTTGCATGCATGCTCGCATAACATGTACGCGACTGAGCACCCGACGTGCTACCACTGGTATGCTTGAGCTCTTCATCGATGTAGCTGATGAAGATAATGCGGCCGATGGGGAGAGGAGAAGCAGAGGCATGCAGTTGGTTGCGAGGTGCACGACCAGTCGCGACGGCCGTAGCCTTGGAGAATACCTCAAGTGGCGACACATGCTGAACTGCGACATAGCCTATGACAATCAAAGCAATCACGGACCAGGAGCACGCACGGGCGTGGACGTGGATACGATAAGACGGCTCTGACTTTTGGAAGTGCCACATGAAATAACGTAAGTGAGACACAACCACAAAGAAAAACACCGGCCTCTTTTCTAGACCCTCTTTCTTCACACATTGCAGATTTTGAAAATGCCGCGCCTAGGTCAGAAAGCAACGCAGCAGCCGACCGGCATATTTAACATCCATCTCGGCTGCTTGATTATCCTGTCATGCTTGCAAATTACCCCGGCCGCCGCCCGGGTCCAGGCCCCGGCGTCCCCTGTCGACTCTCTGCTATCACAGTACGCACAACTGCCCCATGCGACGGCGTATGGCAACGATCTGGTCGCCGCTTTGCAATCGATGGATGCCGACCTGGTCCAGTCTACGGCTCCTCTCCTTCGCACCCTGAAGAACAGCACCGTGCCTGTCTACCCCATCGGCTTCTCCATCCCCCCCGAGTATGTGCGAGCAGTCGTGCCGGCAAAAGCACAGGCCCTGGTCACCGTCATCCCCGGCCATCCCAGCACATACAAATTCAAGCCGCGCCCCGACTCAACACCTGCTAAGCTGGCCGCCCTTGAGCGGGAGTACTATGCCGACATGGAGCGCTCCCTATTTGGTCTGACCTGGAAGAAAGCGGGGTGGGACTGCATGCGCCATCTGGAGCTGCTAGCAGCTGGGTGCACGCCTTTGTTTACAGATGTCGAGGCTGGGCCGGTAGGGGCGGTCGCTTTCTTACCCAAGCGCGTGTTGGCCATAGTATTGCGATTTCCAGGGGTAGAAGCACTGGCAGGCGTTCCTGGGTCGCCTTCCGGTGACGGAATCCTCAACGTCACGATCAACATGCCGCGCGTTGACCCGATCCTGTACTCCCTCACAGTCACGGCCCTGTTGGAGTACACACGCCGCCATCTGACGACGCCTGCCATGGCAGCCCATTTGCTGGCGACCATGGGCATTCAACCGCCGTCCTGCTTTGGCGATAATGAATCAACCACTGTAAGAAGAAGCCAGTCGAGGAGTGTCCTTCGCAGGTGGCGACTTCCCGCACTCGGTCACATGGCCAGCTATCCATCCCCGACGACAAAGCCTGCTTGTCGCACAGGCCCTATTCGTGTCCTTCACTTATCCTCACCTGATTACCCCGGAGCTGACTACATGACGGATACTCTGGTCCACGGTCTTGTCTCCCTGCTAGGTCCTGACTCTGTCACACAGTATCCTCGGCGAGAGGTTTTGTACACCACACCGGCGTTGCTGTACGAGACCAAGCGGGCGCCGGCTCGAGCAAGCCAGTACGGCATTGGCTTCTCATATGCTAACACTCTGTTTGACATGCGAGACACGGGGGGA
>Ga0315288_10007466_pt1 | contig 13849 bp, 10 predicted proteins | sample YL17G11_20_MG_FD_203454 | JGI IMG/M metagenome (GOLD analysis project Ga0315288, IMG submission 203454) | Sediment microbial communities from Yellowstone Lake, YNP, Wyoming, USA - YL17G11_20 | ecosystem: Environmental > Aquatic > Freshwater > Lake > Sediment | place: USA: Wyoming | collected...
CTTTTTCGGTTTTTCCGGGATGGCCGGCGTCGTCCTGGAAATTCGGGCCGAGGCTGTAGAGGCTGAAATTGTCGTCTGTTTTCTTATAGACTAAGGGCTTGTCGCTGTATGGGTCCATCGGCAATTCCTTGAGATAACCGGTGGTTAGCAGCTCCTGAAGATTCTCGGGATAGAAGCCTTTGTCGCTTCTATATCGCATTGCTGCGATGACAACCAGTGCCGCTTGGACCGTGGCCCTTCTGCGATGAATAGATCCCATTACCGATACACTGGCGCCGACAGAGGGTTCCAAGAGCAAGTTTCCTTTGGCGATTTCCATTGCCTTCTCTTGCGGATTTGTCCCCTCGGCGCGGATTTGAGCAGGTGTCTTCAATGCAAGGTGCTCCCAAAGCTCATACAATTGTTCTGCGCATTGTATGGTTTCCTGCTTGTCCGGATGCGCGAACAGCAGATGAGCCTGATCGCCCACAAAACCGCGGGCCTGGTCGAATACATCCGAAGTGAGCTCCAGAAACCAGTTTCGGGTTGTGTCCTCTGTAGGTAGGGTCCCTGCAAAGCCCGACGAGCCGATACCGATGACCTGTATTTCCGGGTAGAGTAGCTTGATTTTTCTCGGTATTACGTGTCCATCGCGCCCACCGGTGAAGGTTCTTTGGATTACGTAGTAGGCGAGGAGTCTCTCTGCCGTAAGATTTTGTGCAAGATCTTCTGTGGCGCTGATTTGCTCAAAATCAGCCTGCAACACAGCCAAAAGGGCCGAATCAATCTGGTGTTCGGCAAGGATCTCGTACAGGGTCTTCACGGCCAGATGATCGATAGCTGTGCCTACAAGCAACTCAATAAAGGTCTTCCCATTCCTCAAGTGTCGAGCAAGTCGGCAGATCGATTTTAGGTCGCCGAAGGCTGCTTCGTATCGCCCGCGCTCCGCAGCATGGTACGCTCGCAGACGTAGGGCAAAGGCGAATCTCCGGAACTTGGGAAGTCCGGTCATAGGAGTAAGAAACCCATCATCGTTTCCCTCGTATTCCTCCCAATAATAGGGCTTGCTTGCGGCGATGGTGATCAAGTCAAACATATCGGTGTTGCTGGCGAAGAATTCCCGTATGGTTCTTCTTTGGTCGGGCGTAAGTTCACTGGGTTTCCACCCCAGCAGGTTGGCCGTCTCATTCGGCACTTTCGCGAGCACCTCGCCTGCCTTTCGGTAGAATGGGGCGGCGTTTTGAGACTCATCGGCTGGCGGGCGAACAAGGCGGCTGAGCTGGGCGGCATAGTCTGTGGTAATAACGGGCTCTCCGGAATAGAACCAGAAGACGTAAAGGCCCAGACACAAAGCCAGCAATCCTGTGATTTGGAGGGTCCTTGCCGCTACTGTTCGCCAGAACGGTCGGCAGCGCTTTTTTGCTCGGCGAAGGAGGACGGCGAGGAGTTTTGCATCGCCGAAGTCGGCGATTAGCTGTTGGGCTTTTTGATCTTTTTCCTCGTCGGTTTTGCAGCCTCGCAGCTCGTCTTCGAAATGTGCTGCCAGCTCAGCCCGGACATCCCGGCAAACCCGCCGACGATAGCGCATTTTCGAGATGACCCGGTTTATGAATCCGGCGGCACAAGGGGGAAGGTGCTGCAGATCCTTTTGGCTATCCTGGTTTGCCATTTTCTTTACCTCGCAGATTATCGCGTTTTGGGTACGGGCCAGAAGACGGTGTCGCCGTTGTCCAGCCATTTTTCTAAACAGCCATTATGGCCCTTGCCGGGTTCGCCGCCATCATCCCGGAAATTCGGGCCGACACTGTAAAGAATGAAGTTGTCGCCGGTTCTCCTGTAAATCAGGGGCTTGTCGCTAAATGGGTCCATTGGCAGGTCTTTGAGGAGGCCGGCAGCGGTCAGTTGACCCAGCGAGGCGGGATATTCGCCTTTTTCCGCTCGCCACCGCGCAAGCGCGAGAATGGTCAGGGTGGCCTGGTGCGATACCTTGCCACGAAATTCGATCTCGGAGAGCCTGTCAAAGGCGGGCACTATAAAATGCAGCACGGAGAACTTGCGGCTGGATAGGGACGTCAGAATATCATCTGCAGAGGAGACATCTTCGCGGTGTTTCTGCTGGTAGGGCGTCATCTTGGCCAGCTTGATCTGTTCATCATAGATTCGATCACCGACCTCGAGGGTCTCGTCGCGTCGTGCATGGACCATGCTCGCTGCCACGAGAAGAGGCATAAGGAACATACGCTCATCGTCTCCGGCCAGGTTCACCCGGTCGTCTGAGATATCGGCCCAACTGGCCGGGATCAAATGGCCGCCGCCAAGGCCTCCGTCGGTGAACAGATGCTGGACGAGGTCGTGAAAGACCATCTTATCGAATTCTAAGTTCATAACGGGGTAGCCGCCAGCGTACACCTGCGCCAACTGCCCTTGAAGGTCTTTCAACTGCTTAGCGGTGAGGCTGGTTGATTCAAGGGTTCCGGGGATTTCCTCGTTGGCAAGACTGCACAGGGCTAATCCTACGAGCTGCTCGACGATCATGCTTAGTCGCTGAAGATGCTCAGCGTTGCGTGCTATGGCGAGGCAATTGTTGAGGGCCTCGTCGATGCTGCCCCGGGCGATAGCAATGCGGCAGCGCCACACGCCCACGTGCGCCAGGCCTTTGAATTCGCGCAGGTGCGGCACAATGATGCTCCACATCCACTTGTCCCGGTCTGAGCAATTCGGGTCGAAGCCATATTCGCGGTAGCAGCAGGGCTTTGAAGAGGCCGCGACAAATTCACCCCAGGCCTGCTCGTTGACCCGGACGTATTCAGTTATCGCGTTGCGGTCGGCTTCGGGCAGACCGGCGAAATCTCTGTACTCGGGCGACAGGATATTGCTGAAGGCTGGAATTTGCTCCCTGAGGTCCTGATTGGGATCAACATAGAGTGACGCGGCTTTTTCAAGGTGCGGCAAGGCGTTGTCCTTGTTGGAGACTTCCGGACGGCTCATCCGATTGAGCATTGCCACGTAGTCAACGCTGATCGTCGGTTTGCCTGTTGAGAACCATACGGTGTAGAGGATTAAGCAGAGAATCAGCAAGCCTGCGGTCTGTAAAGACCTTGCTACGACTGTTCGCCAGAGTGGTCGGCAGCGCTTCTTCGCGCGGCGCAGCAGAACCGCCAGCATCTTTACGTCGCCGAAGCCGGCTATCACTTCAAGGGCTTTCTGCTGTCTTTCCTCGTCGGTTTTGCAGCCTCGCAGCTCGTCTTCGAAATGTGCCGCCAGCTCGGCCCGCACATCCCGGCATACCTGCCGGCGATAGCGCATTTTCGAAATGACCCGGTTTATGAATCGGGCGGCGGCGGGAACGTTCTGTAAATCGGTCTTGTTCTGCTTTGCCATTTTCTGACCCCAAATACCACTTCTTGCTGTGGAATTCCGGCGTCCTCGCACACGGGCAAATACGAATCAGGCCGGCGCGAGCGCGCCGCTGAAGATGAGATTGAGGCCGGTAGTGAGCTCCTTGAGCTGGGCCTTTTGTCTGGCGAGCTCGTCTTTGCCTTTGCCGGTGATCGAGTAGTAGCGCCTCTTTCGCCCGGACTCGGCTTGCTCCCACCTGCCCCTTATGAGCTTCTTGGCTTCGAGGTTGTAAAGCAGCGGGTAGAGGGTCCCCTTGCCGAGGGTCAGGACCTCGGCGCTTCGCTCTTCGATTGCCTCGCTCAGCTCGTAACCGTACATCTGTCCCCGGGAGAGAATCTCCAGAACGACAACCGGGGCAATGCCCTTTAGTAACTGACTTTCAAACTTCATCTCGGTCTCCTATTCTCGTATGTTGCATATGTCTCGTCGGCGCGCCGGCATCAAATAAGCGCTCAGGCACTTTTGTCTTGCTTTACCTATTATGCTATACATAATATGCAATGTCAAGTAAAAAACGGAAATTTTTGAATTTTTTTTTGCTTTGCTGCTAAGATAGGAAGACCCCTGTTATGACAGACTATCCCCAAGCCATTCGTCCTGGGACCGCCCCACCCGGGCAAATCAGCGAAACGCAATTCCTTGCCGCAGGCTCGCGGTTTTGGCTGGTTTCAAAGGTCGTCGTTCGTATGAACCCCGTTGAGCGGAACACGATGCGCCGCCGGCGCACGGCCGGGATTATAAACTGCGCCTTGACGTGGAATTCACGGGGGTTAGAATGGGGCAGGTGCTTGGTAAGGCGTAGATGCCCTGCTGAGAATATATTGGACTGTTTGTGTGGTTTTATGGGGAGAACCGTTATGGGAAAGGTGCTTTTAGCGCTCCCGGACCAGGACGTCGCGTTCGGCGTTTTTTGCTTTTCTGCGGTGGTATGCCTGGTGTTTGGATTTCTGATAGTCTGCTATGCCCGCCCGTTAGGGAACAAGCTGCTTTTGCTGGGCCTGCTGATTGCATTGACGGCGTTTGTGTTCGCAGCGACAATGCCCAACGTGGCCAGTCTTGCATTCGTTATGCTGGCGATTGCAGTCATCCTCGTCTTGACGGGGGTGGTCGTTAGCGTGATCTCGCATTTTTCCGGGTCGTCCAAACCCGATTAGCACGGGCGTCAACGAGAGGCATCGGATTTCTCGACCTCCAGCACACGAGATTGGCGCGGGCATAAAAGTCGGGGCTTTGTGAGGCGACGACAAGAGTAGTGATGCTGCCTCGGCAGGCTCAGGAGCCGGAGCGGAAGGCTCGACAAACCAGGTCAATTGCTAATTCGCCTCGCCCAGGCTAATCGACGCTTTCCTCGTAAGACCGCGGCAGCTCTCGCAATCGCACGCCCCAACGCGCCTGAGGTGTGATACGCCCGCCACCCTCTTGGTCTCAACCAACTTTGCGCCTTTGGCCTCGACCTTGCGCAGCGCGAGCTTGGCCTCCCTTTTGTTGTGTGAGCCGACGGCGTCGGCGACGACGATGACCTTTTTTCCCCGCTGCAGCAGTCCCAAAACCGTCGCTTTAACCGCCCCTTCAGCGGACGAGCCGATGACGATAAACTCATTGGCCCTCATTTCACTGAGCAAACGGTCGATCCGCGGCTCCTCAAACGGATCAACACAACGCTTATGAAGAATTACCTGGCTATAATGCCGCAGCATGTCCCTGGGTAAATCGTTATGCCCATCCGCCGGAAAGCTCACCCGGTTACTCACAAGGGTGTAATGCACCTTCTTCTGCCCCTCTGTGCCGTCAACACAGTAACCGAACTCGCTTTCGCCGTTGTCGTTGGGATGAACCTCAGCAAGTGAGATTATGGGGATGCCTCTGACTCTCGCCCACGCCATCACCCTGCGAATGTGCCCCAGCACCCTCCGGTGGTTCCTGACACAGGCCTTGCCTTCGGCCAACAGGAAGTCTTTCTGGGTATCGACGTCGATGAGAACCTGTTTGCGCCGCGCTCTAACCAACTGCAGAATCATTTTACCAATTCCTTCCTTGGCTTACGCGCTTCGGTCCTATGTATTTATACGCCCAAGCCAATTTCCGGTTCACATTTTTATCGAATAATCCGGGTGGTCACTTTAGCTGTGACATTGGAGGCCGGCTTGGGCGGACAGGCAAAACGGTGCCTAAAACGTAGCCGAGAGTCCCGCCGTACTGTATAATGGGCTGTAAGATAGTGCGTTTTGCCCGGACGTGTGTTATTTGTCTAATTTAACGGATGTACAGGATTCTTAAAGACTACCCCTCAGTGTCGCTCAAGCCGGAAGATTTGGGCGACAGAGTGGACTTTGCCCGCGTTTTCGGACGTGACGGCCCGGTTCATATCGAGGTAGGGGCCGGGAAAGGAACCTTCCTGTTAAACCAGGCAAAGACGCACAGTGACATCAACTTCCTCGGCATAGAATGGGCGCGCAAATACTACCGTTACGCGGTTGACCGGATGGGCCGACGGGGTTTGACCAACGTCCGCATAATCCGCACCGAGGCGGCCTCCTTCATAGCGGACTTTCTGCCTGACGATTCGGTCGAATGCTTCCACATTTACTTCCCCGACCCCTGGCCCAAGAAACGTCACCATAAGAGACGGTTCCTGTGTCCGGTCAATTTGGAGCAGCTTCGCAGGTGCCTCAAGACAGGGGGACAACTGAGAATCGCCACCGACCACGCCGAGTATTTCGAGGTAATAGAGGAATTGATTGACGGGCGGCCCGACAAACTCGAACGAATCAAGTTCACCCCCGCCGCCAGCGCCGAGCCGGGCGAAATAACCGGCACAAACTACGAGCGAAAGTACGTTAAAGACAAACGTGAAATCCGCACGATTGCAGCAAAGAAGATATAAAGCCACCACAAATGACAGGACACGCGACAGTGGCCTACACAGACACTAATCAGTATCTGTTGCGGAAACCCGAAAGCGGCAATGTCACCCCTGCGAAAGCAGGGGTCTATGGCGAAAAAACTGGATTCCTGCCCATTCGGCTTCGCTCAGGGCAGGCCTTTCGCAGGAATGACAAATGCCGTTTCCGCAACAGGAACTAATTAGCCAAAACGCTGCCCGGCAGTGAAGCATTCAGTATGTCGGCCCTGTCTGCTGCTCCAACAAGGGACCGTAGGTGGTCTGCATTCGGTGGCGCGGCACGATGGAGCGCCAGTAGCCGACCCACTTTAGAGGCTCTCGCTTGTTCAAGTCGATCTCTGCCCAGAAGACGCCTGTCTTGCCGTTGCTGCTTGTTAGTATCCTGCCCATAGGATCGATGATGAGGCTGTTGCCGTCGTAAACCGAGGGGACCATATACACGCCGTTGTCGCGGGCGCGAACACGGAATACCGTCTCGCCGTTGACACAGCCGTCCTCGTCCGGCAGTGTGTTGCCCCATGTGGGCGCAAAGATTATCTCGGCGCCGCGAAGGGCAAATATCGACTCCGGCTCAGGGAAGAACCAGTCGTAGCATATCTGTATGGCGACTTTGCCGAAGTCAGTCTCGAAGACGGGGTAATCATCGCCCGGCCGGACGCCCTTCTTCCACTCCTCGCGCGGCAGATGGACCTTGCGGTACTTGCCGGCAAGCCGCCCTTTGCGGTCTATCAGCACAGCGGTATTATACACAACGTCGCCGGCCTGCTCATTGAGGCTTGCAACGACCCATATACTATTCTTCTTAGCGGCCTGGCCCAACTGCTCCGTACTCGGTCCGGGTATCGGCTCGGCGCACTGCTTGAGGGTGCAGCCGGTGCCGACCGCCTTAATCGTCTCGCCGAGGCAGACAATATCGAGTCCGAGCTTGCCCGCCGCATCAATCTGCTCGCACCAAAGCTCCAGATTCTTCTGGGGCGTGCTGTTCTTGGGGCGAAGATAGACCGTTCCTACCTTAACCTTCCGGGGCGGCGGTTTGGCTGTCGCCTGCACACTAACGCTCTTCCAGACCACCGAGCCGCCCTGCGGCCACTTTACTTCGAGCGATACACGCGCCCCGTCCGCCTCTTCGGGCGCGACAAGCACATCATCGAATCGGCCCGCACTCCCCTCAATAGTGGGGCCTCGCACGAGCATCCCCCCCGGGTGCAGGAATTTGCCGCCGCCGGTCCAGTCAACACGCACGAGCACCGACTGGTAGGCAGCGCGCGTTTTCCGCAGCTCGCAGAGCGCCTTTACCGCATACGCCCCGCCGCCCTCGATACCCTTGATATCCTGCGTGACGCCGCCGACTGCATAAGGATCCTTTCCCTCAATCAGAAGTCCGCCGGCCGTGCCTTTGACTGTGCACGCTGCTTGCTCCCATTCGGGCTGCCACACAGACCACCCTTCCGGCTGTTTCTGCCCGTCGGACAATGCAAACACCGGATTAGAGACAAGCTCATCGGCCTTCCCGCTCTCCGCAACCAAACCGACCCCAAAACAAACGGCACAGAAAACAAAAATCGCTAACTTCCTATTCATCCTGAACTCCTTTGTAAGAACCAATATAAGGCTTCTGCAAAATTGCAGGTTAGGCCTACTTAGAAAAGAAAACATTGTTAGTTGATTTTTTCTTTTCAAGGGCAATGTACTGTCCCGTAATCGCTTAGGTAATTATTGAAGAAAATCATAATAGAGATTTTCTTCAACAATATAGGTCTAACCTGCAATTTTGCAGAACTCATCGTACCAATATGCCTGGATTCTCAACGGGAAGGATTCCGACAGTGGGTCATTTGTTTTCCAGGCGCTCTACCGTTGTTTGTGCCACCCGCTGGACGTAGTTGTCCGAGTCTTTTAGCGCCGCCTGTATCTGGGGCAGTGCGGGACGGGCCTTCTCGCCGATCTTGTTCAGGGCGATAACCGCATACAGCCGGGCCTTGTCCGTCTTGTCACTGAGTCCCTCAATGAGAATAGGCAGGCCATCTTTCTCCCGGCCCCAGTCGCAAAGTGCGTGCGCCGCTGCAACACGGACCACCGCAGCCGGGTCTTTGAGCATTTTCTCAAGGGCCGATACGCCAAGCTCCTTGTCCTTCGCCGACGTACAGCCCGTGTGCAAGCCGATCACGGCCCAGTAGCGAACCGAGGCGTGCTTGTCGCCCAGGGCCTGGGTGTATTGCGGTATGGCCTTTTCGCCCTGGCCGTCGAGGGCCTTTATCTCGCGCAATCGCTCAAGCATCTCCCCGGCGACTTTGTTGCGCCAGTGGTCGGGGTCGGCATCGGGCGCCTGCGGTTGCTTGGCCGGCGTATTGTCGCCGACCTTGAACGTCGCCTCGCCGCTGTCGCTAAAGCCGATGCGGCAGGCCTTGGCGTGCAGTGTCCGGCCTTCGCGGAGCCAGACGCCCTTGGCGTAGAGCATCCAGCCGCCTTTGCTCTTACCCTCATCGTCAATGCGGTACGCTGTCGAGGCCCCGGGCGTCGGGCAGGAGATTGTGACGCGGCTGGCTTTCTCCGCTCCAGCCCTTATCGGCCAGTTGGGCGTCCAGAATACCGGCTCGGCGGTCTTCTGAACCTGGCCGCCCGGCTGTTTGATCTCGTCGAATTCCGGTTCCGGCATAAGCCCGATGTCGCCAGTCTCCCTGGCCCACCTGGCGTGGACCTCGCGCATCCGCTCCAGGACTTTTTTGTGCTTCGACTTGCCGGCAAGGTTATTCACCTCGTGCGGGTCGGTCTTGGTGTCGTAAAGCTCCTCAACCGGCTTTGTCGGCTCGAAGTACTGTAGCTGCGGGCCTTTCAGCTTGCCCTCTGCATTGAGCCGGCGCATCTCCTGCATCGTCGGCATCTCGTTCATATAGTTAATGTCCTGGCCGCGGGTGATGTGCCACATATAGTTGCGGATATATTTATAGCGCTTGTCCCGCACGGCGCGGATCAGGTCGTACGCCTCGTCCATTCGGTCGCGCGCGGCGAAAATATACTCGCGCGGCTCAGCCTTCTGCGCACCTAAGAACGCCCTGCCCTGAATATGGCCGGGTATCCGCACCCCCGCCAGTGACAGCATAGTCGGTGCAAAGTCGATGAACGCAACGAGGTCGTCATTGGCTGTGCCGGGCTTGAGGGCCTGACCCGTGGGTCCGTCGGGATTCTTCGGCATCGCGAGCTTCCGGCACTTCTCAGGGACCTTGACAATCAGCGGGACCCGTATGCCTGAGTCGTAAATCCATCGTTTGTGTCGCGGCAAGCCGCGCCCGTGGTCGCCCCAGAACCAGACTATCGTATTCTCGGCCAGCCCGTCATCTTCGAGCTGCTTGAGGACGTCGCCGACCTGCTGATCCATCAGCGTCACGACGTCGTAATACTGCGCCATATCGCGACGCACAACGGACGTGTCGGGATAATATGGCGGAAGCTTTGCCTTGGCGGGGTCGTGCTTTTGTGCGCCCAGCTTCTCAATCCTGTCGAGCATCCCTTTGCTGTGATTGCGGATCTGGCTTTCGTGCGAAATGGTGAAATTGAAGACGGCAAAGAACGGCTGGCCCGCCGCGCGGTTGCGCCAATGCGCCTTGCCGCTGGACTCGTCCCAGGCGGTAAAAGGCGCGTCGAACTGGTAGTCCGTCTTGGAGTTGTTGGTGCAGTAGTAGCCCTCGGCCCTTAGATACTCGGGGAAGCATTTGACGTTGGCGGGCGGCACGCCGCTACAGCGCATGTGATGCGTGCCGATGGAGGTCGGGTACATCCCGGTTATCAGCCCGCTGCGAGAGGGCGCACATACCCCGGCGTGCGTGAAGCAATTCTCGTACCGCACGCCCTGGGCCGCGAGCTTGTCGATATTCGGCGTCACTGCGTACTTGTCGCCGTAGCACCCCAAATCGGGGCTTGTATCCTCGCAACTCACCCACAGGATATTCGGCCGTCCGACCTCATTCTTCTCGCCGGCGCCAAACGAAATCCCCGGCAGCATCATCGCCGCCGCAGACCCCGCCGTCACCCGCAAGAACCCCCGCCTGTCAATAGTATTCCCAAAACCAGCCATATGCGTTTCCTCCAGTTACTCGTGAGAGTTTCCAATGCACAAGACTTTCTGTTGTCCAGTGCCAATACGCTCCTCTGGAATGCTCAATCGGATCCGTGGATGCTTCTTTAGGAATGCCGTTCGCAAAATTCAGCTTGGAACTTCTTAAGCGCTTCCTCAAAAGCTGGTGTAGGTTGTTCAGCCTCCTCCGATGCAGCAGCAACTGCTACACTTGTTATTAGAGGTCTAGTGGGCCGACCAGAAGAAAAACCGCCTGGGAATTTCCTCAGATTGCGCTCAATATCTTCTTTTCGTGTTTCAATGTTAACACGAACCTCAGATACACCGAGTTTCTTCGCCTCCAGGATTTCAAAACCAACAACGGTATTGGTCCGAGGTGCGACTTTCCAGACCATTCGTCCATCAGGTTCAGGTAGATCGAAGCTTGGTTCTCCCGTCCCAAACCCGAAGGCCAGAATATCGTTAGTTGAATCGTATGTGACAGTGATGGTGATCCCTAATTCGGGCACTCGCTCCTTGCTTAGAAACCGAGGCTGCTCGTATGATTCGAGACGGCGAATCTCACGCCCAGCAGGAGACATGGGCATCCATTCGCAGGCGGGGTTAAAGCACCTGTAGCGGCCGAAATAGTCATCAAAATCCAGCGTCCATTGCTTACAAACAGGGCATCGTCTCATTTTTCTTCTCCATACAGGCGTGAATAGGCCTTGAATGTCACGCCCTGGAAAAAACGAGTGTTAACAGTAGCATTCTTGATAATCGATTTGGCTTCCTCATCTGGGTAAGGTTCGACATAAACGATATTTCTGATCCCCACATTCACAATTTTGTTCGCACACATCCTACACGGGTATGTAGTAGTGTACAAAACACATTGCTCGAGGGGAACAGATCTGCCATTGCGGGCCAAGCTTATAATTGCATTCTCCTCTGCATGAAGGGCTCGACAATAGTCTAAAATCTTGAATTCTTTGCGAAACAGGGATTTCAATGTTCTTTCCCCTACTTCGGGAATCTCCGCCGTCAGCTTATCAAAGAACCGGTCAGTCAACCACTCCCTATAGCATGTGCCATATTCCTGGGTACAAGGCGTCTCGTGAGCAGGCACTTCATTGTAACCCGAGCTTATTATGTTGCCCTCGGCGTCTGCAATAATGGCACCAACTTTTCTTTTTCTGCAACTTGATTGTTGACTCATTGCGTAGGCTATCGCCATCAGCGACTCATCCTTCCGGATCGGTTGCTGTCTGGTAAGAGGGCTTTCGATGAGAGCCACATACTGGCAAATCTGCCCCGTGAAATCGTTGAAGGGCCGATTCCCGATGGTCTTAAAAAGCACATCATTTACAACGACGACATCGGCCTCGTAGAAGCAATCTCCGACCCTTTGTCCGTGCCCAAGATTACCTTCCCCAGTATCATTCTGATCATCGTCATCAAAAGCCTGGCGGTTGTTATTGTACTTTCCCTTGACCCGCTCCCACCTTGTCTCCTTGTCGGCGTAAACACCAAACACGAAGAAGTTGCGTGAACAGGACCGGAGAACTCTAATTTCATCTGGATTTCTAATGCTGTCGACTACCCACTTGGTTTTCGCCGCCGTTCCAACGCCCTGATTCTTCTGAATTCGTTCAACTGCTTTTTCTGCGAGATAACCCGTTCCTTTTTTCTGCCTTATCGTATCCCCAAAGGCCTGCTTGTCAGACCTGGGACTGTCGTTCCATTTCTTTCCCGTCTCCTGCTCAAACAACGGTTTCAACACATCCTCAGAAAGAGACAGCATTTTATACCCTGTCTTGTCCTTAAAAATGTGATTAGCTATGTACGTACACCCACTGCCAAATGAACCCGTAAGACCCACAATATGAGGATGCGCTGGACGTTGCCCACTCATACAGCGCAATCTACAGAGAATAGTCTTCCGGTGTCAAGCAGGAAAACAGATTTATTTGTCTGGCATTATCGTACGCCACCAAAAGCAAGTTCGAAGCAGGCGCCACCCTGGTGTCGTACGTCTTCACGCCCCTAACCAGCACAGCCAAACGATAAATACAACTCGCCGATACCCGATAGCGGCATATCGTCCCAAATCCTGCCTTGGAGGATTCTGCCGGTTTTTTTTCTGTTTGTGCCGCCCCATTGTTTGAAGAAGAAGGGGACGTCCGCATCGAGGCACTGGTCGCGGATGTCGGTCGCCCATTGGGCCTGCATTGGCCGAGCGCCGGGGCCGGATTCGCCGCCGACGATTGCCCAGTCAATGCCGTCGAGGTCAATTCGAGGTATCGGGCCGAGGAGCGGCTCGAAAGAGACGAATTTTATCGCGGCATCGGTCCGCCTAAGGTGGTCCATACGGGAGGCGTAGCCGGCGGTTTCTACGCTAACGCCCATCCAGACGTTTTCCGGCCAGGGCAGTCTTGGGCTTAGCTCAAGCAGACGCTCCGATCGCTTCGTGAGGACCTGGAACCTGTGACGCGAGGCCCTGCACATAACATCGAAGACCTTCAGTATAAACTCGGTCGGAACGTTTTTGTGGAACAGGTCGCCCATCGAATTAACAAAAATGGTGCGCGGCTGCCGCCAGTGCAGAGGCACTTCAATGACGTGCGGATGAATCGTGACCTTGAAGCCATTGCGATAGTTCGGCTGGCCCATCGCCTTCAGACGCATAGCCAGACGCTCGGCGTAGCAGTTGCGGCAGCCCAGGCTGATTTTCGTGCAGCCGGTAACCGGGTTCCAGGTCGATTCGGTCCACTCAATTTTGGATGCCTGGGCCATTTGCTCTCCATGCGGTTCAGGCTCATACGCTGAAAGCCTTACCGAAAAAAGCTTAACGATGCTCGTCTTCTCTGGATTCCCGCCTTCGCTGGAATGACAGATGGCAAGGCTTCTCTTCGTCACGCTCTGAGAATAACAAGGGGCGGGATTAAAGACAAGGGATTTGTGAGGATCAGGCGTTTGGTTCGGGCGGTTCGAATTTGTAGCCGATTTCGCGGATGGTGTGGATAAAAGTGGGATGGCGGGGGTCGGGCTCGATTTTGCTTCTCAGGGTCGTTACGAATCGGTCAATACTGCGCTGGCCGCTGAAGCAGTCGTAACCCCAGACGCCGTTGAGTATCTCGTCGCGCGTAAGCGCCCGGCCCGGCCTCTTGACAAAGAACTCCAACAGCGCAAACTCCTTGGGCGAAAGATCGATCTGCTCCGCGCCGCGAGTGAGCTTTCTGGCGGGGATATCGAGCCGGCAGCCGCCGAATTCATACACATCCTGCTCGGCCTGCCTTCGCCGACGCAGGAACGCCGCCGTGCGGGCCAGAAGCTCCTTCACGCTGAACGGCTTGGTGACATAGTCATCTGCGCCCAAATTCAGGCCCAGTATCACATCCGATTCCTCGCCTTTGGCGGTCAGCATAATTATCGGCATATCGAGGTTTTCCTTGCGGACCAGCCGGCATATCTCATAGCCGTTAATCCTCGGCAGCATAATATCGAGGATAATCAGG
>Ga0315288_10007467_pt1 | contig 13849 bp, 11 predicted proteins | sample YL17G11_20_MG_FD_203454 | JGI IMG/M metagenome (GOLD analysis project Ga0315288, IMG submission 203454) | Sediment microbial communities from Yellowstone Lake, YNP, Wyoming, USA - YL17G11_20 | ecosystem: Environmental > Aquatic > Freshwater > Lake > Sediment | place: USA: Wyoming | collected...
TCGAGGTTGTGACCGGGAGCGCGCTTATGCCGGGGATCATTGCCGCCATCCAGACCTTCGGGGACCGGATCAATCTTCACCCCCACCTCCATTTCCTGGTGACTGAGGGCGGAGCGGACGCGGCGGGCGTCTTCCAGAAGATCCCGCGGATCGACGACTCGCGGCTGGCGAAGATCTTCGCCAGGGAGGTCCTGGCGATGCTTGTCCGCAAGGAACTGCTGAGCCCGGAATGGGCCGAGCGCATTCTCTCCTGGCGGCACACCGGCTTCAATGTCCACAGCCTGGTGCGGGCCAAGACGAAGCCGGAGGCCGAACGGGTGGGGAAGTACATGATCCGGCTGGTGCTCGCCCTGGAGCGCCTGACGTTTCTGGAGCCCGATGGCAAGGTCGGTTATCGCTGGGGCCGGGATGGCGTGGAGCAGGAGACGATGGATTATATGGGATTTATCGCCCGGAGAAGAGCGGGGAATATTTCTAAGCTTTCGTGATCACGGGGAGTAAAAGTCTGTGATTTTTCGGCCGGCGTGGGAGGGTTTTTGGCCCCGCCGGTTCTTCAGGCCCCGATTTCCGGGGCTGTTGACAGCGCCGCCCGCCGACGATATAGTTCCGGCATGAAAAGGCGGGGAGATTCAGCGCCGAGAGGGGGAATTCGTCGCGTCCGGGAAAAACAAATTCCTTCCCGGAAGGGCGGCTTTGGCTCCCATTCGGTCCGCTGCCCTTGCACGCCCTTTGAGACATTCAAATTTCTACAATATTTGCGGCCGCCGTTCGTCTACAGGAGTGGATGAACGAGCCGTCTAGCATCACCTCGATGACCGAGCAAAACCGTCAAATCTCCGAAATCATCGCGGAAGAACGATCCCGGCTGCGCAATTTCATCCGCCGGCGTGTGCCCGATCCCTCCGACGCCGAGGACATCGTGCAGGAGGTCTTCTACGAATTGGCAGAAGCCAATCGCCTGCTGATGCCGATTGAGTACGTGACCGGCTGGCTTTTTCGCGTCGCGCGCAATCGCATCACGGACCTTTTCCGCAAGAAGAAGCCAGAGTCCTTCAGCGACGCAGCGGTCGAGGATGAAGACGGCGAGCTGCTGCAGATCGAAGATCTGTTGCCATCGCCCGATGCCGGGCCGGAAGCGTTCTACGTCCGCAACGTGCTTCTTGATGAGCTGGAACTTGCGCTCGACGAACTGCCCGACGAGCAGCGTGAAGTATTCGTCGCTCACGAACTGGAGGGGCGCAGCTTCAAAGAGTTGTCGGCAGAAAGCGGCGTAAACGTCAACACCCTGCTCTCGCGCAAGCGCTACGCGGTGCTTCATCTGCGCGAACGATTGCAGAGCATTCACGACGAGTTTACGAAGAAATGAGGAACACAACATGAGAAAGAAATGGATTTTTCTGGCCCCACTGGTGATTGTGGTGTTCGTGATTTTCATCGCGATCGGCGGCGAAGTAGTGCTGCACCTGTGGAATTGGCTGCTGCCGTCTCTTTTCGGCTGGCGGCAAATCACCTTTTGGCAGGCCCTCGGACTGCTGGCTCTCTGCCGGATCCTGTTCGGAGGTTTTGGTCTTGGTGGCGGCGGTCCTCGCTCCAATGTTCGGCGGCGAATGGCCGAACGCTGTGAGCAGATGACGCCGGAAGAGCGCGAACGATTCCGGCAACGCTTCCGCGAACGCTTCGGCTTCGGCCCATCCACGGGCGAGAGCAAGGAGCAATGAAGCTATGTCGACAGCGCCCAAAGCAATGCCGCATCCCTCGCTAGGGAGATAAAGAATATGAGCACAGCTGCATCGAGCAACCGGTTGGACAGACCGGAAATGACACGCCGCACGATAGAGCCGGCACAACAGACCGCTGCCAAAGTCGCTGGATTTACTTCCCTATTCACGATGGCGATTGTGTCCTTTGCTTATCTTGGTATCCAGGCCCGTCTCATTGTCGCGGGCAATGCTGCGGAAACCGCTCGGAATATCATGGCGCACGAACGACTATTTCGTATCAACATCGCCTGCGATCTCATTTACTGCGCAGGCGTTGTAGTACTACTCACAGCCCTTTACGTGATTCTCAAGCCAGTAAATCGGGGCCTTGCCTTGCTTGCGGCATTCTGCAGGCTGGTATATGCCTTGATGTGGGTTGTTATTGCGCTCAATCTTTTTGAGGTTCTGCGGCTCTTGAGTGGCGCTGATTACTTGCGAGTATTTGAAACAGATCGATTGCAGGCCTTGGCGAGGCTATACCTCGGCACACCCGCGTATGGCGTTGGCTTGCCGTTTTATGGATTGGGATCCGCGGTTTGCAGCTACCTGTGGTTTAAGTCGCGCTATATCCCTAGAGCATTGGCTGCCTGGGGGGTGATCTCGTCTGTATGGTGCGTGACGTGTGCTTTCGCTTTCATCATTTTCCCCGACTTCGCCAAGACAGTTAACCCGTGGTGGTTCGATTCGCCTATGGCTAGTTTCGAAATGGCAACGGGTTTTTGGCTTCTGTTTAGGGGAATACAAACACCGAGTGTCGAGTCGTCAATAACGAAATAAGCAGAGAGAAACATGCACCCAACCGACAAAGCCGCAAGAGTCGCAGGATTACTTTATCCGTTAATGGGAATACCCGCTGTGTTTAGCTTCATGTATGTTCCTCGCACCCTGATCGTGGGGGGGAACGCGGCCGCGACGGCCAACAACATCCTGGCCTCCCAGATGCTTTTCCGTCTGGGTATCGTCGCTGAGCTGATCGCTGCGGTCTTTTTTCTTTTGCTGGTAATGGCTCTCTACCGCTTGCTCAGCGGAGTGAACAAGAATCTTGCCCGGCTGATGGTGGGTCTGGTTCTGGTGTCTGTCGCGATCACGTTTGTGAATGTGCTGAACAACATTGCCGCCCTGACCCTCTTCCGTGGCGCCGATTACCTCTCGGTGTTCGACAAACCCCAGCGGGACGCCCTGGCCATGTTGTTCCTCGGATTGTGTGGCCAGGGACATACAGTCAACGGCATCTTCTGGGGCCTCTGGCTTCTCCCCTTTGGTCTCCTGGTGATGAGATCGCGCTTCCTTCCCCGCATCCTTGGGCTCCTGCTGATCGTTAACTGTTTTGCCTATGTGGCCGCCAGCGTTACGTCGTTACTCCTGCCAGCTTACGGAAATGTTGTTTTCCGAGCCTCCATGCCGGCGCTGTTGGGGGAATTGTGGATCATGCTGTGGCTTTTGATTAAGGGCGCCAAGGTGAAACCATTGGCCGTCGCAGCCTCTTGATCGAGCGGTGGTAGCGCGCGCCACGTCTGCGGCACCACCATGGTAAGAACGGAACGGATTAGCCATGCGTGTACCGGGGCCACTCGCCCTGAGGAGGTGTTATTCACATGAAAGCTATTGTTTGTCGTAAGTACGGTTCGCCCGATGTCCTCAAGTATGAAGAGATTGAAAAGCCGACCGCTGGGGACGATGAAGTATTGATAAGAGTCCGCGCGGCTTCCGTCAATCCACTTGACTGGCACTTAATGAGAGGCAGGCCGCACATCTTTCGCATACTGTTCGGGCTGCGCAAACCAAAGATCACACGACCCGGGCGTGATGTGGCCGGCCAGGTTGAAGCGGTTGGCAGGAACGTAACGGAGTTCAAACCAGGCGACGAGGTGTTCGGCGTGTGCCGTGGAGCCTTTGCCGAGTATGCGTGTACTTCCGAGTCGGCATTGGTCACCAAGCCGGATAACGTGACGCCTGAGCAAGCGGCTTCTGTGCCTGTGGCGGCATCCACCGCATTGCAGGGTCTTCGCGACAAAGGACGCATCCAGCGAGGCCACAAGGTTCTGGTTGATGGCGCGTCTGGTGGTGTGGGTACATTTGCGGTCCAGATTGCCAAATCTTTCGGGGCTGAAGTCACCGCCGTGTGCAGCACGAGGAATATGGACACGGCGAGATCGATTGGCGCAGACCATGTCATTGATTACACGCGGGAAGATTTCACGAAAAGTGGGCAGCGCTACGATCTGATTATTGCTGCGAACGCATATCATTCGATTTTCGATTACAGGCGTGCGCTGAGTCAGGACGGAATTTATGTCATGGCCGGAGGTGGTTGGGTTCAAATTCTCCAAGCTATGTTACTGGGACCATTTCTATCACTGATTGGGAGTAAGAAGATGCGTAACTTTATGGCGAAGCTAAACAAGAAGGATTTGGTTTTTATGAAAGAGCTTCTTGAAGCCGGCAAGGTGGTACCTGTTATCGATAGACGTTACCCGTTAAGCGAGGTCCCTGAGGCTATCCGGTATCTGGAAGAAGGACACGCTCGAGGAAAAGTAGTAATAACTTTGGAATATAACGAGAAACAATGAAGCGAAAGGACAATAACATGTTGAAGGTTTTGAGGTATTGCTTCCTTCTTGCCGTTGCAGGCTGCCTGCTCCTGGCACAGCCCTTGATGGCGGCAGAAGGAATCACAGGCAATCTTGTCAGTGTCATCTGGCTTGAGAAAAATCTTAAAAATGCCGATGTTCTGATAATCGACGCGTCACCTACTCAGATCTATACGGCAAACCACATTCCCGGCGCAGTAAGCGTCGACCTGTTCACCTGGTATGGTCTCCAGGAAATGCCGGTCGCTGATATGGAAAAACTCTACCAGTCCTGGGGAATCAGTCCCGGGAAAAAGATCGTCATGTACGATCAGGGCGGCACAATGCTGGCCACCCGGCTCTTTTACTCCCTCTATTATTACGGCTTCCCCGCAAAGGACCTTTTAATTTTGGACGGCGGGCTCTTCAAGTGGCAGGAGGCAAGATTGCCGGTAACGAAGGATGTTACACCTGTCCCGAAGAAAGGCTCTTTCACAATCAAGAAGGTTAACGAAGATGTGAGAGTCAAGCTGCCGGAATTTCTTGCCGCATCCGGGGACCCGGTCAGCAACGTTTTACTGGAAGCGCTTGGGGCCGACTGGCATTTTGGGCAAGTCGTTGCCTTTAACAGGGCCGGCCATATCCCTCATGCCACCTTGCTGCCCAGTGCCGACTTTTACAGTCCGGACAAGACCTTCAAATCGCCTGAAGAAATAGGGAGAATGCTGACCTATTTGGGCATCAGGCCTGAACAGCAGATCTACACCCATTGCGGGGGCGGAGTAGCCGCCAGTGTGCCGTTTTTCGCCCTGAAGTTCATATTGAATTACCCCAAGGTCAAACTTTACACGGAGTCCGAGATGGGATGGCTGTCCGATGAAAGAGAACTCCCTTACTGGACATATGATGCCCCGTTCCTGATGAGGGAAACGAACTGGCTGCAGGCTTGGGGGTGCGGCCAGATGATGAGGGCGGTCGGACTCATACACGTCAGCATCGTGGATGTGCGGCCCGCAGACGCATTCAATCAGGGACATGTGCCTTTTGCGCTTAACATCCCTGCAGATGTGTTCAAGAGCAATATCACCAATCCCGGCAAGCTGGTTGAAATTCTGGGTCCGGCTGGCGTCAATGCGTCTCACGAAGCGGTTGTAATTTCAGGCGCGGGGTTGACCAAAGACTCGGCCCTGGCGTTTGTAATGCTGGAGAAACTGGGACAGAAAAAAGTATCTGTCTTCATAGACTCCCTGGATAAATGGGCACAACTTGGTCACGCCGTGACAAAGGATGCAACTGTTGTGGGCCCCAAAAAGGTCCCCAACGACTTATCCATACCTCCCACGACTTATCCTGGGAATTTCCACAAGGACGTGATCATTGCGGACCCGAAGAGCACCCAGGGATTTTATCCCAAGGTATTTATTGCTTCGGGCGAGAATGTGCCTGCTAAAGCTCAGGACGGCGAAGTTGTTCATGTCCCGTACACTGATCTCCTGAATGCCGACGGAACGCCCAAAGCCGCGAAAGATATCTGGAACATCCTGGCCAAGGCCGGGGTCCCGAGATATGCGGAGCTTGTTTGCTTCTCCGATGATCCCGGTGAAGCGGCAGCCAACTATTTTATCCTCAAGCTGATGGGCTACCCTGATGTAAAGGTGTTGGTGATTTAACCTGTATTATTCATAAATTTTAAGTACGCCGTGCTTCACTTGCGCCGCCGGCTCCAGGCCATCTACGACGAATTTGTGAAAACGGGAGAAGGACAGAAATGAGAAGACACTACTTTCTTCGCGTACTGAAGTTAGCGCTGCTCGTAGTGCCGTTCTTGGTGCTGTTTGTCGCCGTGATTGGTTTCGTGGTCATGAGCTTGTGGAACCGGCTGATGCCGGCGCTCTTTGGCTGGAAATTGATCAGCTACTGGCAAGCGTTAGGCCTGATCATCCTGAGCAGGATTCTCTTCGGCGGATTCCGTGGGGCGGTGGGCCGAGGCGCGTACCGGCGTCATCGCATGATGGAACGCTGCGAAAAGATGACGCCGGAGGAACGGGAAAGATTTCGCCAAGGGCTTCATGGTCGCTGGGGTCGCGTGGAACCGCGCGTGGAACCGCCGGATTCGAAGCCGAATGTTTAATAGGGGACGTTCCCCAAAGGGACACCCTTGATTGCTAATTAATTAGAAATGAAGGAGATGCGAATATCAGGGGTGCCTATTTTAGGCAATTTGATGAAATTTTTGTTTAATAGGGGACGTTCCCCAAAGGGACACCCTTGATTGCTAATTAATTAATATTGAAGGAGATGCGAATATCAGGGGTACCTATTTTAGACAATTCGATGAAATTTTTATAAGCGAAGGGTGTCCCTTTGGGGAACGTCCCTATATTTCCTCTTCAATATCGGTAATGAAAGTCAAGGAGTGAACGATGGACACACTCAGATCTGTTCATCAAAAAACAAGGCAAGCATATAATCTTGCTGCCGATAAATATCACAGCCTGTTTCACAATGAGATGAATGAAAAAGAGTATGACCGTAAACTGCTTGATACATTTGCGGATAAGTTCGCTCCAGGTTCATTAATTTGTGATGCCGGTTGCGGACCTTCCGCGCATATCGGCAGATATCTGTTCGATAAAGGGATGAGGGTCGTAGGGGTAGACATTTCGGATCGTTGTGTTGACCTGGCATCTCATTTCAATCCTGAGATGCAGTTTAAATGCGAAGATATCGCCAACTTAAGCTTTGCTAACGACTATTTTGATGGCATTGTATCTTATTATTCAATTATCCATACTCCGAAAAGATTACTAAGTAAAATATTCGAAGAATTTGCCAGAGTTCTAAAACCGGATGGAAATCTGCTCCTTGCAGTCAAGGCTGGATCAGATGAGGGCTTCATAAGTGAACTATTAGGAATAAAAACAGAAATCTATTTCTCATTATTTACAGAGAAGGAAATTGCAGGGTATTTTGATAAAGCAGGTTTTATGGTTGACTTTTTGGAGAGAAGAAATCCTTACGACTTTGAAATCAAGAATGAAAGAATATTCGCCATCGGCAGAAAGCTTTAGGGAATTTGTCATGAAACAAGAACGCATCCAATTTAAAGTTATTGATTGGAATAAAGTTCCAAAAACCGAACATAAAGGAGAGGAAGGCACGGCTTATTGGCAAACCCTACAATTCCAGGGATTGCGAATAAGGCTTGTTGAATATTCAAATGGTTATATGGCCGACCACTGGTGCCGAAAAGGTCATATCGTGCATTGTTTGGAAGGAGAGTTTGTGAGCGAACTTCAAGATGGTAAAAAATCTATTTTAACTAAAGGCATGACATACGTTGTTTCGGACGACATAAGTTCACATCGATCTTCAACAGAAAAGGGCGTAAAGTTAATGATTATAGATGGAGATTTTTTAAAATCACAAACGGAATGACATTCACCCCCCGGCTAAAGGCCGGGCAGTAGATCATGAAACGTGGACCCGGGCAAAGGGCTAAAGCAGGTTGGATCGCTCGTCGCTGAGCGCGAGAGAAACAAAGCCCTTCTTTTTCAGACAGCGGGTGTAACTCGACCAGCCCGCCGACTCTAATGGTAATGCTGATGATCCGGCTCTCCTGATGTAAGGAACCGGAAAGCCCTGTCCATATCCCTGTGGTTGGCCACGAGGACCAGGGTATCTCCTGCCTCGATCATAAACTCGGCGCCGGGACTCGCGAATGATTCTTCACCCCTTACCACGGCGATAACGGTCGCGCCCGTTTTCTTCCGAAGTTCAAGGTTCCGGAGCGTTTTCCCCTCCGGCCACGACCCTTTCACGACATAAAAGGTTTCGGCTGTCCCCGCCGATAGAAAGTCGGCAATTCTTTCCGTGGACGGCTTGATGGCTTCACACGTGCCCCGCAGGATTCCGTAGCATTCGCCCCTGAGGACTTTGACTTGAGCGTCAATAATGTTTCGAGGAATGTAGTATTTGTCCAGGACGCGGGTGAAAATCTCGATTGAGGTCTCGAACTCCTCGGGGATGACATCATTCGCGCCGAGGCTGAAGAGTTCATCAATCTCTGAGGCATATCGTGTCCGGACAATGATGAAGAGGTGAGGATTCATTTCTTGCGCCGCCCTCACTCCCCGGCGTGTCGTCGCCGGGTCGGAAATAGCGAAAACGATTCCCCGGGCGTTCGCTATCTTGGCTTCTTTCAGAATCGTGCGGCTTGACACGTCCCCGAAGATAATGGGTTCGCCCGCTGCCATGGCGTTTCTGACTGTTTCAGGATTCAACTCCAGGATGACATAGCCGATCCCGGCCTCTTTGAGGACATGGGCTACATTACGTCCGTTGAGGCCGTAGCCGGCGATAATGACATGGTCCTGAAGTCTTCGCTCCGGCTTATCCCCAATCTTCTGAGGCCGGTCTTTCCAGCGGAGAGTCCGTTCTGTCTTTTCGGCCAAAACCGGAGAGAGTTGGATAAGAAACGGTGTTGCAAGAATGGTTAGGATGGAAGAAGCAAGGAAGACCTGAAAAATGTGATCATGAAGCAACCCGTTAGCCCGGCCGACGCTTGCCAGAACAAACGAGAATTCCCCGATTTGGGCCAGAGCCAGGCCCGTGATAAGCGCTATTCGGGAGTCGTAGCCCAGCATTCTTACAGTGAGTACGATAATGAGGGCCTTCAGGACAAGGATGGAAAGCACGAGGCCAACGATGAGGAGTCCGGAGCGCCAGACGACTCCCGTATTGAGCAGCATCCCGACGGAGATGAAAAAGAGGCTGTTGAAGACATCCTTGAAGGGCAGGATGTCGGAAACCACCTGATGGCTATAATTTGATTCGGAGATGATGACCCCGGCCAGGAAGGCGCCTAGAGCCAGGGATAGCCCGAGCGACGATGTCAGCCAGGCCATCCCCAGACAAACAAAGAGCGACGTGATGAGGAAGACCTCCCGGATTCGCGTCCCGACAATCAAATGGAGAACCCGGGGCATGATATACCTGGCGATCGCGAAAACGGCCGCGATCGATCCTCCGCTGAGCAGGAACCGAAGCAGGATGGCGTACGGCGATGCGGACCGGACGTTGGCCAGGATAGGGACCAGGGCGATCATCGGCACGATCGCCATATCTTGGAAGATCAGGATACCGAGAGAAATCCGTCCCTGGGGAGTGTCCGTCTCCCCGCGGTCGGAGAGAATTTTCAGGACGACGGCGGTGCTGCTCAGCGAGATGAGAAATCCGTAAAAGACCGCGTCCTTGGCGGGTACCTTTAGAACAATCAGGATGAGGAGCGCGGCCGACGTTGTGATCAGGACTTGAAGACTGCCTCCGACCCAGAAATTCCTCTGGATCCGCTTAAGCCTATCCAGCGTGAATTCCAGGCCGATCATGAAGAGGAGCATGACGACTCCGACCTCAGCCAGGACATTGATGGTTTCCGTGTCCCTGACGAGAGAAAATCCGCCCGGGCCGATCAAGATCCCGGTCAGGAGAAACCCGACCACGGAAGGGATCTTGATCTTGTGAGAAATCGAAATGATTACAATGGAGGCCGCCAGCAGAATAACCATCTCTTTGAAAATCATCAGGTTCATAGGATAAAAATCTCTCTTTTAGCTGCGCAGGCTGAATAAGCGCTCAGGCGCCGGCTTCGCCTCGGCCCATCGTCCGAGATGGTAAAACATAATGTGAAAGGCTGTCAAATAGAACTGAGAAAATGGGGAAGCGGATATTTGGGCGCTGTCCGACACAGCCCCCTCGTTCAATTGAAATGAGATGATGGATGATGTATTTTATGGAGGAGTTCAAGCGGTATCTCCGGGGAGAGAGATTCGTGAATGATCCGTCCGTCGCCATCCAGGTCGAGGGTCTGACCAAGGATTTCAAGGGCCTGGTGGCGGTCAACCGTGTGTCCTTCCGGGTTCCCGCCGGTGAGATCTTCGGATTCCTGGGCCCCAACGGAGCGGGAAAGACAACGATGGTCAAGATGCTGTGCACGCTCCTGCGCCCCACCGCGGGCATGGCCTGGATCGCCGGCTATGATGTCGAGCGCGAACCGAACCGGGTCCGCAAATCCCTGGGCATTATTTTTCAGGACCCCTCCCTGGACGACCGGCTGACGGCCTGGGAGAACCTCCGTTTCCATGGAATCATCTACAAGGTGCCCCGACGAGATCTATCCGCTCGTATCGAACAGGCCCTGACCCTGATGGAGCTTGCCGACAGGGCCGATGACCTCGTCCGCAATTTTTCGGGCGGCATGAAACGGCGGCTGGAGATCGCCCGCGGGTTGCTCCATGCTCCCAAGGTCCTCTTCCTGGATGAGCCGACGATCGGCCTCGATCCCCAAACACGTCATCGCATTTGGGAATACCTGCTCAAACTCCGCCAGGAACACTCGATCACCCTTTTCATGACGACGCATTACATGGACGAAGCCGAATACTGCGACCGGATCGCGATTATCGACAATGGCGCGATCATCGCTCTCGACACGCCGAGCCAATTGAAAACCGTTGTTCAGGGCGACGTGATCAGCCTCCAGACCGACGACAACACCCGCGCCAAGTCTGAGCTCGAGAGAAAATATGCGGTTTCACCGCGGCAGGATTCTCAGGGCCTGCATTTCGAAGTCTCGAACGGCGCGGCCTTCATCCCCAGGGTGGTCCGTGAGTTGGAAGTCCCGGTGACGGCGGCCAGCGTACGGCAACCCACTCTGGAGGATGTCTTCCTGAAAATAACCGGCAGGAAGATCCGGGATGACGGGGCCAGCGGCAGCGACCGTCTCAAGTCCACCATGAGAAGGATGGGGCGAAGATGGCGGTGATCGATTTCTCCTGCATCTACATGGTCTGGCTCCGCGATACGATTCGCTATTTCCGTGAGAAGTCCCAGCTCTACGGCTCGATCGTGAGACCTCTCCTCTGGCTGTTCATTCTGGGAATGGGGCTGCGGGGTTCGTTCGAGCCGCAGGGCGACCTGACCTATACGCAATTCATCTTCCCCGGCATTGTCGCCATGGCCGTCATTTTCACATCCATCCAGTCGGCCATCACCATCATATGGGACCGCGAATTCGGGTTCCTCAAGGAAATTCTCGTCGCCCCCGTCCCGCGCACGTCCATCACCATCGGCAAATGCCTCTCCGGGACCACCTTGTCTCTGATCCAGGCCGGGATCATCCTGCTGTTGAGCCCGTTTGTCCATGTTCGGATTCATCCGGCGAACATCCTTCCGCTCGTTTTCGTCGTCTCGGTCACGTCCTTTGCTCTGACGGGCGTCGGCGTCCTGATCGCGGCCAGGATGACGTCTTTCCAGGGATTTGGCACAATCATGAACTTCGTCATCATGCCCATGTGGTTCTTGAGCGGGGCCATGTTCCCTCCCCGGAATCTCCCGACGTGGCTCGACATCGGCGTCCGGATCAATCCCCTGACCTACGGCGTTGATTTGATCCGCCGGCTGGTCCTCGGCGTCGGCTACTATCCACCTTGGTTCGACGTGGGGTTCCTGGTCGTTTTCAGTTTTGTGATGGTCTCCGTCGCTGTGCTGGCCTTCAACCGGGGTCAATATTAACGCTCAGGGAACCGGTTTATTAATAGGGGACGTTCCCCATATTTCATTTCCACTATTCAACGGATAAAATTCCCTTTAGAAAATAGGCCATAAGATCGTGTCAGAATGACCGCGGGGCCTTATTGACTCCCTCCCTGGGAGGTGCTATCATTTGCCCAAACAGTGGCAAGGCAAAACGGCCATGAAATGTCCGAAATGTCATTCTGAGAATCCCGACGATACAATCTATTGCGGAAAGTGTGCGACCCCGCTTACCTCTTTAAAAGATTTTCCTTTCTTTCCAACAGATACCCTCCAGACTCCTGTTAAAGAATTGGCCACGGGCGCGACATTCGCCGGCCGTTACCAGATCATCGAAGAGCTTGGCAAGGGCGGCATGGGCCGGGTCTACAAGGTTTTCGATACTAAGATCAAGGAGAAAGTCGCCCTCAAGCTCATCAAGCCGGAAGTCGCCTCGGATAAAGATACGATCGAGCGTTTCAGCAATGAGCTTCGGCTGTCCCGAAGGATCGGCCACCGGAACGTCTGCAAGATGTTCGACATCGGCGAGGCCGAAGGAGCCCACTTCATCACCATGGAATATGTCCACGGCGAAGACCTGAAGAGCATGATCCGAATGTCAGGGAGCTTGAGCATCGGGATGGTGTTGAGCGTGGGGAAGCAGGTCTGCGATGGGCTGGCCGAAGCGCACAGCTTGGGTGTCGTCCACCGGGACCTGAAGCCGCAGAACATCATGATCGACAAGGGCGGGAACGCCAAGATCATGGACTTTGGGATCGCCCGGTCTGTGCGGGAGAAGGGGATTACGGGCGCCGGAATCATGATCGGGACGCCGGAATACATGAGCCCGGAGCAGGCCGAGGCCAAGGAAATTGACCAGCGATCGGACATCTATTCTTTGGGGGTCATTCTCTATGAGATGGCGACGAGCCATGTCCCCTTTGAGGGAGAGACGGCTTTGAGCATCGCCATGAAGCATAAAGGGGAAATCCCCAAGAATCCGAAACAGCTCAACCCCAATATCCCCGACGACCTGAGCGGGGTCATTTTGAAGTGTTTGGAAAAAGACAGAGCCAAGCGCTTCCAGAATGCCTCCGAGGTCCGCGGGGAGCTTGAAAAAATTGAAAAGGGCATCCCGACGACAGAGCGTATCGTGCCCGAACGGAAAACCATCACCTCCAGAGAAATCACGGTCAAGCTGAATCCGAAGAAGCTTCTCGTTCCCGCTCTGGGAGTGATCGCGGTTGCGGTTATTGCCCTGGTCATCTGGAAGCTTATCCCCGGCAAACATTTGACCCCTCCTCCTTCCGGCAAGCCTTCTCTCGCCATCCTCTATTTTGAGAATATTTCCGGCGACAAAGCGCTGGACCCCTGGAAAACGGCTCTCACGGAATTGCTCATCACAAAGCTCTCCCAATCCAAATTTATCAATGTCCTGAGCAGCGATAGAATTTTCAGTATCATGAAAAGACTGAACTTGCAGGAAGCCAAGAAATATTCGACGGAGGACCTGGTGAAAGTGGCCAACGAGGGAAGAGCCACCTATACATTGAGCGGAAGCCTGATGAAAGCCGGGGAAAATATCATCATGACATTGACGCTGCAGAAGCCGCATACGGGAGAAATCATAAGCCCGCTCAATATTGAATGCAGAGGCGAGGAAGAGATATTTCCCAAAGTGGATGAGCTGGCCAGGACAATCAAGTCGGACATGAACCTCACGCCTGATCAGATAGCCGCCGATATCGACAAAGAAGTCGGCAAGATCACGACCAGCTCTCCGGAGGCCTACAAATTTTACAGCGAGGGCAGAAAGTATCATAACAATTATGAATTGCGCAAAAGCATACCGTTGATGGAAAAAGCCATAGCTATTGACCCAGGGTTTGCCATGGCTTATAGAAGCTTATCAGCGTCTTATGGAAATTTAGGATATTCTGATGATTG
>Ga0315288_10007469_pt1 | contig 13849 bp, 8 predicted proteins | sample YL17G11_20_MG_FD_203454 | JGI IMG/M metagenome (GOLD analysis project Ga0315288, IMG submission 203454) | Sediment microbial communities from Yellowstone Lake, YNP, Wyoming, USA - YL17G11_20 | ecosystem: Environmental > Aquatic > Freshwater > Lake > Sediment | place: USA: Wyoming | collected...
GGGGACGGGTCCCGTCAGGAGTTGACGGCCTTCTTGTAGTGGCAGCCTTTGGCGTCGCAGAACCGGGTCACGCCGTCCCGCTTGGTGATCTTCTCCAGCAGGTAGGGCTTGCCGCAGGAGGGGCATTTCTCCGAGAGGGGCCGGTACCAGGTCACGAAGTCGCAGTCGGGGTACCGATTGCAGCCGAAAAAGGTCTTGCCGCGGCGCGACTTCCTCTCCACGATCCGGCCGCCGCAGCCGGGGCGCGGGCAGTCCACCCCCACTTCCTTCAGCTTGATGTACCGGCAGCGGGGATAGTCGCTGCAGGCGGTGAACTCGCCGAAGCGGCCGTCCTTCACCACCAGGTGCTTGCCGCAGGTGGGGCACTTCTCCTCCAGCACCCGGTCGGCCTTCCGGGTGATGTTCCCCTCCTTGTCCACGTGGATCTTCTTGGTGTTCTTGCAGGCGGGGTAGGTGCTGCAGGCCAGGAACTGCCCGAAGCGCCCTTTCCGGAGGACCATGGGGCTGCCGCACTTGTCGCAGGAGACCTTCACCTCCGGCACCGCCTCCTCGCCGCTCTTCGCGGCGCCGGCTGTGCCGTTCCCGTTGCCCGGAAGCTCCTGGGTGTTCTTGCACTCCGGGTAGCCGGAGCAGGCCAGGAACCGCCCGTAGCGGCCCCACTTGATCACCATGGGCTTGCCGCACTTGCCGCAGACCTCCTCGGTGGGCGTCTCCTCCCGCTTCACGTTGCGCATCTGGCGGCTGGCCCTCTTCAGGTCCTTGGAGAACTTCCCGTAGAACTCCGCGAGGGCGTCCTGCCACTTCATCTTCCCGTCCTCGATCTCGTCCAGCTCCTCCTCCATCCGGGCGGTGTATTTCACGTTCACCAGGTCCCCGAAGTGCTCCACCAGCAGGTCGGTGACCAGGATTCCCAGCTCGGAGGGGACGAACTTCCCCTCCTCCTTCACTGCGTACTCTCGGTTCTGGAGGGTGGCCAGGATGGAGGCGTAGGTGCTGGGGCGGCCGATGCCGTCCTCCTCCAGCTCCTTCACCAGCGCCGCCTCGGTGAAGCGGGGAGGGGGCTGGGTGAAGTGCTGTTTGGGGTCGAGGTTCAACAGTTTCAGCTCCTGCCCCTTCTTCAGGGGCGGGAGCGTGCGCTCGTCATCCGAATCGCCGTTCCCGTTCTTGGCCTCGGACTTGGCCTCGGAAACCTCGCGGTAGACGGCAAAGTAGCCCGGGAAGCGGAGCACCTGGCCGGTGGCCCGGAAGATGTGCCCCGCGGCGGCGATGTCCGCCGTGGTGACGTCGAAGACGGCGGGGTTCATCTGGGAGGCGACGAAGCGGTTCCAGATCAGGGAGTAGAGGCGGAGCTCGTCCCTGGTGAGAAACTTCCCGACCTTCTCCGGGGAGTTCTCCAGCGAGGCGGGGCGGATCGCCTCGTGGGCCCCCTGGGACATGCGCCCGGCCTTGTAGAACCGGGGCCCGTCCGGCAGGAAGTCGGGCCCGTGCACCTTCGCGATGTGCTCCCGGACCTCGGTGAGAGCCTCGGCGGCCACCCGGGTGGAGTCGGTCCTCATGTAGGTGATGAGGCCGACGGCGCCCTCCTCGCCCAGGTCCACGCCTTCGTAAAGGTGCTGGGCGAGGGTCATCGTCTTCTTGACGGTGAAGCCCAGCTTCCGCGCCGCCTCCTGCTGCATCTTGCTGGTGGTGAAGGGGGGCGGCGGCGTCCGCTTCTTCTCCTTCGCCTCCACCTCCGCGACGATCCATCTCGCCGGCCGGACCTTTTTGACGATCCGCTCCGCCGTCCCGCCGTCCTTCAGCTCCGCCTTCTCCTCGCCGATCCGGAACAGCTTCGCCTCGAAGGGGGGCGGCTGGGCCCCCTCCAGCGTGGCGGTGAGGGACCAGTACTCTTCCGGCTTGAACGCCTGGATCTCCCGCTCGCGCTCCACCAGGATCCGGAGCGCCACCGACTGCACCCGCCCGGCGGAGAGCCCCCGGCGGACCTTGTCCCAGAGGAGCGGGCTGATCTTGTATCCGACGAGCCGATCCAGGACCCGCCGCGCCTGCTGCGCGTCCACCTTGTTCTGGTCGATCTTCTCGGGGTTCTCGATGCCGTGGAGGACGGCCCGGCGCGTGATCTCGTTGAACATCACCCGGTGGAGCTTCTTGTTGACCTTCTTCAGCTCCTCGGAGAGGTGCCAGCAGATCGCCTCCCCCTCCCGGTCCGGGTCGGGGGCCAGGTAGATCGCCTCGGCCTCCTTCGCCGCCTTCTTCAGCTCGTCCAGGATCTTCTTCCGGCCGGGCAGGACTTCGTAGGTGGGCTTGAACCCCTTCTTCTCGTCCACGCCGAGGGTCCGCTTGGGAAGATCGCGCACGTGGCCCATGCAGGCCTTGACGGAGAAGCTCCGGCCGAGGAACTTGTTGATGGTCTTCGCCTTGGCCGGCGATTCCACGATGACCAGTGATTTACCCAAGCTCGGATCTCCTTCGTCTCCGGATGAACCGGCGGCCCGGCAGTTGGCTCACCCGGTCCTTCATTTCCAGCTCCAGCAGCGCACAGAGAAGCGGCCCCGCCCCCATCCCCGTCCTCGTCGCCAGGTCGTCCACCCCGATCGGCTCGTCGGGCGGCACCAGGGAGAGGATGCGCGCCGCCTCCCCCTCCAGGACCCCTTCTTCCTCCCGATCCTTCCCGGACGGCTCTTCGGGAAGATCGACTCCCGGAATCTCCTCCAGGATGTCCCGGCCCCGCATCACCAGCTTCGCGCCCTGCTGGATCAGGAAATTGGGCCCCAGGGCGTTGCGGGTGGTGGCGTTGCCGGGAACCGCGAAGACCTCGCGCCCCTGCTCCAGCGCCAGCCTTGCCGTGATGAGCGATCCGCTCCGGGACGCCGCTTCCACCACCACCGTGCCCCGGCAGATCCCGCTGATCAACCGGTTCCGCACCGGGAAGTTCCCCGGCAGCGGGGCCGTTCCCAGCGGAAACTCGCTCAGCACGGCGCCGTTGCGGACAATCGCGCCGGCGAGCCGGCGGCTCTCGGGGGGGTAGAGGCGATCAATCCCCGAGCCGAGGAACGCCAGCGTCCTTCCGCCCGCCTCCAGCGCCCCCCGGTGCGCCGCCTCGTCGATCCCCCGGGCCAGGCCGCTCACCACCACGACACCGGCGGAAGCGATCTCCCCCGCCAGGGACCGCGCCATCTCCAGGCCGTAGGGAGTGGCGCGCCGCGATCCCACCACCGCCACCGCGGGATCGTCGCCGTCCCGGAGGGAGCCCCTCACATAGAGGAGAGGGGGGGGATCCGGGAGCTGGGCGAGAATCCTAGGGAATTCGGGATCGTCCCGGATCAGGATCCGGATCGACTGCCTCTCCGCGCTCTTCAACTCGGCAGCGGCCGCCTCGAGGAGCCGCGGGTCCCGGAGCCTCGCCGCGAGCCGCGGAGTGACGCCGGGGACCTCCGCCAGCGCCGCCGCCCCGGCGGAAAGGATCGCGCCGGGCTCCCGGAAGCGTTCCAGCAGGTTCCGCACCGCCAGCGGGCAGGGGGACAGCGCCAAGTTGAGCGCGACCCACGAGATTCTCGAATTCCCCAAACGGCATCTCCCGTCCGGGGCGCGGAGGCGCGGGATAAAATATAGAAACGCCCGGTGTCTTGTCAAGAAATCGTCTTCCGCCCCTCCGGAAATCTTCCGGGGGATGGAAGGCCCGTCCGGCGCGAATCCCACCCCTTTTTCGACCTCCTTTTCCGGGTCGCCGGGAGCCCCAAAACTGTTGCAGGAGGTTGCATTACGCCCCACGGACCCTATATTTGTCACGCGGATTTCCAGGCCGCCCCGGGCGGGCTCATCCGCCCTGCGTTAAGATCCCGGCACCCTCTTTTTGAGCGCATCCGGGCGAGGCCGGAGGTGGACCGGGAAAGAGGACAGGGGTGAGGGAGACGGGATGCTCGTGTCCAGGCTCACGACGGGAGGGGTGCTGGTGATCCTCTCGGTGCTTCTGGCCCTCTCCGCGCTTCCCGCCGGCGCCCAGCGCCGCGACTCCTCGAGCCCCGGCGCTTCCTCCCCCCAACAGATTCTTTACGACCGGGCCCTGTCGGAATACCGCTCGGGGAGATTCCCCCAGGCCCTCGCCCTCCTCGAGAAGGGGCCCCGCGACTATCCCCGCGATGCCGGGCTCGCCACGCTTCTGGGATGGACGCGGCTCCACCTTTCCGATCTCACCGGCGCGCGGCGCGCCTTCGAGGCGGCGCTCCAGGCCGATCCGAAATCCTCCGACGCTCGCGCCGGCCTCGGCTATGCCGCGCTGCGCCAGAGGCGGACCGCCGAGGCGGAGGCGAACTTCCTGAAGGCGGTGCAGCTCGACCCGAGAAACGGCGAGGCCTGGAAGGGACTGGGAATGGCGCGCCGCGACCGGGAAGACCGGAAGGGGGCGCACGAGGCCCTGCAGCAGGCGATCTCCCTCGATCCCAGGGACGCCGAGGCCCGGGGGCTGCTGGAACAGGTGGCCGGCCCCGACGGCGTTCTGGAGGAGCGGCGGGTGCGGGGAAAGGAGCCGGGAAGCAAGCCCCTGGCCCTCGTCTCCCGGACCGGCGCCGGGCGCCTCGAAGTGCGCGAAGGCAAGAGGTTCCGCCCCCTCTTCATCAAGGGGATCAACCTGGGCACCGCCCTGCCGGGCAAGTTCCCGGCGGAATTCCCCGATGACGGAAACCTCTACCGCCGCTGGTTCGACCAGATGGGCGAGCTGGGGATGAACGTGGTCCGCCTCTACACCCTCCACCCCCCGTCCCTCTACCGGGCGCTGAAGGAGCACAACGAGGAGCGGCCCGACCGGCGGCTCTACCTGGTGCAGGGGGTCTGGACCGAGCTGCCGGAGAACGATGACTACGACGATCCCGCGTTCCTGGATCCCTTCCGGGACGAGATCCGCCGGGTCATCGACGCCATCCACGGCAACGTGGAAGTGCCGGCCCGCCTGGGCCACGCCCACGGCGTCTACGACACGGACGTCTCGGGGGACCTCCTGGCGGTCCTCCTGGGCCGGGAGTGGGAGCCCTATTCGGTGGTGGCCTATGAGAAGCTGAAGCCGGGCCGCGCCCCGTACGCCGGGGAATACGTGAAGGCGACCGGCGAGGCGCGCCCGTTCGAGTCGTGGCTCGCCTCGATCTGCGACCTGGCGGCGCGGCACGAGACGGAGCAGTACCGGATGCAGCACCCGGTGGGGTACGTCTCCTGGCCCACGCTCGATCCCCTCAGCCACCCCACCGAGGCAACCGCGGCGGAGGAGACGGAGATCCGGAAGAGGCACGGCGAGAAGCTCTCCGAGCCGATCAAGGAATACGACAACGACGCCGTGGGTATCGACGCCATGCACATCGCCGCCACGCCGAAGTTCCCGGCGGGCTTCTTCGCCTCGTACCACGCCTACCCTTACTACCCCGAGTTCATGATGCTGGACCCGGGGTACGGAAGGGTCCGGGACGCCGAGGGGCCGAGCCACTATCTCGGCTACCTGAAGGCCCTGAAGGCCCATCACAAGGACCAGCCGGTGATCATCGCCGAGTTCGGGGTCCCCACCTCGCGGGGCATCGCCCACCTGCAGCCGGAGGGGCAGCACCACGGCGGCCACAACACCGTGGAGCAGGGAAAGATCGACGCCCGGCTGTTCCGGAACATCCACGACGCGGGCCTGGCCGGCGGGATCCTCTTCGCCTGGATGGACGAGTGGTTCAAGCGGAACTGGCTGGTGATGCACTACGAGGTGCCGCCGGAGAGGAATCCCCTCTGGCTGAACCCCCTGGATCCGGAGCAGAACTACGGCCTTCTCGCCGCCTGGCCGGGGCGGCCCAACTGGAAGGTGGTCCTGGACGGGCAGGGGGGAGACTGGGCCGCCGTGAAGCCCCTATATATAGATGATACGGCCCCGGGGAAGGGGGACGGTCCCGGCGACTTCCGGCATCTTCGAGGGTTCCGGGTGACCTCCGACGAGGCCTACCTCTACCTGCGCCTGGATCTGGATCCGGGGGACGGCCCGCTGGACTGGGACCGCACCCGGTACTGGATCGGCATCGATACCTACGAGGCGGCCCGGGGCGATCACCGCTTCCCCCGCCCGGTGAACGTGACGACCCCGGCCGGGATGGAATTCCTGGTGCAGCTCGCCGGGGAGGGGAGCCGGATCCTGGTCAACCGCCCCTACGATCTCTTCACCAACCGCAACCGGCGTCCCTACCGCTCCGTGGAGGGGCACGGCGGTGACTTCATCGAGATCCAGGTCTTCACAAACCGCGACCGCTACGGTCGGGACGGGACCTACTACCCGCCCCAGGGCTACAGCCGAAGCCCCCTCCGGCGCGGATCCATGGATCCCGGCTCCCCCGACTACGACACCCTGGCCGACTGGATCGAGAGTCCCGACGGCGGCTTCATCGAGGCCCGGATCGCCTGGGGGCTGCTCAACGTGACCGACCCGTCGTCCCGCCAGGTGGTCCACGAGGACGCCAAGCGCACCGGGCCGGTCGCCACGCGCGGGGCCGACGGGTTCCGCTTCCACCTCCTGTCGCTGAAGGGGGAGGGGGGCTCCCTCACGGTGGTGGATCGTTTCCCCCGGGCGGCGCGGCCGTCCCTCTCGGATTTCCCGGTCTACCGGTGGCCCGGCTGGGAAGAGCCCCGCTACCACCTGACCCTGAAGGACAGCTACGGAATTCTCAAGGCGGCGCTCCAAGCCATCCCGGAGTATGACGATGCGAAATAGGTGGATTCCGGCCCTGCTCCTGCTCGCCTCCCTCTCCGCGACGCCCCTCTTCGCGGCCGGCGACCTGAAAGCCCAGGCGGAGGAGGCCTTCCGGAACGATCGCTACCCGGAGGCCATCGAGCTCTACAGGAAGATCGTGGCAGTTGAGCCGAAGGACACCTTCGCCCTCAAGCGGCTGGCGCTGATCCTCTCGTGGGTGGACCGGCTGGACGAGTCCATCGCCGCCTACCGGCAGCTCCTGGAGGTGGATCCCTCCGACGACGAGGCGAAGCGAGAGCTGGCGAAGATCCAGTCCTGGGCGGGGCGCTACGCCGACGCGGAGGCCACCTACCAGGAGCTGATCCGGGCCCACCCGGACGACGCCACGCTGAAGCTGGGCCTGGCGGAGATCCTGGCGTGGCAGGGGAAGATGAAGGAGGCCCGGGCCATCTACCAGCCCCTTATTGATGCCAAGGACCACGCGGTGGAGGCGGCGGCGGGGATGGCCGACGTGGCCGCGTGGGAAGGGAACCTGGACGAGGCCGCCCGCCGGTACCGGCAGGTCCTCAAGGTGGATCCCAGGAACGAGAAGGCCGCCCTGGGGCTCGCCCGGGTCCACCACTGGCAGGGGAAGGACCGGATCGCCGTGATGGAGGCGGACCAGGCGCTGGAGAACTTTCCCGACAGCAAGGAGGCGAAGAAGGTCCACCAGGAGATCCACGATCCCCTCCGCCCGGCGCTGTCCCTCTCCTTCGACCGGATCCTGGACACCGATTCCAACGACCTCTCCGTCAGCCGGGTGGGGATGAACCTCCACACCGATCCCCAGAGCACGGTGGACTTCATCTACTCCCGCTATGACGCCAGGTTCCGGTGCGACACTCCCGCTCACTGCCCCGGCGTCACCCTGGCCATCGACCCCGGCCCCCCCCCGACACCCATTCCAGAGGGCGTCGAGACCCGGGGCGAGTCGGTCGCGGCCGTCTACGCCACCCGGTTCAGCGACATCCTTTACCTCGACGGGCGGATCGGAGCCGACCGCCAGGAGAGCTTCGACGGGGACGACCTGACCCGCGTCGTGGGGAGCGCCTCGATGGACGTCTACCCGACCCAGGAGATGGGCTTCGGCGGGAGCGTCACCCGCGAGTCCCTCTTCGACACCGCCCGGCTCATCGACAACCACATCCGCCTGCACACGGTGAACGGCCGCTACGACTGGCGGTTCGCACCGCGCTGGCGCTGGCGCGTCGGCGCCCAGCACGCCTGGTTCTCGGACGACAACGAGCGCAACCTCGCCTACACCTCGGTGGAGTGGCAGGTGCCCGTCCCGCGGCCGCGGTTTCGGCTCATCTACTCCTCCCGCTGGCTCTCCTACGACCAGCAGGACCTGGACAGCGGCTACTTCGATCCCCGGCGCTACTGGGCCAACCTGCTCACCGCCTCGGTGGGCGGAGACTTCCACCAGCGGACCTTCTACTACTCCGCCGACGTCACGGGAGGCTTCCAGACCATCGACAGCGCCGACCGGGACAGCGTCTTCGGCTACGAGCTGCTCGCCGGGTGGAACATCTCCCGGCACCTGGCCTTCGAGGCCACCTACGGAAGGACCAACTACGCCCAGCAGATCGCCACGGGCTTCGAGAGCCATCACTACGGCTACCTCCTGAGGATCATCTTTTGATGGAGAGAAAGGAACCCCCAGCCATGAGCCCCTCCCGAATCCTGGTCGCCGACGACGACAGCACGATCCGCCGCTTCATCGTCACCCTCCTCTCCGATCGCGGCTACGAGATCCTCGAGGCCGCCGACGGCGAGCAGGCCTACAAGGTGGCGGAGCATGCGAAGCCGGACCTGATGCTCCTGGATCTCATCATGCCCTTTCGGGACGGTTTCGACGTCCTGCAGGACCTGAAGCGGGCGCCGGAGACGTCGGGCATCCCGGTCATCATCATGTCGGTGAAGGACCGGGAGGAGGAGATCGTGAAGGGGCTCAGCATGGGCGCCGATGACTACGTGGTGAAACCGTTCAATTCCCTGGAGCTGGTGGCGCGGGTCAGGAAGGTCCTCGAGCGGGAGAGCCGCCAGGCGGAGTAGAGCCGTGCAAAACATGTCGGAAGTTCTCATCCAGGTACTGTGGGTCCTCGGCGGGGTCCTGGTCCTCCTGTCGCTCTACATCATCGCCAACAAGGCGCTGCGGGAGATGCGCGAGAAGCGCGCCGCCCGGATCCGCCGGGACCTGGAGCCCCGGATCCTGGAGTACATCAACGGCAAGGGGGAAAGGCTGGCGGCGCTGCTCCCTCCGCCGAAGGGGATGGAGCGGCAGGTGGTGGAGGAGGTGCTCCTGGACAACGCCCGGTTCCTGAAGGGGAACTCCCGGGCCCGGATCACCGCCGCCTGCGAGGACCTGGGCTACGTCCGCGAGCGGGTCCGGCAGCTCCGGAACCCCCGGTGGTGGAAGCGCGCCGAGGCCGCGGAGAAGCTGGCCGCGATGAAGAGCCCCAAGTCGGCGCAGGACATCATCGCCCTGATGCGGGACGAGGTGCCCGAGGTCCGGATGCGCGCGGCCCGGGCCCTGGGCCAGATGGAGACCCGGACCAGCATCAAGCCCCTCATCGAGGCGTTCCAGGACCCGAACCGCTGGTCGGCCCTGCGCATCGCTGACATCCTCTCCGGCATGGGGCCCGAGGCGGCGGACGAGCTGGTGGAGAGCTTCGCCACCCTGCCCATCAAGGCGCGGGTGGCGGCGGTGGACTGCCTGGGGCGGGTGAGGAGCCACCGCGCCGCGGGACTCCTCATCAAGCTCCTCTCCGATCCAGACCGGGACATCCGCGCCCGGGCGGCCCACTCGCTGGGGCTCATCGGCGATCCCAACTTCACTCCCGACCTGCTCCGGTCGGTCAAGGACCCCGCCTGGCCGGTGAGGGCCATGGCCGCGAAGGCGCTGGGGAAGCTGGGAAGGCCCGAGGCGGTGGAGCCCCTGCGGGAGGCGCTGAAGGACCGGGAGTGGTGGGTCCGGATCAACGCCGCCGAGGGGTTGCGATCCATGGGCGAGAGGGGGCTGGCGGCCCTCGTGGGCGCCATCGAGGCGGAGGACCGCTACGCCCGCCACGCGGCGGTGGCGACGCTGGAAGGGGCCGGCGTGCTGGACCAGTACGTGGAGAAGCTCGCCTCGCCGGATGAGAGGGAGCGGGAGAAGGCCCTGGCCTTCATCCGGAAGATCGTGGCGGCGGAGCGGACCGACCACCTGATGCAGACGGCGGCCCGCCACGCCCAGGAGAAGGTGAGGGAGCAGCTCTCCCGCATCCTGGCCCCCGGAGAGGTGAAAGCATGATTCCCCTGGCCATCGACTGGCACGACCTGCTGCAGAAGTCGGTCATCGGCTTCAACCGGTACGTCATCTACTACTTCATCACCCTGAACAGCGTCTACCTCCTCCTCTTCCTTGTCTCGCTGATGGAGGTGGTGCGCTTCGTCCGGCGGACCTTCTTCTCCGACTACCAGCAGATCCTGAAGTCGGAGATGACCCTGCCCATCTCCATCGTCGTCCCGGCCCACAACGAGGAGCGCGGGATCGTGGACACCGTCCGCTCGCTGCTGCAGCTCAATTACGGCGAGTTCGAGGTGCTGGTGGTGAACGACGGGTCGAAGGACGGCACCCTGGAGCAGCTCGTCCGGGCCTTTAATCTACGCACCACCGACCGGATCTACCGCCGGACGCTGCCCACGCAGAAGGTGCGCGGCATCTACGCCTCCCTGGAGGTTCCCAACCTGACCGTGGTGGACAAGGAGCAGGGGGGCAAGTCCGACGCCCTGAACGCCGGCATCAACCTCTCCCGCTATCCCCTCTTCTGCTCGGTGGACGCCGACTCGGTCATCGAGGAGAACGCGCTGCTGCGGGTGGTGAAGCCGTTCATGGAGCATCCCGAGGAGATGGTGGCGGTGGGCGGCATCGTGCGGATCATCAACGGCTGCGAGGTCCGGGACGGCCGGGTGGTGAAGATCGGCCTGCCGCGCCGCGTGCTCCCCGTCTTCCAGGTGGTGGAGTATCTGCGAGCGTTCCTCTCCGGGCGCATCGGCTGGAGCGTGCTGCGGTCGCTCCTCATCATCTCCGGCGCCTTCGGCCTCTACAAGAAGAGCGAAGTCATCGCCGTCGGAGGCTACGACTCCAACACCGACACCGAGGACCTGGAGCTGGTGGTGAAGCTCCACGAGGGCCTCAAGAAGCGGAAGGTGAAGTACCGCATCGTCTTCGTTCCCGACCCCGTCTGCTGGACCGAGGTTCCCGAAAAGTTCAAGACCCTCCTGATGCAGCGCAACCGGTGGCACCGCGGGCTGCTCCAGTCCTTCCGCCTCCACTGGCGGATGCTCCTCAACCCGAAGTACGGCGTCATCGGCACCCTCGCCCTTCCCTACTTCCTCCTCTTCGAGATGCTGGGCCCCTTCGTGGAGGTGCTCGGCTACCTCAGCGTCATCTTGGCCTGGCTCCTGGGGATCCTGAACATGGAGTTCTTCCTCCTGTTCCTGCTGGTGGCCGTCTTCTACGGCGTCTTCCTCTCCATCGCGGCGGTGCTCCTGGAGGAGATCTCCTTCCGGCGCTACCCCGCCTGGGAAGACCTGGCGCGCCTGATCTGGTACGCCATCTGGGAGAACCTGGGCTACCGGCAGCTCCTGGCCCTGTTCAAGGTGAAGGCCTTCTTCGACTTCATCCGCCGCCGGCGTCGCTGGGGCGAGATGGGCCACCGCGGCTTCCGGCCCGCCGCGGCCGTCCCCGGACAGCACTGACTCCAGAGCAGAGAAGGCACCCGGACGTGCCGCCCAGGCCCTGACGGGGCCGGGGCGGGCGTCCGCCGGCGCACGGACTCCGCCCCTTGCGGCCCCCGCGAGGACGGGGGTATATTCCCTTCCGGCGCAGGCCCCGTTCCCGCAACGCCCCGACCTCCAATAGCCGCCCCCCCTATCCGGGGGGTGAGGCGGGCCGCCGTGCCGGCGGTGAGGGGGAAGGACTCTTGCGCAGGAGCATCCGATGAAAGAGGGAAACTGGGCCGACCTGGGGCCGGTGGAGGATCTGAAGGAGCCCCCGATTCGGGTCGTGAAGGTGGGACGGACCCAGCTTGCGATCAGCTACACCCACGGACGGTTCGGGGTCGTCTCGAATGCCTGCAACCATGTGGGCGGCCCGCTGGGGGAAGGACGCCTCGACGGGGAGTACCTGGTCTGCCCCTGGCACGCCTGGAAGTTCCATTTCGCCACCGGGACCGGAGAGCCGGGGTTCGAGGAGGACCGGGTCCCCGCTTACGAGGTGAAGATCGAGGGGGGCCGCCTCCTCGTGGATCTCGACTCCGCCACGCCCCGGCACAAGACGCCCCACCCCCCGCATCCCCTCGCCCGCCGGGCCGCGCGCGAGGAGGGGCCCGTCCGGGTCGTGGGAATCTCCACCACGGTGCTGAACCGGGACAACCCCCGCTATTCCGCCTCCGACGCGCTCCTGGAGACGGCGATGGCCCACGCCGCCGCCCTGGGGTGCGAGACGCGCCTGATCCGTCTCAACGACCTCTCCTTCCGGGCCTGCGAGGGGTACTACTCGATGTCGGCCCGGGCCTGCACCTGGCCCTGCTCCATCACCCAGATGGATCCCGCCGACCAGCTCGACCGGGTCTACGAGGCCTTCGTCCACTGGGCCGACGTGATCCTGGTGGCCACGCCGATCCGCTGGGGCGCCGCCAGCAGCCTCTACTACAAGATGGTGGAGCGGATGAACTGCGTGCAGAACCAGGTCACCCTCGCCAACCGGGTCCTCCTGAAGAACAAGGTGGCCGCCTTCATCATCATGGGCGGCCAGGACAACGTCCAGGGGGTGGCGGGGCAGATGCTCGGCTTCTTCGCCGAGGTGGGCTGCGTCTTTCCCCAGTTCCCCTTCATCGCCCACTCCCGGGGCTGGGACGCCGAGGACATGGAGCGCAACGTGGAGTACGTGCGGGAGAGCGCCGGGCTCCGGGAAGGGGCGCGGGCGCTCGCGGGCCGGGCGGTGGAGATGGCCAGGACGCTCCTCCAGGGCCACGCCAGCGAGGGGAAGGTGGAGCGGGGCGGCCGGAAGGCCTTCGACACCCCCGCGAACAAGGAGACGCCGGAGTCCTGAGGGCGCCACCTACGCGCGGGTCCGTGAATCCTCCACATCTCGCACCGACCGGTGTTGCCCGAAAGGACCCGCCAGGCGTATATTGCGGGCCAAGCGCCTGCTGTCCCGAGCGAATCGGAGAGTCCCCCATCGGAGGTCCCCATGCGACCTCTCGCGCATCACCCGCGGGTACCATCCCGGGCAGAACCGTCTCCCCGCGCTCTTCGCATCCTCTGCTCGGCAGCCCGGGAAGACTTGGTCTTCAAACCGCGGTGCAGGCGTCAGCCTCGGCCCCCTCGACCGGTTCCTGAAGCGGGAGGGGGCATGAGCGGTCTCCAACGGCCCCGCAGCCCTAAAGGATTTAGCCTGACCAGCCTAAGAAGGCAGCCGCGACCCGTCCGGAAACATGCAATGCATGCAACGGATAGTGCAACTTGGGTTTGGATCATCGGACGACTTGCAGCCATTGCGGGCAAAGGCTGTCCGGGCCCGCAGGGTTCGTGCGTTTAGGCGATGTCCCATCTTCCGTTGATCGGCGACGGTGATCGTTGACGACATTTTACGCGACTTCTTCGGCGACATTCTGGTCATCGCTCTTCGAACCGACGCGCGCCTCCAGAGCACTCAGCAAGGCCGGGAGGTCGCGGTGACCCTTCACCCGGCGGAAGGTCTTCCGGGCTTCCAGCAGCCCGGTGACCGCCCAGCGAAGTGCCATTCCGCCATGCTGCCAGCGTTTCACGTTCCGACTGACCCGCTTGAGTGTCCCCTGGAGATTTTCGATGGGGTTGGTGGTGGCCAGGGTCCGCGCCAGGGCTCCGTTGACCCCAAGACTCAGGATCGTGAGCGTCTCCTCCAGTCCTTCTCGGAGAGAGGCCACCGCACCCGGGTGGGCCGCGAGGGCCCGGGTCAGGTCGAGCAGGCGGCTCCGGGCGTGGGCCGGTGTGTCACTGGCGTAGGCCTTCCGCATCGCCGCTTTCACCCAGGCCCGCTTTCCTTCGGGCAGGTGCTCGACCACGTTGTGGATCTTGTGGAAC
>Ga0315288_10007470_pt1 | contig 13848 bp, 8 predicted proteins | sample YL17G11_20_MG_FD_203454 | JGI IMG/M metagenome (GOLD analysis project Ga0315288, IMG submission 203454) | Sediment microbial communities from Yellowstone Lake, YNP, Wyoming, USA - YL17G11_20 | ecosystem: Environmental > Aquatic > Freshwater > Lake > Sediment | place: USA: Wyoming | collected...
CTCCCGGACGGTACGATTGTCGACCTGAAGAAGGTCGACCTTCTCAACAACGCGGGGACCCTCTTCGGCTCCCTGACTTGCCTGAAAACTGCGTCAGTCCATGACACAGTAGTGACAACGACCGGGACTGGGAGAAACCAAGTATCTACATATACCCAAACAGCTGGCATGTCATACAAGTTCAAGCAGAGCGGTCTCGTTGAGGACCTGGTTACCCACAAGCAGTACAAAGCGAACCTGACGGGTCTCCAGGTCTGGGCCCTCCTCGGCTGGCTCTCGCATCAGGGCACCATCGAGACGAACCTGTCGGCCTGGACGCCACTGACGGACGGTACGGTCTACACTTCTAAGCTGGGCGCCAGTCTTCTCCTCCCGGAAAGCGCGCTCACCTGGAGCCTCCCCCAGTTGACTGTTGGCAACCTTACACAGGACCAAGTCGATGATCAACTGACTGCCATGGCCGGAGGGAAGGGCGCCATTCTGACGAAGGTCATCAATGCTGCGGACAGCCCGCCGTTGGGCTTGGTGCTGCCCTGGTCGACGCCGCCCGACAGTATTCGCGACACCTTCCCGGACGACGTGTGGACCCCCAATCTAGCCTTCGTCTGTCAGGCGGTGAAGAGGAACCAGGCATTCACTGGCGATGAGCGGGAGCTGAAGGTTACACTTCTGGTCAAGCTGACATTTGACCCGACTAGCGAAGAGTACCCTCCCACTTCGTAGACCACGGGGGGGTTCGAGTAGTGATGGGGAGGTAGACCGGATGCCGGGCCGCGGTGCAATGGGGCTCCTGGTGGTCGGTGTGGTGCTGGCACTGAGTTCGTGTGCGCCAGGCGGCGGCGCCGCCCCTGGGACTGACCGCATGCCTCGGTCCGTGACGTTCCACATCGACCGGGGCGCCGAGGCCACGGCCCGTAACATCCCCTGGTCTGTTGGGGAGGACGTCTTCCTCCCAAGTGTCGAGTCCGAAGGGGTGCTCCTTGGTTGTGATTCGTTCGGGCGTGTCCCGACTGCCGACGATCTGGCCGTCCAGGACTCTGGCCTCGTCTATGTCGCCAACGCCACGGGGGGAGCGATGTATGACACAGTCGCGGAAGTCCGTGATGTAGCGCCAGATACGGATGGTACCGTGAAGGCGATCTTCGACCAGACGCGCTATGAGTACGGCGACATGCCGGATGGAGCATCGACGAGAGACCACGCCCAACTGTGGTCGTATGTGTGCACCAGGGAGGTCAGCGAGACGTATCTGCCGACGCTGCGGTTCACTGTCAAGGTCTCCTGGCTCGCAGACCCGTAGCTGCGGCGGACGGCCTCTGCCGCCGCAGCTCGTGGCGTGTCGGTGGGTGGCTTCGCTGAGGCATTCTCAGCGCCCGCCACCAGACTGGTGCCGGCACATGGCATAGTCGGAATGCGCGTTCGGCCGAGGTGAGGCGGCGTGCCGCTTCACCTCGGCGTGGGGTTCGGGGGGGCTGTGCCGGACGCAGGTAGGATGCTTCGGCCCGCACCCATGGTGTCATCCTGAACGAAGCCAGGGATCTCGGAGCCGGACCGGCGGAGGCGGATGCCGCTCATGGGACCGCCAGGGACGCCAAAAGGATTGTCCAGACGTCTGGAGAATACGGGGGATGGCCTTACCCGCGGAGACGGGTGTGGCCCTGGCGGAGGGGATGCGAGGGGGGAGGGGCACATGGCAGTACCGCACCTGACAACACAAGCCGCCCGAGTCAGCGATCGCGACGAGCTTGGCATCGTCGAGGCCGCGGTGGCCCACATCAACCGCATCGCGGGGGACATGGTCCTTCGCGCCTATGAGATCGGCCGCTACGTCTGGGAGACCGTCCTCGAGAAGGGACGGGCGCCCTACGGCCGGGGCCTGGTTGACGACATCGCCTCACACCCGGAGCTGGCGATGTCCCGGTCCTCGCTCTTCAACTGCATCTCCCTCGCCCGAAGCTACCCGGAACTCGGGTGCGGGCGCATCCCCGAACGCCTGCGCGGCCTCAGCCTATCCCACCTCCACATACTCAGCCGCGTCGCCGATCCCGAAGACCGCCGCTGGTTCGAGCACAAGGCCCTCAAAGAGAAGTGGGCCGTCCGGAAGCTCGAACGCTACTGCCTGATGCGCGACTACCGTGCCCCTACGACGCAGGAGACCGCTGCGGTCAGTGACGGAACGGCCGATGACGTGCTCTGGCCGGCAAGGGTCCCCCCGGTTCACCTCGAAGCCGGCGTCCACTGGCCCGCGGACCTTCTCAAGACCCTCGCCCAGGTCGGCCCCGCCTCCTTCCGAGTCGCCCCGCCGAAGAGTCAACTGGGCGGCTGGGACAAGGCCGCTCGCGACTGCGGCCTCGGCTGTGTCAGTATCCAGGATCTCTGCCTCCTCCGCGCGTTCGTGGAGATCGTGGCCTCGCGCCGAGGCGCCTCGCTCACGCTGGAGAACCGCGATGGCTGCCTGGTCGCCTCGACCGACGGCCTGAGCCTGCGCATCGAGTGCATGCCGCTGCGCCCACGCCCGGTTGGGGGCGCCCAGGGCGGCGGGAAGCAGCAGGGCCCCGAGCCGAAGTCACGGATCGGCGAGACATGAGTCGACCAACCTTCCCCGAGGGCAACCCTGGTCGAGAAGCGGCGCCGGGCAAGGCGGAGCCGCTTCGGTCATCCTTGTTGTTGGCCATCGCCCCGAAGTTCATCCTCGTCGGCGCGGACCTCGCCGCTCTCATCGCGTCCTTCATCGGAGCCCTCCTCCTGCGTTTCGACGGCGCCCCCTCGGGTGAGATATGGTCGTACTCCGCGGAGTTCCACCTGAGCCTGCTCATCGGTCTCGCCGCCTATGTGGCCGCCTTCTACCGCCTCCGGCTCTATCGCTATGCCTGGCGCTTCGCCGGTCTCGAGACCCTCCGCTCTGTAGCGCTGGGATGCTCCCTCGGCCTGCTGGCCTGGATCGCCATCCAAATCTTCACGGAGCAGGGCCGAACACTCCCCCGATCCGTTCTCATCATCCACTGGCTGCTCAGCATCCTCCTCGTCGGCGGCATCCGCTTACTCCTGCGCATCATCCGAACCAGCCAGGCCTACGGCTGGCGAGGCTTCCGCTTCCTTCCCCGCACGGATGTCGCGGCCCGGCGCGTGGTCATCGTCGGCGCGGACACCGCCGGCGAGCGCCTCCTCCGCGTGCTGACCCAGGAGTGCGAGGAGCTCTACCAGGTCATCGGCTTCCTCGATGACACCCGGAGGCCGGGCCTCTACATCCACCACGCTCCCATCCTCGGCCCGCTCTCGCACCTGGAGCACCTCATCGCGACGGACGCCATCGATGAGGTCATGGTGGCGACCGCGGACCTCAAGGCCGCCAACGTCCGCGAGTGTGTCATGCTCTGCCGCCAACGGGCTGTCCCCGTTCGGGCGGTGCCGAGCATCCACGGCGTCATCGATGGCCGAGAGGAAGTGCGGCTGACCGAGATCAGCCTCGAGGATCTTCTTCGGCGTCCGCCCGTCCGCTCTAACATCAGGGAGATCGGGCGGTACCTCTCCGGCAAGCGCGTCCTTGTCACAGGCGCCGGGGGGTCCATCGGCTCGGAGCTATGCCGGCAGATTTGCGCTTTGAACCCGGAAGCCCTCATCCTGTTCGGCCACGGCGAGAACTCCATCGACCGCATCCACCGCGAGCTACTGCATCGCTACCCGGGCATCCGAGATCGGGTCCACATGGCCATTGGCTCCATTGCGGGCCCCGAGCGGCTTGCATCGGTCTTCTCGGCCCATCGCCCGCACGTCGTCTTCCACGCCGCAGCCCACAAGCACGTGCCGATCATGGAGTTGAACGTGGCGGAGGCGGTCCAGAACAACGTTTTCGGCACCCGCAACCTCGCGTCCACGGCCGTGCAGCACGGTGTGGAGCGGTTCGTGGGGATCTCCACCGACAAAGCGGTCTACCCGTCCAGTGTGATGGGGGCGACGAAGTGGCTCTGCGAGCAGGTCGTCCGCGCGGCCGGCCAGGAGGCGGCGGAGACCACCTTCGTATCCGTGCGGTTCGGGAATGTCCTGGGCAGCCGAGGAAGCGTGGTGCCCATCTTCCAGGAGCAGATCAGCCGCGGCGGCCCGGTCACCGTCACTCACCCGGAGATGACGCGCTACTTCATGACCATCCCGGAAGCCGTCCAGCTTGTGCTGCAGGCCGGGGCGATCGGCGCACAGGGAGACCTCTTCATCCTCGATATGGGCGAGCCGGTCCGGATCGTGGATCTCGCCAGGGACCTGATCCGCTTCGCCGGGTGCACACCGGGTGAGGACATCGGCATCACTTTCACCGGCCTCCGGCCCGGCGAGAAGCTCCACGAGTCTCTCCTGATGGACGAGGAGGAGGCGGAGCCGGCGGAGCGCGAGGGCCTGCTCCGTGTGCGCCGCCGGTACGGCATGTCGCCGGACGAGCTCCGGCAGGTCCTATCGGAGCTCCGCGCCCGCATCGACCGCGACGACCAGGATGCCCTCCTGCGGTACATCACCGAGGTAGTGCCCGTCTCGGGCAACGGCCACCTCGCCCCCGGCCCAACGCTCGCCTCGATCCATGCGCTCTCGGCGTCGCCCTCCGCAGCCCGCCCCGAGCCCACCCCCGCAAGCTCATAGCCCCGTGCCGGACGCGTACAGCCTACGCCGGCCGCTCTTCGGGCCTTGTCCGGCCGCGGGCCACACCCCTGTGTGTCCGGACCCCGCGCCGGACACGTACAGCCTACGCCGGCCGCTCTTCGGGCCTCGTCCGGCCACGGGCCACGCCCCTGTGCCGGCGGGTCTCCGGCCCCGCCATCGCAAGCCTCCCCAGACGCGCCATCGGGGCTCCACCGTCTGCCCGTCACCGCGCGAAACAGCCCAACCCCAAGGCAGGACCCCAAGGAGGACCGCTCGTATATGTCCCCAGTGGCACGTACCAGACATCCTATGGCACGAGTCCCGCACAGCAAGCGCAGCAATATGGAGCGCCGGATGATGCGACGGGTTGGTGTGTACGGCGAGCGGATGGGCCTCACGGTCGCGATGGCGATCGTGTTGTGGTCCCTCCTTCCCAGCCGGGTGGCAGCCCAGGGCCGACCCGCTGAGGCCGCCGATCGACCCCCTTACACCATCGGCATCGGCGACGTGCTGGACGTGGTCGTAGTGGGCGAACCTGACGTCGGTGGCAAGGGCCTTACCGTCGGCCCCGACGGTACGATCGGCTTCCCGCCTATCGGTCCCGTTCAGGCGGAGGGGGCGACCTGCGAGCAACTCGGGGTGGCCATCCGCGACAGACTCACTTCCGCGCCCCGATGGCTGACCAACCCCCGCGTGGTGGTCAGCGTGAGTAGCTTCAACGCGAAGAAGATCAACGTCGTCGGCGCGATCAGCAAGCCGGGCAGCTACCCCCACCGACCCGGTCTCCTCATCCGCAATGTGGTCGCCGAAGCTGGCGGGCTCGTGCTCGGCGGCGAGGGCGGCGCCTCCCGGATGCGGGCCACCATCGTGCATGCCGACGGCACGTCGCTGCCCGTCCGTCTCGACCAGGCGCTGGCCGGCGAAGGGGACGCGGGCAAGCTGGAGCTTCAGGCGGGCGACACACTCATCATCGAGCTGCAACTGATGGTCTCCATCCAGGGCTACGTTCGGTCGCCTGGGTTGCTACCCGTCCAGGACGGCACCCGGCTGTCCCAGGCGATCGGCATGGCCGGCGGCGTCGCCACGGACGGCGACGCGCGACGCATCACGTTCAAGTCGGCCTCCGGCGCCACTCGGCAGGTTGACCTCGAAGCAATCATCCGCACCGGCGAGGATGACCCAGCCCTCTCGACCGGTGACGCCATCTTCGTTCCCAGGTTGGTCAAGCAGTTGGTCTATGTTCAGGGGTACGTGGTCAAGCCCGGCGAGTTCGAGATTCGCGACGACGACCCCAAGAGAGTCAGCGAGATGATCGCCCAGGCGGGCGGCCCCAACCTCCGGGCAAGCGCGACGGGCGAGCGGCGGACCGCGGGCGCCGGAGACCTGACCCACGTCACGCTCACTCGCGCGCGAGGCGCAGAGGTACTATCGCTGAACATCGCGGACGTACTGAGCGGAGAGGCCAAGTCCCCGGAAGCCGACCCGATCGTCGAGCCCGGCGATGCCATCTTCGTGGCCCTCGAACGCAATGACGTGACCGTGCTCGGCCAGGTGGAGAACCCCGGGCGGTACATGTTCGTGCCGGGCGACAAGGTGACCGATGCCCTGGCAAGCTCTGGCGGCCCCATACGGTCCGCGGAACTGGCCATCACAGGAACAGTGGCGGACCTCGCGAACTGCACCCTGTTCCGCGCCTCTGGCGAGGCGGTACCCCTGGACCTGAGTCTGCTACCTACCGGGAAGCCCGGCTACCCGAACCCCGCGCTCATGCCTGGCGACACGCTGGTCGTGCCGGAGTCTCTCAACAGGGTGTCCATCTCAGGGTACGTGGAGCGAACGGGCTTCTTCGGGTTCCGCCCCGGAGACACCGTCTCAGACGCCATCGCGATGGCTGGCGGCGTGTTGCCCAACGTGGGGTCACGCCAGAGCATCTCCCTTCGCCACGCAGATGGCACAGCCGAGCAAGTCGACCTGGCCAAGTCCGATCCGCCACTTGCGCCAGGGGACGAGATCGCCGTTCCCTACGCCAGGAACCGGATTGCCGTGGTGGGCTCGGTGAACGGTCCCGGTCTCTTCGAATGGCACGAGGGCGACACCATAATCCAGGCCATCACCGCCGCCGGCGGGCCTGCTCCAGGTGACGATGGTGGCGATGCCAGTCACGCGGCTCTGATCCGTATGGTAGACGGGCAGCAGACCATCACCCCGCTGGATTTCACCGGCTTCTTCAGAGCGGGAGATCAGTCGGCCAACGTGCCGCTACAGCCGGATGACGTGGTCTTCGTGCCGCGACGGAGACACACGGACTACACCGGCTGGCTGGGGAAGGCCATGCAGAGCCTGTCTGTGTACAACCTTGGGAAGATTCTCTTCTTCTGATGGACCCGGTGATCGATGGATAGCCACGAGCCCTACCAGAAGTCAGATACAGCCATGGCGGTGGACCCAAGGGTTCTGAGGGGGCTTGTCCAGCGCCGTGGGTTCTTGGCCTTGGCGGTGTTTGCCGTGGTTCTCGGTAGCATCGTTGCGTTCACGTGGACACAGACCCCAACATACACGGCGTCTGTTCAGCTCCTCATCCATCCCGCCACGAATCGCGCCACCGGCAGCAGCACGGAGGCGATACCCGAAGTTGAGCAGCTTGTCGGCGGCGAGCCGCGCGATGTGGCCACCCAGCAGCGAATGCTGCAAGACCCGGGGCTGCTGCAGCGGGCCGTGGCCACCCTCGACTTGGCCGGAGACTCGCTGCTCGCGACGACCGTCCAAGTCGCCGCCGGCAAGGGCACCGACGTCTTGGTCTTGCAGGTATCGGACACAGACCCGAAGCGGGCGGCCGACATCGCGAACGCGATAGCGGAAACCCATGTCCAGGAAGCGCAATCCGGCTCCCAGAACACCGCCCGCCGGGCAGCGGAGTTTATCAGAGAGCGGCTGTCGGAAATGGGCAAGGAGCTCGCCGAGAAGAAGGACGCTGTTCGGGACTACAAGATGGCTTACGGCGTGAGCGACCTCACCACGGAGCGCTCCACGGGCACGATCTCCGTGTCCGCTCTCACGGAGCAGGCCGCACAGGCGGACGCTGAGAGCGCCGCGGCCAGAAGCACGGCTGCCGCCTACCGACGAAAGCTCGCTGACCAGAAGCAAACGGTGAACACGGAGACGGAGTCAATGCGTAACCCCGCGCGCGACCAGATCACGGCCAAGCTGGCTGAGCTGACGGCCCAGCGGGCGAACCTCGCGCTGACCAAGGGTCCCGATCACCCGGAGATCCTGAGTATTGACGGCCAGATCACCTACTATCAGGGCGAGTTGGCCAAGGCTCCCGAGACGGTCTCCTCAACCAGCAAAGAGGGGCTGAACCCGCTCCACCAGGAGTTGATGCAGAAGATAGCCGACGCCGAGAGCGAGGAGATCGCTGCCTCGGCCAGGGCCGAGGCGCTCCGTGCGGAGGCCTCGCGCAGAGCCGCCCAGTTGGCTGAACTCCCGACGTTTGAGGCGCAGCTTGGCCAGCTTGAGCAGGCGTCACTCGTGGCTGAGGAGATGTACGCGGCTCTCCTGAAGCAGTACCAGCAGGTGCAGATCCAGGAGGCGACTACCCCGCCGATCGTGGAGGTCATCAGCCCGGCGCGCGAACCGCTTCATCCGGTGAGCCCGAAGAAGCTGCTCAACCTCGCCATCGGCCTGGTGTTGGCGCTTGTGCTGGCCGCCATCGCCGGTGGGGTCGCCGAAGTGACGGACGACCGCATTCGCACATCCTGGCAGGCCCAGTCAGCCCTTGGCCTCCCATCTCTCGGTGTCGTTCCCGCCGTTGCCCGGGGGCGTGAGCTGCTGACGGCGGAGAGCCCCAGCCCAGGGGTGGCGGACGTATTCAGCGCGCTGCGCGCGAGTCTGCGCTACTCCTCGCCCGACGGCATGCCGAAGACCGTCATGGTCACCAGCCCGAGCACAGGTGACGGCAAGACCACGGCAGCCGTCAACCTGGCCTCTGCCATCGCCGACTCGGGCTTACGGACGGTCCTGGTGTGTGCTGATCTCCGGAATGCAGACACGCACACGAAGGCCGGGGCTTCCGGCGACCAGGGCCTGACGGACGTACTCGTGGGCCAGTCGGACCTGCGCACCTGCCTGCAGTCGGCGCGCGGGTCCAACCTCTGGGTCCTCCTGCCGGGCACACCCCCGCCCAGTCCTGTCGACCTCATCGACTCCGACAAGATGCGCCTGACCCTCGAGACCCTGAAGGGCCAGTTTGACGCCGTCATCCTGGACACACCGTCCTGCGACCAGTACTCGGACCCGGTGCTCCTGGCTCCTGCCTGCGATGCCGTCCTCCTCGTGGTCCGCATCGGCTTCACCTCCATGCGAGTCGCCGAGGGCGCCCTGACCAAACTAGAGCGCACCGGCTGCCACATCCTCGGCCTCCTCTCCAACGGCGTGAAGATGCGTTCCCGTTGACCCCCACTGGGAGCGCAGGCTTCAGCCTGCCTTGCTGTGGCCAGGGACTGTCCCTCGGGGACCGTCTCTGCGCGGTGGAGCTTCGGAGCGCAGGCATCCTTGCCGGCCTTGGTGGGGCGGTGTCCGGGGACTGTCCCTTGCGGACTGTCCCTGCGCGGCGGAGCTTCGGAGCGCAGGCATCCTTGCCGGGATCGATCCCGCAGCTCCTCCAAGTACGCAACACGTCTGACGCCCGTACCCCAATGCAGAGCGCCCGCTCCTTTGTCATCCTTACGCTTTCCTCTACCATCCTGAGCACCCGACGGGCCGCGCCTGCAGTGACGGGAAGCGAGCGGGGGCCGCTACCCGACGGCGCTTCGGACCGGGGACAGACCGCGCTGGTCAGTCCCCCGGTCCTTCGCTGGCGGAAGCCGTGCGGATGAGGCCGCAGCCGCTCGCGAGGGAACCAGGGACTGTCCCGAATGGCCCTCCATTTTGCCTCAGCGGGGAGGCCGGGGACTGTCCCGAGCGTAGCGGGCGGACTGTCCCGGTTTCCCCGCGAATGCCGGCAGGAGCCTGGCGGCTACCCGGGCGCGGCTCCGGACCGGGACAGACCGCGGGGGTCAGTCCCCCGGTCCTCCGCCGGGCCGTCCTGGCGCCCAATGAAGTGCCATTCGGGACTGTCCCAGGCGAAGCGGGCGGACTGTCCCGGTTCTCTCGCGTCGCTTGGCAGGAGCCCAGGGGGAGAGCATGCGACCCGAGCCTGCGAGGCTCTGATGGCCAACCAGGACGATGTTGCCTTGGAAGCGCCGCGAGGGATCCTGGCGCGCGGTGGCGGCCCCTCCGCTTCTCTGCTGCTCCCGCTCCAAGGCCTTCCGTGGCCGCTGACGTGAACAAGGCCCTCGCGTGTCCCTGACCCCAACAGACCCGGTCCCGAAGCCACCCCGTTCCGCCCGCTACGCCAGCCTCCGCAAGGTCTGGGCCTACATCCGCCCCTATCGCCTGCAGATCGCCATCGCCGTCGTCTGCATGGTCCTCCTCGTCCCCTGCCAACTCGCCGGACCACTCCTCGTCGGCCGGCTGATCGACGAGCTGAACGCGAGGCGCTTCGACCGCCTCCAGCTCTTCGCGGGCATCTTCCTCGGCCTCACGGCCGGCGGCGTCGTCCTCGGTGCCATCCGCAACCGCATGATGCGCATCGCCGGCCAGCACTTCATCCTCCGCATCCGTGCCGACGCCTACGACGCCACGCAGCGCCTCTCAATCTCTCACTTCGAGAACACCACCACCGGCGATGTGATGGCCCGCCTCTCCGGCGACGTCGAGCAGATCGAGAACGTCCTCGTCAGCGCCACCGACGATATCGTCGTCCAGTCGCTCCGGCTCATCGGTGTGGTCATCATCCTCTTCTGGCTCGACTGGCGCGTCACCCTCGCCGCCGCAGCGCCCATTCCCATCCTCGTGTTCGGCATGGTCGTCTTCGCGAAGCGCATCCGGAAGATGTTCCGCGCCCTGCGCGACATGTTCGGCGTCCTGAACGCGAAGATGCAGGAGAACGTCACCGGCATCCGCGTGATCCGCGCATTCTGCTCGGAGCAGCGCGAGTTCACGAGCTTCATGGCGAAGAGCACCGACTACGCGAATCAGGCCATCCGGCTGATCCGGATGTCCACCGTGTTCTACCCGACGATGGAATTCACAGCCGGCCTGGGCTTCGTAGGCGTCCTGTTCGTCGGCTCGCGTCTCATCGCTCGTGGCGAGTTCACCACTGGCGAGATGGTGGCGACCTTCGGCTATGTGATGCAGTTCTACGGCCCCGTCCACGCCTTCAGCCGCATCAACGAGACCATCCAGCGCGCCCTCGCGGCGGCGGACCGCGTCTTCGAGCTGATGTCGGCGGAGAAGGACGTGCCCGAGCGGCCGGACGCCGCCGAGCTGCCCGAGCTTCAGGGCCGGGTGGAGTTCCGTGACGTTCACTTCCGCTATTCCTCCGGCGCAGAGGTTCTATCCGGCGTGAACATCCTCGCCGAGCCGGGCCAGTGCGTGGCCCTCGTCGGCCGCAGCGGCGCGGGGAAGACGAGCATCATCAACCTGATCCCTCGCTTCTACGACCCAACCGAGGGCGCAGTGCTGATCGACGGGCACGATGCTCGCGCCCTTCGTGTGGCCTGGCTCCGGCGGAACACCGCCATGGTGCTCCAGGAGACATTCCTCTTCAACGCATCCGTGCGGGAGAACATCGCCTACGCCCGGCCGGACGTATCGGACGCGGAGGTCCTGGCAGCGGCGACGGCGGCGCACGCCGATGGGTTCATCGCGGCATTGCCGGAGGGCTACGCGACCGTGATCGGCGAGCGTGGTGTGAAGCTCTCCGGCGGCCAGAAGCAGCGTCTGGCCATCGCTCGAGCGCTGTTGGCCGACCCGCGGATACTGGTACTGGACGAGGCGACCTCCTCAGTGGATACGGAGTCCGAGGTGCTGATCCACGAGGCCTTGCGCCGTCTGATCGAGGGCCGCACGACCTTCATCGTCGCCCACCGGCTGTCGACCGTCCAGCGCGCGGACAAGATCATAGTGCTGGACGAGGGCATCGTGGTGGAGGAGGGCACGCACCGGGACCTCCTGGCGCGCGGCGGGCTCTACGCCCAGATGTGCGACATGCAGTTCGCCCTCGGCGACCTCGGCGCCGAATCCCCCCGGCTGTCATCCTGAACGAAGTGAAGGACCTCGGGTGGCGGTGGCGCCTCCCGCCGCAGCCCATAGACAACCCCGCCGCGCCCGTGGTAGAATGCCCTCACCGCGATGAAGAGCCGCACATCGTGCCTATAGAGATGCACCACGACCCCATCCGCTCCAGCTATCTGCGTGAGCGTGTCTTGTGTTCTCTCCCACAGGGCCTCCCGCTCTCGGCCGCCGCCGGCGTCACCCCACGCCCCTGTGGGGCCGGACTCCGCGCCGGCTCCGCCAACTCTCCGTCAGGCATCTGTCAGCTTGCCACACAGCGCGCGCCAGGCCCTGGCGTAGGCCGGCTGACATCCCGGGACGTCAACGCCGACTCGCTGTGCAGGAGTTGCTGACCCCATGACCCTCACGCCCGTGACGGAACGCGAGAGCCTGTGGAGTTCCGGGCGCGACATCCTTGGCATCGGTGCAAGTGACGGCTGGAATGCGTGCGAACGCATCGTCGACCGCAATGCCGCGAGCAAGCCGGAAGCGCTCGCGCTCATCCACCGGAGCTACGATGGTGGGCGCCTAGACCTCACGTTCGGCGACCTACTGAACGGGGTGTCCCGGTTCGCGGCGGCGCTGGACTATCTCGGCGTGGTGCCTGGAGACCGGGTCTTCACTTTGCTCGAGCCCGTTCCCGAGCTGTACTACGCGATCCTCGGCTCGATTCGTGTCGGGGCCATCGCCGGACCCATGTTCGCGGCGTTCGGCACTGAGGCGGTCCGAGATCGCCTCGACGACAGCGGAGCGAAGGTGCTTGTAACCAGTGCCAGACACTTGGCCAAGGTCCGCCCCGCGGTAGAGCATTTGGCCGGTCTTGAGCACATCCTGGTCCTCGGCGACGAGTCCACGGAACTGGGTGGTGTCGAGCGGGATCTGCGAGGGCTGCTCTCGGCCGCGCCATCGGAACGCCCTCCCCACCCCACGGAAGCCCAGTCACCGATGCTCATTCACTACAGCAGCGGAACCACAGGCAAGCCAAAGGGCGTCCTGCACGTTCATGAGGCGATAGTGGGCCATGCAGCCACCACGCGCGCCGTTCTGGATCTGCGGCCGGACGACATATACTGGTGCACCGCCGACCCCGGGTGGGTCACGGGCACCTCCTACGGCATCTTCGGCCCATGGTCCCTGGGTGTGGCTCAGGTGGCCTACACGGGCGGGTTCGCGGCGGGCGCCTGGTACTCGTTACTTGAGGAAGAGGGCGTCACGGTGTGGTACACGTCGCCGACGGCGCTGAGGATGCTGAAGCGCGACGGCACTGAGGTGGCCCGAGCCCACGATCTCTCCCGAGTGCGCCACATCTGCAGCGTTGGCGAGCCGCTGAACCCGGAGGTCATTCGCTGGGGCGTCGAGGCTTACAGCCTCACGGTACATGACACCTGGTGGCAGACCGAGACGGGCTGCATGCAAATCGTCAACCTGCCGGGGACGGCTGTCCGCCACGGCAGCATGGGTCATCCTCTCCCAGGCGTGTCAGCAGCAGTGCTCAGTCCTGAGAGCCTGACTCCCCTGCCCCCGGGCAAGGAGGGGCTACTGGCGCTGAAGCCCGCGTGGCCGTCCATGTTCCGTGCCTACTGGGGCAGGCAGGATCTCTATGACGCGAAGTTCGCCGCCGGATACTACCTGACCGGAGATCGCGCCTATGCGGACGAGGAAGGGTACTACTGGTTCGTTGGGCGCGACGATGATGTGATCAACACTTCGGGGCATCTGGTTGGGCCGTTCGAGATCGAGAGCGCGCTGCTGCTCCATCCTGCGGTCGTGGAAGCAGCGGCATTCCCCATACCGGTAGAGGACGCGGGTGAGGCCGTTGCCGCCAAGGTAGTGCTGGTCGCGGGCGCAGAGGAGTCAGTTGCGCTGGTACGCGATCTGAAGACTTTGGTTCGGCGGCAGGTAGGCCCACACGCCGTGCCACGGGAGGTCGTCGTGGTAGACCAGCTGCCGCGTACACGTAGCGGCAAGATCATGCGAAGAGTAGCACGGGCCGAGCACCTTGGGCTGCCGACCGGGGATCTCTCTGGCCTGGAGATCGACTAGGAGGCTCTGGATGGGGAACGTGTCCAT
>Ga0315288_10007472_pt1 | contig 13846 bp, 11 predicted proteins | sample YL17G11_20_MG_FD_203454 | JGI IMG/M metagenome (GOLD analysis project Ga0315288, IMG submission 203454) | Sediment microbial communities from Yellowstone Lake, YNP, Wyoming, USA - YL17G11_20 | ecosystem: Environmental > Aquatic > Freshwater > Lake > Sediment | place: USA: Wyoming | collected...
TTCGCCAATCTCGAGGACTGCATCCCCAACACCCCCGAGACCAAGTTCCGCCTGGCTTCCGTCACCAAGTCGTTCACCGCGCTCGCCATTCTCCAGTTGTGCGAAGCCGGAAAGCTCGACCTCGACGCTCCCATCGGCCGGTATCTGCCCAGCGTGCCCAACGGCGACCGAATCACCGTCCGCCACCTGCTCACCCACACCTCTGGCATCAGGAACTCCGAGAATGATCCCCTGGAGTTCGCTCCCGGCGAGCGGCAGGACTACAGCAACGCCGGCTACCGTCTGCTCGGGAAGATCGTCGAGGCCGTGTCGGGGGCCTCGTGGGAGGAGTACCTGACGGCGCACATCTTCACGCCGCTCGGAATGAACAACACCGGCTGCGACCATGCCGAGCAGGTCCTGCCACACCGTGCGGCTGGCTATGTGTTCGATGGGAAGGGCCGCTATCTCAATGACCCCCAGGAGGACATCTCCAAGACAGCCTGGGCCGCCGGGGCGCTGTACTCGACGCTCGTGGACTTGTCCCTGTGGGACCAAGCTCTTGCCTCAGGCAGACTGCTCAAGCCTGCCACCCTTGCCCAGGCCTTCACCCCGGCCACACTCAAGGACGGGACCCAGACCAACTCCGGCCTCGGCTGGATGATTACCACGCACCGCGGTCTGCGCGAGGTCAGCCACGGAGGCGATGCGAGCGGGTTCAACGCCTGGGTCGGCCGCTACCCGGATCAGCAGTTCACCGTAATCGTGCTCTCCAACGTTTGCATGCGCCCGCAGGGCCCGCTGCCGTCTGCCCTGAATCTGGGCCGGCAGATCGCGGCGATCTACCTCGGCGACCTCATGCAGCCCGAGAGCGCACCCGTGGAGTTAGTGCTGACGCCCGAGATGATGCAGGCCTTCGTGGGCCGCTATCGGCTGGAGGGACGTCAGGAGATCATCGACGTCGGCGGGGGCATCCTCACGATCAAGCTCGAGGACGGCCGCCTGATCGCTTACGACAAGGTGAACCACCTGGAACTGTGCGCCGAACCCGAAGACGTCTTCCACCCGAAGAACGACAACACCACCAAGTTCCGGTTCGGGCGTGACGCGCAGGGCCGCGTCACCGGGCTGGTCGCCCATCTCATGGGCGTCGTTGAGGTCCGCGGCACGAAGCTGTCCGAGTAGCAGTGAACTCCGTCTCGAGAGCCCTCTCTCCCGGCCGCACCTGCCCCTGTCAACCGCCCGTGAAGCCGGCCCCGGGTGCCCTCGACTCCGGCTACCCCCTCGGCTCGGAGTCACTGGTCGCGGTTCCGTCGCGCCATCGAGTGGCGGCGCTTCCCGGATACGCAGGTCACAGTCTTCTGGTTCGCCGCGTGATGTCGGGCCGGCTTCGCGGGCGGTTGACACGGACACCTGGAGGCGCCACCCAAAGGTCCCATATGGTAGAATGTCTGGGACTGGCAGGCAAGCCTACAGGGCTGTCAGAGGTGTCCCATTGCCATTTGACATGGGCACCCTCTATCGTCTCCTGGAGACCCTGCGCTCCAGGGTCGACACGCTCAGCTTCGAGGGGCAGCGCGCGCTGCTGTCAGACATGGGGCTACGGGTCACCGTGCAGCCCGACCGCTCGGTCTGCATCAGCGCCCTCATCCCCGTTCCTGAGCACGGCGAGTTTGTAGCCCCTAAAGTGGCAGAGCGAATGCTCGCGCCACGTAGACCGCCATCTGATCGCGTGTCACCTGGGTGTCGGGCCCGTAATGGCCATCGGCATAGCCTTCCACGACCCCGTGGTCCACGCAGGCCTTGATCGCAGTGCCCGCCCAGAAGCCAGCCGGGACATCCGGGAAGAGCTGAGGGGCGGTGGTCATGTCATCCCCCAGCTTCACCCATCCCTTAGCCCGGGCCACGAACACCGCCATCTGGCCCCGGTCAACTGCGAGATCGGGCTGGTAATGCGTCGGATCGTAGCCCTGCACCACGGACTGGCTCACCGCGTACTCGATGTACCCATAAGCCCAGTGGTCGGCGGGCACATCCTGGAAGGAGGCCGCCGTCGGCCCCGGCGGGACATTTCCGTCGCCGCCAGCCAGGGCGCGAGAAAGGTAGGCCGCCATCTGGTCGCGGGAAACCGGTTCTGCAGGCCGGTAGGTGGCATTCGAATACCCGCTTACCACGGCGGCGTCCGCGCAGGCCTTGATCTGCGGAAAGGCCCAATAGTCAAACGACAGATCATCGAAAGTGAGCACATCCCGCAGGAAGACATCCATGCAGCCGTTGGTGTCATCGGGCACCAGATTGGAGGCCTCGGAGACGAATGCGATGTACCGCCCATCAGGGGTAATGGCGAAATACGACGAGGGGCGGTTCGCGGGCTCCCCCGACGGACCCACGCTCACCCGCAGTGTAAGCTTGGACTGGCGGTCGCGCACGAAGATGTTCCAGTCGGTGGGCTCCACGGTCACGCCGGGCGCCCAAGCGAAGACCACGAACCGGCCATCGGCGCTGATGGCTGCGCCGCTGCAGTCATTGGCGGCTTGCTCGCCCGCAGAGTTGACGCTGATCAGTTCCGTGCTGCCGGCCACGCGGTCGCGCACGAACGTGTCAGCAGCCCCATTGCTGTCATTGGGCACCAGGTTGGCGGCCACCGATTTGAACACCACCAGCCGGCCGTCGGCGCTGATGGCGATGTCGTCATAGCAGGGGCCGTTCGCCTGCTCGCCCAGGCTGCTGACGCTGACCCGCTCCGTGGCGCCCTGGGTCCGGTCCCGCACAAACACGTCCTCGGCCTGGTTGGTGTCGCCAGCAACGAGAGTGGAGCCCTTGGAACGAAAGGCCACGTGGCGGCCATCGGCGCTGATGGCGCAAGTCCTGGCGCCGATGTCGTCCTGGTCGCCGCTGTTGCTTACGCTCACCAACTCGAGGGCGGCAGTCTCGCGGCTGCGCACGAAGACGTCCGATGTGCCGTTGCTGTCGGCTGGCAGCAGGTTGGCGGCATAGGAGACAAAGGCGACGAACCTGCTGTCGGCGCTGATGACACCGACGAAGGAGCCGCCATCGCCTTGCTGAGACTCGTAACCCACGCTCACCCGCTCGGTGGTCCCAGTCTGCCGGTCGCGGACGAAGACATCCCAGTCCTCGTTCGTGTCACCCAGAACAAGATCCGAGGCGCGAGAGCTGAAGGCCACGAACCGCCCGTCGGCGCTGACGGATACGCGGAACGAGTCGCCGTTGGCAGGCTGCCCCTGGTAGTTGGTGCTCACACATTCTGTAGTCCCATTCTGCCGATCGCGCACCCAAATCTGATAGCACCCAGCCCAGAGGCGGGCCGGGTCCACCGGGCAGGCGGAGAAGGCCACAAACCGGCCATCGGCGCTGATGGCGCAATCATGGGAGTTCGCCATCATCTGCTGGTCAAGTGTATTCAGGCTAACCCGCTCAATGCTGGCGCCATGGGCAAGAGCGGCCAGCAGGCACAACAGATACAGCACCAGCACCGGACACCAGTAGCGCCTCATGAGTCTCCTCCGGTTCCCTCGATCTCGCCTCGCCAGCGGAGGCGTAACATCATCGTGCCGGATCGGCGCGGGTCACGTCTTGGACTCATACCGAGCCCCGCGAGTTCCCGGCGGGGACCACTTCGTGCTTGGCCGCCCGTAGTATGCCAAAACTGATCTGAGGATTTCTTCGGCAGGTGCAGAGCGGGACCTGCCCTCTTGTATGGTTGGCTGGTGCGTCGCAGCGCGCTCGCGCGTCGCCAACCGCTGCCATGATGAGCGCGAGAGGGCCACGCCAGGCGGTGGAGTGGACCCAGGACTCCGTCAGGCCGCGAGGCGGCCGTAGTCGTGGATGAGGCCGCCGAGCACCGCACGGGCAACGATCTGCCCCTGGCACGGATACGCCTCCAGGGCCTCTGGCGGCAGGTGCTGCAGGGCTTGATGGGGCCGGCGCTGGTCATAGTAGCACACGTATTCGCCCAGCACCCAACACAGATGGGCTTCGTTGAGGAGGATGATCCGATCCAAGCACTCCTGTCGCAGGCTGCGAATCCACCGTTCCGCATAGCCGTTCAGATCGGGGGAGCGCACTGGCAGCCGGATCACCTTGGTGCCCGCGCCCTCCAGCAGGGAGTCAGCATATTGGGTGTACTTGCGGTCCCGGTCGTGGATCAGATACCGCGGCAGGTCGTCGCTGACCACGGATAGATTACGAAACTGCTGGGTCACCCAGGCCTCGTCAGGGGAGGTGGAGACGTTCCAGTGGATGATACGCCGGGTGCTGATCTCCAGGAAGAAGATGACGTAGTAGGTCCGCAGCTCCGCGGTGGTCACAGTGGCGAAGTCGCTGGCCCAGATGAAGCGCCCGTAGTGGCCGAGAAACTGAAGCCAGCCGAAGCCCAGGCTGCTGCGCCGACGTTCTGGAGTGAGTCCATGTTCCTTCAGAATGCGAGCCACGCTGCTCCGGCCGAAGCGCACGAACCCCAGCTTGCGCATCTCTCCGGCGATCTTACCGTAGCCCATCCAAGGGTTCTCCCGGGCGACGCGCAGCACCCACTGCTCCATCTCTGGGGTGATCTCCGGGGGACGGCCGGGCTTCCTCCTGGACAAGAATCTCCAGTGTCGCCGCACGATTGCCCGATGCCATCCCACCAGCGTCTCCGGCGTCACGATCAGCAGCGCCTCTGTCAGTTTCTTCTTCCCCAGCAGCAGGCTGGACAGCACGAGAGCGAGCCGCTCGATGGGTACCAACGAGGGTCGCTTGCCCAGTTGTCGTTGCAGGATCAACACCTGGTGGTGGAGAGCCAGCACCAATCGGGCCTGCTCGCTACGGAACACCAGCCCGAACATCAGGTAGAGGGGAGAGGACAACATCAGGATCACAAACCAGAACATGGGAGAAAGGATGCCGCATCCATGGCCAGAAGTCAACTTCCAGGACGACCAGAGCCCCAGGCTCCCGGCTTCCTGGATGCCTCAGATTAGTTCTGGGACACTACGGGTTTTTCAACCGGCGAAATGGGGAGATTCGCACCGGCCTTGACAGGGCGGTTCGAAACGCCCCTATGGAGTAGGGTCTGGGCCCTTTCGAACTCCTTCCCGTAGCCGACAGTCCGGAGGAAGGGATTCATGCATAGCCCGCCCCAGCTGGGAAGCCTGCGCGAGCTAAGGGCCGTCCCTCAGGGAGAAGCGGTCGAGCGCACTCCGCTACAGTCGATCCGAACGAAAGTGTCCGGCGGCCAGCGGATGTTCCACGTGAACCGGTAGGTCACGCCGTGATAGGTCGCCGTCATCTCGGGCGTGAGGCGAGATACCAACTCGGGCCTCAGCCCCGCGGAGAGCAGAATGGGCCTCACGGCCTCCGGGTTCCTCACTTCCTGATCGTCCAGCAGTCGCGGCTGCCGCACGAAGACCCTAATGGCATCCGCTCTTAGGCCTTCAGCTTCGCCGGTTGCGCCGTACTTCCGCGCATATCGCAAGTCCGGGAGAAACTGCAGCCTCACCTTCGCGGCAGGCGCCGGCCTCTGTTCCCCGGAGCGAGCGGCCTCCGACCAACCGCCTGGTACCTCAGCGCATCCGCATCCCTCCCAGACCACAGGCCCGGTAGCCAGGACGTCACTCCACACCAGGTTCTTCGCCGCAGGCACGACGTCGCGTTGGATCCGCCGCAGTCGCCAGTCCTCGACCGCGGGTGGTCCGGCGAACGAGAGAAACACTGCCAGAAGCACCCCCACCACGCCTGCCCACAGCCAGGCTTCCCTGTGATACAGCCTCCACGGGAACCGTCGGGCTGCGGCGGGAGGACCCGGTATCGCCGGGCTTCTGGGCGCTGCCACCGGGATGGCGAGGACGACTGGCCCAATGATGAACGTGCCGAGCAGGACGCCAAGCCGTAGCCCCGGGGCGGACCCGGGGCCAAGTAGGAGCAGTGAGTAGAGAACGAAGCCTGCGAGTGCGAATACCAGTAACAGCGGGACGCCGACCGCCCACCGCCATCTGCCAGCGACACGGGCCGCCAATGCGATCAACGCTGCTCCGCCAGCCCACTGCACGAAGTAGATCGTCTCCCTGCTCTGCACCAGCGCTACTGTGTGCAGAAGTCTTTCCGTCGCGTAGGCCCATGCGGAACACAGACATAGGGCAAGGACCAGTGCTGCTGTTCTACGTCCCACCTCGTCGAAGATGCGCATGGAACCATCCTCTTTCCGCGTGGATGGAAGCCAATCCCCCGCGAATACTACCCCTCTGATCGCAGCATGACAAGTGGCGCAGCCGTGGCGAGAGCGGTCTCAATGCCAAGTCACCCCGGTCAGGAGCACCGACACTTTCGAACTCCTTCCGGTATGTCATCCAGTGGGAGCGTTTCGCACCCAGCATCGCAGCAAGGAGAGCGCTTGTGCACAACTCACTGGACCCGGCCCTGATGAGCCCCGGAGCCCGACGCACGGAAGCGGCCGCCATCCTCGCCACCGGCTTTCTCAGGTTCTGGGTGAAACAGGTGGACGGCAAAAGGAAGGCTCTGGGTGTTCTCCGGCCGCCAGAAACATGCTGCTGCCGAACTCCATCACAGCGCCATCGCTGCAGAATCTCCTGGTGCCGGATCCCAGAGCTGAACGGCGGACACCGGGATTTTCGGTCCCGCGCTCTACCACATGAGCTAACCCGGCACGCGAATCTCAGTGTTCGGTTAGGCAGGTTCGAACTGCCTCCGAGGAGCTAAGACGGGTCTATGCCCGCCCCCGCTCCCCATCTTCTCCCAGGACGCATCAGGTTGCCCGCAGAGGGGCACTTCGTGTGACACCTCAGCCTAGTTCCGGGGGCTGGCGTCGGGGCGCCGATCGCCTCGCCCGCGAGATGCGCTGGCGCACCCGGGCCTTCTCCCGCTTCAGGTCAGCGAGTTCGGCATCGGCCGCGGCCTCCTGGTCGGGATCACCGGCCGGGAATGAGACCAGGACATCGCAGCCTCTGCCTCCGCACAGCCATTGCGCTCGGCCGCCCTCGATGCCCAAGCAGTACAATCTGCTGCCGCAGCGTGGACATACCGGTGCTCCGCGATGGCCGGGCACGCTGCAGCGCGCGCAGCGAGAGGACCCGAAGAGGGAGCAGCGAAGCAGGCACCGAACCCGCTCACCCACGGAAGCTGGACTCAGGCGCTTGGTGTCAGCCGCTACCGCGTCCATGCGCTTTGACTCGGTCGCGTTTTCGGGGAAGCGCGCTGAGGGGGGAAGACCACTCTTACTGCGGGGCCGGGGATGCCCTGCGGGCGGCTGGAGCGGAGCGACTGGGGTGGATGTGGGCATCGGTCTCCCCTCACGCTGCCCGTACTGCCTTACCCTGAAGCCTGGCGAGTTCCACGCGCTTCGCCATGAGGCGCGGGACAGGTCGCGTTATTGTAGCCGCCCTGTTCCACCTGCCGATGTAACAGTCAACCGTGATAGCATTTCACCTCACTGGGAGAGCACGCTGAGATGATCGCTGGCTTTGCGCGAGTCGAGATCACGCCGCTGCCGGGTGAGCGCCCTGAGATGATGGGGTTCGGTCCGTTCCTCGGGCGCACGGCGCTGGAGGTGCTGCAGCCGATCTATGTCCGGGCGAGCTACCTGGAGGACGGTGGCACGGGGCTGGTGCTGTCGTTCGATCTCTGCGGACTGCGGGAGGACCTGTCTGACGCGATACGGCAGGCGGCCGGCGAGGCCGTTGGGCTGAGCGCCGATGAAGTGGTGGCGGCATGCACGCATACGCACTCGGCGCCGTCCGTCATGCCCATCCTGGGTTGGGGTGAGTTCGACGAGGCGACGGCGGGACGGCTGCCAGGGCTGGCGGCGGAGGCCGCACGCGCAGCGCGGGATGGGGCGGGGCCTGTGGTCGTGGCGAGCGGACGGACGACGCTTGAGGGGCTCACGCGGAACCGCGTGTACGGCCCGGGGGGGCCGCTGGACACAGAGCTGAGCACCCTGGCGTTCCGCGAAGCGAAGAGCAAGCGGCTGTTGGGATTGTGGGCGCATTACAAGTGCCATCCCGTGCTGCTGTGCGAGCAGTGCCGGGTGATCTCGCCGGACTTCTGCGGGGTGGCGATGCAGGCGCTGGAGGCAGCCAACCAGGGGGCGGTGTGCAGCTTCCTGCAGGGCTACTGCGGCGACATCAACCCGGTGTGGGCGCATATGAGGCAGGAGCGGTCCATCGTCCATCTGGCACATGCGGCGCGGCAGTTCCGCATGGCGGTGGAGGAGGCGATGGCCGGGGCACAGGATGAGGTGGGCGGCGAGGTTCGCATGGTGTCGAAGGGCCTGCCGCTGTCGGTGGCGGTGCTGAGCGAGGAGACGATATGCGCGTTTGAGGCGCACGCGATGACGCGGGGCGAAGGGTGGTGGCGGCTCGGCGGGCTCTCGGCGGCTGCCGTCCGCGCGGATGGCGAGGCGCTGCGTGCGATGCGGCGCCCGCGGCGCACGGCGCCGGCTGCGGCACTGGCAGTGGGCGCGCACACCCTGGCCTTCCATCCATTCGAGATGTTCACCCAGATCGGCCTGGACATCCGGAAGCGGCTGGGGCGGGACACCACCTGGGTGGTGGGCTACGCCAACGGCTACGAGGGCTACGCGCCCACGATTGACCGCTTCGCGCCGACCACGGGAGACTATGCCGCGCACGGTGTGCCGCTGATGATGGGGCGCAACCCGTACAGCCCGGCGCTGCCGAGCGAACTGCTGGACGGGCTGACGGAGATCGGGCAGCAGGTGAAGGGCTGACGCGGCGACTGCGCAGCGGGGGAGATGAACCAGGCCCTCAGCGGTTCCGGCGCGGTGGTCGCGTCATGAGACCTCGACGACCGAGTTCCGCGTGCCGAAGGGGTTCGGGACCGACTCCGCCTTGGGGTCAGCGACCCATTCGCCGTCCACGATGAACTTGTACTGGTAGGAGCCGGGCGGGAGCGAGACGGTGGTCGAGAAGGTGCGCGCTCTTGGCCCGGACTTGCGCAAGGTGCGAGCGTTGACTTCCCAGTCGGTGAAATCTCCCGCGAGCAGGGCCTTCTTGGCGTGTGGCGCTTCGATGCTGAAACGAACTCGCATCGTCTTTCCCCGATGTTCGAGACTTCCGTGACCGTAGCAGTGACGGCCCGCTGGTGTCAACCACAGGCTGCCTGGGGATGTTGTGGGAGATGAACAGCAGTCGGGAGGCGCATCGCGGGGCTCGGGGACAGAGGTGAAACGCGAGCGAACAGTGTAAAGGCAAGAGCGCGTCGACGTACCGGAGAGACCACGGTGTTTGCGCCTGAGGACTTGTTCGACCTGACTGGGTTCGTGCACGCCCGGCTATTCGCGGGCCTGTCCGCGGCATGGGATGCGGTTGGACGCCTGCCAGAGTACGTGGCGGAGGCGTTCGGCATGACCTGGGCCGAGATCGAGGCGCGGGAGGACCGCGGACGGGGGTTGGTGCGAGTGGCAGCGGGGGCGACTGTCGAGGAGGGCGCGCTGGTGCGCGGGCCCGTTGTGATCGAACGCGGGTGTCACGTCTACACCGGCAGCCTGGTGCGCGGTCCGGCCATCCTGGGGGAGGATGCGCTGGTCGGTCACAGTTCGGAGATCTCGGCATCAGTGCTGCTGAACGGCGTTCACGCGGCTCACCTGAACTATGTGGGGAACAGCGTGGTGGGCAGAGACGCGAACCTCGGGGCCGGCACGGTGTGCTCGAACTTCAAGCTCAGCCAGGGCACAGTGCGAGTGCGTGTCGGCGAGGCAACACACGAGACAGGGCTGCCGAAGCTTGGGGCGCTGCTGGGTGACGGCGTGCAGACGGGGTGCCACGTGATCATGAACCCGGGGACCATCGTTGGTCCGCGGACGCTGGTGTACGCAGGGGCGCAGCTGCGCGGCTACTACCCCGGCGACCACATCATCAAGGTCGAGCAAACGCTGACGATTGCGCGCAAACGCTAGCCGCAGTGCGGCCGGAGAGACGACATGGCAGGGTGCGACCTACTGCTGAAGGGCGGGACGCTGGTAGACGGGACGGGCGCGAAGGCGAGGCTGGCGGACATCGCGGTGAGAAGGGGCCGGGTAGCCGCAGTGGGCCAACTGAGCGACTGGGAGGCGACGACGCTCCTGGATGTGCGCGGCCTGGTGGTGGCGCCGGGGTTCATTGACATGCACTCTCACTCGGACCTCGCCCTGCTGATCAACCCGAAGGCGGAGAGCAAGCTTCGGCAGGGGGTGACGACCGAGGTGATCGGTATGTGCGGCTTCTCGCCCGCGCCGTGCCCGCCGGCCCGGAAGCAGCAGATCCGGGACACGTTCGGGGCATGGGCGCAACACCAGGATGTCGCCTGGAACTGGGGCACGTTCGGCGAGTATATCGGCGCGCTGAGGGCGCGGCCGGCGTCGGTGAACGTCGTTCCTGTGGTCGGCCACGGGATCATCCGCACAGCAGCGATGGGGGAGGCGAACCGCGCGCCGAGCGAGGCCGAACTGGTGAGGATGCGCGATGCAGCGCGGCAGGCGATGGAGGAGGGCGCGGCGGGCCTTTCGACCGGCCTGGTATACGCGCCCGGGATGTGGGCGGAGACAGAGGAGATCATCGCGCTGGCGAAGGCGATCGCCCCGCTCAAGGGGATCTACTTCAGCCACATCCGCGGGGAGGCGGACGGGCTGCTCGCCTCGATCGGGGAGGCGACCCGCATCGGCCGCGAGGCCGGCGTGCCGGTGCAGATCGCGCATCTGAAATCCGAGGGGCGAGACAACTGGGGCAAGTCCCAGGCGGCGCTGGAGGCGATTGAGGAGGCGCGGCGGTCCGGTGTGGAGGTGAGCTACGACGTATACCCGTACACAGCGTGGAACACGGGGATGGCGCAACTGCTGCCCGCGTGGGCGCGGGAAGGCGGGATCGAGGCGATGGTGAGGAGGCTCCAGTACCCCGAGGATCGCGTGCGGCTGCGCAAGGAGTTGGCCGCAGCCGCAGCTGCCGACCCGGGGCGGTGGGAGCGGCGGCTGATCGCGTCGGTCGAGAGCGAAGCCAATCGAGCCTACCAGGGGATGACATTGGCGCAGATCGCCGAGCAGCGGAACATGCAGCCGGAGGACGTCGTGCTCGACCTTCTGGCGGAGGAGCAGGGCCAGGTGAGCATGGTCGGCTTCGGTATGGACGACGGGGACGTGAAGCAGATCATCGCACACCCGGTCGCCATGATCGGCTCGGATGCGGCGGCGGTCGCGCCGTATGGGCCGCTGGGGCTCGGGCATCCGCATCCTCGCACCTACGGGACGTTCCCCCGCGTGTTGGGACACTACGTGCGAGAGGAGAAGGTGGTCTCGCTTGAGGACGCGGTGGCCAAGATGACGAGCAGGCCGGCGGCGAAGCTGGGGCTGGCTGACCGCGGCCGTCTGGCAGAAGGCACGGCGGCCGATATCGTGGTGTTCGACCGGGACGACATCGCCGACCGCGCAACCTACCAGGAGCCGCACCAGTATCCCGTGGGGATCAACTACGTGATTGTCAATGGCGTGGTGGAACTGGAAGGGGAAACGCACTACGATCGACGGCCGGGGAGGGTGCTGGCCCGCGGTTAGCGCATTCGCACGCACGATCCAGCCGCCCGCAGCAATCGCGCAAGGGCACCAAGGCGGCAATCAGGCAACAGGCGCCTGCCGGCTGGCGGGCGCCTGTTATTGGACTTGCGGCGGGCATGCCTGCGGCATACCCGCGCCATACACCGTGGCAGGGGCAAGCCCCTGCCCAACCCACGGATGCTATTCGATCTCGACGCGGTTGTAGTCGCGGCTTCCGAGGCCAATGGCGGCCGCGGATTCGACTTGCAGGTACGGGTCCTTCCCCCAGATGCGCTCGAGCAGATGGCCGTCGCCCTCGCTCATCTTCACCTGCTCTGGCAGGCTGCCCGGGATGTAGTTCCTGGCATCTATGGAGTCAATGCTCGCCTGCTCGATGGCGACGATGTCATCGGAAGCCATGATGCCGATGTCCGGGACGAGGGCGGGGGTGGTGAACCCCCAGCAGTCGCAGAGCGGGGTGATGTTCATCAGGCAGGTGATGTAGTAGACGCGGTTGGGCTCGAACGTGTCGAGCACGGCCTTGGTGGTGCGAGCCATCCCCTCCTGGAAGTAGCGAATGCTCTCCGGGTTGATGGTAATGGCGTCAGCGGGGCACGAGTCCACACAGTGCATGCAGTAGCGGCAGTGGTGTGAGAAGACGTTGAACTCGTCCTTGTCGTTGAACTTGACGGCGCCGCCGGGGCAGTTCTCCTGGCAGACGTGGCAGTGGGTGCAGGCCTCCGCGTTCCAGTGGAACTCGGTGTCCATGAGGCGGTGGATCCAGCCGCGGGTCTCCTCGGTGACGCAGCCCATGGCGATGTTCTTGATGGCGCCGCCGAAGCCGCACTGGCCGTGGCCCTTGCCGTGGCTGAGCACGATCATGGCGTCGGCGTCGGCGACGTTGCCGGCGACGTGAACCTTCTCGAGGCTGCGATAGTTGGTCGGGCGCGCGTAGAAGTATTTGTCACGAGCGCCGGCCACCGGGTAGATGGGCGCACCGAGCACTTCCTGCGTATACCCACGGGCGGCGGCGCCGGGGACTGCGTATGAACCGTCGGTGAGGAAGGGCCAGCCTCCGGCATCCTTCACCGCCGACACGAGGCTGCGGATGAAGATGGGATGGATGGTGCTGTAGCCGAGGTGGCCCCCGACGTGCATCTTGATGGCGACGCGGCGATCATCGAGCATGGACTTCAGGTCAATCTTCTCCAGCATGCGCTGGAACTTCGCCGGAAGCGTGTCGTCGGCGGACAAGCGCTTCACTTTGGCTGGGGCGAAGTGGACGGTGCTAGGCATGACAGCTCACTCCTATGGAGGGGCGGGAGGCTCGCACCCACCCTACCGATGGTTGTGCTGCACTTTTCGATGCGGAGGGGGCAAGCTCCTGCCCTGACAGCAATGAGGCGACCAGGTGAACAAGAGTGATGGGATTTGTGCACGCGGCGCGCATGAGGGGGATGGACAGGAACCAGGTCTCGTGTTAGCCTGAGTGCGCTGGGGTTGGAGTGGCGTAGGCCCCTCTCATGTTCGGAGGCCCGGACGCGAGAGGGGTTCTCTTTTGGCCTGGAGGGGGAGACGTGGCGGCTCACCAGATTCAGATGCGGTTCGGCGCTGCCGCGCGCCGGTCATGGGCGTTCGGGGGCGCGAATGTGCGCTCGGGACTGGGGGCTGCAGGATACGCGTGGGCGGGGTATGGCATGATCTGGGCATCTGGTCTCCTTCCCGTCGCGAAGTGGCAGGCAGTCGCGCTCGGCGCGGTTGCGGCAGGTCTGGTCTGCGGGCTGGCGCGAGCGCGAGCCGCGGCGAAGGAGGCGACGGCGCTGAAGCGGTTCGCGGAGGCCGCGCGACGCGGTTTGGATGGCGACTGGGAGGGGCTCGCGGCGTGTGCCACGGGGGAGGATCTGCGAGAGGCGACGGCAGCAGTGCAGCAGCTTCTGAGCGCGGGCCAATCGGAGTGGGAGGGACTGCAGGCGCGAGTCGCGAGCGCCGAGGATGATGCCCGGCAGGTGATGGAGGATGCGGCGCGACGGATTGCCGCCCTGGAGCTGAGGGTGAAGACGGCCGCGCAGCAGCTTCGCGAGCCTGCGCTGACGGTGCACGCGGTAGCGAGTCTTCTGACGCGAGACTCGGGGAGCCGGTTGGACGCGCTGGGCCGAGAGCGACTTGGGCAGTTGCGCGCGAGCGCTGAGGCGATAGACGAGCGCGTGCGAGACTGGATCGGGGGCTGCCTCGCCGATGAGAGCGCGCCGGCGGGCGATTCCACACTTACGGGGGTGGTGACTGGTGGGGACAACGGGGGCGGTGCTCAGGGAGAGTGACGGGGCAGGCCCCGCG
>Ga0315288_10007473_pt1 | contig 13845 bp, 12 predicted proteins | sample YL17G11_20_MG_FD_203454 | JGI IMG/M metagenome (GOLD analysis project Ga0315288, IMG submission 203454) | Sediment microbial communities from Yellowstone Lake, YNP, Wyoming, USA - YL17G11_20 | ecosystem: Environmental > Aquatic > Freshwater > Lake > Sediment | place: USA: Wyoming | collected...
TCCACCTCGACCTTGGCCATCGTCCCGTCGGCCAGGGGCCGCTCCAAGATGAAGGTCTTCGTCATGCCGCTCACGCTCTTGACCTCGCCCATCAGGAACCGCCCCAGGTCCAGCACGTGCGAGCCGAGGTCGCCCAGGGCGCCGCTGCCGCAGCGGCTCTTATCCGTGCGCCAGATCATCGGCGTGTTGTAGTGCGGCATGATCCATTCCTGCAGGTAGAAGGCACGGAAGTGATACAGCCTTCCCAGCTTGCCGCTCCTGATCAGCTCCCAGGCCTGCCTGACCGCCGGCACAAAACGATAGTTGAACGCGGTCTGATGCTTGACCTTGGCCTTGACCGCCGCGTCGAGCATGCGTTTGGCCTCTTCGGCGTTCCTCGCGAGGGGCTTCTCGCAGAACACGTGCTTGCCCGCCTTGGCCGCCTCGATGCACGGCTCGGCGTGCGCGTCGTTGGGCCCGCCGTTGTCGAACATCTGGATCCGCGGGTCCTCCAGCATTGTGCGCCAGTCCGTGTAGTACCCCTGCCAGCCATAGCGGCGCGCCGCCTCGGCTGCTGCCGCCTCGTCGCGGCCGCAGATCGCGATCATCGCGGGGATCGCGGGAGGCGGGTACATCATGTAGGGGATCTTCTTGAACGCGTTGGAGTGGGCCTTTCCCATGAACGCGTAGCCCAGCATCCCGATGCCGATCTCGGGCGCCGCGCCCGCGGCCCTGGGGCCGGCCATCGAGGTGAAACCCTGCTTGCTCTCAGCCATCGTTTCCTCCTGTCGCGAACGCGCGAGCCTACTTCTTCGCCTCGAAGGCCGCGTCGAAGGCGACCGCGGAAGCCGCGAAGTCCTGTTTCCTGATCATCGCCAGGGCCTCGGGTGCGCCCCAGTCCCTGTCCATCCCGCTGTCCTCCCACTCGATCGACAGCGGCCCCTTGTAGCCGATGCGGTTGAATGCCCGCACGATGGGGTCCCACTTCACGTCTCCGCGTCCCGGGGAGACGAAGTCCCAGCCCCGGCGCGCATCGCCGAAGTCCAGGTGCGATCCGAGGATGCTGTTTCTCCCGGTGAGCTGCACGCGCGAGTCCTTCACGTGGCAGTGGAAGATGCGGGTCGGGAACTCCTCGATGAAGGCCACGGGGTTCACGAACTGGTGGATGAAGTGGCTGGGGTCGAAGTTGAACCCGAAGGAGGGGTGGTCCTTCAGCGCATCGAGGGTCCTGCGGGCCGTGATGATGTCGTAGGCGATCTCGGTGGGGTGCACCTCGAGGGCGAACTTCACTCCCTGCTTCTTGAACTCATCCAGGATGGGGATCCAGCGCGCGGCGAAGTCCTTGTACCCCGCGTCGATCTGCGCCTGGCTCGTGGGGGGGAAGAAGTACAGCTTCGCCCACACCGGGCTGCCCGTGAAGCCGTTCACCACGTCCACGCCGAAGAGCTTCGCCGCCCTGGCGGTCTTTTTCACGTGCTCGGCGCAGCGCTGGCGCACGCCCTCGGGCTTCCCGTCGCCCCACAGCTCGGGGGACAGGATGGACTTGTGCCGATCGTCGATGGGATCGTCGGCCACGCACTGCCCCACGAGGTGGGTGCTGATCGCGAAGCATTTCAAGTTGTTCTTCTCGAGAAGGGCGCGCTTCTCCTTGACGTAGGAGTCCTTCTCCAGGGCCTTGTCCGGGTCGAAATGGTCGCCCCAGCAGGCCAGCTCCAGCCCGTCGAACCCCCAGGCGCCCGCCTTCTTCGCGAGTGACTCCAGGGGCAGGTCCGCCCACTGGCCGGTGAAAAGCGTGATCGGTCGTGCCATGATCTCTCCTTCCTCTGCCTATGCCATAAGCTTTTTCAGGAACGCCAGGCCGTCCTTGGCCAGGCCGTCCTGCGTAGGGGCAAGCGGCCTCCAAACGGCCGCCGCCCGCGCGATCTCCTTCACTTCCGTCGAGAACGACTCGATGACCAGCGTGCCGCCGAAGCTCACCTTCTTGAGCGCCGCCGCGATCTCGATCCATGCCACGTGGCCGGTGCCTGGCGTGCCGCGGTCGTTCTCGTTGGCATGGAGGTGCACCAGGTCCCGCCCCGCAGCCTCGATCGCCCTGCCGAGGCTCTTCTCCTCGATGTTGGCGTGGAAGGTGTCCATCATCAGCTTGACCCGGGGGCTGCCGATCATCCGCATCAGCTCGATCGCCTGCTCGGTCAGGTTGATGAAGCTGGTCTCGAACCTGTTCAGCGGCTCCAGGGCCAGCGTGACGCCCTTGTCCTCAGCGTGGCGCGCCACCTCTTTCAGGTTCTTCGCGCAGCGCTCCAGATCGCGCTTCCTCTGGTCGGGCGTCGCCTGCCATTGCCTGCCGACAGCCGCGTACAGAGGGCCGACGAGCGCCGTGGCCTTCAGGAGCGCGGCAGCGTCGATGCAGTGCTTCAGGTACGCCACGCCCCCCTTCTGGATCGCCTCATCCTCGTGCGACGGGTCGCGGTTCGGGCCCATGACAGCGCACAGCGAGCACTTCACGCCCGCGCGCGTGTACGCCTCGGCTGCCTTCCCGTAGTCGATGTCCTGCTCGCCTTCGATGGGGATCTCGACCAGGTCGAAGCCCAGGGTCTTGCCCTTCTCGATCAGCGGGAGGTCCTTCGTTCGGAAGGGCGAGGTCCAGAGGAACGTGTTGATCCCGTAGGTGATCACGGCGTGACCTGCACTTTCACGGGGTTGTCCTCGCGGGCCTTCAGGGCCTTGATCGCGGCGCTGGCTTTCGCGAGGGGCACCGTGCTGGTGACGAAAGACTCGACCTTGACCAGCCCTTCAGAGATGGCGCGGATCGCGGTCGGCCACACCATGGGGGCGAGCCACGAGAAGCGGATCTCCTTGTCCATCGTGTGCGTCGAGAGGGCGGGCACCTTGATCACGTCCCCCGCGTTCGGCAGGCCGTAGTGCACGAGGATGGCGCAGTTGCCCGTCACGTCGATGGCCTGCTCGAAGGCCTCGTTGGAGCTGGTGGGCACGATGGCCCTGTCGGCGAGCATGCCGTGGGTGAGGTCAGAGATGGCCTTCTTGAGGTCCTTCACGAAGTACTTCGACTTCGCCTCCTTCGTATTGAACAGGTAGTCGGCGCCCCACTTCTTGCCTTCCTCCAGCCTGTAGTCCCGGGTGCCGATGAGCGCGACCTTGCCCGCGCCCACGGACTTGCACATCTGCACCATCATGAGGCCCATGGGGCCGGGCCCGAATACCGCGACGGACTGTCCCGGCTCGATTGCGAGCTTCTGGACCGCGTACACCACGCAGGCAAACGGCTCGGTGAACGCTCCGGCAGCGTAGCTCACCGTGTCGGGCAGCTTGAAAAGACCCGTGTAGTGGGACGAGCAGTACTCGGCAAAAGCGCCGTTGCTGCCCACCCCGAGCACGCGGATGTTCGTGCACATGTTCGTGTGGCCGGAAGCACAGGCGTAGCACGCGTTGCAGTGCTGCACGGGATTCACCACCACGCGGTCACCGGGTTTGAACAGCTTCATAGCCTTGGGTACCGCGCCCACTTCGACGACCTCCCCGGTGAACTCATGGCCGAGGATCAAAGGACCCTTCCCGGTGGGCGTGTCAACGGGGCTGTTCCCGAAAAAGTAGGAAACGTCGGAACCGCAGATCCCGCAGTTTTTCACCCGCACCAGGACGTCGACATCCGACACCTTGGGGACGGGGACCTCCTCCATCTGCATCTTCTCGGCCTCGTAGAAGACCTGGGCTTTCATCTTTTCCGCCATGATCGATCTCCTTCCTTCGAAAAAAAGGGCCCGGCCGGTCAGCGAGACCTGCCGGGCCCGATCGTGCTATGTCTGGCCGTACTTGGCGACCAGCTTGTCCATGAACTTCTTTGTCGGCTTCGTCGCCTCCAGGGCGTTGGACCAGAAGCACAGGTCGATCGGCCACCACTCGTCGGTGTACCCCGCTTCGAGGATCGCCTTGGTCGCGGCGTCGAAGTCGATATGCCCCTTGCCGAAGGGCGCATGCGTGCTGGTGTGGTTGTCGTGGAGCGTCCCGTCGGAGTCGATGAAGTGCACGGCCCCGATCTTGCCCGTCAGCATGTGCGCGAACTGCACCACGCCGCCCGGGAGGGTCTCCTTCTGGCCCATCTGGCGCGCGCCGACGACGCCGCACATATAGGCGTGGCAGGTATCGAACATGACGGAGAAGTTGGGGTGGTCGACCTTGTACGCCATCCGCACCACCTCGCTCGGCTTGTTGTAGAGAAAGCCCGGCTCGAACTCCCAGACGAACTTGACCTTGCTCTTCGCGCACAGCTCGGCGGACGCGTTCCACACGTCGGCGACCTTGGAGAAGCACGTCTCGTAGTCCATGCCGCCGGGGACGGTGGTGGGGGGATCGACGGTCTCCGTCCGCAGCTTGGGGATGGCCATGTCCGCGCAGATCTCGAGGTTGCCCTTGACGACCTCGAGATACTTCTGCTTGTCCGTCGTCGCGGGGGAGGGGAACGGAGCGGCCACACCCGAGATGCCGAGGCCCGCCTCATCGAGCATCTTCTTCATCTCGGCCCGCTTCTCCTTCGTGTTGGGATCGAGGTGCGGCGGGAAGGCGCCCAGCTCGATGCCGTCGAACTTGAGCTCCTTCAGCCGTTTGACCACGGTGGGGAACGGGATGGGCTTGTCAGCGTACCCGCCCCAGATGTACGCCCAGGTGCCTACAGAAATCTTCTTCTTTGCCATGATCGCCTCCTGCCAGCGGCTCTATTTGCCCGATCCCGGCCAGTTTCCATACCGGGGAATCATCGGCACGTCCTTGTTGATGTCGGGGCCGAAGAACTTGATGATCACCAGCTCTTCGCGGCCCGTATTCTCGACCGTAAGGGGAGCGACGGCCTTCGCGTGCGAGACCAGCAGCTCGTCCCGCTCGTGGTCGCCCGCCTTCACCTCGTGGCCGTCGAAGCTCCCGCTCCCGCGCCAGACCAGGATATTGTACACGCCCTTGTCCATGCTCGTGTAGCGCTGGCCCGGCTTCACGACGAGCTTTTTCCCGCTGAAGCGCAGCGTGTTGTAGTAGACCCAGAACTCCTCGCCGCCTGGCAGGCTGGGGCCTGCCGAGGGCTGGCCTGGGCCAGCCGAGGGCTGCTTCGCCCCCGCCACGGGCTGGGGCGAGGTGTGGCGGTTCTCGTAGAAGAACGGATCGCCGCTCAGCTCCCAATCGATCTGGTTGAGCACAGCGCGCTCGCCGATCCGCTTTCTGTCGTCCGGGTGCACGTCCTTGAACAGCAAATCCTTCGATATGATCTTGCCCGCGTTCAGCGCCTGCAGCATCGCGAAGACATCCGAGTCTTCCTGCAGCTCGATGGTGAGTGCCGTCCCGGGGGCGTGCAGGCCTCCCGACGGCAGGTGGAAGCCCTCGTCGGGCACCTGCAGGTACGCCCGCGCGTAGCGCAGGATCAGGTCGTCCTTCCATTCCACGAGGTGGGGCAGGAGCAGGTCGAACTGCTTGCGCTCGACGATGGAGGGGTGCACGCCGAAGAAGGTCTCGGGGTGGGGCCCCATGTCCACGCCGTCGGGGAAGTAGTACGCCTCTTCCTTGGACGTGCGCCCCAGCTTGTCCACGTCTTTCTGCCGCTGGTGGAGGTGGTAGGGGATGCGCGCGGCGAAATCGAAGATCTTCGCCAGACGGCCCAGCCCCTTGTGCGTGCGGGCATACTCGGCGCCCATCACCAGGTCGGGGGCGGCGGCGACGGCGTCGCGCAGCGTCATGCGCTCATCGCCGGCGATGTAGCTCAGCCCCTCGTCCGGGGGTCCGACCCTGTTGTCCGCCCTCGTGGTGGAGCCGATCCACCGCTCGCAGATCCAGCCCCTCTCTCCAACCTTGTACGCGTTCTCTTTCAGTCCAAGCCGTCGTCCCGGGGGCAGGAAGTCCCGCGCCACCCATGACGGTTCCAGCCGAAGGATGCCGTTGCCCCTGGCCAGGGACTTTTCGACAACTGATCGTCCGTTCACTGCCATGAATCATTCACCTCCATCACGCGGCCCGCCGCTCACGCGGCCCGCCGCTCACGCGGCAGCACGGAATGCCGCTCACGCGGCAGGATTGGAACCCTGCCGGCGTGTCCTCTTCACCATCACGTGGCTCCACAGGATGAAGCCCAGCGTGGATGCCAGGAGAACGAGGAACCCTATCTTGAAGAGCGCGAACAGCCAGGGCTGGAACATGCTGAGGATGCCCAGGGCGATGCCCGCGATGAACACGTACTCGATCGCCCGGTAGGCCCTCTCGGGGATCCTCTCTCTCAGAAGCTTCCCGACGAACACGATCACCGCCATGTAGGAGAGGATGATGGGGACGAAGATGAGGAGGAAGGGGATCGCGATGATCAGCACATCGGAGGTGGCCTTCTCCTGCGGGACGAGCGCGTCGATGAGCGGTCGGGCCGTGAAGCTCAGGCCGAACACCACGGCCGCAGCGACGAGCAGCTTGACTGGAATGAGGGTTCGAATCTTTCCCATATTCGCTCCTGGTCCTAGTGTCCCTGCTCCGCGATCCGCCTGTTGTCGGGTCCGAAGAAGTGAAGCTTTTCCTGGACGATCGAGAAGCGGATCTCCTCGCCGACGCGTTCGCGCGCCATCCCCGGCACGAGGCTGAGCAGGGTGAGCTCGCCTGAGCGGAGGTGGAGGATTGTCTCGACGCCGAGAGGCTCGATCAGCATGACGGTGCCGTGAAAGCTTCCCGCGGGGTCCGGCCGGATGTCCTCGGGCCGCACGCCGAGCAGGAACGAGTCCGTCAGGGCGAGCCGCGGGACCGGCACCGAGATCGCGCTGCCCCTGACGAGCACGGACCCGTCGCGTCGATTGGCCGGCAGGAGGTTGATTTTCGGCGTGCCGACCAGCTGGGCGACGAAGGTGGTGTCGGGCCTGTCGTAGATGTCGTCGGGTGTGCCCTGCTGAACGATCCTGCCCTCGTTCACAACGGCGATGCGGTCGGCCATGGTGAGCGCCTCGATCTGGTCGTGCGTCACGAACAAGGTAGTGCTGCCCTGAGTCTTCTGCAGGTGCTTCAGCTCCACGCGCAGGGCCTCGCGCAGCTTGGCGTCGAGGTTGGACAGCGGCTCGTCCATCAGGAAAAGCCGCGGCGCCCGCACGATGGCCCGGCCGATCGCCACGCGCTGCATCTCGCCGCCCGACAGCTGAGCCGTCTTGCGGTTGAGCAGGTGGGTGATCCGCAGCTTCTCGGCAGCCTCGTTCACCGTTGTCGTGATCACAGACTCGGGGGTCTTCCGCAGCGGCGAGCGCAGCGGGAAGGCGAGGTTGTCGTACACCGTCATCGTGGGGTACAGCGAATACTGCTGGAAGACGAACGCGACATCGCGCTCGGCGGGAGTCCGCGCGTCGATCGGCTCTCCGTCTAGAAGGATCGAGCCCTCGTCCTGACGCTCGAGACCCGCGATCAGGCGCAGCGTCGTGGTCTTGCCCGCGCCCGTCGGTCCGAGAAGGACGAAGAACTCGCCATGGGCGAAGGAGAAGGAAACGGATTGAAGCGCTGTCACCGTCGGGAAGCGCTTCGTGAGGTTCTGAACGTCGACACGGCTCATCTCGCCACCTCCCCGCGCACGGGCGCCTCGCGGCGCACGGCCAGCTCGCTCTTCGGGTCGAAGAAGCGCACCGCCTTGGGATCGATGTCGAACCGGACCCGCGTCCCCATCGGGTAGCTGGTCTGACGATCGCTGCGGATGTGCACGATCTCGTTTTCTGCCATGTTGACGTGGAGCACCGTGTATCCTCCGTGCATGTCGGTTGCGTACACCTCGCCGGCGAGCGCGCCGTCGGGCGAGACGCGAGCAGCCTCGGGGCGGAACCCGAGGACCGCCTCCGCGCGCCCGCCGAGAGGCTTCGCCCAGCCGGCGGGCAGGGGATACCGGTTGCCGCCCGGCATCTCCGCGGCCCCCCCCGCAATGCGGCTCGCCACGAGGTTCATACCCGGGCTGCCGATGAACCGGGCCACGAAGAGGTTCGCCGGGTCATAGTACACCTCGATGGGAGTGCCGACCTGCTGGACCTCCGCCTTGGACATCACCACGATCCTGTCGCCCAGCGCCATGGCCTCGACCTGGTCGTGGGTGACGTACACGGTGGTGGCGTGCTGAGCGATGTGGAGGTTCTTGATCTCAGCCCGCATCGACTCGCGCATCTCGGCGTCCAGCGCGCCCAGGGGTTCGTCCATGAGGAAGGCCGCCGGGTGGCGCACGAGGGCCCGGGCGAGGGCCACCCGCTGCTGGTCGCCGCCGCTCAGCTTGCCGGGCCGGGCGGACAGCAGGTGCCCGATGTGGAGGATGTCGACGACCTCCTTCAGGCGTTTGTCCACGATGTCGCGCTTCTGCCCCTGCGCCTGGAGGGGGAAGGCGATGTTCTGCCGGACAGAAAGATGCGAGTACAGTGCGTAGAACTGGAAGACGAAGGCCATGTCGCGCTGGCTGGGGTGCTTCCACGTGATCTCTTCGCCGTTCAGGAAGACCCGCCCGCCGGTGACCGTTTCGAGGCCCGAGATCATGCGCAGGGTGGTGGTCTTCCCGCACCCCGACGGGCCCAATAGCACCACGAACTCTCCGTCGTTGATCGTGAGGTCCAGGGGCTTGACGGCGTGCAGTTCGCCGAATTTCTTCTCGACTCCCGAAAGCTGGATCGTCGCCATGGCCGCTACCCTCGAATCGCGCCAAAGGTGATCCCTCGCAGCAGGTACTTTCGCAGCGCGAAGGTCACGATCACCACGGGGATGAGAAAGCCGAGGGAGCCTGCCGCGATCGCCGTCCACTCGATGCCGCCGCGTCCCAGCATCGAGGGGATGCTGGGCGGCGCCGTGCGGGCGCGCTGGCTGGTCAGCATCAGGGCGAATGCGTACTCGTTCCAGGCGAAGATGAGGCAGAACACGGTCGTCGCCGCAATGCCCGTGACAGCCTGGGGGAGCACGATGCGGAAGAATGCCTGCATGCGGGTGTAGCCGTCCACCAGAGCCGCCTCCTCGTACTCGCGGGGGATCTCGTCGATGAACCCCTTGAGCAGCCACACGGAGAACGAGAGGTTGAAGACCGTGTAGAGGATGATCATGCCGAGGTGCTTGTCGTGCAGGCCGAGCTGCCGGTACATGAGGAACAGGGGGATGGTCACGACGACGGCGGGAAGCATGCGCGTGCTGAGGATGAAGAACAGCAGGTCGTCCTTGCCGGGGACCTTGAACCTGCTGAAGGCGTAGGCGGCGAGCACCCCGAGGATGACGGAGCAGGCCGTTGAGATGCCGGCGATGATCACGGAGTTGGACAGCCGGGCCACGTACGCGCTGGGGCCGATGATCTCCTGGCCATTCTCGAGGGCGATCCTGTTGAACAGGCTCAGCTTGCCCTGCTTCGCGTTCGCCTCCAGCTCCGCGAGGCGGGAGGCGTTCGCGACTGCCCTGTCGGTCAGGAGGTACATGAAGCCTTCGAGGGTGGGCTTGAAGAGGAGCTTCGGCGGGCTGGATGCGACGTCGCTGCGGGTCTTGAATGCCGTCATGCCCATGATGAGGACGGGCAGCAGCATGATGATCGCTATGATCAGGGCGATGAAGGCCACGATGCGCCGTGTCGCCTGGGCGCGCGGGTTGACCTTGTCGACACGGGTCGCGTGCGCGACCGGGACGCGGGGGCCGTGCTGTTCGAATCTCGCCATGGCCTAGGCCTCCCCTTTGATCTGGTTGAGGTACTTGATGTACATATTGCTCGTTGCGATGATGATGATGAGGATGATGTAGGCGAGGGCGCTGGAGTAGCCCGTCTTGAACGTGCCGAGGAAGGCCTGGCGGTAGAGGTGAACGGCGATGAGCTCGGTCTGGTCGCCCGGCCCTCCTCCCGTCATGCCCATGATGAGGTCGAAGCTCTTGAACGCCTCGATCGTGCGGAAGAGCACCGCGATCAGGAGCAGCGGCGACACCTGGGGCAGTGTGATGCGCCAGAACTGGAACCACGGGCTCGCCCTGTCGATCGCAGCCGCCTCGTAGAGGTACTCAGGGATCGCGTTCAGGCCCGAGAGCACGAGCAGCATCACGAAGGGGCTCCACATCCACACATCGACGATGACCACAGCTATCAGCGCGAGGCCGGGCATGGGCTTGCCGGCGAATCGACTGGCCAGCATGTCCACGCCGCGGGCGGGGTTGCCCGCGCCCAGCACGAAGTTGAAAAAGCCGAAGTTGGGGTTGTAGATCAGTTTCCAGAACAGGCCCACGACCACGGGCGAGATCATCATCGGCACGAGGATCAGGGTCGTGATGAAGCCGCTGCCGAAGAACTTGCGCCTCACGAGCATGGCGAGGCCGAACCCGATCAGGGTCTGCATCCCGACGGACATCAGGGCGTAGCGCCCCGTGGCGGCGAAGTACCTCCAGGTCTCCTCGCTGTTGAGGATGCTCGCAAAGTTGCCCAGCGCCACCCAGATCGGCGGCTTTCCCGACACCGCCGAGAAGTTCGTGAAGCTGAGGTACAGGCTGTACAGCAGCGGGAAGATGTTCACGGCGATCAGCAGGATGAGCGTCGGCCAGATGAAGAGGTTCTGGATGGCGCGGTCGCTGAGGTGCCGGCGCGACCGCCCGACGAGGCTTGCGCCGGGAAGGCTCACCGGGGTGTTGATTGAGGGCATACCCTACCTCTCTCGTTCCGTTCGGTTTCTCGCCGGACCGTCGTCACGGCCCGAAAGGGCGGGACGGTCGGGCGCGACTTTCTCATTGAAAAGAATTGAAAAAAATGGGGAGGCGGTGGGACCGCCTCCCCGGAAGAACACACGAACGGCTACTTGATGTACCCGTTTTCCCTCAGGACCTGATCCTGCTCCTTCGCCATACCGTCCATGGCTTCCTTGGCTGTTCCGACGCCCTCGACGATGTACTTGTGCAGGTACTTCTGGGCGAACTGGAGGAGAGGACCGTACACGGGAATGTTCCAGAAATCCTTCACGAAGGTCATGGTCTCCGCGAAGGCGGGGTTGTAGGGCTGGCCCTTCAGGAACGCGTCGCTCTTCAGCGCCTTCGCGTTGCAGGTGTAGCCGCCCAGGTCCGCCCACCTCTCCTGGGTCTTATCCTGGGCGAACCACTTGATGAAGTCCAGGGAGGCCTGCTGGCGCTCCTTGCTGATGTAGGCGATCACGCTCATGCCCTGGCCGCCGAGCGCAGCGAACCTGTCTCCGTAGGGGCCCGCGGGGTTCACGAAGTACCCGACCTTGTCGTAGTAGTTCGGGTCGGTGCCCTTGTTCACGAGGGCAGGAAGGAAGGCGAAGTAGTTCATGATCATCGCCGCCTTGCCGCTGGTGAAGGCGTCATTCATCTCGTTGAAGAACGCGTTGGAGAGCCCGGGGGGTGAGAAGTTCTGGTACAGGTCGTGGTACAGCTTCACCGCCTCGATAGCGCGGTTGGAGTTGACGACGCCGATAACGCGGTTCTTCTCGTCCTGCCAGTTCGCGCCGTAGGAGAAAAGGGTAGTCTCAACGCCCATGGTGAGCGCATCGTAGTCCTTCTGCGTGTAGATCGCGCAGCCGTACAGTCCCTTCTCGGGCCGGGTGAAGAACTCCGCGGCGTCGTAGAACTGCTTCCAGGTCTTGGGAACGTCGAGGTTGTAGCCGTACTTCGCCTTGAAGGCCGCTTTCTCGGCGGCGTCGGTGAACAGGTCCTTGCGGTAGGCGAACCCGCACGCATCACCCTCTGTCGGGAAAGCCCAGTACTTCTTGGAGTTCGCGGGGTACTCGCCGTAGTACTTCAGTGTTGCAGGCGTCACGGTGGCCACGAGCTTGTTGTCGCTCATGAACTTGGTCAGCTCGAGGTACTGGCCGCTGGTCGCGCCCGTTCCCAGCCACTGGCTGTCGCCGACGACCATGTCCCATTCCGTGCCCTTGGCCGCCATCGCCACGGAGAAGCGGTCGGCGAAGGAGCTCCACGGCTCCTGGATGACCTTCACCTTGACGCCGGTCGCCGCCTCATACTCCTTGCACAGCTGCTGCAGATAGTCGGCGGGGTCCCACTGCGCCCAGAGAATGCTCAGTTCCTTGACAGCGGGCGCCGCGAACAGCGTCGTCCCTGCAAGGAGCAGAACAACCGTGAACAGAACGATACCCAAACGTCTCATTGTCTTTCCTCCTTCTGTGTTTCTGGAAGCTGGTCTAAAGTTCAACCCTATCATAGAAACCAATTTTGTCAAGCTTTTTCTACTTGGATGCACTTGACAACAGCCTCCGCAGGCGCTAGGAAGGCTCCATGAGAAGCAACAAGACCATTTTCGCGCTGTTCTATGGAAACCGAGGGTTCTTCCCCGCCTCTATCATTGCGGAGGCCAGGAGCGAGCTGCCCCGGGTGCTCAAAGAGATGGGGCATGACTGCATTTTCATGGAACCGGGTGCCACTCGACACGGGGCCGTGGAAACTCCTGCTGAAGGCGCCAAATTCGCCGAGTTCTTGCGGATGAACAAGGGAAAATTCGGAGGGGTGATCCTCTGCCTGCCCAACTTCGGCGACGAGACGGGCGCCGTCGCCGCCTTGAAGGACGCGGGGGTCCCGATACTCGTCCAGGCCTACCCGGATACGCTGGACAGGATGTCGCCCGAGAACCGGCGCGATGCTTTCTGCGGGAAGTTTTCCGTAATGGATGTCTTTTGCCAGTACGGCGTCAAATTCACCGCCCTTCCGCCCCACGTGGCAGCGCCTTCCAGTCTCGCTTTCCGGCAAAACGTCGACTACTTCGACAGGGTTTGTCGCGTGGTAAACGGCGTGAAGGGGATGAGCGTGGGCGCGATCGGGGCGCGCACCACGCCGTTCAAGACGGTCCGGATCGACGAGGTCGCCCTCCAGAGGCACGGGATCACGGTCGAGACGCTGGACCTTTCGGATGTGATGAAGCGCATGCAGTCAGTCGCACCGTCAGAGAATGACTTTCGCGAGAAGGCGGAGGTCTTGAAGAAGTACAGCAGCTGGGCGGGGGTGCCGGACGCATCCTTCGAAAACATCGCCCGGCTGGGGGTCGTGCTCGACAGGATCGTCGAGGAGTACGGCCTCCAGGCCATCGCGCTTCGCTGCTGGATCGAGCTGCAGGCGCAGATCGGGATCTCACCCTGCGTGCTGCTGGGCGAGATGAACGACCGGGGAGTCGCGGCAGCCTGCGAGGTGGACGTCGGCAATGCTGTCACCATGAGGGCGCTCGGCCTCGCATCCGGCGAACCGGCGACCTGCCTGGACTGGAACAACAACTACGGCGACGAGCAGGAGAAGTGCATCCTCTTCCACTGCGGCCCCGTGCCATCGAGCCTGATGGAGAAGAAGGGGAGGATCGTCGACCACGCGATACTTGCCACCTCGCTGGGCAAGGGGTGCGCCTACGGGTGCAATGCGGGGCGTCTGCGCCCCTGCGACATGACCTTCGGCAGCCTTCTCACCGATGAGGGGAGGCTGAAGTTTTACCTCGGCGAGGGGCGGTTCACCGCCGACCCGATTCCCGAGGAGTTCTTCGGCTGCGCGGGCGTTGCCGAGATCGCGGGCATGCAGGAGGTGCTCCTGCGGATCGGCAGGGCGGGCCATCGCCACCATGTGACCGTGACACCGGGGAACGTGAGCGCTCCCGTGCGCGAGGCGCTCACCCGCTACCTCGGCTGCGACGTTGCCATGCCGCAGGAGGGCCCGACACGCTCATGAGCCTGCTTGGGATCGATGTCGGGACGAGCGGGTGCAAGGCCGTCGCGTTTTCCGAGAGGGGTGAGCAGCTCTCCATCGGCTACGAAGAGTACAACTTCGTGGGAGGAGGGCCGAACCGGGCCGAGCTCGACGCTTCCGCGGTGTGGGAAAGCATCCGCCGCGTCATCCGTACGGCAGCGGCGGAAGCGGGCGCGG
>Ga0315288_10007477_pt1 | contig 13843 bp, 11 predicted proteins | sample YL17G11_20_MG_FD_203454 | JGI IMG/M metagenome (GOLD analysis project Ga0315288, IMG submission 203454) | Sediment microbial communities from Yellowstone Lake, YNP, Wyoming, USA - YL17G11_20 | ecosystem: Environmental > Aquatic > Freshwater > Lake > Sediment | place: USA: Wyoming | collected...
TTTCCGCCCTTTTTTATTAAACAGTTGACCACAGTGTATCACGTTCAGCATCGTTCGTCAAAGTGGGCAGGACTCTGCTACGGGGCGACATAGCATCCTTGAGCCACCCCTGCTCAGTTTTGCCGTGCTGTGGCAAGTCAGGGATGGTTTTAAGTTTGGGTTTCGTTTGTGTTACGATGGAATCATGAGGGAAACAGAGTATTGTGACCATGGGCTCACGCGGCGCCGCTAACTGCCAGCTGCGCGGGCTCTTCGGGGATACGCTGCAGTTTCGATGCCGTTTCTCTGGAGCATGGAACGTGCTCCAGTTGAGATGAATCTATGAAGGGGAGGTGATGTAAGGATGGTTTCTGATATACAACTAATTGCTAATAGAGAGAATGCTAAAAAGGGCGGTCCCAAGACTGCCCGTGGTAAGGCTATTGTTCGGCTAAATGCTTTGAAGTACGGTTTGTTTGCCGCTGATTTGCTTCTGCCCGGGGACCCTGACGATACCGAAGAGCTACTTGGGATCTGGGAAAGGCTCATGGCCGAGCTCAAGCCCCAGGGAACTCTTGAGGAAATGATAGTCCTGGGCATAATTTCCAGCTTCTGGAGACGCCAGATGGCGATAAGGCTGGAAAAAGACTACGTCGGTGAACAATTCGTGCAATGTATGATTGACTGCGACAAGGGTGATGCTCAAACTTGGAGCAGATTGGTGGATCGTGAACTGGGACGCAAGCCCGGGTGGATGAACCTGGTTAGATACCAGACGACCTTTGATAACAGATTCTACAAAGCTATACACGAGTTTGAAAGGCGACATATGGCAGGGCAAGGCACGGTGCTGCCTGCGCCGCTGGCTATAGATGTTGCTGTCTCGAATGATGCTTAAAATGGGTTTGTTCTGCAAAATAGGTATTGGCAGGGGGACAAGCCCAGGGGGCAAGTGGTGGGCGATAAGGTCGCCGCTCGGTTCTGTAAGGAGGTTCTATGTAATATGTAATGCAGAAAAGGTAGCCTGATTCATAGCTGATCAGGACAGAGGGGTTAGACTTGCTCAGGCAGCCTGGCTTACGATAAACATCGATAAGCCAGGCTGTCCATATGTGTTTGGGTGAGCCTGGGGCAATAGAAATCTGGTAGAGAGGCTGTAGAGGCTGTAGAGGCCGTAGAGGCCGTAGAGGCCCACAAAGGCTAAGAGAAGATGGGTTGCAGGCGTTGGATAGCTTTAAAATGGCTCTTCTTGGCGCATCTAAGCCTCGGTCTCGGGGTTCAGCAGGATGGCGAAGTCCACCTAGGTCTGACTTGTCGCCATGCTCAGACAGTCTGCGTACGGAACGTAACTACGACAGCGGATTTGCAGAATACCATGAACAGGAGCGGTCGGATTGCTGCATATTGGGTGCTAGTAAGACATGGGGCGCTATAACCAGTGTTGTGTTCGGGTCTCTAGCCCACCTCACACTCTCACTTGCCACAGCTAAAGGCAAAGCTTATAATGCGGGCAGAATTGTGTATGGGTATTATAGCCAACGTGCTATATGCAGGAGGTGAAAAAATGGAGAGAGTGCCGACCACGCTGTACTTCTGGGTATCTAGGCTGGCTGGATTTGTGGGGATAGTGTGCATGATAATAGGCGTGACCACAGGGTTGACACACAATGTGTTGCAAGCGCTGCCTCGTACCTACATAGAGATAGCAATTGCTGCGTTCCTTTTCGCTATATGGGCCGTGCTCTATGAGCTGAGGGATCGGGGTATTAAGACGAGATAGCGAAAGTGGTGCACTTAACTCGGGATAAATGAACTAGTTGCGACCTAACCACTGAATTGCAGGATAATACGTTGCACGTCAGAGGTGAATCCATTGTGCACTGGTGCTATGAAGTCTGATGGCGTGGAATAGTCGTTGAACCCCGGCTGACTTGCTCGACACCGATGAACTCAGTTGAACTCAATTGGAGAGGTGGGTATATATGAGTACGAATGCAAAGATGCCGCAACCTGACAAAGCTAGTACCTCGACTAGCAACAAGGGTAAAACTATCCTGAAGGCTAGACCCCGCCGAGCCAGCAGGACAGCTCAGGAGACGCTTCGCTTTAGGGCCATTGAATCGCTGAGGCCGGAGGATGAACGAATCTGTTCCGATCTCCTGGCAAGTAAGCTCATGGGTCCGTTTTGGAGGCTTTTCAGCCAAGTCGGGTTCTTCAGGAGGCGTCTGATCCGGGCGTTGGATAAGGAAGACACGGGCTTGGCGAATTTTGTAGTGGGGCGCACGAGGTACATAGATGACCTTCTGAACGCGCAGATTGATGATGGAATTAAACAGCTGGTAATACTAGGTGCAGGCTACGATAGTAGAGCCTACAGGTTCAGCCGACTTGAGGGACAAGTGAAAGTCTTCGAATTAGATGAGGTAGCCACGCTGAAACTCAAGTTTGCCAGGGTTAGGTTTGCGCTGCGTTCCTTTCCGAAGAACCTTGTGTATGTCGCGATAGACTTCAATAGAGACAAGTTAGAAACGAGGCTGTCTCAAAGCGGGTATGACAAAAACCTTAAGACCTTCTTCATCTGGGAAGGCGTGACTAATTATATTAGGCCGGAAGCAGTTGATCGAACATTGGCTTTCATAGCCAGCAATTCTGGCCCAGGTTCATGTGTTGTGTTCGACTACTATTTTGCATCGGTTGTTGATGGCACTTCTAAGTTGAATGAATCTCGGAAAGCAAGAGATACTGCTGCCAAAGTGGGCGAGCCGCTGCTCTTCGGAATCAACTCAGATAGGCTGGCGGGATTTCTTTCAAGCAGAGGGTTTGAGCTGGCGCAAAACGTCAATGCCGAGTCTTTAAAGGAAATGTATTTCAAAGTAAAAAGCCAACAGCGAAAAGTCTTCCCTTTGATAGCAATCGCTACTGCCAGAGTTCAGCAGGCGAGATAAGGCACAAGATGCAGTATGACCAGATTGGAGGGCACAGGAACTATTTAAAGTATTCCGGTTCCCACTGGCATGAATCGAGCCCCTCCCCTGGCAAGACTGCGAATTTGGCAATAGCTATTTAAACTACACTGCAATGGACTAAGAATCTGGATTCAGGGTTATCGATTGTGTTTTGGACTAAAACAAGGTTACCAGCACGGCAAAAAAATGCACCGTATTTACAGCCAACTGCCCCACGGCCTCTATTAAACCTTCGCCTGCTGGAGATGTCAAATCGTTCCCCGATACCCAGTGGCCAAGCAGCCCGTCAACGAACACACCTGATTTCGAAATGACTGTAGCAAGTAGAGGGGGTATCCGTTCGAAATCATCGCCTAGGGCGGGAGTTACTGCGAGCAGAAGGATGAGCAGTGACAAAACGACTGCAGAAACGGCCTGCCATCTCTTCAACTTGAATGTACTCGTTAGTTTTCTAAGTTTGTGCTGCAGAAGCTGCATGTGCAAGGACCTCCCAAGGTTCCTGGTTTGCCATCTTGTTTGTTGGATTCTTCGAAGTAAAAGTATGATCGCATGCCGCCAGACTACTCTGCCTAGCTTTGCCATTGGCATAGGCAAAGCCCTCACAGAGCCACCAATCGATGAGTCGTAAAGGCACGATGCTGCACTCAGAATGCATACAGTCCAGCAATCCTTGGATCAATACGGAAGGACCCATGCGAGTGGTTGACCGCCGACCGTGATAAAAGCATTGAGCTCTGTGGAGACATCGGGCACAACGAATATTATCCTCCCAGAGGCTATTGCTCCTGGAGCCACTAATTGTGCAGCCCAAGGAAACGGGTTGTAGAACAGCGACTGTGGCTGTGTAGGGGGGTAAGCAAGTCCGAACTTGTCGGTAATTCTCCACATGCCAGCTGACGCTTGCAGGTTGGAAAAACCACCATTAGTCATGGCGACCGTAACAATGTAAAAGGACGTGCTGACGGGCGCGTTGATTGGGGCAGGTGCATAGTAGAGCTTGGTCCTCTCAACACTGATGACGGTCATCAACCAGGGCTGTGCGACAGCATAATCACCCAACTGAAAGTATGCTATGGGCACTGGCGTCGGGATGGGAGTAGGAGTGGGTCTGATTGATGTTGGCGGCGGCTGTGTTTGGGTCGGCACCGGTGTTGGGGTTGTGGTTGGGATTGGCGTTGGCTCCGGAGTATCGCCGCTGAAAAACGACGTATACGCACCCCACGCCAGGAGCAGGAGTGCAAGGATGATTGCCGCTAGAATGACGACTCTCACCCAGGTGCATAGACCACGAGGTGGTGGCTCTTTCTTGATGGGCGCTGCTTTGACCGCTGGCTGGGGCTTGGGCTGCTTTGCTGGTGCTGCAAACGCTTCGCATGATGTAGTGTCTGCCCTGACCTGCATTCCGTATCTTACGCCCGCCTGTTTAGCGAAGGTGCAATTGAAGAACTTATCGCCCTTGGCTGGCTTGAAATTGGCGCAATTGCCGCAAACACTACTGCCCGCATCCATAATAATACTCCTAACACGACATTTGAGGCTGCACCCTAAACCTGCACCTAGATTGTGTTAACGCTACGCACTCATCCTTCGTATACCATATCCCACCCACTATGTCAGAAGAGTGGACAAGGTAGCTAAGAAATCCGCAGCGGTCTGTACGATTTGCGCTATTGCCCCGACCATGTAGCGACCTCGCGAATCCAGGGTATTGCCCTCAACAAAAGAGTCCAAAAAGTGCTCCCATATTGTTAGGCTGAATACGCCATAATCAGATAGAAGGGATGTCGTATTTCCCATTGTGTCACCAATGTATTACATTCCATGCTATTCTGTCAAGAGCTATCCACAGTTGCCTCGGGTTACCAGTCTTTACTCGTCGTACGCCACCTTTATCTGAGGAGCATGCTGCGCACAGAACCAAAACAACCAGAAACGTAGAGTGGGGGGCGAAGATGTTTTGCCCCCCACTCATTCCCCTATAAACCTTTTCGAATCTACTAAACTCACTATTTTTTTAGGTCCGTGCTAACGATGCCCAAGCTCGATAGCTAGTCTTACCGGCTCGTTTAGGTTGCAGGCGAGTTGAGATCGAATTTTACGCCTATCAGAGCCTGTATTAGCCAGTCACCTAAGATAGCGCCGTAGGTGGCGATATCTGCTATGGCACCAACTAGGAAGTTACCCTTTGAGGTTAGAGTTGTTTCAGCTGGGGTTATGACCCACTCATAGTCGGGGGTCATAGTTACTGAGATACTGTCAATCCCAGAAACAAAGTGGGCTAACAGTCCGTTAAGTATGGCTAACAGTTCCTCTACTAATCCGACAACTACCATTCTTGATCACCTCCTTTCTTTTTCACCCTCACTTCCCCTCTTGGGCAGGGGAAATATTGAGGGCTTAGTCCTGGGACTATAGTCATAGTACTATAGTTCAACCCATAGTAGACACTTTACACATTGGCCTGACTTTTGTCAATAGCAAGATGCTTGCATACCCTACCATTCTTTCTATGAAGCACTTAACTTAAACTCCCATTCTTGTTAATAATCATTGCTCTTGTAAGCTCACCGTGGGAGGGGAATTGAAGGATTTCGCTAGTACATTAGTCCTTGGTACTAATGAATACACTTTAGGCAGTATTCTAGCCATTGTCAATAGTAAAGTGCTTGCATCTCGTGCGGGGTTTCACTACATTACTTAACTTTACCTCCCAATTTTGTCCGACTATCATAAATTCAAGGTGCCGATCTTCAAAAACCAGAGGATCACGATGATCTGGCACCGACCAGACAAAATGGGCAGCAAGCGCTGTCGGGTGATAAGCTCGCTGCAATTGAGAAGAAGTGGAGACACAGCCGGCAAGAAGGAGTCTTCGATCATCTGGAGATACGTTTGTAGTCACACTGGAATTTATGACTTTTGTATGACTTTTAGCCGTTCTCCTGGGGCTATCAAGTCAGTGATCGACCAAACCTCTTTGGATTGACCGCCAAGTCTGGATTGACTACCAAGAAAGTGAAGCAGGTTTCAAGGGGACGCCTTAAGAATAAGAGCTGATGGCAAGACTCCACGAATGCAGACCATTCCTTGGGCTCGCTCGACTTTCTCCACATAATATACCTTTCCATTGATCCTCTCATGTTTTTGTCATCAAATGCCACGTGGTCATATACATCTCGATCTACATTTATCAATTCCTGTACATGGTGCCTAGTCCCTAGCAGTAGCAGCAAGGCCAGGGTGTCATGGCCCCTTGCCTTTAGCAGCCCCTAGAGAGGCACGCAAGTAACAGAAAGGAAGCATTGTGAGGAAGATGGCTGGGGTTCCCGATCGCTTGAATTGGCTTCCATTTGCCTTTGTAGGAGCCCAGAATCTTCTTAGTAATCCTATCTCCATCTATGCCCTCGTTTTGCCTCGCAGGGGAAATGGTCTTTGAGTAGCTTCTGCCACAGAGAAAAGAGCCAAAGACGCAATTTCCCCTCCTCTCTTCAGCACTCATCTTTGTCATGTCCTAGCCTCTAGGATTCAGTCCCTTAACATCTATAGTAACGATGATAGCGTCATTGAGTTCCGCTGGAAGCCGCAACTTCTTTATTGGCGGCGATCGCTCACACAGCTGTTATGCAATCTTAGAGCGAATTTGACATCGCTTCGACGCCAAGATAGAATCTATTTCATGTTGCCCAAATCCCAAGCTTCCCCATGGTTAAGATCTTGGCTGCGCAGGACGTCAACGTGGTGGCTGTATCTTGGTCTTGCTGGGCTGGGAGCATTGACTTTTCTCCTGCGCTGCATTCGCTTGTTTGACTCCAACAACTATTATCTTATCAATCCTGATTCCTATTTCTTTCACTGGGTGGCTGGGAGAGTAATTAGTGGTGAAGGCCCTCCCGCGGGCACGTCCGGGGTGAATTTCGATTTGCATAGCGGTTTTGCCTATCCTCTGGCCTATATAGCCAAGGCTTTGGAATTTACGTTCCATTTGTCCTCCGCCGACTCTTTGAAGCTGGCATGCGAATTTCTGCCACCCGCGGTCGCGGTTATAAGTATGTTCGTCCTGTACTTCGCAGTTGCCAGACTGTGCAATCGTAGGGTTGCCTTTTTCTGCGCGTTGGCGTGGGCCTTGCTTTCTTATCTCATATTTGTAGGAGCCGCCGGCAATAATGACCGCGATTCACTGACCATACTGCTGTTGATGGTGGGCGCAATATCCTTCTATTCCTTCAGGGGCTGGAGATTTAACATAGGCAATAGAGATGTGAGATGGGTAGTCGCAGCAATCTCGGTGTTGCTCGTGCAAGGGCTGCTCTATCTGGAGTGGGGATTCGAGGGCGCCCCGATTATGCTTTTCGTGATCTTTGTGTATTTCGTGTTCAAATATATCTTGGATTACCTTTCTCTGCGACGGAGCGAACCGAGTGTGAAGCGGAGGCTAGTTCTTGCGGCAAAGAAGTTGGACTTACGCCCTTTTGTCCTGGTGGTTGTGATTGATCTGGTTATTGCTGGTCTGAACTATCATGAGTTGAGGACTTCGTTCGGTATCCTTCAAGGAATGCTAATTGGTCGCTTCAAGTATGATCCATATGGCAGTTCTGAGATGATGGGTCTGTCCTTACGGGACCTGTTCAGTTACGGATTCTTCACTATACCGATAGTTGCTGGCATTTATGTGGCTCTGAAGTGGAGGAATGATGCCATAGTGTTTTTCACAAGTTGGTTTGTTTCCTTGGTTTTTTTGAGCGTGTTTGCCTATCGATTACTCTTCGCCTCTTTGCCAGCAGCCTGCGTGGTTTCGGGGGCAGGGCTGGCCTACCTATGGGACGTGAGCCAGCGAGTGAAAGTCGAAACATGGAAGAAAGTCGGCATGGTGATTCTGCTAATTCTACTATTTCTAGGCTCCTGGCTTGGCGCTACAGGTATAGGGGGGGACGGCGTTCTATCTCCAAATAGGCAGTGGCAACGTGCACTTGCTTATCTCAGAGACAGCACCCCTGAGGATGCTATAGTAATGAGTCAATGGGGTTGTGGATACTGGATTCTGGACGTCGGTCAGAGGAGGCCACTTGTCGATAACGGGTACTATGGCTGGGATGTCGGTCGGCTGCATGGTGTGGGATTGGCTTACTCGACTTCAAACCCTGATGAAGCAGCGGCGATCATGGCAAAGAATGGAGCTGAGTACTTGGTTTTTGCGAAGCAAGATTTGGATCTCGCTAAGCCAATCATGGCTTGGGCTTTCTTTAACAACGAGCATGACGAGTTTCCAGATGAGTCCCTGGTTGTACGTAGCCTGAATGGGGAATTTGTGGGGGGCGATGGCCTGGAGGTAGTGTTCAAGAATGATGAGGTGGTTATTTTGGCACTGGCCCAACCTGTGCAGAAATAGTGGTATGGGTCGTTGGCTGAGCTTATTTCTATATTCTACATAATCGATTATATCTGCTAGCATGTTTTGTAGCACCAAGGGTGCCTCAGGAGGAGATACAATGGCGCGAGACAAAAAGGATAACGCGGAGAAGCCCACGTCCAGATATGCCTGGGATCCCGAAAAGCTAGCCTGGGTAGAGTCTATGGAAACGCCCTCTGAAGAAGCGCAGATTGAGGAGGTTTCAGGTGAGGAGGAGACCCAGGTAACGGAAGGGATCCCTGCTGAGGGGGCTCTGGACGAAGTAGTGGTCGCCGAGAGTGCACTTACAGGGGTGACGCTTACATACCAGGGGGCCTTCCTCAGGGCGGGAGGGGCACTCATAGACCTGATAATATTGGCTATCGGAAGTCTTATTATCGAGGCCACGGTGGGCAGGGTGATTAACGGCATGCCAGGCTACATGTACCCCATTTATGCTCTGCTCTACTTTGTTGGCTTCTGGCTTTGGCGGGGACAGACACCTGGGCAAATTGTAGTTAATGCCAAAGTTGTGAAGGCCGATGGCGGGGCTGTTGATGTTGGGAGGGCGTTCTTGCGTTACCTTTTCTATTTATTGCCAATCTACGGTCCTATACCTTTCCTCACTACTGCGGTTAGCCCTGCGTTCTCCATATTGTTACCCGTGATTTGCCTTGGTGTCATGGCCTTCACTAAGCAGAAGCGGGGAATTCACGACTTTCTCGCTGGCACAGTTGTAATCAAGAGACGCTTTGAGATTACGCCGGTCGAGGACATCGTAGGCGCCCAAGAGGAGCAAAACAGCCAAAGCGGGTCCGACACGGTGGAATGAGCATAAGCCTCTGATGCCTGCAATACGCAGTTCCTGCTTCACAAGTCTTTGAAGTGAGCAAAACTATGCGCGTAGCGATGTACTACAGTAACAATGACGTGCGGGTGGAGGAGATGCCAACCCCAGAGATTGGCCCTGGCGAGATCCTGATTCGTGTGCAAGCTAGCGGTATCTGCGGCAGCGATGTCATGGAGTGGTATCGCCTGAACAAGGTGCCCTTGGTCCTTGGTCATGAGGTGGCCGGCGTGGTCGAGGTGGTTGGAGAGGGCGTGAGTCGCTACCAGGTTGGGGATCGTATAATTGCAGCACATCATGTGCCTTGTAACACATGCCGATACTGTCTCAGGGGCGACTACACAGTGTGTGATACACTGCGCGAGACTAACTTCTACCCCGGTGGGTTCGCTGAGTTCGTGAGGGTGCCTGCCATAAATGTGGATCGCGGTACCTTCCGGCTGCCCCAAGAGGTATCATTTGAAGAAGGGACTTTTGTCGAGCCGGTGGCCTGTGTGCTGCGGGGACAGAGGCGAGCTGGTATAGGTCCCGGCAGGTCGGTGCTAGTTGTAGGAAGCGGCATCTCGGGGCTTTTACATGTGTCCCTGGCGCGTGCCCTAGGGGCGGGACGCGTGGTGGCAACGGACGTGCTGAAACATAGGCTGGAAGTGGCGGAAAAGTTGGGCGCGGACGCCACGCTTGGCGCTGACACCGATTTGCCGGCCCGCCTGAGAAGACTCAATGATGGCCACCTCGCGGAAGTGGTGATAGTGTGCACTGGTGCTGAGGGTGCCATTGACCAGGCTCTGAGGTCTGTGGGTCGTGGCGGCACCGTTCTATTCTTCGCGCCCACGGCGCCTGGAGCGACGTTTCCCTTGTCAATAAATGAAGTCTTCTGGCGCAACGATATTACTCTGACCACGTCTTATGCCGGGAGCCCGGCAGACCATGCATTGGCGCTGCAATTGATTGGGGCTGGAAGGCTGCGCGTGAAGGAAATGATCACCCATCGGTTGAGCTTGGCGGAGACGGGCCTAGGCTTCCGCATGGTCTCACATCCGCAGGAATACAATTCTATCAAGGTTATCGTTCAGCCCCAGAGATAGGGCGACACCCGAGATAAGAAGCCCCCGGAATTGGGGGCTTCTGGTTTGGTGGGGTCATCAATGGCTGAAACGGAGAGACCTTTGAGCGGGACTAGCGATTGCTTAACCAGCTCTCTCTGGGATTACTAGTCCGATGATGGCAAGGGCCTGGGTTGCTGCGTGGTCATTGGCTTGCCACAACATTCTGCCTCCCCCTCGCCGGCTTTTGTGATCAGAACCTCTGTGTTGCAAACCTCGCAGCGGAACCTTCTACCTAATAGATTGGGCATTGTATTTAGGACTCCCTTCTTGTTCTCAAGTGTAGTCGGATGGCTCTTTAGGTCTTTTTCTCCATAGGCTGTTTGCAGCAGACCACTTTGCCATTTCCCGCACGAGTGACAATCAGTTCCGTACCGCACTTCGTGCAACGATATCTCTTACCCATCTCATTTGCCATGCCTGCACCGCCTTTCAGCGTACGATTGCTGCCGTTATTATAATTTCGCCTCGTAGCGTTGTCAACTTAGCTGAAGCTTTTGAGCCTGGTGAGGCGCCGTGTCTTACCGCCATAACGGACTTCTCAACGCGCCAGGGGCCGCCGAGTGATATGGAGAAACCGCTCGATGAAGCTTATGCTGACTTTATGGAGTGAAATGTTGGGGACGTCGTGACGTTCAAAGAGAAACACCCCCCTTTGCAGCGAGCCAGGTTGTGCGGTGGGGTTGGGTGATTGACAAAGCTGCTAAAGGCTGGGGTGGAGTCGCAGCGTGCCGCCTAATCGGTGCGATGTTGAAAGAAAATCCAGGATGTTCGTGCCCAAATGGCAAATAAGCCTATGCTTGTTTGAACTGCCAGGTGTCGTCTGGAACTCAGGATGTTTTTGGTCGTGTGCACTGGAGCGGTTGGGTGAGGCTTGAACTGAGATAACACTGAGGATATTTGAGCTTTGGAGCTTTAATCGCATCAGGGTTCTTTGAAGTCTTTACTTTCTGAACTCAGTCTGAAGATACCTGGTGAGTTTATTTGACGGAGATAGAAACCAAAGCATTCTACGCCCTTGGGGACTGGGAGATAGAGAAGGAGGTCAATCATAATTGACCTCCTTCTCCGTCAGTATAGTAGATTCGGAAAGGTTATCTCTAGGTAATTGAGGGACTCACAAGAACTTGCATGATCTCTGTCAACGTTTGCGATCCGTAAAGTATGATGTCGCCCAAGCTACCGGCAACTAGATTCGCCTTGGCACTTGGTATGACTTGACCATACAAAGCCTCTTCCCCCCGTCCCTCAGCATTTCGAAGGCTTCGGGTATCCTTTCAAGATCGATATTGTTCTATTCATACTTGCTTACGGTTTTGCCAGTACTTGGACTAATTCATCAGTTGATATTGCCATGTACACTATGATATCAGCGATGGCCCCGGTTAGATCATGGGTCTTCTCTGTGGGCACGAGGCTTCCATACATTACCCATTCATGGTCTGCCATCTGTTCAAACCTTATGCTTCCTTCAAAGAAGTGGGACATGAGGCTGTTGGTTAATGTCAATATGCTTGCTATCAGCTCAGCCATTACTTACTCCTCCACCGAGATATACATGTTTACTCGTATTGTTGACTGAATAGACTGAAGACTGAAATCACGTAAGCCGTACAGGTTACGTAGCATAGGTTTATACGACAAATTATATTAAATGTCAAGTTTTGTGTATCATTGTCATAAATTGTCATATATTGTCATATTCTAGGTCTTGGCAGAATGCTTTGTCAGCAGCACTTTCTTGCAACTTGGGCTGCGATATTCGCATTTCTCGGTTTATAGACCCCCTACCGGATACATGGTTATTCCCATCTAGACTGCCCTCTTGAGTTTCGTATATTGATTATGCCTTCCCAGAACGTGGTGTAACAATCCCATATATGTACTTACGCGTGGGGTACTTTATTACTACTCCGAAGGTGGTACTAAGTAGACAGGGCTCGAATTGCTGAATTGCTTCGGGGAAAGACAGCTATGTCTTCAAGGAGTGGGTAACGCAGCGCTGTCGGTGCGAAGAATATAGCTGCCACGCATTCTGTGAAGGCGCTATCAGCAGATGCTCGGCATTGTCTGGAGTCACCAGACCTGCAGGGCGCACTAAGGGTGGCTCGATCCTCTCTGTTTAGCTGAACTCTCTCTGAGGTGTCCGGACGGGGTCTTTAGCAGAGTTACAGCGAAGAGGTATTCTGCCACAATATTACGGCAAAGCACAGCATCCATCCTGGTCTCGGATGACGACGAAAAGTCTCTGTTGGGGGGCACAAGATCCGTAGGGGTAAGGCGCACTGATATGGCTGCGCTAATAAGCAAGAAGCATGCTCGCGGCAGCCAGCAGCCATAGGTGGCTGGTGGCGAAGGTGCAGCTGGAACCAGATTAGGGTGTTTCGACGTGTTAGGAAGGTGCTGTTTGTTCTTCTTCGGTGTGCCTGCTGTACTCATATTCGCTGTTGGGCTGTGAGAATGACAGAGCACAATAAGGGGTCGGTAAACCTACCTTGATTTCAGGCTCGGGGTTTGGGCTCCTAGCAGCAATGCTTTGCCATGCTGTGCGTAGCGGGGTGAGATGCTTTCGCTGGTGGCGCGAAGATGATCCTTAAGCCTGGCATAAAACCAAGAGGCGACAATACTATTTTTGCCCAGCTTGCTCAAGGTATAGAATAACGACTTCGTCGTTTTTGTACACCACGCTCAAGCCGCTTCCAGATACAAATTCCCCATTAATGCTGCGGGCGATGAGAGAATCAACAGGGAACGCATCGTATTCTGTGTATAGGTCTGACGAAGAGAGGATGAATCTTGCTACACTTAGGTCATGCCTTGCGAAGATCAAGTAACTCACTTCGCGTTCCGTCATAATTGTGGCAGCCTCTGACGGATCAGTAGTGGCGTAGGCTGTGGCTACATCCTGCAGCTTGCCGGCATCGCTTGCGTAGTACCCAGGATCTACAAACGGTTCGCGCTGCGCCATATCTAGAATCCAGTAACCATGCGTGTACTGGGTCATAACGATGGCGTCCTCTGGAGTTTGATCCTTTAGATAAGTCATTGCTCCTTGCCAGTCGCTGTTGGCAGATGTTCGGTATTCCGAGTTCATGCTGGAGGTTAGCAGTATCGAGATTGAAAACAATAAGACTAGTAGAACAGCGAAAGCCACGGATTTTGCCAGTTGAGAATTGCCCTGGCGGCGCCAATTCCACAAGTAATCCAAACCTATGGCAGAGACAACGCAGGCTGCAGGTGCGGCAAAAAAAAGAAGTCGAAAAGCAACGACCCCCGCAAGAAGAAAGAACACCAGCCAGGTGGAGAAAAATACGCTCCAATCGTTTCTGTACTTGACGGTCACATACAGGCCAAGCGCCATAGGAATAATGAAGAGTTGATAAGCAACAAGCAAAGAAATTAATGTCGCACCCTGCGTCTCAGCGGACGCAATGCCAGTGGCCCCTTCTCCAGTGCTTAAGCGAATGATATCTAGGATCCGTTGTAACATCTCATGTGCTAGCTGATAGTTCATTAATATAACAACTAGATTGAACACTATGATTAGCGCAAAGACGCTCAA